>Ga0307412_10001408_pt1 | contig 13385 bp, 10 predicted proteins | sample DK1Cmetagenome_3_FD_203823 | JGI IMG/M metagenome (GOLD analysis project Ga0307412, IMG submission 203823) | Maize rhizosphere microbial communities from greenhouse at UC Davis, California, United States - DK15-C-1 | ecosystem: Host-associated > Plants > Roots > Rhizosphere > Soil | place: USA...
GACGGTGTCGCCGGCGGGTTCGCCCAGATGGGCATTCCATTCGCGGCCGTTGTTGGGCCAATGGTCGGCCTGCTCGAGTTCTTCGGCGGTCTGGCACTCATCACCGGCCTGTTGACGCGGCTGGTTGGGGCCGGACTCGCCATCAACATGCTGGGTGCGTTCCTGCTCGTGCACCTGCCGGCGGGCTTCTTCCTGCCTAACGGATACGAGTTCGTGATGCTGCTCGGGGCCAGCGCGATCACGCTCACCGTGTCAGGCGCAGGCCGGTACTCGCTCGACGCGCTCCTGGGGCGTCGTCGTCTCGAGGCTGTACCGGCGGAGCCGCGCGAATTGCGTCGCGCCGCGTAAACAACCGGCAACAGCACACGGGGGACCGGGCGCGAGCCTGGTCCCCCGTGTGCGTTGCCAGCCCGACGCACTGCCCGGTCATGGCGCGGGTTTGCGCGGCCACGCCCCAACGATCGCCGCACCCATGTTGGCCATCATCAGGTGCGCCTCGTTCTCGATCCCGTAGCGCGTATCGACGTTTTCCTTCGTGAGCACGCACACGACTACTCGGGACTGAAGCTCGAACAGCGCACACTCGCTGCGGGCCTGGTCGACGTCGCCTGTCTTGTGGGGGACGCGGACCCCGCTCACGAAGCGCTGAAGCTTCGTATCGTCCTCGTTATGCGCGAGAATCTCGAGCATCGTCGAGTCGGCTGCCGGACTGACCGCCTTGCCGCTCGCCAGCAACCCGAAGAGCGTCGCCATCTCCCCGGGGGTCGTCACACCGAGGCCGTACTTCACCGAGCTGTCCATGGCCACGCTGGTGAATCGCTGGAAGGTCCTGGAGTGGACCTTCGTGTTGCGGAGACCTAACGAATCCATCTTCGTCCAGACGCGGCGGATGGCGACCTTGTCCAGCAACAGATTGGTGGCGGTGTTGTCGCTGAGGGTCGTCATCAGCCAGGCGGCGTCGCCGACCGTGATGTCGACGCCATCGTGGAGGAACTGGAGCACGCCCGATCCCCCGACCTTGTCGATCCGAAGGACATGGATCGGATCGGTGAGGGCGACCTGCTTTCTCTCTACGAGATCGAACAGTGCGACGAGGATCGATACCTTGATCAGGCTCGCGGTGGGGAATGTCTCATCGGCGCGACGTTCGAGTCGCTCACCGGTATCCAGGTTCCGCACCGCGTAACCGACGACACCGCGATGCGCGTTGGCGAGTGAATCAAGGGTTCGACGGAGCCGGCCAGTGTCGGCGCGCGCAATCGACGTCGATGTCGGGGCCGGCCGTGCACCGGCGCCTGAGGACTGTGCCTGCGCGCAGGCGTTGCCGCACGGCGCAAGAAGAATCGCGCCTGACGCGGCGGCCAGAGAGAACCAGGAACGCATGAAGGATGGTGCGGCCCTGTCGATCACGTGTCAACGCATCGTGTGCCGATTCGGGTTGCGAGGAGGCCCGTTCGCCCGCATCCTTTCGCCATGCGCCCACTCATACTCGTCGCCCTTGCCGCGATCACCGCCACTGCCGGCGCGCAGCGCCCGCTCAAGGTCTACATCTCCGCTGACATGGAGGGGATCACCGGCGTGGCATCTGACCAGCAGCTCGGACCAACGGGGTTCGAGTATGGCCTGGCGCGCGAATGGATGACGGCCGAGGTCCTCGCGGCGATCAAGGGTGCACGAGAAGCCGGGGCGACCGAATTCGTAATCAGCGACTCACACGGCAACGGACAGTCGCTCCTCATCGATCGGCTCCCCACCGACGTCCCGATCACGGTCGTGCGAGCCTTCCCGCGGCCGCTCGGCATGATGGAGGGCATCGACTCCACCTTCGCGGCGGTGATCTTCATCGGCTATCACACGTCCACCTCGAGCCTCACCGGCGTGCGCGCGCACACGATGTCGAGCGCGCTCCTCACGCGCGTCGCGATCAACGGCACTCCGATGTCAGAGGCCGGCGTGAACGCTGCGATCGCGGCGCATTTCGGCGTTCCGGTCGTAATGATCTCCGGGGATGATCAAATCGTCGCCGAGTCGCAGCAGCGCTTCGGTCCGATCGAGGGCGTTGCGGTGAAGCGAGCCATCGGTTTTCATGGCGCGGCCACGATGCTGCCGGCCGCCGCCCAGGCGCTGATTCTGCAGCGTGCGAAAGTTGCCATTGGCCGTCGCGCTGAGATGAAGGCCTACACGATGACCAGGCCGCTTACGCTCGACGTCTCGTTCAAGAACTACCGTCCGGTCGAATTGCTCGGCTACCTGTCCAGTGTGCAGCGGATCGATTCGCATACCATCCGCTACGTCGCAAAGGACGTCATCGACCTGTCGAAGTTCCTGGAATTCGTGACGAGCTACGACCCGAACACGCCGCCGTGAGCGCCAGGCGAAACTGGTCGCCGCAGTGCCAGAAACGCGACCTCGTCTCCGCGTGGCACACTCGTGCCGGGTGTCAGAACACGAACGGCACGGCCTGAAACTGCCTGCTGAAAAGCCACGTGCCCCGGTCGCGGTCGATGTACCCGATTTTGATCGCGCCCCAACTCACGAAACCACCTGATCGCTCGCGTCCACGCCAGGGCCAGACGAGCGCGCCGTTTCGGTCGCTCGCGGTCAACACGCCGAATGAGAAATAACTCGGCAGGAATACGCCGGCCCAACCGGATTTCCCGAACGAGTCTCCGAAGAGATAGAAGCGCAGCCCGAATTCGGACGCCGAAACCGGCAGAATTCCGTCCTCGTCGTCGTCGAACGTGACGTAGCCCGGCGTATACGCCGCAATAACCTCCCACGGACTCGGCCCACCCAGTGGCGTCGGTTTGAAGCCCGGTATCCAGCGCTGTGCGGCGTAGTTCAGCAATACTTCGGGGAAGTTCAGCCGCGCCGACGAAGGCCCAAGCTTCCGCTCATAATTGGCGAGTCGTCTGACCGCGTTGTCCCGGGAGATGGTCACCGCCAGGCTGTGCGCTGTTTCCGCGATCCGAACGAAGTCGTCGTTCGCCGCGCCTAACGACGTACTCAGCAGCGGGCGTATCTCTGGTTGGCGGGTGTCGGCGCGAAACTCCTCCATCGCCTCGAAAATCTCGCGCTGCGCCCGGCGATCCACGTTGTTGTCGAGACGCGCCACCGCCCGCATCGGGGCGGGGCTGCGCCCTGTGAGTGCCAGGAGCGAGAACGAGGACAGCAGGGGATTGCAGATCACGGCCGCACTGGTTCGGGCACTGCTGCTGGCATCCGCCAGCGCCGTGAGAACGGTGGTGTCAGCCACGATCCGCTGTGCGAGCCGGCAATAGTCGCCCACGGTCAACGAATCGGCACGGCGCATGAGCGACGCATCCGGCGCCGGCTCAGCCGGTTGGCCATGCATAACGACTGGCGTCGCCGCCGCCAGAAGGGCCGCGGAGAGTATCGCGACGTATTTCATGTGAGCAGCACTCCGCGCATCTGACGTGCCTGACTGTCCATGTAGGCTCCCCAGGCGTGGGGATCCTTCAACTGCGCGCCGCCTGCGACAGCCCGGGCCAGTGCCAGTGCGGTTCGGTCCTTCGTGTCGACGTTCAGCGCCTGCTGCGGGACGATCGTGCTGATCTGGCCGGGGATGTCCATGTACGCCCAGTCGAGCTTCGCGCCGAGCAGGTGGCCACCGACTGGATCGTGTGATCCGGTGATCGAAATGAAATCCTGCGTGCATCGCACGACCTTGTTGCGACGCGTCTCGGACGGAATCGACAGCGGCCGGGCGAGCGTCGACAGCGTGCCGAGGTCCGGAACTACGGCGCCGATCGAGCCAGCGATCGTTCGAATCAACTGGACCGGCGATGCCATGAGCATGACCGAGTCGAACGTGACCAGATCGCTTGCCGGTCGAAGCTGGTGCGCGGGCTCGGTGGCTATCGCGTGCAATACCTCGTACGTATGAAAGCACCCGAGGCTGTGCGCGACGATGGAAACCTGGTAGTCGAGCGGATCATCGCCTCGCTCCAGGGCTGATTCGGCCCGGTCGAGCTGGATCTGGTCGAGCTGCGCGATGATGGCGTCGCGCACCGCGAGCCGCAAATCCGCGCTGAGCACCGGCCAGAGGATGTCTCCAACCGATTCAGCGATCGTCGCGTCGACCGCATCGTTGCCGAGCCGCAGCGACATCGCCGCCTTCAGCGCGTTGATGCCGGCCTGGAAGTTGATCTTGGTCGCGACCCAGTCGTTGATGAAATCGTAGTTGACGCTGTAGACGGCGACGTTAGGTGCCTCGGCGCCGAGGACGCGTTTCAGCGCGTCAAGGGGAAATGAGCCCGCCTGTCCGACGCTCGCGTCCCCGATGCCGTGAACCAGCAGGATCGCCCGTGTACCTGGCCAGCGAATCGATAGTGGTACAAAAGCCATGAATGCGACTCCCTTTTGCTCGGCCGTTCCGGGAGTTGATGTTGGATCACTTGGGCATCGGTCGCAATGGGCCACAGTGACTCGATGTCGTGCGCGACATCACAGCGCGGGCGACGGATTACCAAATGCGTCCACCGCCGAGCGTCCTCGCCTAACCAGTAGAATGATCTCGAGTACCTGCAGAGATACCGGCTGGATTGACCCTTACGGGATCCGCGTCGCCGTGAACGCCCGCGCCCCTGCCAACCCGAAGATCCCGGCACCCTGGGCGGCAGGGCTCCCTGCTGGAGCCTCGACCTCGCGGACGAAGTCGATCGTGTCGCCCTTGAGAGTTCCAATGAACTTGATAGACCTGGTCCATCGGCGTACGCTCGTCGAATTCGCCCGTGATGACCAGCGTGGGTATGTCGCTCCGGACGGGGGCTTGCTCGGAGCTGTCCGCAAACCGAGTCTGCCAGATATCGCATTCCTCGCCGCCTTCCTCGAACTCGAGCCACATCGAGTCGACGCGCGCGGCCACGGCACGCCGGGACCGCCGTGCAGGAATACGAGCGGCAGCGACGTCGGATTCCTGGCCCGATACCGGACAACCGCCAGCCTGACGGTCGGGCCATCGGGCTTGCTGCGAATCTCAGGCAGGGTGAGCCAGCCACATTCGAGCGAAAGGTTCGCGGTTGTCGCCCGAATCTGCTGGAAACACTCCGTCGTTTCATAGCGGCCTAACGGCTGCTGCCCGGCGACCACCGGTGCGATCACGATCGATGCGAGGCCGACGGCGAGGACAGGAAGGGTGGCGCGCATGCCTAACCGTTGGCATTCCGGGATCCGGCGTCAAGCAGCCTCGACCACCGTCCTGAAAACTCGATCGGTTCCACCGGTACTCCGGCCTGGCTGCATGAGCAAGCCAACTGAACGACTTCGCATTCCGGTCATCGGGACGAGAGGTCGCCGTAGAACCTCCAATCGATGTTCATGTCTCGCGTGAGCTTCTGCTTCGTGAGCGCGAGCCGCAGGAGCGTGATCGGCATCGATCCCTGCCTTAAGATCTCGTCGTGGAAGGCCTTCTCCGTCATCATGCCCGAGTCGACCAGCTCGCGCCGCAACCCACGCAACTGGATCGCGCCTAACAAGTACGCCGCCTGGTACAGGGGACCATAGCCACCCTCGAAGGACCGCCGCACTTCGGCCGTCGCATTTTCACGCTCATGGCCGACGCGATCGACCAGGAAGTCGATGGCCTCCTGCGGGGACCATTGGCCGAGGTGGAACTTGAGCGAGAAGATGATGCGCGCGCAGCGGTGCATCCTCCAGAACAGTGCGCCCACACGCTCCTCGGGCGTGTCGTGGAAGCCCTTCTCGTACATGATCAGCTCCCAGTACACCGCCCACCCTTCTCCATAGAACGGGCCGCCGCCAAGGCTCGGCCTGTAATTAGCACCGAAGCGTTGCCCATAATAGTTGACGAGGTTGTGGCCGGGGATCATTTCGTGGAACGCCGTGGCGTGTGACCAGGGACGATTGTTCCCGCGCATGCTCTGCTGCCGGGCGTCGAACTCCATCGCGTCGGTCGGGAATGAGACGCTCATCTGGCTGCCGCCGGTAAAGAACGGATTCACGAGCTGCCGTTCGGGCGTCATCATGATCATGTGCTGGGACTCGACGTTCACCTCCGGCATCGTCAGCAGGTCTTTTTCCCGGACGTAATCGATCGCCTCGAAGACGAGGTCCTTGATCATCTGCGGTTGACCGCCGGGCGGCGGATGCATCGTCTTCGTCTTCTCGAGCGCCGCCTTCCAGTCATCGCCGAAGCCCATCTCTCGCGACGCTTTCAACATCTCGGCGTCGTGCCATGCGAACTCACGTTCGGCGAGCACGAGGAGCTCTTCGGGAGAGTAGGGAATCAGCTCGTCCTGCAGGTCGCGAATGAGTCCTTCGCGACCGCGCGCGCGACCAGGGATACCCGTCTTGTCCGTCTTGCGCGGATTGCTGTCGGCGGCCGCGAGCGGCCGGCCAATGCGCGCCAGATCGAGCTCGGCGCGCTTCTTCATGTAGAGGTAGTCGACCTGCGCATTGCGCGTTAGGCGGTCGAAATCGATCGTTTTCAGCGCGGCCAGCCAGCCGTTGTACCACGTGGAGTCGCGGACCGGGCCAGCGGTAAATCCGCCACGCCCTCCGGCACCCTGCGGTGTCCCACCCTGTTGTATCCCACCCTGCTGTATCCCACCCTGCTGTGTCCCGCTTGCTCTACCACTCCCTGCTTGTCCACTGCGTCCGGGGTTCGCCGTTAGGCCTGCTCTGAATCGCTGAACAATGTTCGTCATCTCGTCCTGCGGCAACGCAAGTATCTCCTTCAGGTCAGGCACCTCGCCGTATTTCGGCGGAGGCGCCGGCTCGATGCGTAGCGGCGGACCGGTGAGCGTCGAATTCTTGTTCGCCGGCACGATCTTCTCCCGCAGGAAAGTCGTGTAAGCGACAAGCGTCGAATCGGCCTTGGCGAACGGACGACGATTCCACCAGGAGAAGGTCGGGTCGTAGCCGTCGAAGAACTCGAACCAGTACCCGAGATTATTGCGTAGCGATGTCAGCGCGCTGGCGGCGGCTGTCGCCTGGGCAGCGCTCACCTGGACTGCACCGTCGGCACCATTGAGTCCATCGTCGAGACGCGTCTTCATCTCCGCGATGTCTTTTGTCACCTGGGTCAGCGTCGCCGCTGCCGCTTCACCATCGATCGGTTCGATGCGGATGCGCGATTCGACGAGCGTTACGAGCGTGGGCGCAAACGGCATGAGCGGTGCGGCACTGGCGAGTGTCGCCGACTCGGTATCGAGCTGCGCCAGGTTGCGTGCCACCAGCTGCTTGAGCGAGTCGAGTCCCAGCGTCGCCGGTTCGGTGAGCTTCGCTCGATCGATAGTATTGAGCGCCGCTTGCCACGACAGGTCGAACCGCTTGAGCCGGGCGATGCGCGCGACAGATACCGTTGTCGGCGGAGCCGCGGTGGAGTCCGCGCCACCCCGCCCACCACCGCGACCGCTGACATTGCCTCGACCACTTCGTCCAGCGCTGTCGGCAGCTGCGGCCGCCGCGGCGGAATCGGCCTGCTGTCCGCCGAGTACGGGACCACCTCCGCCCGCCCGCCCGCCACGGCCGCCTGAGCGATTTCCACCACCCGCGCCGGCGTAGTTGGTCGTGAGCAACTGGCGGTCGGCGTTATACCGCACGGCAACGAGTCGCATTTCACTGCGGCGCGGTGCCAGTAACGGCTTGAGATCGGCCGGCACGGTAAGGTCGACCGGTGGCGTGTTTCCGCCGCGACCGCCCTGGGCCCAGAGCGGGACAGCCGCGCCGAACGCCATCGCCACGACCAGTGTTTTCGCGCCTCTCATTCACTGCCTCCGAAATTGCCCGCCGGAAAATACGCTTGCGTAAGAGTTAGAACCTCTGTCGCGCGAAGCCGGGGAACCAACTGCACGCACGAGTCGACGGAATGATCGGAGTTGACGGAATCACACCCAACTCCGTGAAGTCCGTTCGGCTCCGTAAGCTCCGTGTCGGCATTTCCTGTTTTTTTTTGGGTCTTCGGGGAATTGGGTGGGTGATTTAGCGGGGGTATGGGAATGAGGGTTGCTCAGGGTCGCCGACGCGCTTTGATCCGAGCGTCATCGGTCCTGGATTACCGCCGATACCTGCCAAACCTCAGACGCGGATTCGCGCGAACCAGGCGGAGTCTCGCGAATCGTTCCGACCGTGATTCCAGCGCCTCGCGCGCCCTGCTTCGTTGTCCGATCTGCGCAGATCATCCAAGTGTTCTTGCTGGGCTGCGCGCCGGAGATCTCGAGTCCAGTCGGAGACGTCCGCTTCAGTCTGCGTCTGTCCGCGTCCGGGCTCTTGGCAGTTTTCCGTGGAAATCTCACTTCTCAGAATCGCGCCATACGCGCTGACCTTCCCACTCAAATGCCGGAAGACCCATTTTTTTCGGTCTCCGAGGATGACGCGCCTAACGAACGCGTACCAGCACGCGCTTCCAGTTCTGCCCGTCTCCAAGGACGAGCGTGTCACCGGTGATCTTGAACGGCCGCTGCTGTGGCGTGCCGATGTAGTCCGGTGCGGACCCGCCCTCGACCTGGTGAGTAACCATCCTGCGCGCCTCGTTCACGGTGTACGTGCCGAAGTAACCGTTGTACGTGGCCGCAAGCTCCGGCGGTGACAGATTGGGCGTCGGGCAGCGGGCGATGTGCACGCTCACCTGGCCGGTCGCGGTATAGATGATGAAGCCGCACGGCTTCTCGCCGAAGTACTGGATCGGCGCCCCGGTCGAGTCGAAGTCCGTGATCTCGACAAAGCGCCAGGTCCCGACCAGTGACGACGGTCGACTCTGGGCGCGGCCGGCAATTGAAAACATCAGGGAAAAAGCGAGCGAGGCCGTCACCAATCGACCCGCTGAGGTGAGTCGCATGCGTCCAGTCTACCGCCCGACGCGGAATCCGGGAGTCATCGTGAACGGATTGTGAACGCCCGCATCGGTTGCCCCGTATAGCCCGTGTGTGCAGGCTGGCGAAACCAGGTGCAACTGGTGACGCATTGTGCCGACGCGCACCTTTGTCGCCCATTGCTTCTCTGATCTCCCTGTCGGAGGAAAACAGGTATGGTTCGCAGACTCGTCCCGGCACTTCCCCTGGCTTTGTCCATGGCGACGGCGGCGGCGGCCCAAACAAACGACCCGGCAGGGCGCCCGGTCTCCAAGTCAGACTACGCCCTGACGAACGTACGGATCGTCGCCGCGCCTGGTCGCGTGATCGAACGTGGTACAGTGGTTTTCGTCAACGGCCGGATTACGGCGGTCGGCGCGAATGTCACCGTGCCAGCCGGTGTCGTCCGGATGGATCTCGCCGGCCACACCGTCTATCCGGGACTCATCGACGCGGCGACCAGTATCGGCCTGCCCAGTCCAAACCGCGCCTTGCCAACGCCCGCTGACCCGGCGGCAGCACCGGCCGGAGGACGAGGGGGCGGTGGCCGGGGAGCGGGTCAGCCGCTGGGACGCGGTGGTCCAGGCGTAGCGCCTGTCGTACTACTCCCCGAGGTCGAGGCTGACGCCGAAGCGGCGGACATGTTCCAGCCCAGTGACGCGGATCTGCGAGCCCTTCGCGCCGGTGGTGTGACCACCGTCGGCCTGGTCTTCAGTGGAGGCATCTTCCCGGGTCGCGTCGGCGCAGCATTGACGGGTTCTCGCGAAAACTCGCGCCTCGCCCTTCGCACTGGAGCAGCGCAGGAGGTGTCCTTCGGAACGAAGCGCGGCGGCCAGTACCCGGGGACGGGAATTGGCTCGGTGGCATTCATCCGGCAGTCCTTCCTCGATGCCCAGTACGAAGCGCGGGTGGACAAAGCCTTCAAGGCTGGTACGCCCGGGGCACGGCCGAGCAATGATCCCTTCAGCCGCGCGTTGATCGCGGCGGCAACGAACACGATCCCATCCTGGTTCGTGGCTTCGAACGAACGGCAGATCCTCCGGGTCGCCGATATCGCAACGGAGATGGAGTTGAAGAATCCGGTCGTTGTCGGTTCCCAGGAAGGATGGCGAGCGATCCCGGCTCTGAAGCGTATGGGCGCTACCGCCGTCGTCAGCGTGAACTGGCCATCACCGGATTCGGTCACGGGTCGCGTTTTCCAGGCAATCGGCATCGGCAAGTCGGGTACGGCTCCGGCGCTGACCGCCGCCGATACTAATGAAGTGCGCGGCAACGCCGCGGCGCTGATCAAGGCGGGCGTTCCGGTCGCGCTTTCGTCGTTCGGCGGCGCAAGTGGCGCGAATTACCGCGAACGCATCCGCCTGGCGATCGCTGCCGGGCTGACTCCTGACGATGCGCTGCGCGCTGCCACCGTGACGCCTGCCGCGCTGCTCGGCGTGACCTCTGCGGTCGGCACGATTGAAGTCGGGAAACTGGCGAACGTCGTTGTCGTCAGCGGCAACGATCTCTTCGCCGCCGGCTCGCCGATCAAGCATGTCTTCGTCGAAGGACGCATCTACTAACCATGGAATCCCACATGCGACTCACAATCAGGTCTGCGCGCGCCGCATTCATCGCCGGCGTGCTCGCGATGCCGGGCGCTCTGGGTGCCCAGGACGTGGCAATACGCAACGCGACGATCATCACCATCTCCAACGGAGACATCCCCAACGGCACGATCGTCGTCAGGGGCGGCAAGATCACCGCCGTTGGTGCGAACGTGCAGGTTCCGGCCGGCATTCGCGTCATCGACGGCACCGGCAAGTTCGTGATGCCGGGTATCATCGATGCCCACTCGCACGCCGCCCTGGAGGGCGGCATCAATGAAGGAAGTGAGTCGGTCACGCCGGAAGTCCGGGTGCAGGTCAAGAACGACGACGCGGTGATCTACCGCGCCCTCGCCGGTGGCGTGACCGCCGCCCTGCAGCTCCACGGCAGCGCCAACACGATCGGCGGCCAGGGCAACGTCGTGAAGATGCGCTGGGGTTCGTCAGCCGAGGACATGCTCTTCAAGGGTGCCTTCCGCATCGTCAAGTTCGCGTTAGGCGAGAACGTGACGCGGGCCAGCTCGACCGCTCCCGCCGATGAGCGTCGCTTTCCGATGACGCGCATGGGGGTCGAGTTCACGGTCCAGTACTGGTTCAACAAGGCCAAGGAATACCAGAAGGAATGGGACGACTATCGCGCCGCGGTGAAGGCAAACCCGAAGTCGGACGCGATCATGCCGCGCCGCGACCTGCGGCTCGAGGCCCTGAGCGACATCCTGAAGGGTGACCTCAAGGTGCACTCGCACAGCTATCGCGCGGACGAGATCCTGATGTTGATCCGCGTCGCCGAGGAGAACGGCTTCAAGGTCCACACCTTCCAGCACGTGCTGGAGGGGTACAAGGTCGCCGACGAGATGGCGCGCCACGGCGCGATGGCGTCGACGTTCGCCGACATGTGGGCCTACAAGGTCGAGGCCTGGGACGCGATTCCGTTCAACATGGCGTTGATGACGCAGCGCGGCGTGGTCGTCTCGGTCAATTCCGACTCTGACGAACGGATCCGCCGGCTGTACCAGGAAGCAGGCGTCGGCGTGCGGTACGGCAACATGGCGGTGAACGACGCGCTGAAGATGATCACGCTCAACCCGGCCCGGCAGCTCGGCGTCGACAAGATGGTCGGCACGCTCGAGGTGGGGAAGGACGGCGACATCGCGGTCTTCTCGGCGCACCCCTTCGCGCCTAACGCGATGGTCGAGTATACGCTCGTCGACGGCAAGGTGCTCTTCGATCGATCGGAGGCGGCAACGCTCCGCAAGCAGGCTGCCACGAGCCCGGGAGGGAACCAGTAATGCGCCGGACACTGAAAGGTCTTGCCACGCTCGTGTCGCTCGCCGCCACTGCGTCGATGGTTGAGGCGCAGGCCGCACCGGGCCAGGATACGACGTACCTCATCAAGGGCGGCACGGTGGTGAATCCGGGCGCGGCCCCGATGCCTAACACAGACATCCTGATCCGGAACAACCGGATCGCCGCCGTCGGCGCCGGCGCCTCAGCGGCGAACGCCAAGGTGATCGACGCCACCGGCAAGTTCATCTATCCGGGTATGATCGACGCCAACACCGGCATCGGCTTGCAGGAGATCGGCGGCATCGGGACGATGAACCTCCGAAGCGAGATGGGACAGTTCAATCCGCACATGAAGGCGCTGGTCGCGCTCAACGTCGAAAGTGAAATCCTCGGCGTGACGCGAATGAACGGCGTCACGACGGTGCTGACGTCTCCGAGCGGTGGCGTGATCAGCGGGCAGGCGACACTGATCAACACCGCCGGGTGGACGTGGGAGGATCTGGCCATCGTGCGCACGGCGGGAATGATGATCAACCTGCCTGGAAGCGGAGGCGGTGGTGGTCGTGGCGGTGGCGGCGGTGGACGAGGCGGCGGTGCTCCGGTGGGCAACCCAGCGCAGCTGCAAGCTGACTTCGACCAGTTCATGACGGAGTCGCGTGATTACAGCGCCGGCCGCGACGCCGGCACGACAAAGCTCGACCTCATTTACGAGGCGATGCGACCGCTGTTCAAGAAGGAAATTCCGGCGATCATCCCGGCCGGTAATGAGCAGTCGATTCGCAACGCTGTCGCGTTCGGCGAGAAGTGGAACATCCGCGTCGTGATTTCCGGCGGCGGGGAAGCATGGAAGGTGCGGAAGTTCCTCGCTGAGAAGAACGTTCCCGTCATCCTGGGTTCGATTGAATCGGCGCCGGGCGACAACGTGCCTTACGACGCGATCTACGCGCAGCCCGGTCTGCTCTACGATGCCGGCGTGAAGTTTGCCTTCTCGACAGGGCAGGGCAGCAATGCCCGTCACGTCGCCTTCCATGCCGCGTTGGCGGTCGCCTACGGGTTGCCGCTCGAAGGGGCGCTCAAGGCCCTGACGATCTGGCCCGCCGAGATCCTCGGCGCAGACAAGCAGATCGGATCGATTGCGCAGGGGAAGCTGGCAAACCTGTTCATCACGACCGGCGATCCGCTCGACCTCCGTACGCAAGTCGCGGAGGTGTTCATCAAGGGACGGCAGGTGCCTGACGACGATCGTCATCACAGACTGTACCTGAAGTACAAGGCGCGTCCGTTACCGGTCATCGTGCCGTGAGTCGCGTGGAATAGTGGGTACATGAAAGCCTGTATTGGCGGCGTCGAGGATTTTTCCTCGGCGCCGCTTTGTATATGCCACTATCCGGAACGCGACGGCGGTATCGCTGACGAGCGGTTTTGCGCGTAACGTATGCCGATGCCCGAACCCGGCTACGACATCGACGCGTGGCGACGACGGATTCCGCTTCTCGCGTCGTGCATCCCGTTCAACAACTGTTCGCAGAGCCCCCAAACCGATCTGACGCGAGCGGCGGCTGACCGGTACCTGGAATCGTGGAACCGTACCGGGATGGACTGGGACGCGTGGATGGAAGAGGTGCGGCTGGCGAAGGTCGCGTTCTCCCGTCTCATAGGTGCGACGCCTGACGATATC
>Ga0307412_10001411_pt1 | contig 13378 bp, 16 predicted proteins | sample DK1Cmetagenome_3_FD_203823 | JGI IMG/M metagenome (GOLD analysis project Ga0307412, IMG submission 203823) | Maize rhizosphere microbial communities from greenhouse at UC Davis, California, United States - DK15-C-1 | ecosystem: Host-associated > Plants > Roots > Rhizosphere > Soil | place: USA...
CTGGTGACGAGATTTATCTTGGCGGTCTGGTGGCTACTGATACCCCGCAGCGTACTGATGGTACGGGGTTCATTAAGCGGCGTATCCCGATGGAGCCGCAGCGCATGTACGACAACATTGTTGTTGCTGCTGGCGCTTAGTTAGACCGGTTGGCGGCGTGTGTTTAGGCTCCGCGCCGCCAACCTACCAAATGAGCCTACCCCCCCCACAATTTTATGGAGCCTAAACCATGAGTGTTTCCCCGCAGAATTTTGATTTGGATGCTTGGTTGGATGGTGCTGACCGTCCGCAGCGTTCGGTGACTGTTTATCAGAAGGCCGGTTTGATCGCTGACCTTGATGCCCTGGCGGTCAGGATTGAGCATGCTGAGCCTGATGATGAGGTTGATGGGCCGTCTATGGGTGGTGGTGTGCGGAAGCTTCGGGCTGAGTATGCGAAGCTCGCTCAGCAGTTCCATGATTCTGCTTTGACGATCCGGGTTAAGGGTCATGATGATGTTGAGAAGCAGGAATTTGCTGAGTCTCATAAGGGTGACGCTGACAGTCTTGGTTGTTTGGTGTTGGCTGATGCAATTGTTGAGCCGAAGTTCACGGCGGCGCAGGTTGGGAAGCTTGAGAAGGTTCTTGGGCAGGCTCAGTTTCGTTTGATTACTGCGGCGTACATGAGTGCGTGCAATGAGGTGCCTGTTGTGAGCGCTGATTTTTTGCCGAAGTCCTCCACTGTGGAGGATGGGGGCGAGTAGTCGCCGCGCTTAAAACTTCTGAACGGTTTCAACGTCCACCGTCTGCGTATCTTGGGCCGTTGCCTGAGCGTAAGGATCGGATCCTTGAGTACGCCTACACCCTTTACCTTGATGGTATTTGTGATGTGTGTGGCGGTAATCGTTCTGAGTGCCGTAATGAAGCTAACGCGGGCTTGTATGAGGTCGCTGAAACGACGTGTCAGAGGCAGGCTGCGGTTGAGGAACACACAGGGCGTAAGGGTTTCAAGCCTGAGCCTGGGCAGCGGTTCTATGCGATTGAGATTGATGATGACTTAATCGTCCGCAGGTCTTTCCCGCCACTTTCCCGCGCCGACGATCAGGACGATTAGGCCGGCGAACGCGACGAATGATGAGAAGCCGTTGAGCCCCGCGTTGCCGTTCACGCCGGCGCTTGCTAGGGCTACGGAAATGCCCATAACCAGCATTCCCGCGCCTGTCTTCATGGTGTTAGCTGCGCGGCGTTTGTTCGCTTTTGTTGCCTGAGTCATTCCGCGATTGTCCCAGCGGCTCATCTTTTGTACAACCCTTGGAGGAATCGCATGGCTGATCGCCGCGTAAAAGTCGTTTTCAGCGCTGAGATCCAGGGTTTCCGGCAGGCGATGGATGAAGCGGCTAAGGCGACCCAGAAGACTAAGAAGGCTTCCGAGGATGCTGGTAAGGCTGCGGAGACTCATCTTGGGCGGATGGTTCAGTCTGCGACGAAGAACAGTGATGCGTGGGAGCGTACTGGTGCGGTAACGGCTGGCGCTGGTGCTGCGATTGTTGCCGGCGTCGGGCTGGCTATCAAGTCCTATGCCGACTTCGACAAGCAGATGTCCTCAGTTGATGCGGCGACTCACGAGTCAGCCGCGAACATGAAGCTACTGCGTGAGGCTGCGGTGAAGGCTGGCGCTGACACTGCGTTCTCCGCTGGTGAGGCTGCTCAGGGCATTGAGGAACTGGCTAAGGCTGGTGTGTCCACTAAGGACATTCTTGCTGGTGGTTTGAATGGTTCTTTGTCGTTGGCTGCTGCTGGTTCGTTGGGTGTTGGTGAGGCTGCTGAGATAGCAGCCTCGGCTTTGACTCAGTTCAAGCTGTCAGGCGATAAGGTTCCTCACGTCGCTGACCTTTTGGCTGCTGGTGCGGGTAAGGCTCAGGGTTCTGTTCAGGATCTTGGCGCGGCCCTGAATCAGTCTGGTCTTGTGGCTGCGTCTACTGGGTTGACTATTGAGGAAACCACTGGGGCACTGGCTGCGTTCGCTTCTGCTGGTTTGACTGGTTCGGATGCTGGCACGTCTTTCAAGACCATGCTTATGAGCTTGAACCCGAACAGTGCTGCGGCTGCATCGTTGATGCATGAGCTGGGCATTTCGGCGTATGACGCTCAGGGCAACTTTGTTGGCATGTCCGAGTACGCGGGTATCTTGCAGAACGCTCTCAAGGGCATGTCTGATGAGCAGCGCAACGCCACCCTTAAGACCTTGTTTGGTTCGGACGCTGTGCGTGCCGCTAACGTCCTGTACGAGCAGGGCGCTGACGGCATCAGCAAGTGGGAAGGCGCTGTCAACGACGCGGGTTACGCGGCTGACACTGCGGCCCGTATGCAGAATAACCTTGCCGGGGATATTGAGAAGCTTGGCGGCTCGATTGATTCGGTGTTCCTTAAGTCTGGTTCTGGGGCGAATGATTTCCTCCGGGGCTTGGCTAAGGGCGCTGAGGACGTTGTTGACTGGATAGGGCAGATCCCAACGCCGGTACTGAATGCGGGCGCTGCTATCGCTGGGATTGTTGGTGTTGCGGGCCTCGCCGCTGGTGCGGTGTTGAACCTGACGCCCAAGGTCATGGAAACGATCCAGGCGTTTGACAAGTTGGTGCCGGCTGGCAGTAAGGCGCGAGATGCCTTGAAGGGCGTCGGTAAAGCCGCTGGCGGGGCTATGGTCATCGGCACCCTAACGCTGGTGGTTGCGAAGCTTGCCGAAGCTAATTACATGTCCAAGATTGATGAGGGCATGGGACGTGTGGCTAATGTCCTTGCTGATGTTGCCCGGAACACCCCCGGAGCTGCTGAGGGTCTTGACTCCTTGTTCAAGAACAAGGACGGGGAAGCGCTGATTCGGGATGTCGATAGTCTCGACTCCGCTCTCAAGCGCACGTTCCGGCCTGACGGTGACCGCCAGTTTAACGACTGGGGCGAAGGCATCATCAACTCAATGACCGGAATCAAGGGGTCTAGTCAGATCCTTGGGGACTCGTTCAAGCGCGTTGATGAGACAATGGCCGGGCTTGTTTCTGGTGGACGAGCTGAGGACGCGGCGAAGGTCTTCGACCGGCTAAGGCGGTCTGCTGACGCCCAAGGGATCAGCGTTGACGAGCTGAAAACTAAGTTCCCCGAGTATGCGGATGCTTTGCAGAAGGCTGACGCGGAGAGCAAGAACGCTGCCGCATCTGGTGATAAGGCTGCTGGGTCGATTGACAGTGTGAAGGCTGCTGCTGCTGCTGCTAAGCAGTCTGCTGAGGATATTGCTAAGGCGTTGGAGGATGTTGGTCTTTCCGCTGATGGTGCGGTGACAGACGTTAACAAGTTCGCTAAGGCTCTGTTTAACGCTGGACTTTTGAACCTATCATCTTCGGATTCCATCATTGCGTATGAGGCTGCGATTGATGCTGTAACCGACTCGATCAAGGAAAACGGAAAGAGTCTTGATGATCACGAGCCGAAGGGTCGGGCTAACCTAACCGCGTATAACAATCTGGCCAAGGCAGCAATGGATACTGCTGAGGCGCAGGCCGCAGAGAAGTTGGCTTCCGAGGGTTCGGCTGCGGCTCAGGCGACTTTGCAGGGCAGCCTGCAAGCAAGCTATGACGACCTGATAGCCGCGGCAGGCCAGTTCGATATCACGGGTGATGCTGCGGATGACATGGCGCGTAAAGCGTTGGGCATCCCGAAGGATGTCCCGATCAAGACGTGGGTTGAAGACAGCGCATCCGCGAAGCTTGACGCGATCAAGGGCAAGGCTGACGGTCTTGACGGGCGCGTGGTCAACCTCAGTGTGGTGGAGCAGTACACCAAGTTCATTTCGGAGAAGCGAAACCCTACTGAGGCTGATCTGAATGGTGACACGTTCCGCCCTGGTGGGTCGTTGATTGTTCCTGGTTTGACTGGTGGCGCTACTGGTGGTCGCGTTTCGGACATTATGGGGTTCTGGTCTGGTGGCAGGGTTCCTTATGCGCGCCCTTCTGACATGACTAAGGACAACGTTATTGGGTTCGTGAATGGTGGTAGACCCATTGGCTTGCAGGGCCAGGAATGGATCATCAACGGCGCGAACAGTGATAAGTACAATTCCGAGCTGGCGATGATCAACGCTGGGACGTTCCCGAAGTTCAAGGAGTATTCGGCGTCTCAGGCAGGATATTACCCACCCGCTGCGGCAGCCCCTGCTGGCCCGTCTGTGTCTCTTGAGTTGAATGTGCATGGGACGACAGCGCCGCGCGAGGTTGCGGATGAGGCTATGGGTTTGATCCGTTTTGAGTTGCAGAAGCAGGGGGTTCGTCTTGGTGGCTGAGCGTATTACGTGGGGTGCTAGGACGTTCTCAGGCCGTGACCGGTTTGGTGAGTGGGTCACTACTGGTGGTATGGAGGATTGGTGGGGTTCGCCGGATACGAAGGGTGAGGTTGTTGACCGGCCTGACGCGGACGGCGAACTCGACCTACCAACCTACAATCAGGCCCGACTCCTGACTCTTTCGGGCAGCCTGCATACTGACTCGCATGAGCAGATGCATGAGGCTCAGGCTTTTTTCGCTTCCCCAATGTTTGGGAGGTTCACGGTTGCTGGTCACGGGCCAACGTTGTGGGCTGATGGTAAGCGGAACAGTGGGGCGAAATTCCTGCCAGTGACGGATAAGTTCGCTCAGTGGCAGGTTCGCCTCAAGTTCGTTGACCCGAAGAAGTACGGTGAGGCGCGTTCGTACACGGCTTCGGTTGGGTCTGATGCTGTTGGGGTTCATCACCGGGGGAACTACAATGCGGCACCCAAGCTGACGATCACTGGGACTATGCCTGACGGTTACGTTTTGACGATCATGGGGCAGGTTTTCACGGTGACGCAGCCGCTTTGGTTCGCTTCACCTCACAGTATTGATTACGGCGACGGCAGGCTACGCATCGGCGGGGCAATCGTGCATGGCGGGCTGGGTTGGGGATTCACCCCGCTCGTACCCCCTGGTATTACCACAACGTTGTCTATCGAGCCGATCACAACTGGGACAGCTACAGCGCAGTTGGCGTTGCTTGATACTTACATTTAGGAGTCGCGTATGATGCGGTATTTTTCCGTGAGTACGGCGACTTGGGGTAGCAAGGTTGAGATGCCGGCGTTTGAGTTCACTGGTTCGCGTGCGTTGAATGTTGGTCGTAGCGGGTCTGCTACTTTCAAGGTGAATGACCCTGGCGTGGCTGAGGTTGTGACGCTTGAGAGCCTTGCCCCGTTGGCTCGTGTTCTTGTGGCTGAGGAAGACGGCAACGCTGTTTATGCTGGCCTGATCGTTGACATTGACGAGGACTTGGATTCTGGAACTGTCACGGTGACGCACTATGACATTTGGTGGATCCTGGCGCGGCGTTACTTGCTGGAGAATCGAGACGGGACCGCCCCGGCTGGTGCCCCGATCACTTGGTCTGGGCGTTCTTTGCCTACTATCGCGAACCTTGTTGTTCAGAAGGGCATGGACGGCGAACCCGCAGACAAGTATGAACTGCCGCTGATCACGTCCGCTGATGTTGCCGGGCCGCACTCCCGCACCTATGAGGGTTACAAGTTCGTGTCCGTTGAGGATGCGCTACAGGAAATCATGAACACGTATGAGGGCCCGGATGTGGACTTCGATGTGCGGTGGGCTTCTGGAACGGAAACCCTTGAGTGGGTGATGCGTTCGGGTGATCTGACTTCGGGGTTTTGGGAGTGGGACGCTACGGCTGAGAAGTCGGAGGTGTTCGAGCCCAGGTTGAGGACGAACGCTGACAAGATCGCTAACCGGGTGATCGCAACGGGCGAGGGGCAAGGCGAGGACATGGTTGCCAGGTCCGCTTCCCTGTTCATTGATGACATGCCGGCGTTGGAGCGGGTCAGCTCATACCAGGATATTCATGATGGTGATCAGTTGCAGGACCGGGCATGGTCTGACCTGTACTCGGCTAATCAGACGACGAAGCAGTTCAGTTTCAAGATCCCGGTTGGTGGGACTGTGAAGCTTGGTGATTTGATCCTTGGTGGTACGTGCCGGGTGAAGACGACCGGGTTCCGATTCTTGGGGGCTGGGTGGAATAACTGGCGCCTGATTCAGTACGACTTTGACCGGCGTTGGATCACGTTGCAGATGCAGATGATGGGCGGCTAGTTGTGACTCAGATCGACAACATGGCGCAAGGCAACTTCGCGGATATTTTCCGTAGGCTAAAGGCGCTTGAGTACAACTCGAACATGAACAGTTCGGCGGTTGGTCGTGGTGGTATCCGTGTTCATGGTGGCGGTGGGATCACGATTGAGAACGGCGGGCTTATTGTTTCGGGTTCGGCGGATATCACGGGTGTCCTGAACGCTACGGGCACGATCAACATGTCTGGGACGTTCACGGCGACTGGTGACGTGAATTTGAACGGGCCGACCGATGTTGCCGGCGACTTCACCGTAACTGGCCCAACGAACCTGAACGGCGTGACTGCTATAGCTGGTGACACGACCGTGACAGGCGACTTCACGGTGACCGGGCCAACTGCGCTGAACGGAACAACGACAGTCGCGGGTGACACCACTGTGACAGGCATCTTCACTGTCAATGGTGCAATGAAAACGACAAGCACCCTATCTGTCGAAGGCGTGACCACACTCAAGAACAACCTTAACGTGACCACTGGTGGGAAGATCATCGCCGGTAACGTGACCGTTGATCCTGGCGCTGATGGCGGCGCTATCCGGTTTACGTCCGGGCGCGTGCTGAGGGATACGGGTTCCTCGATGATTCTTGACAATGGTTCAGGATCGGCCACGGTGAGTGTTACTGGAAGTCACGTTCTGCTTGAGGCTGGGACTGCGCAGGTCGATGTTGTTGGCAACACGGTGGGCATCGTTGGTGACTTGCAAGCCACGGGTGACACTTACCTGAACCTACCTACCACGGGCAGTGCAGCTAACGTCTATTACGATCCGGGCAGCGGACGTTTGTACTACAAGCCTTAAGGGCAGTAGACGGCTTTCGCGTATGTCATGACACGTTCCGCGTTTGAGTTGTTGGGCTCACTCTGCGTCTTGCAAGCCTGGATGCCCAATTGCACAAGCTCTGTGTTGCTTGGCAGCGAACCGACCCACCCCATCTTTACGCCTGCAATGAAGAACTCATCCTCGGAATAGCTCTTGTCGTATGACGAAGGAACCGCGGGGTCGGGGACTGACGTTGCGGGGGCGTCTTGGGCTGAGCATGCGGTTAGCGCTAGCAGCACTACCAGCATTGCCCCCACTTTCCCCACCATAGACACGATTGTACCGGAGGCCGTTGTGGATGCCGCAGATTTCCAATTGATGCATGATTCGATGCTTGGCGAGTTCCGGCAGGCGCTAGCTAACTGTCAGTTGGCGTTGGCTACAGCGAATGCTCAGAACAAAGTCAAGGACCGGATCATTGCTGAACTGCGAGCTGAGCTAGAGCCGCAAGCGTAACCAGCTCCCCCAAACTTCATAACTTTCAAGGCGCTCCTAGCAGGGCGCTTTTCTTTTGCCTCAGGAGGCGACATGCCAAACGTTACCGGCAACCTGACTGATGTTGGGGGTGGGCACCTTGTGGGGAAGTATCCCGAAATTCATTTCACCTTGAACGCCCCAAACTCCAAAGCGGGGGTGATGCTGCCGACGCAGCCGTTGACTGTGCAGCCCGCTTCTGATGGTTCTTTCACGGCGGCGTTGCAGTCCACCACGGACATGCAAGATGACGCTTGGTACACGCTCTCGATTCAGTGGCTCGACTCCGCTGGCAATTACGTCAAGGCGGACTTCCCTGATTGGACGTTGCAGGTTCCCACTGGTGGCGGTTCATTCTCGGATCTTTTCGGGAAGCCCCCGAAGAACCAACGCATGGTCTACGTGTCGTTGACACCGCCTGATAACCCGCAGCCGTTCACGCTCTGGCTGAAACAGGACCCGACCGACCCGAACAACCCGCTGAATACCGGCGAACTCTATGAATGGAGGAACGTCTAATGGCTTTCCAGTGGGTGTATCTCGCTAACCTTATGGGCGCCTCGGGTGTTTGGATTAAGACGCCTCTCGCTAGCGCAACGGACCTTGACACGGTTATCACGGTGGGCGCGTACCCGATCACGACCTACGCCGGGGCGAGCTCAATGACCCCCGCGTTGCCTGTTTTTGGCGGGGGCGTGTTGGAGGTTTTGCCGACTGGCACGAACCTGATTCAGCGGTGGACCATCATCGATAACCCGCACCAGATTTGGGCGCGTACCCGAAACGCGGGCACGTGGTCCGTGTGGAAGTTGCAGTCTTGGGAGCGGCCTGCACCTGCTGTCGGTACGGATTTCAACACGATCAAGACGCCTGGTGATTACCCGATTTGGACGGGCACGGGGGCGAACAACCCGACAGCCGGGCCTGGGCGTTTGACTGTGTCACCGCAGTTGTTCGTCAACGGCACGTGGACGTATCACACGCAGACGTGGCAGTCCTTCGAGGTCACGCCGCGCCTGTTTGTTCGGTCCACATCCGCTACGGCGTGGTCTCCTTGGCGTGAGGTTGGCCCGGCGACAAGCACTGACACGGTTGCCGCGAACCTTGCCGCGCCGGACGTGATCCAGCGGGTAGCAATTGACCGCAAAGGCGGCTCGCTCGGGACAGACGAGAAGCCTGTTGTGTGCCTCCGGTTCGATCACGGGTTGAACAACTTCAAGGCCACCATCCTGCCCCTGTTGCAGGCCAGGAACTTGCCTGCCGCTCTTGCAATCAACTCGGGCATCTTCACCACGGCGAACAGCCTTACCGAGTCGAACAACGCGACATGGGCTGAGATTGAGGGCTGGTGCCTGAATGACGGCATGGAGGTGTGGAACCACGGCGAAACCCACCGTGACGCCACAACCTCGGCCACGCTCAAAACAGAACTTGTTGACTCCTTGACAGCGCTCCGGGCAAGCCTCCCGAAGCTCGCTATCGAGGGTTTCATGATGCCCGGTGTGGGCGGGACCGAGTTCGCGGGCATGAACTCCATCCAGGACCCTGCCACCCTGTACACCACGGAAGCGGGCCGGTTGCTGCAAGGTTCCCACGCCTTCATCACTGGGCTGCGTCCGGGTCTGGTGAAGCCGCTGAATGGCGGTATCACCCCCGGCTGGTCGTACAGGAACATGGACACGATATCTGGCGTGGACGCTGGGATAGCGCTTGTAGCTGATGCTCAGGCGTCAGGTGGTGGCGTGGTCCTGATGATGCACCCTTCCCTGCTGAACGCGGGTGGGAGCAACACCACGACGGCGAAACTCACTGAGGTGCTGGACTTCCTTGTAACGGAACGCGACGCGGGCCGGATCGAGATCGTAACGAACACCGGATTCCAAATCGCGGACATTTTCAGCACCTACCGGAACAACGTGTTGACAGCAGTCACTCCGGGCACGTCAGTTTCGAAGACTGTGGATTTAACTAAGTACGGGCATCTCAAGGGCTCGGTTCGGAAGCTGGTGGCAACAGTCACGGTAACGGCTACGGCCTCGGTAACGGTGTCCCTCACGGACGCTGGCACAGGCTTGAACGCTACCCGTACTTACGCGTCTCTGGCGCCTGGAACTTACGAGCTGTTCCAGCATGGCACGCTCCCGCTTACGGCCACATCGGTCACGGCAGCGGCAACAGTGAACTCTGGTACGGCGTCCATCACCAACCTGAAACTCATCAACGTCTAAAGCGTGTGGCCTCTTGCTCGTTACAGCATGGGGCCACACTTCCCTGACCGTTCCAAGCCTGTTTAGGAGGCTCGCCCGGATGGGTGAAACAAACAATACGCCCATTGGGGGGCCACCATGCGTAAGACTCTCAACGCCCAGCGCCTAGTTAACGGTCGCCGCGGCTCATTCCAACTGCTGTTCGGCGTCGTTTATTTGTTCGTTGGTTACTCGTATCTGTTCGCGGACGCTTCACCAACGCGGAGGGTTGCGCTCGCCTGGGTTGGTGAATACGGCAACCTGCTGGGGCTCATCTGGATTGTTGCCGCGATCTTGGCGTTCATCGGATGCGTCAGGCCACGGGGCAAGGATGCTTGCGCGTTCGCGGGCCTGTCCGGCGCGCCGATGGCTTTCGGGTTCCTTTACCTCATCGGGATCCTTGGGGGAGCGCCAATCACTGGCCTGTTCTCCGTGTTCATTTTCTTGTTGATTTCGGGGGCCGTTGCGATTGTCGCAGGGATGCAGGGGGACCACGACCGTTGCATTAGGAAACCGAAACTATGACAGCAGAACAACTAGTCACACTCCTTGGTTTGCTGATCACGGCTGCCGCGACCGTTGTCGTTTCCGTTGTTGCTTCTAGGTCTTCTAAGAAGGTCAGCAAGGAGCAGAACGCGGTGACGTTCTCTCAACACCTCATTGACCGGATAGAGGGTCTAGAGAAACGCAACGATGACCTTGAAAACAGGTTCTCCGTCCTTGAGAAAAGCTTCACCACGGCGATCAACTTCATTGAACGGATGGTGCTGTGGGCGCGTGGTGGTTCGAAACCGCCCATGCCGAGCATCCCCAAATCACTTATGGCTCACTTCGACCCTTCGCTTATCGAAGAACACCTTGAGCACCAAGAAGCGGAATGAGTAGGACAAACCATGACATATCCGGTCAGAGATGCGATCACGCAGAACTTCGGTGACGGCGCAACCGCTGGCATCATGCCAAACTCGAACCCCAACTCGGGCATGGCCTACTTCGTTTACCTGTACGGCAACTACCAGCCTGACGGCCACACGGGCGTGGACTTCGGTTGCGATATCGGCACTGAGGTTTCCGCCGTCGCTGATGGTGTTGTGCTGCACTCCGGTTGGCTCTCAGGCAGCTACGCGGACAACCCGTGGTGGATCATGCCAGGGTTCGCCGGTAACTGCATTGTCATCGATCATGGCAGCTTCATCGGGATCTACGGGCATTTGTCCCGCAACATCGCCCCGAAGGGCGCACGCGTTCACGAAGGTGACGGCATAGCGCTTTCCGGTGACACTGGCGCCGCCGTGGGCGGTCACCTGCACTTCGAGGTTCTGCCTGACGGGTACAACCTCAACGCTCGATTCTACGGGCGCGTCAACCCACTCCCCTACCTTGGCTCAGCCTCAATCGGCCCAGCCGGCGAAATCACATCCACGGAAGAAGACGACATGCCAAGCTCAGCAGAAGTTGTTAGCGCCCTGCTCAACTCCCCCGCCTATGACGGTGGTAAGACCGTCAGCGAAGTGCTCAAGGGGCTGTTTGAGCATGACTTTGTTGGCGGGAAGAACATGCCCGAAGGCAAGCCACTTAAGGATCTTGTTCAGGACAGCTTCACCGCAGTCCGAACGCAGCTCGCAACTATCGGAGGCAAGCTTGAGACGCCCCCCGATGGTGACGTTGCGGCTGATGCTGCGGCGATTGCTAAGGCCCTGGCACCGGACCTTGCCAAGGCGCTGCTTAGCGAGCTCTCCAAGGGTGATGCGTAATGCTTACGTCTCAGTTCTGGCTTGCCGCTGGTGAGCGTGCGGTTAAGACGTTTGCTCAGGTGTTGCTGGGGTTCATGACTACCGGCGCGATTGGGATAACTCATCTTCCGTGGGACGAGATGCTCGCGGTTGGTGCCACGGCTGCTTTGGCGTCGGTTCTGACTTCGGTTGTTTCCGGTGCGCGTGATGGTAACCCGTCCGCGACGAACGCGGAGACAACTGACGCTCCCGGTAAGCACGTGGCCAACTAACCCCCCATTCCTGTCAGGACCGTACCGAAGCCGGTACGGTCCTGACATTTCCACCTGATCGGAGAATGATCGTATGGCTATCGTAACTGTTAGTGCTGCTGATAGTTTCACCCTGCCAACCACCGTGAAGGTGGCAGACGCCAACCTTCCAACACGCCTCCAAGACACCACGCTCAAGGCCACGATTGCGACTGAGGCGCTGCCTAAGTGGAAGGCCACCACGGATTACACGGCAGGGCAGGCCGTGGTGAACCCATCAGGCGATGTCGTCACAGCCAAGGTTGATTTCACTTCCGGCGCAAGCTACAGCTCCGCGAACTGGAACATCAGCCCAACCTACGCACCCAACGGCGTAGCGTCCCCACGACAGGCCGCGGACAACAAGAGCGGTGCCCTGGACTGGCGCCACGAGGGCACCGCTGGTTACCTGACACACTTCGTCATGGGCGCCAGTTCCCTAGCCCTCGCTGGCTGCTACGCCGCGGGAACCGACCTTGGCCTCGGCGACGGGTTCTTTGCATCACATAAGAACAGCGGAGCCGGTCTCAGGCTAATTGGTCATGGCGGCTCCAGCATCCTCCAATACAGCGTGGGATACAGCCACTCGACCCTGTACAACGGCGAAATCTACAAGGGCAACCAGGGCATCAAACTGTTCGCCAAGATAGGGGAAGGTTTCGGGGACGGCGTTGCCACTAGCGGTTCTACAACGTTCACGTCCGCGACGGCTGCCTTCACAAGCGCTGACATCGGCGCGACGATCAGCCAGACCACCAACAAGGGCACACTGAATGTTTCCGGGACGATCCCGTCCGGAACCACGATCGCGTCCATCAACAGCGCAACGTCAGTGGAGTTGTCCGCAGCTTGCACCGCAGCGGGAACTGGGCTTAACTTCCTGATCGGCGGTCGCACCCCGGCTAGCACGCAGTCTATGTTCACGTTGTACGACACCAACGGAACGACCAAGCGGTACGAGTTCACGCTTGGCAAGTACACGGGCGTCGTCCCTCACGAAATCCAGTCAAACGACATCGCGGCCCAGTCTCTCCTAGTCAAGGCGGCTTCCGGACACACAGCGGAGATCTTTACCGTCCTTAAAGACGGCAGCGCTTCCGGAGCGCTCTCCGTGATAGCCTCCGGTTTGGTTGCTATCCGTTTCGGTTCCTCGCTGAGCAACGCGGGAAACACGGCCAGTAACGCGGTCAATATCGCCAATAGCGGCACCTCAGCGCACTCGATGTACATCACGCAGGGCGCTTCACAGACTGGCGACCAGATTAGTCTCCGCGATTCAGCAGGCGCACTGGCGTCACGCTTCAACAAGAACAACGTCTTCATGACGAAGGTGGCCACGGCGCCCGCTGACTCTGACATTACAACGAATGAAGTCTCACTCACGTTTGACAGCACAGTCGGATCGTCCAGGGTCTACTTCAAAGGTAAGAACTCAGCCGGAACCATAGTTACAGGAAGCGTGGCACTCTCATGAACCCAACCGTAATCCTTGCCCTCATCAGTGACCTCTATAACCAGATCGCCCTACTGTCTGAGCGCAATGCAGAACTCGATTCTGCACTGGCTGAGCAGGGTGGAGAGGTTCCCAGCTAACTGATCTACCCACGCAACAACGCCCCCATCTTCCCATCAC
>Ga0307412_10001412_pt1 | contig 13375 bp, 13 predicted proteins | sample DK1Cmetagenome_3_FD_203823 | JGI IMG/M metagenome (GOLD analysis project Ga0307412, IMG submission 203823) | Maize rhizosphere microbial communities from greenhouse at UC Davis, California, United States - DK15-C-1 | ecosystem: Host-associated > Plants > Roots > Rhizosphere > Soil | place: USA...
AGGCGAAGCTGCTCACCGAAAAACAGGGCAAGGTGACCTTTGACGATGTCGCGGGCATTGATGAAGCGCGGGAAGAACTGCAGGAAATCGTCGAATTCCTGAAGGACCCGACGAAGTTCGCGCGCCTTGGCGGCCAGATCCCCAAGGGGGCGCTGCTGGTGGGTAGCCCCGGCACCGGCAAGACGCTGCTCGCCCGCGCCATCGCGGGAGAAGCGGGCGTGCCTTTCTTCACCATTTCGGGCTCCGATTTCGTTGAAATGTTCGTCGGCGTCGGCGCCAGCCGCGTGCGCGACATGTTCGAGCAGGCAAAGAAGAATGCGCCCTGCATTGTCTTCATCGACGAAATCGACGCGGTCGGCCGTCATCGTGGCGCTGGCCTCGGCAATGGCAATGATGAGCGCGAACAGACGCTGAACCAGCTTCTGGTCGAAATGGACGGTTTTGAGGCCAATGAGGGCATCATCATCATCGCCGCCACCAACCGGCCCGACGTGCTCGACCCGGCGCTGCTCCGCCCCGGCCGTTTCGACCGGCAGGTCGTGGTGCCGCGCCCCGATATCGAGGGCCGTGAAAAGATTTTGGCCGTGCACATGAAGAAGGTGCCGCTGGCCCCCGACGTGCAGCCGCGCGTCATTGCCCGTGGCACGCCCGGTTTTTCGGGTGCCGACCTTGCCAATCTGGTCAATGAAGCCGCCCTGCTCGCCGCGCGGCGCGGCAAGCGGCTGGTCGCCATGGACGAGTTCGAGGCGGCCAAGGACAAGGTGATGATGGGCACCGAGCGCAAGTCCATGGTCATGACCGAGGACGAGAAGAAAATGACCGCCTATCATGAGGCGGGCCACGCCATTGTCGCTGTCCATGAACCCGCATCCGACCCCATTCACAAGGCCACGATCATCCCGCGCGGCCGCGCGCTGGGCATGGTCATGCGCCTGCCGGAACGGGACAGCTACAGCTATCATCGCGACAAGATGTACGCGAACCTCGCCGTCTCCATGGGCGGCCGCGTCGCCGAGGAAATCATCTTCGGCTATGACAAGGTTTCATCGGGCGCGAGCGGCGACATCCAGTACGCCACCAAACTCGCCCGCGACATGGTGACCCGCTGGGGCATGTCCGACAAGATGGGCCCGCTGCAATATAGCGAGGGCGAGGAGGAAGTGTTCCTCGGCTATTCCCGCCAGCACAACATGCACATGTCGAACGAGACGGCCAAGGCCATCGATGCGGAAATTCGCCGCATCGTCGAAACCGGATACGATCGCGCGAAAACCGTCCTGACCGAGAATGAGGATCAGCTTCACCTGCTGGCCGGCGCTCTTCTGGAATATGAGACGCTGAGCGGCGATGAGATCAAGACTCTTCTCGAAACCGGCGAGTTCAGCCGCGACGACGGAACGACGGTGAAGCCCGCCTCCGTCCCCGCCGCTGGTTCCTCCATCCCCAAAACCCGCCGCCGCAAAGGGCCTTTCGGGGACGCAGCGCCGCAGGGGGCGTAAGGTTCAGACAAGTTACTCCCTCCCGGGCACGGGGAGGATATCAGCCCCTACGCCCAGGCGCCCTCAACCATGCCGCCGTCATTATAGCGTAGCGCCTTGAGCACCGTGTCCACGATCCCGGCGGCGTCGAGGCCGGCGTTCGCATATTGCTGCTCGGGCTTGTCCTGATCCTGAAAGAGGTCGGGCAGGCGCAGCGTGCGGAGCTTCAGGCCAGAGTCGATCAGGCCGGTATCGCTGGCCAGCGTCAGGACATGGGCGCCAAGGCCGCCGATGCTGCCTTCCTCGATGGTGACGGCGACTTCGTGCGTGGTGAGCAGCTTGCGGATCAGCGCCTCGTCCAGCGGTTTGGCGAAACGCAGGTCGGCGACGGTGGTGGACAGGCCCTTGGCGTCCAGCACATCGGCGGCCTTCAGCGCCTCTTCCAGCCGGGTGCCGAGCGACAGGATCGCGACCTTCTTCCCCTCCCGCAGGATGCGGCCCTTGCCGATGGGCAGGCGCAGCGGCGCGTCGGGCAGGGCGACGCCGGTGCCGTTGCCGCGCGGATAACGCACGGCGATGGGGCCGCTGTCATGGAGGGCGCAGGTGTGGACCATATGAACCAGTTCCGCCTCGTCGCTGGCGGCCATCACCACCATATTGGGCAAGGTGGCCAGATAGGTGACGTCGAAACTGCCCGCATGGGTGCTGCCGTCCGCGCCGACCAGCCCCGCCCGGTCAATGGCGAAGCGGACGGGCAGGTTCTGGATCGCCACGTCATGCACGACCTGATCATAGGCGCGCTGCAGGAAGGTGGAGTAAATCGCGCAGAAGGGCCGCATCCCCTGCGCGGCGAGGCCCGCCGCAAAGGTTACGGCATGCTGTTCGGCAATGCCGACATCGAAAATGCGGTCGGGAAACGCCGCGCCGAACTTGTCGAGGCCGGTGCCCGACGGCATGGCGGCAGTGATCGCGCAGATGGTGGGATCGCGCTCGGCCTCGGCGATCAGCGCCTTGGCGAAAACGCCGGTGTAGCTTGGCGGGCCGGGGGGAGCTTTCACCTGCTCGCCGCTCACCACGTCGAACTTCTGCACGCCGTGATATTTGTCCTCGGCCGCTTCGGCGGGGGCATAACCCTTGCCCTTTTGCGTGACGACATGGATGAGGCACGGCCCTTCGGCCGCATCGCGCACATTTTCCAGAACCGGGATCAGATGGTCGAGATTATGGCCATCGACCGGGCCGACATAGTAAAAGCCCAGTTCCTCGAACAATGTACCGCCGGTCGCCATGCCGCGCGCGAACTCGTCGGTCTTGCGCGCAGCGATATGCAGCGGCTTGGGCAGCTTGCGGGCGAGGCGGCGGAGCATGTCGCGGACGGACAGGAATTCGCGGCTGGACACGATGCGGGCGAGATAGGCGGACAGTCCGCCGACGGGAGGCGCGATCGACATGTCATTGTCGTTGAGGATCACGATCAGGCGATTACCCGCCGCTTGCGCATTGTTCATCGCCTCATAGGCCATACCCGCCGACATCGCGCCGTCACCGATGACGGCGATGCCCTTGCCTGGCTTGCCCGCCAGCTTGTTGGCGACCGCGAAGCCCAAAGCCGCGCTGATCGAGGTGGAGCTGTGCGCCGCGCCGAAGGGGTCATATTCGCTTTCGGAACGCTTGGTGAAGCCGGAAAGCCCACCGCCCTGGCGAAGCGTCCGGATGCGGTCGCGCCGTCCGGTCAGGATCTTGTGCGGATAGCATTGATGGCCGACATCCCAGACCAGCCGGTCCTCGGGCGTGTTGAAGACATAATGGATGGCCGTGGTCAGTTCGACGACGCCAAGGCCCGAGCCCAGATGTCCACCGGTCACGCCGACCGCCGAAATGACCTCCTGCCGCAATTCGTCGGCCAGCTGCCGCAACCGCTGCGGTTGCAAGCGGCGCAGGTCGGCGGGCGTCTTTACCGTGTCCAGCAATGGGGTCGTGGGCATGTGCGCCATTATTTCGCCTTCCTCCCCGATATGTAGCTGGATTTGGGTACGCTGTCGAACGGGGCCGGATCGTTTAGGCGCATTTGGCGCAGAGGCCAAGGACCTCCATCACCGGCCGTTCGGGTTGGAAGCCATGATCCCGCGCGACCTTGCGGACGCTGCCTGACAGGCTGTCGTCATCGACATGCGTTGCTTCCCCGCATTTGCCGCACACCAGGAAGATGCAGTCGTGAACGCAGCCGGGATGGGCGTTGGCGATATAGGCATTGGCGCTTTCCACCCGCATGGTGAGGTTGCTTTTCACGAACAGGTCCAGAATCCGGTAGACGCTGTTGGGCGCGACCCGCTTGCCGCGTTTCCGGGACACCAGATCGGCGATATCATAGGCGGAAGCGGGCTTTTCGAAGCTGGCCAGCACGTCGAAAATCGCGGCGCGCATGTCCGTCCACTGCTCGCCCTGCTGTTCCAGTATGTGCTTCGCCTCACCCGCGAGCGAGTCGCCGGTCGGTTCCATGTGATGATGGTGTTGGCCCATGGGCTCTAGATATTGTTCCGGCGCCGTGAGGGCAAGGGTGAAGCGCCTGGACAACCCACTTCACTCCCCGCCAGTTTTCCACCGGGCCGCTTGCGCGTCATCCTCATCACGCGCTTCCACCCAGCCGGTGCGGCCGTCGGCGAAGCGTTCGCGCTTCCAGAAGGGGGCGCTGGTTTTCAGCCAGTCGATGAGGAAGGCGCAGCTTTCCAGCGCGGCCTGCCGGTGCCGCGCGGCGGTGGCGACGAAGACGATGCGGTCGCCCGGCGTCAAAGGCCCGACGCGATGGATGATGCGGACGCCGAGCAGCGACCAGCGCTCCGACGCTTCTTCCGCCAGCGCCTCAAGTTGCTTCTGCGTCATCGCCGGATAATGATCGAGGTGAAGCTGGACAAGGCCACCCTCGCCGCGCACCAGCCCGGTAAAACTGGCGACCGCCCCGCCCCCGCTCGCCTCCAGCGCCGCCTGCTCGCGGCCCGGATCGAAGTCGCCGGTCTGGACCGAAACCGCGATCATCCGCCCGTCACCGGTGGAAAGATCGCCACTTCCCGTGCAGAGCCGAGCGGCGCGTCGAGCGGCACGAATTTCTGATCGATGGCGGCGCGGAGCCGGGCGGGTTCGGCGAAGGCCGCCGCATAGCCCTCCCCCCGCTGCGCGAGCAGGGCGATGAGGTCGCTTATCCGCGCGCCCTCCCCCGGATGATCGATCGTTTCCCCATCCAGGCCGATCCGTTCGCGTACCCACGCAAAGTAGAGAATCTCCAGCCGCTCAGCCATCGCTCAATCCATATGCTTTATGCCGACCCGCAGATAGTCCCAGCCGGTGATGAGGGTCAGGATCGCCGCGGCCCAGAGCGTAACGAGCCCGGTCGTCTTCACAAATGTGAATTCCGGCAGCGCCCCGCTCAGGATCAGCGCGCCAAGCGCGATAAGCTGAAAAGCGGTCTTCCACTTCGCCAGCTGCGACACCGGGACGGACACCCGCAGATCGGCCAGAAATTCGCGCAGGCCCGACACCGCGATCTCCCGCAACAGGATGATGATCGCGGCGATGATATGGATGCCCGTGATGTCGCGGGTCGCGGCCAGCATCAGGATAACGGCCGCGATCATGATCTTGTCGGCAATGGGATCCAGAAAAATGCCCATTTTCGACACCGCGCCATTGGCGCGCGCCAGATAACCGTCGAAATAATCGGTGATGCCCATCAGGCAATAGAGCGCGAAGCCGAAGGCATAGCCCGTCTGCCACTGCGGAAACCAGAGGAGGCCAACCAGCAGCGGCACCGCGAAAATCCGCGAAAGCGTCAATATATTCGGCAAGGACAACATCATCTGCATTCCGCCATAATGCTTTTCGCGCGCAATGGAAATGGATCGCGTCTGTCCGGAGGAAATGCGTCGGGGCAATCTTTCTGCTCCGGGCAGAAATGCTATTGGCCCCGGCTGCTCAACCGGCTACATGCCCCTTCGTCCTTCGTAGCAACAACGAGAAACACCCCCACATGCAGGCATCCCTGAGGCTTCTTGGCAAGCGGAGGTTCCTGCCCATTTTCGCGACGCAGTTCCTGGGCGCGTTCAACGACAATCTGTTCAAGACAGCCATGGTGCTGTTCGCGACCTATACGATCTACGACGACCCGCGCATGGAATCGAACTTCAATGCGCTCGCGACGGGATTGTTCATCCTTCCATTCTTTCTGCTGTCCGCCCTGTCGGGGCAACTCGCCGACGCCACCGACAAGGCGCGGATCGTGCGCATCGTGAAGGCCGCCGAGATCGCCATCATGGCCGTGGGGTCGATGGGTTTGATGCTGGAAAATATTCCGGTGATGCTCGCCGCCGTACTGGCCATGGGCGTGCACTCGACATTTTTCGGACCGATCAAATATGCCATCCTGCCGCAGCATCTGAAGGATGACGAGGTGCTGGGCGGCACCGGCCTTGTCGAGGCGGGAACTTATCTCGCCATATTGGCGGGGACGATCGCGGCGGGCTGGATCAATGCGGAGGCGACCGCCGTCGCGGTGATCTGCGTTGCCATTCTGGGCTATTTCAGCGGCCGGCAGATCCCACCAGCGCCGCCCGTCGGCGATCCCATAGAGATCGATCATAATGTGCTGCGCTCCTCCTGGCGCCTGATCAGCGTCACCATGCACATCCCCCGCCTGTTCCTTGCCATCTGCGCCATCAGCTTTTTCTGGATGATCGGGTCGATCCTGATCATCGTCTTTCCGCCGCTGGTGAAGAATGTGTTTACCGCCAGCAAGGAAGTGGCCAGCCTGTTCCTCGCCATCTTCTCCATCGGCGTGGCGGTGGGGTCAGTGCTGATCAATCGGTTGCTGCAGGGCAAGGTGTCGGCGAAATTCGGGCCGCTGTCGGTCATGCTGATGGCGGGATTCATCCTCTACCTCTATTTCGTGGCCCATGGCTGGACCGCGACGCCCGATGGACGGCTCTATGACGTCTGGACCTTCATAGCCCACCCCGGCGCATGGCAGGTGGTCGTCGCGCTGTTGGGGATCGCCATCAGCGGCGGCATGTTCGTGGTGCCACTTTACGCTTTCCTCACCACCACCGTCAGCAAGAGCGAGACGGCGCGGACGGTGGCGGCGAACAATGTCGTCAATTCCGGCGCCATGACCATCGGCGCGGTCGCGATCCTGGCCGCAACCGGCGCAGGCCTGTCGATCACCGGCGCGCTGCTGCTGGTCGCGGCGATGTGCGTTCTTTCAGCCCTGCTGGCATGGAAGCTTAACCGCGCCTGCGATTAGAGCATTGCGCGGAAAAGTGGTGCAATGGTTCATTGAGGATGATGGGAGTGGGTTGTTGTCATTCAGCCCCAAGTCAATTCCGTCGTCCCTGCGCAGGCAGGGACCCCGCTTCTTTTTGACAAGGTTGAAGAAACAGCGGGCCGCCTGCCTGCGCAGGGGCGACAGTTATCTTTTGCTCCGACCCGGCATGAGTCAGTCGTAACGCAGCCCGGAACGGGGCTTCATGCTGCCCGCTCCAGACCGCGATAACCGCCCATCAAAGCGCCGGTTCGGGCGTCTTCAATGCGATCTGCAGCACGGCGTTATCGACATGCTCCTCGAACTGCTTGAAGTTGTCGGCGAACAGGCCGACCAGCTTGGCAGCGGTTTCGTCATATTCCCGGCCGTCGGCCCAAGTCTGACGCGGATCGAGGATCTTGCTCTCGACGCCCGGCACGCTGACCGGAACTTCGAAACCGAAATTCTCGTCCACCCGGAATTCGACGGCGTTCAGGCTGCCGTCGAGCGCGGCGTTCAACAGGGCGCGCGTGACCTTGATCGGCATGCGGCTGCCGACGCCATATTTGCCGCCGGTCCAGCCGGTGTTGACCAGCCAGCAGGTGACGCCGCCCTTGGCGATGCGTTCCTTGAGGAGATTGCCGTAGACGGAGGGATGACGCGGCATGAAGGGTGCGCCGAAACAGGTGGAGAAGGTCGCCTCCGGTTCGGTCACGCCGATCTCGGTGCCAGCGACCTTCGCGGTGTAGCCCGACAGGAAGTGATACATCGCCTGCTCCGGCGTCAACCGCGCAATCGGAGGCAGCACGCCGAACGCATCGGCCGTCAACATGATGATGTTCTTCGGGACCGGCCCCAGATTTTTCTCCGAACTGTTCGGGATGAAGTCGATCGGGTAGGCGCCGCGCGTATTTTCGGCCAGGCTGTTGTCGTCCAGGTCGAGTTCGCGGGTCGCGGGATCGATGACGACATTTTCCAGAACGGTGCCAAACCGCTTGGTCGTGGCGAAGATTTCCGGCTCGGCCTCGGGCGACAGGCGGATCATCTTCGCATAGCAGCCGCCTTCGAAGTTGAAGACCGCCGTATCGGACCAACCATGCTCATCGTCGCCGATCAGCGTGCGGCTGGCGTCGGCGGACAGGGTGGTCTTGCCGGTGCCAGACAGACCGAAGAAAACGGCCGTGTCGCCATCGGGTCCGATATTGGCCGAACAATGCATCGGCATCACGCCCTCGGTGGGCAGCTTGTAGTTCAGGATGCCGAAAACCGACTTCTTCATTTCACCGGCATAGGCCGTACCGCCGATCAGGATCAGCTTTTCCGACAAGTTGACGGCGATCACGGTTTCGCTGCGGCAGCCATGACGCTCTGGATCGGCGCGGAAGCTGGGCAGGTCGATAATGGTGAATTCAGGCGCGAAATCCGCCAGTTCCGCAGCGCTCGGGCGGACTAGCAGGGTGCGGATGAACAGGTTGTGCCATGCCAGCTCGTTGATGACGCGCACATTGACGCGATGCTCCGGCTGCGATCCGCCGAACAGGTCCGCCACATAGAGCTTGTCCTTGCCGGCCAGCGCCTTGAGGAAATCTTCCTTCAGGGCAGCGAAATGCTCCGGTGTCATCGGCTTGTTGGTCTTGCCCCACCAGACGCTGTTTTCGGTTTCGGCATCACGGACCGTGAATTTGTCATTGGCCGACCGGCCCGTATGCTTGCCTGTCGCCACGACCAGCGGGCCGTCCTTGGCCAGCACACCTTCACCATTGTTCAGCGCGGCTTCGACCAATGGCGCAGTGCCCAGGTTCCAATATTGCACCGCATCGCTGGAAAAACCCTGCTTTTCCAGCGTCATTGAAGATTTCGCCTGCACGCGCGTTCTCCTATCCATATAAATCACATTGCCGGGTCGGCGACCTCCCATATATCGAGTCTGTTAGCTTCGGATATCAGGGCTTGTTGTGTTTCGCGCATATCGGCAGAAACGCCGTCCGTCAAATGTGCTTGCGGATGATCCTTGGGATAGCGTGGCAACTGAGCGTTGGAATGTTGCGGCGGAGCGGTGCATGGTTTACCCCTTCGCGTCCGACACTCCAAGGGGGCACGGAGCCTGACCTGAACATGACTGCCACAATTGCCCTTGTTGACGACGACAGGAATATTCTGACATCGGTATCCATCGCGCTCCAGGCCGAAGGATTCATGACGAGGATCTATTCCGACGCGGAAACGGCGCTGAAATCTCTGCTTGAAAATCCGCCTGATCTCGCGGTGTTCGACATCAAGATGCCGCGCATGGACGGGCTGGAACTGCTGCGCCGACTGCGCGAAAAAAGCGCGTTGCCCGTGATTTTCCTTACGTCCAAGGATGATGAACTGGACGAAGCACTGGGCCTTGCGATGGGCGCGGACGACTATATCACCAAGCCCTTTTCGCACCGGCTGCTCATCGCGCGTATCCGCGCCATCCTGCGGCGGGCGGAATATAGCCGCGCCACGGACGCCGGTCAGGCGGAAAGCGCGGCCGAGCCCATTGTTCGCGGACGGCTGGAGATGGACCCGGCGCGGCACCGGGTCAAATGGACCGGCAAGGAGGTAACCCTTACGGTCACCGAATTCCTGATCCTGGAAACGCTGGCGCAACGGCCGGGCGTCGTCAAGAACCGCAATCAGCTCATGGACGCCGCCTATCAGGATGACGTCTATGTCGATGACCGCACCATCGACAGCCACATCAAGCGTCTGAGGCGCAAATTCCGGGAGGTTGATCCTGACTTCAACGCGATCGACACGCTCTATGGCGCCGGATACCGATTCTCGGACGACTGACGGCGACGACCTTTCCCTGCAATGGTCGGGGAAATTGTCGCTGACGCGCCGTATATTGGCGGTAAATCTCTTCGCGCTGGCGCTGCTGGCGGGCGGGTTCTTCTATCTCGACGGCTACCGAACCCGTGTCGTGGACTCCCGCCTCGAACAAAGCGAACGGGAGTTGAAGCTGCTCGCGATCAGCCTTGGCCGGACGCCGGCGGAGCAATGGGACGGGCTGATTGCCGCCTTTTCCCGCCAGACGGGCGACCGCATCCGCATTTACGCACCCGATGGCGAACGCATCGCCGACAGCTTCACCATGAATGCCCCGCGCTACACCTTGCGCGACCCTGCCGATGAACCCTGGGAACGCCACGTCGCCCGTGCTCTCGACCAGATAATCGACCGCATCGTCTTTGCCGAGGTTCCACCCGACTTTGCCGAGCCGGCAGCGGACCGGGCGGGAAGCTGGCCTGAACTTGCGGCTGCGCGACAGACCGGCCAGCCGCAGTCGGCCTTCCGCTACGCACCCGATCGGACGCCTATGATTTCTGCGGCCGTGTCGCTAGGCCAGGGAAAACCGCTGCTGCTGGCTACGGAAAATGCCCGCGACATCACACGCACCGTGCGGGCGGAGCGTTTCCGGCTGGGGGTCGTCCTGGGGGTAGCATTCCTCCTGTCCATCCTTCTGTCCCTCTTCCTGGCGCGCACCATCGTCCGGCCGTTGCGGCGTCTGGCGCGGGCGGCGATACGCGTGCGGCTGGGCCGGGCGCGCGAGGTTGTCGTGCCGCGCCTGCCCTCCCGCCGGGATGAGATCGGCATGCTCGCCCGCGCTCTGTCGGACATGAGCCATGCCCTGCGGCAGCGCATCGATGCGACCGAAGCCTTCGCCGCCGATGTGACTCACGAACTCAAGAACCCGATCGCATCGCTGCGTTCGGCACTGGAAGCCATGTCGAGCGTCAAGGCCCCTGAACTGCAAGCCCAGCTCATGGATATCGCGCAAGACGATGTGCGCCGCCTCGACCGGCTCGTGACGGACATTGCCGAAGCTTCGCGCATCGATGCGCAGCTTTCCCGCACCAAATTCCACGGAGTCGATCTTGGCCTCACCATCGAACGGCTGATCGTAGGACGGGAGGCAAGAGGCATTCCAAACGGCGTGCGTCTCGCCTTTGCCCGCCCGCGCCGGGGGGTGGCGGTCGTATTGGGCGACGAGCAAAGGCTCCTGCGGGCCATCGAAAATCTGGTGGACAACGCCATTTCCTTTTCACCGCCGGGCGGTCTGGTGCAGATTGTCGCCACCCGCGTCGATGATGATGTCCTGGTCAGCGTCGAGGATGAAGGCCCAGGCGTGCCGGAGGCGGAACGGGAAACGATCTTCCGCCGTTTTCACAGCGTCCGCCCCAATGGCGAGCAGTTCGGCAAGCATAGCGGCCTCGGCCTTGCCATAGCCCGATCCATATTGGAGGGACATCAGGGCGCCATCAGCATCAGCGACCGCGACGACAGCCTGCATGGCGCACGCTTTGAGGTGCATCTTCCAGCGGCAAGCCCACTGGCGGACGACGAAGCGATGGCGTAATGCAGCGGCCAGTGGGGATATATAGCTTATGACCGTGCTGTCATCGGAAACACTGCATTGCAGCACCGTCGCCATTGGCGGCCGCGCCGTAATGATCGAGGGGCGGAGCGGCAGCGGCAAGTCGGATCTGGCGCTGCGCCTGATCGACCGGGGCGCTCGGCTGGTCAGCGACGATTACACCATCACGCGGCGCGTGGGCAAAAGGCTGCTGGCTGCACCCCCGGACACCATCGCGGGGCAGATGGAAGTGCGCGGCATCGGCCTTGTTGACATGGATCATGTGACCGACCAGCCGGTGGCCCTTGTGGTGCGGCTTTTCGATGTCGTGGACCGGATGCCGCCAACACCGGAACTGCGGGTGATCGCCGGGGTTTCGATCCCGGTCATGAAGATTGCCCCGATGGAAAATTCCGCCCCCATAAAGGTCGAGCTGGCCTTGCAGATGTTCGGTCTGGACGTCGGCGAAAATGCCTAAGGCACAGAAGCCCAAGACCATTCTTCTTGTCTCCGGCCTGTCCGGCGCGGGGAAGTCGACGGCGCTCAAGACATTGGAAGACATGGGGTGGGAAGTGGTGGACAATCTGCCGCTCCTGCTGCTCGACCGGCTGCTGGATGCGCCATTGCCGGAGGGCGCCGACATTGGCCGCCCGCTGGCCGTCGGCATCGACAGCCGCACAAGGGGCTTTGACGCAGCCGCGATTGTCAGCCGCATCAAGAAATTGCGTTCGGGCAAGGGCTATGACGTGGGCACGCTGTTCCTCGACTGCGGCGGGGCGGAGCTGGAGCGCCGTTATTCGGAGACTCGCCGCCGCCATCCGCTGGCGCAGGACCGTCCGGCCGCCGATGGCATCGCACGCGAGCGGGAACTGATGGAACCGCTGCGCCGCTGGGCCGAGCATGTCATCGACACGACGGATCTCTCCTCCAACGGCCTGCAGCAGGAAATCCGGGGCCGCTTCGGGCTGGGCAAGGTGACGGAACCGACGCTCACCATTCTTTCCTTCGGCTTTGCAAGAGGGCTGCCGCGCAACGCGGATCTGGTGTTCGACATGCGGTTTCTGCGCAATCCCCATTGGGATGCCCAGCTGCGGCCGCTGACGGGCCTCGACGCCGCCGTGGGGGAGCATATAGCGGAGGATCCCGCCTATGAAGCGATCGTTGGGCAGATTGAAACGCTGCTGCTCAGCCTGCTTCCCCGCTATCATGAGGAAGGCAAGGCCTATGTAACCATTGCTTTTGGTTGTACGGGCGGCCGTCACAGATCGGTGCATGTCGCCGAACGAGTCGCCGGGCGCTTGCGTCAGGCGGGTTTTTCGCCCACGGTCTCCCACCGCAATCTTGAATCGGCCCCGCTCGATGCGCTTGAGAACCGGCCAGAAGATAAAGACGACGCGACAGGATAAGATAATCAGATGATCGGTTTGGTTTTGGTCACCCATGGTTTTCTGGCGAAGGAGTTCGTCATCGCCATGGAACATGTCGTTGGACCGCAGAAGGCGATTGAAACCGTCTGCATCGGTCCCGAGGACGACATGGAAATACGCCGAGCGGATATCGCTGCGGCGGTGGACCGGGTGAATGACGGATCGGGTGTCATTCTCCTCACCGATCTGTTCGGCGGGACGCCCTCCAACCTCGCCATTTCGCTGTTGAAGGCAGGTGAGATCGAGGTGATTGCCGGCATCAACCTCCCGATGCTGATTCGCTTGGAAAGCGCGCGCAAGTCGATGACGGTGCAAAAGGCGGTAGCCGCCGCGCGCGAAGCGGGCCAAAAATATATAAGTGTTGCGTCGGAACTGTTGGGAAGCTCTACATGACCGGACACCGTAAGGAAGTGCGCATCACGAACAAGCGGGGGCTGCACGCCCGGGCCAGCGCAAAGTTCGTCACATTGGCCAGCGGCCTTCCCTGCGAGATCACGGTGGAAAAGGACGGCCAGTCGGTCACCGGCACCTCGATCATGGGACTGATGATGCTGGGCGCGGCGATGGGCGACAGCATCGTCATCAGCGCGGCCGGAGATCATGCCACCCATGCCGTGGAACAGCTCGCCCTGCTGGTCGAAAACCGCTTCGGCGAAGAATGAGGCGGGACGCCTAAATCATGCCCCGCAACGATAATGATCGTGCTCCTGCAAAAGCGGGACCTTTGCACAATTCGTCCGCTTACGAATTTTCGTCGTTCCCGCGAAGGCGGGAACCCATCTCCCGACGTAAAATC
>Ga0307412_10001413_pt1 | contig 13369 bp, 12 predicted proteins | sample DK1Cmetagenome_3_FD_203823 | JGI IMG/M metagenome (GOLD analysis project Ga0307412, IMG submission 203823) | Maize rhizosphere microbial communities from greenhouse at UC Davis, California, United States - DK15-C-1 | ecosystem: Host-associated > Plants > Roots > Rhizosphere > Soil | place: USA...
GCTGAGATCGACGCCGCGCGTGCGTGTCTTCAAGGCATTGGTGAAGTAGCTGCCACCTTGGATATTGGCGAAGCCCTGGCTCTCCAGGTAAGCCCGCACGTCGTCGCCGACCAGGTTTTCCGAAGGGACGATGCGATTGCCGATGGTGATCTGGTACAGGTCGAGTGACAGCGTCCACGCGCCGGGCGCATATACGGCGCCGAGGGTGTAGTTATGCGACTTCTCGGGCTTGAGCGGTTCCGCGCCAAGGGCGCGGGCGACGGGATCGCTCACCGCGAAGTTACGAATCTGCGTGGGCACGCCACCGATGACGTTCGTCGAGGTGGTCGTGTAGTACTGCTGGGGTAGCGATGGCGCGCGGAAACCCGTCGCCGCCGTGCCACGCAGCGCGAAGCTGTCCGTGAAGTCGTAGCGTGCCGACAAGGTGCCCGAGGTGGTGTTGCCGAAGTCGCTGTAATCCTCGTGGCGGACCGCCAACGAACCACTCAGCTTGTCCGTGATCTGGTTTTCCAGGCTGATGTACTCGGCGACGTCGTGACGACTGTGCCGCCCCGCATCACCTGGCGTGAATCCGGGAAAGCCCTGGGACCCCGTGCCGACGTACGACGCCGGGTCGCCAGCTTCGATCGCGTACTGCTGGTGCAGATACTCGATGCCGAAAGCGAGGGTCAACGGGTTGGTCAGCCAACCCACGTCGAGATCGCGGGCCACGTCGACATCGAACGCCTTCTGCGTGGCGATGAGGCGCCCGGCGTTGAAGCGGGTGGGGCTCGCCGCGCCGAGATCGACGTTGAGCGTATGCGTCGGATCGATGCTGACCCGATCGCGCCCGTAGTTGCCGCTGATATCCCAGCGCCACCCGTTCGCGGTGGTGCCACGCACGCCGGCGACAACAGCACTGTCGATCGAACGCACGTCGTTGAGCGGCAGGTAGCCATTGGGATAGATCGACGGTACGTTGCGTGCGCTGTCGTAGGTGCGGAACAGGGCGGGCGACGTGCCCTCCCGGCTGCTGGTGCTGGCGAAGGCGTAGAAGTCCACGTTCGGGGCCAGTGCGTACTGGACGTTGAGCAGGGCCTGGTGATTGCTGATATCCGGCTCGCCGATGCGCTGGGTCCGCTGGCCGTAAACGGGCGAGGACGGATCGCGGTAGTCGCGGCCACCGCGGTTGGTCGCGTCCGCATGGCCCTGGACCAGGCTCAGGCGTGCCCAGCCCTTATTGCCGCCGAGCGGAACACCAAGGCTGGCTTCGCCCTGCCACTGCTTCCCATCACCCGCGCTATAGCGTCCCGCGGTGATGCTCGCTTCATTGGTCCCGGCACCGGCGGCACCCTTGAGCACGATGTTGATCACGCCCGCGATCGCATCCGAGCCGTACTGGGCCGAGGCACCGTCACGCAGTACCTCGATGTGGTCGATGGCTGAGATCGGGATCGAGTTGAGGTCGGCGGGCGCGGAGCCGCGACCGAGCGCACCCTGCAAATTGAGCAACGCACTGGTATGCCAGCGCTTGCCGTTGACCAGGACCAGCGTCTCGTCGGGAGAAAGACCGCGTAGCGCGGCCGGCCGCACGATGCCCGAGCCGTCATTACCCGGTGCGCGAGGGAAGTTGAGCGAAGGAGCGAGGCGCGAGAGCACGGCGCCTAGCTGGGTGTCGCCGAACGATTGCAAGTCTTGCGACGTGACCACGTCGATCGGTGACAACGAGCTGCTTTGGCTGCGATTGACGGAACGGGTGCCGGTGACGACCACCGTCTGCAGTTTGGTTGCATCTTCGGTCTTGTCGGCATCCTCGGCGCGGGTGACGGGGCCATACACGCTGGCGGCGAAAAGGACGGACAGCGACAAGCGTGCGGGTAGAGCATGCCTCATGAACGGATTCCTGGATGGTACGGGCAGCGGTACGACACGCGGCTGCGAGCCGCGCGTGGCGCAGGGGGGGGCTTAGGGATAGGTGTTTTATCCGCCCGTCAGGCGGAGGGGCGCAGGCGCAATGGCGCGATCAGGCAGGACAACAGCAACACGCACCGATCGTGGAGACGATCGGATGGCGCGTGTCGGTCGTAAGCTGCGTGATCATGGGTTCTACTCCGGAGGACGACCAGATGTCTGGGCGTTTAGAAGTCCGAATGGGAAATCCATGCTGGTGCAGGAAGATGCGGTTGTCAACTACCTGTGGAGAGGTGTTGCAGGACGTTCTGGGTGGAGTCCGCTCGCGGGACGCTCACGCGAGCGGGTGCCCTGTGCCTGGATCAGCGGGAAATTCGCTTCCAACCCGTCAGTGGAATATCGCCATTTGGCCGCGGCGGCACCTTGTAACTCAACATGTCGCCGCTCATTTCGTACCCCCGCACCTGGGTCGTCCCCTCCCAATTCGGGTACGTCGCTCCCTCGATATGGAAAGTGAGCGTTCGCTTCACGGGATCGGCCTCGACCGTTCCAAAGTGAGAACTCGTTCCCAATGTGGCCGATCGGAATTCATCCGGCGTGCCCGCGTTCTTGTCGTTGGCGGCGAATCTGGGGCGGGAGCTGTTGAAGATAAACAACGAGTAGTGGCCGGCGTGATCGATTTGCAGCACGCCCTTCGGGGCATCGCCGTAGTCATGCGTCCGCGTCCCATCCGGGTGTTGAACGTCGGCGAAGGCGAGTGTCCAGGTGCCTTCGATCGGGGTCATCTTGCCGGGCTCCGAGGCAGTGACGGCCCGGATCGGGAGAAGGGCCAGAAGGGCGAGTAGGAGCGTCTTCGAGGGTTTCATGACGGGTTTCCTGCCGATGTGGGGCGCAGTCTAGTGCGCTACCATCCATTTCGAACATATATGAATATGTGTTTCAGTCATTTAAAATTGAAATGGATAAGCCATGAAAGCCCTCGACCTCGATGCCGTCAAAGCCTTTGTCCTGACCGCTGAGTTACAGAGCTTCACCCGCGCCGCGGATGCGTTGAACAGCACGCAGTCGGCGATCAGCCTGAAATTGCGCCGATTGGAAGACCAGCTTGGCCGCCGGCTGCTGGAGCGGACGCCGCGCCAAGTGAGGCTATCCGCCGAGGGAGCCGCCTTCATGGACGCTGCTCGCGAGTTGGTCGGGGCGCATGAGCGCGCCATCGCGTCATTTGAAGTGAAACAGCGTCGGCTTGTTATCGGCGTCAGCCATCAGTTGGTGGGTAGCGAATTGCCGGGCTTGTTGCTCTGGATGAATGAGCACGATCCTCATCTGGTGATCGAGCTACGCGTGGCCGGCTCGAACGAAGTGATCAAGGCCTACGATGATGGCGTGCTGGACGCCGCCCTGGTGCTGCAGCCGGAAGATCGCCGTCGCAACGGCGAGGTGCTGTTTGCCGAATCGTTCGCATGGATCGCTGCTCCGCACTGGCAACCGCGCGCGGGTCAACCGCTGCCGCTGTCGACCCAAGGCGAAACATGCAGTATTCGCGCGGCTGCGGTACGTGCGCTGGATAGTGCCGGCATCGCCTGGACGGAGGTGTTCATCGGCAAGGGTGCTGCCGTGGTGGGAGCCGCGGCGGCGATCGGTTTGGCAGTCGCGGTGTTGCCGAGGCGGGTGGCGCCGTCTGGCACCGTCGACGTCGGCCAGACGCTTTCACTTCCTCCGCTACCTACGCATGAGGTGGTGCTGTATTCGGCGCTTCATGACAGTCGGTCGCGCAGTGCGCTGCATACGTTGGGGATGGCGTTCAAGAACTTATCCAGGGTTGCTTAGCCACATGGGCGAACCCTTGCGCCTTTGTTGACGGATGATGGCTTACGGTCACGCCATGACCGTGTCCATGTACGTGTGGCTGTGCCGGATAAGCCTTCTTAGCGGAATGGTTTGCGCCGCCGGGCTAGCAGTGCATGTCGCGCGGCATCCTCAGAAGATGGCGATCATGAATGCGGTCTGGCCGTTGTGCGCGCTGTTCGGTGGGTTCGTCATGGTGTGGATGTACTGGCGGTACGGCCGGAGTGGGCCAGGAAAAGCGCCGGAGTGGGTGACCGTCGCCAAGGGCACCCTGCATTGCGGTAGCGGCTGTACCCTGGGCGATCTCGCGGCGGAATGGATCGTTTTCGCCATTCCACCGGTCGCGGTTGGATTCGGTTGGCATTGGCTTTTCGCTGAAAAGCTATTTGCCACCTGGATATTCGACAGCATGCTCGCCTTCGCCTTCGGCATCCTTTTTCAGTATTTCGCCATAGCCCCGATGCCCGGTATTTCTGGGAAAGCCGGCATCAAGGCGGCCATCAAGGCAGATGCCGCATCCTTGGCTGCGTGGCAGATCGGCATGTTTGCGGTGATGGCCTTGTTCCAGTTCGTGTTGTACCCGCGCTTCCTTGGCCAGCGGCCGGATGCCGCGAGCAGTACCTTCTGGTTCGCCATGCAATGGGCGATGATCGGAGGATTCGTTACGTCGTTTCCTGTCAATCGACTCTTGATTGCCAAGGGGCTCAAGGAGGCGATGTGAGGATGGCGTCCCTCGCTTTCATCAGTCGAACTTGGTCAAGTCCTTGAAGATCAGTTGACCCCAACTATTCCCACGCGCCTGCACTAGCATTCCGCCTTCCGAAAGGCCGCCAAGTTTGATCGGCGAGAAACCGAGACGCTCCGCAAGCACGGCAATTTCCGTTGCGGCGCTGTCATCGTCGCTCGCCAGGAATACGACTCTCCTCCCGCCATGTACGGCCGGATCTTGTCCAAGGACGGCAGCGCCCAAATGGTTGAAGCCCTTGACCAGCTTCCCACCAGTAAAGGCCTGCGCGACGAACCTGGACGAAGGCTGTCCTCCCAGTTCTTCAGGAGGCACGCCGTAGGCATTGGTCACGTCTACGATAGTCTTCCCTTGCCAGCTGGGAAGCGTTTTGGCCACTTCCTGGTGCGCCTCGAAACGAACGGCCAAAAAGACGATATCCGCCTTTACCGCTTCCGCCAGCGTCTTGGGAATGACCGTGGGTCCGATCGCGGCCGCTTCGGTCGCGAAGCTTTCTGGATCGCGCGTGGTGGCAACGGATACTTCGATGCCGTTACGGGCAAACGCCTTGACAATAGCCTGGCCGATCTTGCCAAAGCCGATAATTGCGTAGCTCATAGGGTTTCCTTTGGCTTGGCACGCCCGGCAGTTTCCGCATGTCGAGCGGAGTGACCGGCCGGGCATGGCGCGTCAGAGTTGCGCCAGGCCGCCGTCGACGGCGACTTCGCTGGCGGTCATGAAGCTGCTGTCCGACGACGCGAGAAAGGCAGCCACCGCTCCGATCTCCGCTGGGTCGGCCATGCGCTGGAGCGGAGTCATCGAGGCGAAGACCTTCTGGCCTTCTTCGCCCAGCGCTTCCTTCGCGAGTTCGGTCGCCGTTGCACCGGGCGACAGCACGTTGACCCGGATGCCGGTGCCTTTCAGGTCTTCCGCCCAGGTCCGGGCGAGATTGCGCACGGCGGCCTTGCTCGCACTATAGGCGCTCATGCCCGGTGCGCCCGTGGTGCCGGCGCTCGATCCGGTAAGGATGATCGAACCGCCATCGCCCATCAGCGGCAGCGCCTTCTGAACCGTGAAGATCGTGCCCTTCACATTGGTGTCGAAGGTTTCGTCGATGTGCTCGGCGGTGATCTTGCCCAGCGGAAGCAGGCTTCCCGCGCCGGCATTGGCGAGGACGATGTCGAGTGTTCCGCGCTCGGCTTTCACTGCCGCATAGAGGCGGTCGAGGTCGGCCGGATCGGAGACCGAGCCCTTCACCGCACGGGCATTGGGTCCGAGGTCGGCCACGGCGGCGTCCAGCGCTTCCTGCCGGCGGCCGAAGATGAAGACGAACGCGCCCTCTTCGATGAAGCGCTTCGCCGCGGCGCGGCCGATGCCGGTAGCGCCGCCGGTGATCACGGCGGTCTTTCCATTCAGTCTGGTCATGATGTTGATCCTTGGTTGGAGTTGTTCGGAAGCAGCGAACTGCTCACTTGAGACCAAGGATGTGGCGCTGATAACCTAAGGACAAGTATGCACTTTTTGGTAAGTACCCAAATGACGACGCCTCCTGAAACATGCGATCCCGGCTGCGGGCTCAACGCCACGCTCCGCATCATCTCGGGCAAGTGGAAACCACTGGTCCTGTTTTTCCTGCGCGACGGGCCGAAGCGTTACGGCGAACTCAAGCGCTTGATCCCGGGCGTCAGCGACAAGGTGCTGATCCAGCAGTTGAAGGATCTGGAGATGGATCACGTGCTGGCGCGGACCGACTACAAGGAGGTGCCGCCGCGCGTGGACTACTCATTGACGCCTCTCGGTCGAAGCCTGGCTGAGGCGATCGTTCCGCTGTGTACGTGGGGAACGGAGAACATGGTGGAGATGGCTGGCATCTTTGCTGAGCGTGATGCTTTGTCCTAATGGGATGGTGAAGACCTGTTGAGTCGGGTGACAAACCGCCCTTCGTTCGGTGTCACCGCACTGAAAGGTTCTATGTTTTGCAGACTATAGGAGTGTTCTTCCTGTAAAAGTGCATTCGCTTGCGGGATTTTCCCTCCATGACTGCAGCGCAGCTAGGTCGTCCCGAAATATGTCCTCTATTTCGAGCAAAGCCCTTAGAAGGTGTCGCCAAACGTAGATGCGAAGATCACCAAAGAATATGGCGATATCGTCCGCGTAGATGTTTTCAGCGACGACTTCCCCAACGTCGATTCGGCCCTGTCCATCGATGGTATTGAACTGAAACCGCGTGCCGTCTCTTCTGGTATGTTGGCCCGTTTCAGAGTGGCAGGCCGCATTGCGCGCGGAAATTAGCAAGTCGGTGATGTCGCCTTCAAATCCAATCGGTATGTCATCTGTGAAGCAGAGTCGACGCTCACTCCTGTTGGCACGCATAAGTAGGTGGTGAAGCCTGATAAGGAAAAGCGTAACGCTGGCTTCAAATAGCGGGTCTGGAAAAAGGCGGGCGTGCACCTTCCAATGTTTGCTGATGCTTTTACAGATTTGAAAAGATCGATCCATGTCGTAAAGATCAAAATTCATTGCTTGCCTCCGTCGATGCAAGGTTTCAACGCCTAGGTGTCAGATGCCAGTAATCTGGTTACTGGCATTGCTGATAGAAAGAAGGAGCTATCGTCGCAAACAGTGATGGTCATTGCTAAGCCAATAATTACGATAAGCCAAAGCTGATTGCCCTCCGGAGCTTCCGATAGTAGGGCTGAGTCAAAGAAGAGCATCCTGGTCGAAGGTCGCGCCTCATAACTCTATACACCGCACCACATGGTGGTGCGCTATTGGCTGGAGGAAGGGCTCCTCGCTTCCGGCCTCGGAAGCGTCACTATGTGGTCGAACGACAATTCCCATTTACGTCACAGCTGTGGTTGTCGCGCTGCATTTCGTGTGAGCGCTCGCTTCGTGAATTTTTCAAGATTCGTGTCCTCGTCGATGAAAAAACGCGCGTACCAGATATTCAGGTTGCCGAACGCATTTCGGAAATCTTCCCACTTCAATGGCTTCGAGTCGAACGGATCGGTGTCTCTGGCGAAGTCAAAATTTCTGTTGATAAGCGCTTGAAGCTCACCCAGGCGATACAGGTAGGTGATCAGATTCGAGCGGTCTGAACTGATGCGAATAACTCCGTCCTCCCTTCTGGAAAGCTCCCGAAGCCGTGCATCGTGGATCTGCATCTGCACCAGAATGCTGACGAGGTATTGCCCTATATCGGGCGTGGCATGTCGAATACATTTTTCGAAGATGTCTCTGTAGTCACCGATCGGTTTAGGCGCTTCAACGTTGGCTACAAAATTATCTTGCCTTTCCCATGCGGAGACCAATACCGAAGCGCTAGACTTGAAGTATTCAGACAGTTCGCTGAAGGCTGCGGGAAGAAATGCTTTGGCGGCTAAGAATTCGCGAGAGCGCTGTTGCTCCGCATTGAACCGAGAAATATTGAAAGCAATGACGCTCGAGAGGAATGCCAACATACCGACATTCAATCCTTGCCACCTGTCCCACACTAGTTGCACGTGGCTCCAGCCCTTCGAGTTGGCCAACCACGGATAAACAAACATACAAGATGCGTACACGATTCCAACTGCGTAGCAAACAACGCTAAGGATATTCAGAAGTCTAGGTGACCAGAAAGAAATTCTCACATGCGCTCCAAGATGCCGGCAGGCGGCGCCGTAAGATCGGTCCAATGCCGAAGGCGGCAGCCCCTGTTATCTACTTATGCGCCAGCGCGGGTAGGTCAGATCGCCAGGGACCGGCGCTCGCTCAATTCCTGGCTGATAAGATAGCGCGCCAGCTCGCGCCAGCTCGCGCCAGCTCGCGCCAGCTCGCGCCGGTCCGGCGCGCTTACCTTTTATTCGCAGGGCGCCCTTGATGACCTCATTTTCAGAAGCTGATCGGCCAGAAGTTTCTTCATGCGACCGTTTTCCGCCTCCAAGTTCTTCAGTCGCTTGGCCTCGGCACGCTCATGCCACCGAACTTGCAGCGACACAGATAGTACGAGGTCTCATTGAAGCCGTGCTTGCGGCACAAGACCTTGACCAGCATGCCTGCCTCGGCCTCGCGCAGGAAGCCGATGATCTGTTCTTAGGAAAACGCTTCTTCACGTCCAATCTCCTTCTCGTGGGGGTTGGACTCTAAACCGGGCTGCTACTCAAATCTGGGGGGTGTCGAACACGGTCAGCGATATTGACGTCCTTGAAGTTGTCCGGTAAGTCTCCATTAAATGGAGCGGAGATCTCTATAGTGTCTGTCGATCGCGGCCAGAACAGCAGCGTTGATCGCTTTCTTTGCTTCCGGAAGTACGTGGTTGTCTGATAAGTGCGGGCATGTCCCAATACGAAGAGGCCCGCAATGCGGGCCTCTTTCGCGTCAGAAGGAACGTCTCTTATCGCTTCCGGACCGTCCCGTTTTTAACGGCGAAAGTACCACCGGTAAAGACGACGACATACTCCCTCGTCTTCGATGGCCCCTTTGAATCGACCGACTTCGGCGTGCTAACCGCCCCGGTCCGCTCAGACGTCTTCGGGGAACGACTGCTCTCGGTCGAGCGTGGAGAGCGAACCGAATTAACAAATGCATCACTTATCATGACTAAAGCCCGTGTGATCGTGGGTCAATTCAGGCTCGTGCAGCATGGTAAATTTCTCGCCGCGTCTCAATACGCCAATATGCGTACGACCTCCGACACTAGCAATGCCTTTGCTGAAATGTTGCATGCCCGACTGTGTGTTCACCAAGAACGAAACAAGGTCGATCCCGTACTGGGTGGGCAAGTTTGCGTAGTCGATATCCGCCCAGCCCACGGCCCATGGAAGCGATGGCTCAACCGTCTCTTCAATCGAAAGTTCGAGCCCGTCTGGAACATTTACGCCGGCTGCATGGAGTTCCCGTGACATCCCTTCCAGGACCGCGCTGCGCTGCGCCTCTAACGTCCGAACCATCTCACGACTCACCGTCGCTCGCAACCGGCCATCTACGCCGCTCAGAAGCCTCTCAACGAAATTAGCTTGACCAGTCCAGCATAGGCCGGAGCGCTCCTCGTCGAACTGCTCGACGCACGAGTCTTCCTTAGCGTCCAGGACAAACACTTGTCCGTGGTCAAATTTTGCCGAAAAACCACCGACGATGAATTGAACCGTGCCCAGATATCGCTTCTGCTCGTCGGGGAGGGCATCCCAGCCGAGCTGCCTCTCCCACTCTGTACGAATGTATGCTTTGAAGTCGGTCGCCACTGCTTCGACGCTGTCGAAATTTGCCTGGGCTCGGTCCCGCGACCTTCGGTAGCGTCCTGCGTGCGCTGCGATCGTCAGTCCATTCAGCGTGCCCATGCCAGCAGTCGTCGCCGCGACGGAAGTATCCCCGTCCTCGTACAGCAGAAACATCTTGCTCACGCCGCCAAAGACCGTCGTCGCCACGGTTTCGATGTAAGGCTGCGCGAAGGGCACCACGAAGTTGCCGGCCGCATCGGTGATGAGATCGCCGTTCGCGTCGACCGCGAATCCCGCTCCATCAGGGCGGAAGGGGAAGACGGCTGTATCAGTAAGACTGGAAAAGCTATCGCACCCCAGCACTATTGCGTCGTACGTAAGTGCGGCTACGTTGATTGTCACAAATTGACCCTCCGTGGCAGCTCAATCGGGATAAACGTGTGCACGCTGGGTAGTAGGAAGTTCCGGACCGTGGTGCCTCGTGAAAAAACGCACCACACTTAAGCGAATCCACACCATTTCAGACCTACCTACGAAAAAGTCCCCTAATCAATTCAATCACTCAGGTCTCGGGTTGGTGGAGATGGCGGGAGTCGAACCCGCGTCCGCCAAGTCAGCGGCATCCTTTTTCTATGGATGCGTTCACCATAGTGCTCGCTGAAGCGAGAACTATGCAAATCCGCCCACAACAGCCTCCGAATTAGTCCCATTGCCCCCATCCCCCTAACTCCCTACATTGGTGCAATGCATGCACCCAACCAGGCGGAACTGCTGACCCTGCTGTCCACCGGCCTAGCCATCGTAGGTCCGGACGGCCGCGTCCAATGGCTCAACCCCGCCCTCGGCGAAGTCCTGGACGTCGGCCCAAGAACCGCCGTCGGCCAGGAACTGACCGCCCTGATGCGCGAGCCCAGCCTGGCCTCGCAACTCACCCGCACCCTCTCCGAACGCCGCGCCTTCAACCTCCGCGGCGTCACCTTCGGCGTGGCACGGGGCCGCGAAGTCACCGCCGACCTGACCATGCAGCCGATCGACGAGGATCGAGTCCTCGTCGAGGTTCACGCCCTAGCGCCCGACCTGACCCCGGGCGGCACCCCTCTCTCGGCAACCCTGCGCGGCTTCGCCCATGAGGTGAAGAACCCCCTCGCAGGCTTGCGCGGCGCGGCCCAACTGCTCGAACGCCGGGTGATGGAGGACGACCTGCGCCAACTCGCCAGCATGGTGATCGGCGAAGCCGACCGGCTGGCGGCGCTGGCGGACGGCCTCCTACGCCATCGCGGCGCGGCGCGAATCGCCCCGGTGAACGTGCACGAGCTACTCGAACGCCTCGAAGGCCTCGTCGGCGCCGAAGCGGCTGCCCCACGTCTTCGCCACGATTACGACCCCAGCTTGCCGGACAGTCTCGGCGATACCGATCGCCTGCTCCAGGTGCTGCTCAACCTGACGCGCAATGCCGGGGAAGCCGGAGCGGAGACGATCACCCTGCGCACACGTGTCGAGCATGGCGCGCGCCTGGGCGAGCGGACGGTGCGCGCGGCCTTGCGTGTCGACGTGGTCGACGACGGTCGTGGCGTGCCGGACGATCTGCGCGATTCACTCTTCCAGCCCCTCGTCTCGGGACGGCCGGACGGCACGGGCCTTGGCCTCGCGCTCTCGCGCGAAATCGCACTCGAACACGGCGGCGACCTGCGCTACACCAGCCGTCCCGGCGAGACGGTCTTCTCGCTGTACCTTCCGATGGAGCGGCCGCATGACTGAAATCTGGATCGCCGACGACGACCGCGGCGTGCGCTTCGTGCTTGCCGAAGCCTTGCGCGACGCCGGGCATACGGTGCGCGAATTCAGCGCCGGTGACGCGGTGCGTGCGGCGCTTGCCGAGGGCAGGCCGGGTCTGCTCGTGACCGATGTGCGCATGCCGGGCGAAGATGGCCTGCGCCTGCTCGAAGACCTCACCCGGCGCAACATCGGCCCGGTGATCGTGATGAGCGCCTATACCGACGTGGCGACGACGGCTGCGGCGTACCGTGCGGGCGCGGCCGATTATCTCGCCAAACCCTTCGACCTCGACCGCGCGGTCGAGGCGGTGGAACGCACGCTCGCCATCGCGCACGAAGAAGTGGTCGTGCCGACGCCGAGCGGGAATGCGCATGCCTTGATGGGCGAAAGCCCGGCGATGCGCGAGGTGTTTCGCCTGATCGGTCGCGTGGCGGCAAGCGATCTCAACGTATTGATCACCGGCGAAACGGGTACGGGTAAGGAACTGGTGGCGCGCGCGCTGCACGAGGAAAGCGCACGGCGCGGCAAGCCCTACGTGGCCTTGAACACGGCGGCCATTCCCGCCGAACTCCTGGAGAGCGAGCTGTTCGGTCATGAGGCCGGTGCCTTCACGGGTGCGACGCGCCGTCACGCTGGCCGCTTCGAGCAGGCCGATGGCGGCACCTTGTTCCTCGACGAGATCGGCGACATGCCGTTGGCGTTGCAGACGCGCTTGTTGCGCGTCCTCGCGGGCGGCGAGTTCTACCGCGTCGGTGGACGCGAATTGATGCACGGTAACGTGCGCATCATCGCGGCCACGCACCAGGACCTGGAGGCGCGCGTCGTCGCCGGGCTCTTTCGTGCGGACCTGAAGCATCGTCTCGACGTGGTGCGCATCGCCTTGCCATCGTTGCGCCAGCGGCGCGGCGATATTCCCCTGCTGGCGCGACATTTCCTCGCGCAAGCCTCGGCGGAGTTGAAGCTGCCGCCGAAGCGCTTCTCGCGCGGCGCGATGAAGCTGATCGAGCAGCGCGATTACCCGGGCAACGTGCGCGAACTGGAGAACCTGTGCCGACGGCTCGCGGTGATCGCCCCGGGTCCGGAAATCCAGGCGGGCGATCTCGGCGGCCTGCCCGCGCGCGAAACGCGTAGCGCCGAGTGGACGGATGCCCTGCGCATCTGGGCACAGGATGCGTTGGCGCAGGGCGAGGTGGACGTGCATGCGCGTGCACGCGATGCGCTGGACAAGACCTTGCTGCAAGTGGCCCTGATCGCCAACGACGGCCACCGGCAACACGCGGCGGCGGCGCTTGGCGTCGGCCGCAATACCCTCACACGCAAACTCGGTGCTTCGCGCAAGCGCCGTCCTTCGAACGGATAACCCATGACCCTAGAGATTCGCCGCGCCGCACCGGACGACGCCGACGCCATCGCCCGTTGGAACATCGCCATGGCCTGGGAGACGGAGGAGAAGCGCCTCGATCCCGAGATCATCGGTCGCGGAGTGCGGGCGGTGTTCGACGAGCCTCGGCGAGGGTTCTACCTGATCGCCGAACTGGACGGTGTCGCCGTGGGGTGCCTGCTCGTCACTTACGAGTGGAGCGATTGGCGGTGCGGCGATTTCTGGTGGGTGCAGAGTGTTTACGTGGCGCCCGAGGCGCGGCGTGCGGGGGTGTTCCGCGGGATGTACGCGCATGTGAAGGCGATGGCCGAAGGTGCGGGTGCGGTGGGTCTTCGGTTGTACGTGGAACTGGAGAACGCGCGGGCGCAGGCGACATATGCGGGCTTGGGGATGGAGCGGTGTCACTACTTCATGTATGAGGCCGCGCTAGGCGCCTGAATCGCCGACAGGGTCGGCTCCCACCCAGGGCTGTTGTGGGAGCAACTGTCTTTTTCCTTTGGCTCCTCACGCCGCAGTGGATCGCCAGCCGACCTGATCACGGACCATGGCGTTGAT
>Ga0307412_10001414_pt1 | contig 13363 bp, 15 predicted proteins | sample DK1Cmetagenome_3_FD_203823 | JGI IMG/M metagenome (GOLD analysis project Ga0307412, IMG submission 203823) | Maize rhizosphere microbial communities from greenhouse at UC Davis, California, United States - DK15-C-1 | ecosystem: Host-associated > Plants > Roots > Rhizosphere > Soil | place: USA...
CGCCTGGAAAGTGTGTATACAGGAAACTGTATCGAGAGTTCGAATCTCTCCTTCACCGCCACATTCTACAAACACAAACCCCTGATTTTCCTAGAGAAAGTCGGGGGTTTGTGGTTTTTGGCGTCTGAAAAAGGGTGATATGGGAACAATATGGGAACGGAGTCCTGATTTAGCGATAACCCGCGCAACATGCAGATTAGATTCATCACCCCATAGCCAATCCAAAAACGACGACTCGACCACCAGGATGTCTACCGCCAACACGGACTCAACGGCCAGGACTTCCCATGACCCATCCCCGTATCGGCTTCGCCTGCCAATACCGACACCCTGATCGCGGCCTCTCAGCGGCTGCGCTGAAGACCATCGAAGCTCCCTTCAACCCCCGCACTACGACGTTACGCTGGATGGACAGCGTCTCCCTACAGATCGCCCGCGACAAACTCTTGGAAATCGTCACGCACAATCTCGACGCGCAGTTGCGCCTTATCGTCTACGTCGCCGAGCTGCCGCCGACCCTGCGTATGCTTCGACTGAGCAGCGATCTGCTGCCGTTCTACAGTCATCCGAAGGTGAGCGCTTTCTATCAAGACCCCGGCATCCAGAGCCAACTTGCAGAACGCTTCGCCGCCATTGGCGAACTGGCGCGTTCAGCAGATATCCGGCTGTCCTTTCACCCCGGCCAATATTGCGTACTGGGTTCGGATAAACCGCCGGTGGTGGAGAACAGCCTCGCCGAGTTCGAGTACCACGCCGACATGATCCGGATGATGGGCTTCGGTCGGCGCTTCCAGGATTTCAAATGCAACGTGCACATTGCCGGGCGGCTCGGGGGCGAGGGGATTCGTTCGGTCTGGCCGCGCTTGTCGGAGGTGGCGCGCAACTGCATCACGTTTGAAAACGAGGAAAAGACCTACGGCGTGGATGACTGCCTGCAACTTGCCGACCTTGCGCCCGTCGTGCTGGACATTCATCACTGCTGGATCAATGAGAACGACTACATCGCGCCGGATTCCCCGCGAGTCCAACGCGTTATCGAAAGTTGGCGTGGCGTCCGGCCCACCATGCATTACTCCCAGCCACCAGAGCGGCTACAAGAGTTGGGCTTCGATGCAGGCGACAAGCTTGAGATGGAGGCCTTGTTAAAAGTCGTGTCCAAACGAGACCTGTATGGCCACAGCGCGCAGATGTGGAATCGCTGGACGAACCAGTACGCCCTCAAGTTTATGGACCGGTTCGACATCATGTTGGAAGCGAAGGACAAGAACGTGGCTGCGCTGGCGCTTTATAAAGACGTCCTGAATGGTTAAGACCGGCTCGAATAGCATCAGGCAAGCGCCGAGCAGTATTAAGCAAAGGTTTCTGCGCGCATGTCGCTAAGGTTCTTTTAAAAGATCCTTATCCATTGCTGCGAGAGACATCATGAAATTATCGATGAGTTCGGTGTTACGTGTTTACGCCATTGCCCTGTGCCTGGCACTTTCGACAATGACCGCTGAGGCGTCGCAAACCTCAATCCAGCAAACCAATGCGACGTCGGTGCGCGAGGCGTTCACAAATTGGCAGCAGGGCAAGGGCACGGTGTTCGATCTATTGGCGCCCAATGCCAGATGGACCGTGGCGGGGACGAGCCCCGTTTCCGGTGTGTACGCCAGCAAGGCCGAGTTGACCCAAGTCGTCCGGTCAATCACCGCACGACTGGCAACGCCGATTGTCCCTACGGTAAAAAGCATTGTTGCCGAGAATGACGTCGTGGTTGTTCTGTGGAACGGGACAGCCACGGCGCTGGATCACAATCCCTACAACAACACCTACCTGTGGCACATGACGTTCAAGGATGGCCAAGTCGTTGAAGTAACGGCTTTCTTGGATACCTATGTGCTGGACGATCTCATGCGTCGCGTAAAACCCGCACGCCAGTGACCCGTATGAAACTTCGGCGGCTTTCTCTTCGGCCAAGCGCTTGAGCGGCTCGGCAGAAACCCACTGACCCCAATGCTCCCGGCCAGATCGCCTATTTGTCACAGCATGAGCCCGCTATCGCCAATAAATCAGAGTTGTTAAAAAACACACGCCGTACTGGATCGCCTGCGCGGTGAGTTCGTGCATGGCATCAAGACCCCTGCCGACTATGAACGCGCGACGGACTTGCTCGATGAGCTCACCGATGGGCGCGAACTGAGCCAGGTCGAGGAGAGGGTTCTCGTTGAGCTTGAGGACGAAATCCTGGCCTACCAGCGCGACTCCGCCCAGTTTCGTGAGTCGAATGCTGCCTTTGAGGCGACCTGCACGCCTGTGCAACTGATCAAGGACTTGATGGAGACGCTCGGGCTCACCAGTTCACATCTTCCTGAAATCGGTGACAAAACAGCGGTGTCCAAAGTGCTCAATGGCGATCGGCCTATCAGTCACAAGATGGCTTACGCGCTGGCGGAGCGCTTTGGGATGGAGCCGGGTGCTTTCCTGTCGGCGACCTCGGCAAAGCTGGCGGCGCATATTGAAACTGTCCCTCTTGCTGTCAATAAGACTTCAGCTCATTACGTCTTGCATGAGAACGCTTTGCCCGCCTACTCAGTGGAAGAGGCCGGTGCCGGTGAATACAAAGCCATGACCTCAAAGGGCCGCACGAAGGCAGTCAAAGGGCCGGACAAGGGGTAGGGCCATCATCCGCTGATCATGGGGCGGGGACGGGTGTCGATCCCTGTGTCGTCAGGATGATACGCACCGCCATGACCACCCCGACAAGCACAGCAGCGAGACCTGACGCCTCCAGGAGCGTCGGCAGCCGATGATGAAACCACAAGCCCAGTAGGGTCGCGAACAGCGACTCCAAGGCGATCAATTGTCCGGAAAGCACCATGGGCAGGCGCCGGGACGCGGCGTTCCAAGCCCAGGCCCCGATGACCGATGACATCAGCGCGATCACGAAACCCCACAGATATAAATGTCCCGCCACGGGTACGCTAAAACCCAGGCTGGGCAGTTTGAGCAGGTCCAACGCTTGCACAATCGGTAACAAGCACAAGGTTCCTACTCCCGCACCGGCCATCATGAGGCCGGTCCATGCGCCTGACGCGTGGGGTGGTAGTTTTAGCAAGGCACGCTGGTTCAACCAACTGAATGCGAGCCACAAGACCACGGCACCGATTGAAAACAACAAACCCAGCAGCCATGCCCCATCACCTGAAACGGGTTGATGGAGGGCTCCGAGATTCGACAGCAGCAGTCCAGCCGTCAAGAAAACCAATGGGATCGCCAGTTTGCGCCACTGGAGGGTTTTGGCCGTGGCGTTGCCCAGCAACGCCAGCAACACCGGCACCATTCCAATAAAGGCCGGGGTCAGCACCGGCCCACCGAAAATGATTCCGGCGGCGATGCACGCGCTATAACCGAGATAGCCGATCACGCCCAGGCTCGCGGCCAGAAGCACCTGGTTTCGGCGCAGGAGTCGAAGCTGGGCCCGATAGAGCACCACCACACCCAGGCCCAAGACACCGGCAATCAGGAACCGTACGATCATCAGGTCATAAATGGTGTAGGCGGCAGTGACGTAGGGCGCGATGAAGTTCAACGCCCAGCTCAGTGTCGCGACTATCGCGAGGGCCAAACCGGCGATGAGGTTTGAGTGAGCCTGGATCATCAGGCGTGCGTCCCGATACATCGGCCATTGCGACGCGTCCCCGAACCCTCTATAAAATCCCGCGCTGGCATCGCGTTCCTCTCGTCGTCGGCCCTGGATATCTGACCCGCATGGAGCATCATCGTGAGCCAATCGCCGCGCTCCCTCAACCTTCGAATCAACATTTACCCGCGCAATACGCTCTGCGTCCTGCGACATACTTGGAGCCTCAGCTTACTGGCCCTCCTCAGCGGCTGCGGAGCGCTGTCGGATGTTCGCTCTTTCTCCACCCCCTACTCAACACCTGAAGGTGGCGAGACTGCACGCTTGCGAGTGATCAGCGACGGCATGGTCAGGGCGGTGCCCAAATCCGATTGCGTGGACTTCCGGCTGCCGGGCGCCGGGGTCATGGTGGCTTTCCGGGATGGCTACGCCAATCGCAATGGCGAAAGCCTGGGCATGCTAGCCGTCGACAAGCACCCAGCTTCGACGGTGATGACCGAGCTACTGGTACCGGCCGGGCAACCCATCGCTTTTCATTACATCGGTGCCCAATGCTACAACATGTTCAGTTTTGTGCCTGAGGCAGGGAAGGATTACCAACTGGACGCCGCGGGGCGTTACTCGTGCGGGGTCACCCTCAGGAAAATCTCGGCGGCGACGAAGGAGCTTCCTCCTTTATTGAAGGACAGCAAACTGTGCAGGGTGACGGACAATTTTTAGCGTGAAATCCCCAGGAGGCCATCGCATTGAAAAGGAACTTTGCCAGCACCGCGGCGCTGGCTAACGAGCTGCCGACGCCAGCACTTGGGAAGTCATGACCAAGGCGTATGAGCAGTTGCAACGTTTACATTGATCAAGGAAGAACATATGCAACCGTCACTCAATCGAATCATGTTGTATGTCCGGGACGTTCAAACGACCTGTGATTTTTACGAGCGTCACTTCGGATTTATCAGTGAACGGAAGGTCGATGACCGCGTCACTGAGTTGAGTCCTGCAAACGGTGGCGCGACCCTGATGGTTCACCCAGCAGGGAAGGCCGTTAAAACGGGGCAAGTCACGGTAAAGCTGGTTTTTGATCTCCAAGATGTCGAGGGTTTCAAGACAAAGTGCCTGGCCCAAGGCCTGAAATTCGGTGCTACGCATCGGGCTGATGGTTACTCCTTTGCCAACGCCAAAGACCCCGACGGTAATTCCATTTCCATCTCCAGCAGAGGGTTTGCATGCCGCTGAACTTCCACAAAATGCACGCCAACGGCGATGACTTCGTTATTGTCGATTCGCGAAACTCGGCCAGTCCGGTGACAAGTGCTCTGGCCCAGCGAATGGGCGATCGCAACCGCGGCGTTGGCTTCAACCAACTCGCGGTGCTGCTCGATTGCAACGATGCCGCGGTGCGGGTGATGTTCTGGAACGCGGATGGCTCCGCGCTGGATGTGTGTGGCAGCGCGACGCGGGGCGTGGCGGACCTGCTCATGCGTGAAGCGAATATGAGTTCGCTGGTGCTGCGGACTAACCGGGGCCTGCTGACTTGCGAACGAACCTCGACCGGTGATATTTCCGTCGACATGGGCGTGCCACTTTTGGGTTGGTCGGACATTCCCTTGGCACAAGAACTGGACACTGCTGCCTTGCCACTTGCCGGCAGCCCAGCCGCGTGCAGCATGGGCAATCCGCACTGCACTTTTTTTGTCGATGACCTGGCTAGCGTTGACATCGCAATGATTGGGCCGGCCATCGAAACCAATGCGCTATTTGCGCTCAAGACCAACGTTCATTTCGTCCAGGTCATTGATCGCAACCGTATTCGATTGCGCATTTGGGAGCGTGGTGCCGGCATCGCGCTGGGTTCAGGTTCTTGCTCGTGTGGTGCGGTTGTTAACGGAATTCGTCGTGGTTTGTTGGACAACACCGTCGAGGTTGAATGTGATGGCGGAAGCGTGACGGTGCAGTGGGATGGCGCGGGCGCGGTTTTTCTTATCGGGCCGGTGGAGGCGAGTTTTTCGGGGACGATGAGTCAAGATTGAATTCCACGGAGCGGCTATCCGCCGCCGATCTCCTGTGGGAGCTAGCCTGCTCGCGAAGGCGGGAGCAAGGTACATACATAGTCTTGAGATACACGCTCCGTGGCGAGGGAGCTTGCTCCCGCTCGGCGGCGTAGCCGTCGTAGACCCTTGATGCCTTTTTTTCTGAAAGAACCTTTTGGGTGGCTACGCCACCCAGCGGGAGCAAGCTCCCTCGCCACAGGATTATGGAGATTTGCATCCTTTCTCCAGAATCCTGAGCCACGGCCAGCGAGCCTGATAACTCTTCGCCTTTTCATCGAACAAATCTGGCTGCGGATTCTTTGGGTTGATACGAAGAATGCCTTGCTCCACGTCGTCCAAGCCGTAGGGCGCATAGACCTCTCCCGTTTCAATATCCAGCCCAATACACGTACCCGCAACCAGATAGCGATCGACGCCGTCCTTGGCCGACTGAAGTTGAGGGTAGGGCTTGCCAAACCGCTGGCCGTACCAAAGGTGGACGCGAGCCTGATTCTTGACCTCGATGTTAACGTCGAGATCCTGGAAAAGACGTTGGGCGGCGTTGATCACTTCATTCTCGGCTTCCCAGGACAGGTCAGCGTCGAAGTAGAAAATATCGTAATCGTTCACGCCCCAGGCCATTGGCCGCTGCGACTGATGATTCCAGACGGCCTGGAACAGGCAGCCTGCGGTGAGCATGCATTGGTTCAAACCGAGCGAAGGCAGGCGCGCGGTGATGCAGGCGTTGATTGGATTGGTCATGGCTATGCTGACCAAATGTTCGACGGTCAATGTCATATATATCCTTGGAATCGATCTGGTCCTGGCACCCCGAGACGCCACTGAGGTACGCATATCCTGCTTCAACGAAAACACGGCAGGCCTGCTACTTTATCCAAAGCTGGGTTTCTTGCCCTTTGCTGTTGAAGAGCGAGTTTCTCCAGATCATCGTAGGACCGCACTCATCCACATGCGTCGCGGTAGAGTGGGCCAAGCATGATTTCTTCTCTGACGCGTCCTGGTGTATTTGCTTTGAGCAGCCAACTCTGGAAAAAGGCTGAAAACTCAAGCTCGCCCAACGCGACTGATTTACAATACCGCTCCTTCGGCAGAGGCTGGCGTTCGTGGATGCGTTTTCCCTTGTGTATCACCACCTGAGCGCATGGGTAATCGCACCCATCACCCAGCAATTCTTCAGCATTTTCAACCTGAACGGCCGGTTCGGGATTCTGTTTCTCTGTGCCTCCTACGGCGTCGCCTATAGCCTGTTCCGTTATAGGAAGCGCCGTCGCCTGACCGAGGCTCGTTCGTTCTGGCAATTCATAGGTGGTAGCTGGGTGAATCTGCATCGCTCGGCGCTGCTGGACTATCGGTACTACTTCGTCCAGGCGATTCTCAAGGTTGCCTTGGTGCTGCCCATTGTCCACTTGGTCGATCCGTATATCCTGCGCTCTGCAGATTACTCGGCTTTTTTCAATAATCTGTGGGGCGCGCGTCCGCGCCAGGGGGAAAACCTTTCGCTTGCATTGCTCTATGGGCTGGGGGTGTTCCTGGTGAAGGATTTCGTCCATTACTGGGTGCACCGGGCGTTTCACTCTCGCTGGCTCTGGGCGTTTCACAAGGTGCATCATTCGGCATCCGTGCTGGTACCGGCCACGGCGAGCCGGGTGCATTTTGTCGAGAAGATCGTCGAGAAGCTTGGCGTCACTGCCTGCCTGGGCCTCTTCGCGGGGGCTTTCTGGTACGCCTGTGGTGGTGAGATCAGCCGGTACACGTTGTTCGGCGTGACGTACCTAGTGTTTATCTTCAATAGCCTGGCGGCGAATCTGCGTCACACCCATGTCTGGCTGTCCTTCGGCCCGGCGCTGGAACATGTGCTGAACAGCCCGGCCCAACACCAGATCCACCACAGCGATGCACCGCGTCATTTCAACCGCAACTTCGGCGTCAACCTGTCGCTGTGGGATTGGATGTTCGGCACGCTCTATGTCACCAGCACTCGGCCCGAGCCCTTGCGTTTCGGCACTGGAGAACAGGACCAGCAGCGCTACCTGACGCTGTATAGCCTGATTGTCACGCCCTTCGTCGAGACTGCTCGCAAATGCGTGCCCGCGTTTTCATGTCACCGCCCACACGCCACAATGCACCCGACGCCTGCCTTCGGATCAGCGAGTGTTGATACCGATGAAGCCGAGCGAAAAACCAGCAAGGAACGCCCATGAATTTCTTCAAGAAGCTCTTCGGTTCATCGAATACCCCTGAAACCCAAGACGACCAGCCCACGCCGCAATCCCCCGGGCTTGGCGACCTGACCGAGGCTGAAGCGGCCAATCTGGCCGTCCGGGAAGCTGGCGAAGCGTGCCTGGATCGTCATTGGAATGCTGTCGGCACGGTCGAGCGGGACGTCCTTGCCTACTTGATCAGCCCAACCTTTTCCGGCGGCCCGTATTGGCCGTCGACCCGCCAGGCCTACCGCGTGGTTCGCCGTGGCGACACGATCATCCTTGCCACTGAAGGCCTGTCCGATCCATTCGATAATACGGAAGGCATTGGCAACGGTTTCGAGATGGAATTGTTCGTAGAAACCGCGGATATCCCCGAGCACGCCCATGGCCCCGTGGGCGAGGTTGACCCTTTCAAAGGCAGTTGGGCATTCGAATTGGTGGAACACGTCGCCAAGACGGTGGCCAACGCTGGCGGCATCACCCACCAACTCGACCAGTACGGGACGCTATCCCTTGAGCTTCCCGGGCTCAGCCAATCGCACCACATGTGCGATCAACTGCCCAAGCACTTCGTAACCGATGACGACTCCACCGGCGTCCTGCTCGGCGCACCGGCGCCCGATTTCCCTACCCTACTGGAAGATATGCCGTTGTCCCCGGTCAGGTTGGTGCCGGTGGTATTGATCACCGCAGCGGAGTTGGAGTATGTGCGTTCCGGTGGGCGGGCGGCGCGGGAGGACCTGGTGAGTCGTTTGCAGGCAGCGGGGGTTGGGCATTTGAGCAGTCTGCGTCGGGCGAGTGTGGTGTGAGGCTGGAGGGAGACCTTCTTGGACGCTGCAGCGCTACAGGTCCAAGGCTTTCGTCATGATGATTGTGCGCTCCGATTTGTGAAACTCATCCCGGACTTTTTTAAAACCAAGCGAAGCATAAAAGCCTTCTGCGGTGATTGAAGAGGGAACCCGCAACAGGTTCAGACCTGCGTTGATGGCGATCGATTGAATCCGCTCCATCAGGTGTCTCCCGAGCCCCTTTCCTTGATAGCTCGGGTCGACAAACACGCTTCGGACCACGTCGTGATCAAGACTCGCAGTTGCAACAATATGGTTGTCGACTGTTGCTACGAGTATCTGACGCTGGGCCAACAATTGAAGAATTGCCGACGGGGAGAAATTTTGCGCCACTTGATCGATAATTTCGGGTGAGTAGTCTTGGGCATTGGACTGGCGCAGAGCATTGATGACTGTCTGGCTGATGGCCGGGGCATCGGTATCCATAGCGTTTCGAATCCTGAAATCCATCGAGGTAGCTCCTTGCGCATAGTCGCTTGAGCATAGAAGGATTCGGCCTCACTGAGCAAAACGGAAGGCGTAATGACTGATTATCGCGGACTCATCTTCGACGACACCCGTGAAGGCGCCACTGAACATGCCATTGCGCAACTGGAAGCCAGCCTGGGCGCCCGTTTGCCGGACGACTATCGCCAGTTCCTCAAGACCTGCAACGGCGCCTACTTGGAATACGACGTGCTGGCCAGGTTGGCCAATGGCGATGAGGAATTGCTCAGCTTTTCGCTGTACGGGCTGGATCCGGATGAGAAGTATGAGTCCAATCCCTTTGAACTGGAGCAACTGCGCACTCAGCCCGGCTTCCCCGCCACGGGATTGCTGCCGATCGGTCGCGACGGCGGCGCGAGTATCTTATTGCTGGATCTGCGGGAAGGGCGCCAGGACGTGGCGGCGATGGTGGCGGGCTTGCCTGCCTGGACCGGGCGCCGTCAGCAAGGTGATGAGTACGTGGTGCTGGCCGATTCTTTCAATGGCTACCTGGACTCGCTGTTTCTATCGCAAGAGCGGATCGAGGAGCATATCAATCACTTCATGATCAGCCCTGACACTGTCGAGGCGACATTGGAGTGGCTGGACAAGGGCAGTCCAGGTTGGCGGGAGCAATATCGGGCGTTGTGGAATGCGAGGGTTGTGGATCGGCTGATTTGAAGTCTGGTTCGAATCGATCGCGGGTGTCCATGCGAATATTGCGCAGCCCCACGGTTTCCAGGTGCGACGCGTATAACGCCTCTGAGAAATAGCTGATCAGAATGGAGCGTCGGCGTTTGCCGGTCAGGTTCAGGCTGCCCGCGTGCACCAGATCGACATCGAATACCAGGATGTCACCGGCGCGACCGGAAAGCTGTACGGAGCATGACTCGTCGTGGAAGTCGAAGGGCGGTCCTCCCGTTTCGGGGCGATGGCTGCGAGGGACAATCCGTGTCGCGCCGTTCTCGGGGCCGTAATCGTCAAAAAAAGCCAGGGCGACGGCGATGTCGCCTGGCCGTTGGGCCGACAAGTCGCGGTGCAGCTGCTGGTGACCGCCAGCGGCAACGGGCTCGCGTCCTTCCACTTGTGAAAGGAAGAACCGCTCGCCGATCAGCTCGCCCGTGACCGCCAAAAGCTGGGGCAGCCGACACACGGCCTGGATCTTCGGGTCATCGTCCAGCATCGAATAGCGCCAATCCCTGTCACGCGGCACGGGCCATTGCTCCGACGGCCTCACACCTGCATCGAACACGGCGCGAAGATGGTCCAGCCATTCGGCCGGGATGGCTTGGTGGAGCAGGGCGTAGCCGTCTCGCTGGAGTTGTTTGCGGTCGGGCATGGTTTTCGAGACGTCCATGTGTGGGCATCTGGAAAGGTTAGTATTCCGATCAGAAAACCGCTGAACCCTGTGGCGAGGGAGCTTGCTCCCGCTTGAGTGCGAAGCGCTCACAAAAGGGGCCGCTACGCAGCCCAGCGGGAGCAAGCTCCCTCGCCACGACTGCGTATGACCTTCAGCTACATCAGGGCTATCCCCAACGCCGCTTAGAAAGTTGCCGCAGTCCTTCCGCCCATTTTTACCTTTGCCGTTCATGGGCGGCCCGATACTTACCCCAATCCCAATCGTGAATTCCATCTAAGCTCGGGATAATACGCGTTGGCTTGAGGTCACAAACGTTCCCCCTCCATGGTTTTTTGGCGGCTCAGAAGGATCGAACGCATGACAGATTGGCTCCAGAGCTATGGAGAAATGGCTGAACGGGTGCGAAGCCATGATTGGGAGGGCACGCCGCTGGGGCTGCCTGAACAATGGCCGGATGTGCTGAAGACGACGGTGGCGCTGAGCATGGCTTCGCATTTTCCCCAGGCGATCGTGTGGGGACCGGACCTGATCACGTTGTACAACGATGCGTTCCTGCCCATTCTCGGAAGCAAGCCCGAGGCGTTGGGGCGGCCGTTCAATGAGGTCTGGCGGGAGGTCTGGAGCGATATCGGTCCAATCGCGCAGGCGGCGTTCGAAGGGCGAGCGACCTATATCGAGAATTTCCCGTTGATCATCGAGCGAGGCGGTGGGCCGGAGCCGGCTTATTTCACCTTCTGCTACAGCCCCATTCGGGATCAGTTCGGCAAGGTCGTAGGCATGCTCGACACCGTCACCGAGACCACTTCCACGGTACTGATGACCCAACGCCTGGCGGTGCTTGATGCCATCGGCAGCGCCGTGGCAAATGCCACTGACCCGCAAGCCATCATGGCGACCACTGCGCGCATCCTCGCGGCGCATCTCAACCTGTCCAACTGCGCCTATGCGGACATGGACGATGACGAGGACGGCTTCACGATCCGCGGCGATTGGGCCAGGGCCGGGTCGCCCAGCATCGTTGGGCATTACCGGTTGGCGGATTTCGGTCGACTGGCGGTCAACAACCTGCGGGCCGGCAAGCCTTTGGTGATCAACGACAACCTGGCGGAGCTGGCGCCGGAGGAAGCGGCGGCGTTCCAGTCCATTGGCATCGCGGCGACTATTTGCGTCCCGTTGATCAAGAACGGACGTTTGACCGCCCTGATGGCCATCCACGACAAAACCCCGAGGATATGGACTTCGAACGAGCTGGCCTTGTTGATTGAAGTCAGGGAGCGATGCTGGGCCCACATTGAACGCGCCCGCGCCGACGCCGCGGTGCGTGAAGGCCTGGCAGCGCTGGCTGAACTGAATTCGACGCTGGAACAACGCGTCGAGGAGCGCACCACACGGCTCAAACAGACCGAAGCGGCGCTGCGCCAATCACAGAAGCTCGAAGCCATCGGACAATTGACCGGCGGGGTGGCCCACGATTTCAATAACCTGCTGACGATCATCCGTTCTTCGGTGGACTTCCTGCGCTTGCCCAACCTGTCTGATGAGCGCCGACAACGCTATATGACGGCTGTCTCCGAAACCGTGGAACGAGCTTCCAAACTGACCAGCCAGTTGCTTGCGTTTGCCCGGCGCCAGCCGTTGAAACCGGAAGTCATCGACGTCGGCAAGCAAGTGCAGAGCCTGGGCGACATGCTGCAAACCGTCACGGGGGCGCGGATCCAGGTCATCGTCGAGTTGGGCGATCGGCCTTGTTACATCCGCGCCGACTTGAGCCAGTTTGAAACGGCACTCATCAACATGGCCCTCAACGCGCGGGACGCGATGAATGGACAGGGCACGCTGTGGCTTCGGCTCACATGCGGTAATGGCATGCCGCCGATCCGCGGCCATGCCGGCGCAGGGCAGCCCTTCGCGGCCATCGCCCTGGAGGACACCGGCACAGGTATTTCGCCGCAGGATCTTGAGCACATCTTCGAGCCATTTTTCACAACCAAGGAGGTGGGGAAGGGAACAGGCCTGGGACTGTCCCAGGTGTTCGGCTTTGCCAAGCAATCGGGCGGCAACGTTGACGTTTCGACCGTGGTTGGCGAGGGAACTGTCTTCACGCTGTACCTTCCGGAGGTCAAGCACGAGACAAGGCATGAGCCGCTGAAGGAAGAGGTCCCTTCACTGGTGTTGGAGCAGGGCAAGCGCCGGGTATTGGTCGTGGAAGACAATCTGGAAGTCGGGCGTTTTGCCAACCAGATCCTCCAGGACCTGGGCTACGAAACGGCTTGGGCCACCAACGCCGAAGAGGCGCTGGAGATGGTCGGCCTCGATGCGATGGCCTTCGACGCGATATTTTCCGACGTCGTCATGCCGGGCATCGGTGGTATCGCCCTGGCTCGGGAACTGCGCCAGCGCCGCCCCGACCTGCCGGTGGTGCTGACTTCCGGGTACAGCGAGGAGCTGGCCCACCGTGGGCACGAAGGTTTCGAATTTCTTTCCAAACCGTACTCGGCCGACCAGGTTTCTCGGGCGTTGAGTCGGACAATGCTGGGCGCTTGATGAGTGTTTCCTTTTTGAAACAGTGGCTTCCATTCGTCGGCCAAGGCTTTGGTGGATGAGCGGTCCGATGATGACCAGCTAGTCTCACTGTCGTGAAGGCCAATATTTTCAGGCAATCGGTGTTGCCGGTATCGGCCTCGACAACAAGGGGAAAGACGATGGGAGCACCGTACAGCGAGGAGAACGGAGCCGCGTACCCGATCAACGAAGGTTTGCAGTGTGGTCAGTCGGCTTATCGATCGGACTTTGGTGACGAGCCAATCAAGTCCATC
>Ga0307412_10001417_pt1 | contig 13356 bp, 9 predicted proteins | sample DK1Cmetagenome_3_FD_203823 | JGI IMG/M metagenome (GOLD analysis project Ga0307412, IMG submission 203823) | Maize rhizosphere microbial communities from greenhouse at UC Davis, California, United States - DK15-C-1 | ecosystem: Host-associated > Plants > Roots > Rhizosphere > Soil | place: USA...
GTGTCCGATGCGCTCAGGGCGCCTTGATCAACTGAGGCATCTGCCACTTGTTATCCAGAACTTCCTGTTTGGGCTGATACAACCGAAGAATCACGTAAAAGCCACCCTTGGGCGCCGGGAGCCAATTGGCGGAATTTTCGCCCTCGGGCTTGTCCGCCTGGATTGGAATCGTGATGGAACCATCCGGCGCCACCTTCAACCCTTGCGTATCCGAGCCGACCTTGTAGCGGTTCAGCTCATTAGGCACGAGCATTTTGTCGTCGGCGTTGTACATCGTCAGCGACCAGAAGGCGTCCACGGGCGGCGCCGAATCAAGCTTCACCACATAGCGGTTGGCGCCGCTCAGCGCCTTGCCTTCGCTGTCCGTGTATCGAAGCGGGTACATCGCCTCGCGCTCCCCCTGTCCACCCAGATACGGGCCCGATACCAGGGCTCTCAGGGGATAGTCGTAGCCGAAATCGTCAAGGCCGGTTACCCAATTCCAGCCATTTCGCACACTGGAGGAGCCAAGCAAGGATGCCGCCGCGACAGCCGGACCATCCTTTAATCCGCGTGACATGCCCTTGCGGGTGGCATCGCTGAGCTTGCTTGGATCAAACCCATTCTTTGTCAGGCCGATGCGCTCGTACTGTGCGAACAGCGCCTCGTCCGCTGGCTTCACGCGGGTGGATTGCAAGGCGAAGGCTAGGTGCTTGAAGAAACCGAATTCATCGTTGCCGATATCGGGTAGCGGAGGCAGATCGGTGATAGTGCTGGCCTTGCCGCTCAGGGGCTTGACGCTGAACTGCTTCTGCAGGGCAAGCACCGGCGTCGGGTCTTCCCCCTGTTTGACCTGCAGTCGTCCCCACAGCCAGACCTTGTTGGTGCTGACATCAAGCCGCTTCATCCCTGCCGGAACCTTGCCCTTCCAGCCCGGCGGAGCGATCAGGAACTTGCCGGCTTTGGTGCCGGTCACCCGGCGGCCCACATAGTGCTCCAGCTCCTGCCACATGCTGAACAGGTCAACGACGTAGTAGCGATCATGGGTGTCCGGCACGGTCAGCACATACGGCTCGGTCAGGTTTAAAACCGTGCTCATGTAGTACGTGTCGTTGTTGGCCGTTGGCATATCCTTGGCGTCGGGGTTCGCCAACTTCGTCGCCCAACCCATTTGATTAAGCGGCGCCCGATAGCTGGTTGGCGGCTTCGGCGAGGGAACATCGACGTACTCGCGCATCACCCGCTCCATGCGGACCAGCGGGTAGCCCCATGTATACGCCGAGACGGCCAAGGCATAGCCGTCAGCTTCCTGGCCCTTCGCGATGACTTCCGGTGTGCTCGCCGTGGTCAGCAATTCATCGGGAAAGGCTTGAGCGGCGGCGATGGAGGGCACGGGTGCCATTGCCGTTGAACCCATTATCACGGCGGTGCATAGAAGGCTTCCAATTCGACCATTCATGCGGTTTCTCCTTGGGAAACATGGACAAGCAGGCGCCAGCGTAAGCACCGCTCGATGACAAGCTGCAATCTGTCTTGCCGATGGTCTGCGCATGTTCGTCGCAGGCCTTCGTACCGCCTACTTGGGGAACAGCAGAGTGACCGTGAAACGCCCGCCCCATCCTCTGGGGCCGTTCTCGGCGGATTCCGCCCAGTAACGCAAACCGACCTGAAAGCTGATGGGTTGATCGCCCACTTTGGTGACTTTGGACACCTGAAGGTTGATCGGCACCGCCCAGTCGGACTTCTTCCAGTCGTAGGTCGATTCGGTATTAAGCGCGTACGTGATGGCGTCAGGCGTGGTGTATGCCAGAAATGGCTGTAGGAATGTGGACGATACGCCGGGACGAGATGACTGGCCCGCATACGACCAGATGTGATTTGCAAGCCCGCCATACGTCCAGGGCCCGTTCTGCTGCAGCACCACGCCGGTGGGGCCAGCGCCCCATTTTTTACCGCCCAACAGTTTGTCGGTGGCGGTGGGAAGCAACAGCGCGGGCCCCACGCCCCAGATGGTTCCCGCTGCCGTGGGTTTGGAGGGAGACAAGAAGAAGCTCTGAACCGTATCGCCCAGGCCGCTTTGGCTGGACCCGTCGCCGGTCACGTCGCTTTGCCAGACCACCGGCAGGATCGTCCGCGATATCAGGTTCCAGTCCTGGTTAAGCGTGATGGGAACGACCGGCTGGATATTCAAGGTATTGCGGTGACCGTTACCGTTGGGCCCCAGTCCGCGATCATAGTTGTATTGAAACGGAATGCTGATCAACGCGGCGACGGGGTTGCTAAGCTGCTTTGCGAGTTCCTGGCTGTCTGCCGCGACCGCGGAACCGGCGCTGAGCGTCAAGACTGCCGCCACCATTGCGCGATTTTCCGCCCCACGCAAGACGGATATAGCCCCGGTGTGCAGCTGCGACAAGTGCGTCCGCGGCTTGGTAAAGCAAAAACTCCTTTCGCTGGACATGCAAACTCCCGGTCCGGTGCCAACTTGGGCAGCGATTCAATGAAATTTTTGTGTGTCGCACCACGAACTTTAATGGGATCTTATTCCCGCGTAAATGGAAGAATCTCTCTTTATGTAAGCCCATATGTATCGCATGGCATGCCGGTTTTCCGGTGACCGTGAACGGCGGCATTGGCCTCCAGCGGCCCGGTGCGCGACGCGGCTCCGACCAGCGCGGCCTATCGCCGCTACCCGGCCGATCTCGACCAGGGTGATATCCGAGCCGGTAGATTCAAGGCCCCGCGCGGCTTTAACAAAAATGCTAAAACTGGACATTTTCATTGCGCCAGATTCAGGCGATAGTTCCGCCCCTTCCCTGGCCACCTTGGCGTTGACTTCTGAAGCCCATGTACACCTCGACCTTTACGTTTCTGCCTGGCACCTACGACGATAACTTCCATGCGCTGGACAACACCATCGCAGCTATCGCAAGGTCGATCCCCGGCTACCTGGGTGAGGAAGCGTGGGAGAATCCCGCCACAGGCGCCGTCTCCAACGTCTACTACTGGAGCACGATGGAAGCGCTTAAAGCGCTGGTGGAACATAAAGACCACCTCAAGGCCAAGCAACAGCAAGCCAATTGGTTACGCGGCTATCAGGTCGTCATTGCAGAGGTCATTAACTTCTATGGCGACGGCCGTCTCGAGCATCCGTTGAATCGGGCAGGAACCGCCCCCCAAAGGCAAACCGACTGATTCGCTTCGCGCCAACGGTATTCGGGCAAGACGCGTACTCCTCGGCGCTCGCTAGAATGGCGTCAAGTCTTGATCGCCGAGGGTTTGATGAGTTTTATCCCTCGTGCGGCGTTGTAGCCGTGGATCTCCTTCACATCGAGTTTGCGCATGAACTCGATGGTGTGGGCGTCGATGACCTGTCCGGGCACCATGATTGGAAAACCCGGTGGATACGGAATGACGAAATTCGCCGACACCAGCGCCAAGCCGGTCTTCAAGCGCTGGTCCAATTCCTGGCTCGCTAGAGGCAGGTATTCGCAATCTTGCTCGTTGTATGCGGCGAAGAAGGCGTCGCGCATATTTCCTTCCGGCGTGATGCTGTGGGGATCGTCGCGGTAGCCGTCGTGAAAGCAGCTAAAGTTGGGCAAGTCGGGGACGTCCTGCATCAGGCTCCTAACCCTCTCGGCGAACTGCGCCCGGCCAACCTCGCCGGATTCCATCAACCGTGCTTCGATCTTTTGGGAAATCCCGAGCAGCACCTTAATAAGCAAGGCGACATCACTGCGCGTGTTATTAATATTGCTCTGCAGCAACACGCTGTTGCGCGAGGTCTTATTGAGTTGGATGTTATAGCGTGACGCCAGTAGGTTCTTGAACTCGGTGCCGTCGTACCCCGCGGTGCCGCACACCAGCGTGAGGCGCGTAGGGTCCAGGCAGAACTCGTCATCCTTAAGCGCCTTCGCCGCAGTGAGCCAGTTCATGCCGACAGCCAGATAGTCGGTAAAACCCGAACCGCGAAACTCGGCGGGAATCATCTTATCGGCCCCGAGGACGCTGAAGTACCGAGAGATCAGGGGATGATCCGCGACTTCGCGGCGGATGGCCAGGGCGACCTCGATGGCACGCATGACCAGCTCGTAACCCTCGAGCTCCATCTGGCGGCGGGCGATATCCAACGATGCGATGATCTGCGCGTTGGGCGAGGTCGACGCGTGGATGAAGACGGCCTCGTGGAACGCGGAAGCGTGGTGCTCGTAGTCTTCGTCGCGTACGGCGACAATGGACCCCTGCCGAAGACTCGACATCGACTTGTGCACCGAGTCTGTCTCGTAGACGCGTAGCCGCATGGTCCGGGGATTGGGCACCAAGACCCGGTCCAGCAGCCGCGGGTCCTCAGGATCCAGGTCTTCGCCGAGTTCACGACACTGGGCCTCCCAGGCCGCCAGCGCCGCCGGCTCGGCTCTCCACGCCTGCAACGCTGCCGCGGCGCCCATGGCGGTTCGCATGCGCAGGAAGGGAGACCAGCGCGCGAACCCGAACCACGCCTCATCCCACAGGAAGATCAGGTCCGGCTTGATGGCCAGGCATTCGGCCATGACACGCCGAGTGTTGTAGATGTGTCCATCGAAGGTGCAGTTGGTCAGGGTGAGCATGGCGACCTTATCCAGGCGCCCCGCCGCCTTCAAGTCCAGCAAGGCCTTCTTGAGCGTGCGCAGCGGCACCGCTCCATACATAGAGTATTCCGTCATCGGAAAGGCCTCCACGTACCGCGGTTGTGCGCCGGACAGAACCATCCCGTAGTGGTGCGATTTGTGGCAGTTTCGATCCACGATCACGATATCGCCCGGCTTGGTCACCGCCTGATAGACCATTTTGTTCGACGTGGAGGTGCCGTTGGTCACGAAGAACACGCGGTCCGCGCCGACTGCCCGCGCGAACAACTCTTGGGCGACCTTGATATTGCCCGTGGGTTCCAGCATGCTGTCCAGGCCGCCTGTCGTGGCGGACGTTTCCGCCAAGAACAGGTTAAGCCCATAGAATTCGCCAAAGTCGCGAATCCAGTTTGACTTGATGATGGACTTGCCGCGCGCGATCGGCAGCGCATGGAAGGTGCTGATGGGCTTGGCGGCATACTGCTTGAGATTGTCGAAATGTGGCGTGGACTGCCGCTCGCGCACCCCTTCCAGGATGTTCAGGTGCACCTCCATGGGCTCCTCGACCTCGTAGAACACCCGCCGTATCGAGGATGCGCCGGGGTCACCCGCCAATTGCTCGACCTTCCTGTCGGTGAGTAGATAGAGGTCCAACTCCGGCCGAATATTGGCGATGAGGCGGGCCAGTTCCACGCCGATCTCGCGCGGCGCGTCCGTCGTGGTGTCCAGGTGTTGATAAACGCTCAGGAACCCCCGCAGCAGCGACGCATCGTGCCGCGAGGGAATCGGAATGCCGTCATAAATAACTACGGCCTCGAGCTTGCCATTGAGAATGGTCGCCAGCAGCGCGTCCTCGACGCTGCCCACGATGACGGGCTCGTAGATCAAGATGTCGTCATGCCGCCGCAGTTCGCGTATCTCGCGGGATATCGCGGCGGCGCGGGCTGGCGGCGCAGGGCTAACAAACAGCGCCTCGAAGTACGGCCGTCGCGCAAGGCTTCCCGCCATGCCGGGCGGCGTGCGGTCAGGGCTGGCCACAGACGATTCCTCCGCAGCTTGCCACTCGCCGTCGTCGTAGCGGTAGCTGCCCGACAGTAAAGCGTTGCTCATGCGCAGGACCAGCCGCGCGGTTCCCATCGCATCCCCTTCGGCGATCCGGTCGTCCAGCGTGCGGAGTAACTGCACGCCGGGGTACGCAAAATAGCACTCCATCGACTGCAGATCGTTTAAGGCATCCTTCACGTGCTCGGCGCCGGCCGAGCACGTGCCGCCACGTACCTCCGCCGCCCAGGTTTGCGCCCTGGCATTCAACTCGCGCCAGCGATCCTGTCGCGCCGCCGAAATAGAAAACAGATGGTCGAGCGGTTGGCTATCTTGGGTATCCTCGGTCATGGCAACCTCCAGAGTGTCGGCGCGAGCCCTGTGGCCGAATAGCCTGGGCCCGCACAATGTCTTTATGAAAGAATCATGATCACCACCATCCCCCAGATCGTCAGCAAGGTATTGCCGACGGCGTAGGTCACCGTGTAGCCCAGCCCCGGCACTTGGCTCTTGGCGGCTTCGCACACCATGCCAAGCGCCGCGGTCGTGGTGCGCGAGCCGGCGCAGATGCCCAGGATCAAGGCCGGATCGAAACGGAAGACGAATTTGGCAATAAACATCCCCAAAATCAACGGCACGGTCGTCGCGAAGATCCCCCACAGGAACAGGCTGATGCCCAATGCTTGAAGCCCGGCGACAAATCCCGGCCCCGCCGAGATGCCCACCACGGCAATGAACACGTTCAACCCCACCGAGTTCATAAACCACAGCGTGGGTTCGGGAATGCGGCCGAAGGTGGGATGGATGGCGCGGAACCAGCCGAACACGATGCCGGCAATCAGCGCGCCGCCCGCGGTCGAAATGGTGAGCGGGATACCGCTGACGTTGATCACAACGGCGCCGATGAGCGCGCCAACGGTGATCGCCAAAGACACGAAAGCAACGTCTGTCACCGTTGTCGGCCGATCGACGTAGCCGAGGTTCTTGGCGGCGGCATTGATGTCTTGGGTCCGACCGACTACCGTAATGACGTCGCCACGGAACAGTTCGGTCTTGGGCAGGATGGGAATCACCGTCTCGGTGGGACCGCGGCGGATCTTCTTCAGGAACACACCCCGCGCCCCCGGCCAACGGGCCAGTTCCTCCAGCGGCTTCCCATCCACCTTTTTGTTCGAGATGTAGATGTCGACGCCCTCAGTCTTGACGTTAAGAAGTTCGGCGTCTTCGACTTCGCGCCCGCTGGGCCCCAGGCGCTCGATCATCTGGTTTCGCTTGCCGCCGATCGCGACCACATCCCCGGGCTCGATCACGGTCTCCTGGTCCACCTCGATAATGTTCCCGCCTCGCCGGATCCTCTCGACGAAAGCGCGATATCCAGCCTGGGTTCCCGCCTCGATCTCCCCTACCGTCTTGCCGATGAAGGGACTGTTCTCAGCAACAGAATAGGCCCGCACCTCAAAGTCATACCACTGGGTCGCGTCTGCCGCGCCCTGCCCCGCGCCCAGCTTCTGCTCGTACGCTTTGCATGCCGCAATGAGGTCGATTCCCAACAGTTTGGGGCCGATTTGCGCCAGGATGATCGCCGAACCTACGGTGCCGAAGATGTACGTAACGGCGTAGGCGATCGGCATGGCGTCCAGAAGCGCCTGTGCTTCCTCGGGGGTTCGCCCGAGGCGATTTATCGCATCGGTCGCAAGGCCCATGGAAGCCGAGATGGTCTGCGACCCGGCTAACAGGCCGGCCGCGGATCCCAGGTCGTATCCCGCGAGCATCGCCGCAATGACAGCGGCCCCCAACGACAGCAGCGCCATGACCACCGCGAAGATCGCCTGCGGCAGCCCATCCTTTGCGATACCGCGCACGAACTGCGGCCCCACGCCGTAGCCCACCGCAAAAAGGAACATCAGGAAGAAAACCGACTTCACGTTGGGAGATATCTTGACCCCCAAGATGCCGATGACGATCGCGACCAGCAGGGTCGACGTCACGGCTCCGAGGCTGAATCCCTTAAAGCTCTTCCCGCCTATCCAGTAACCGATGCCCAGCGCCAGGAAGATGGCGATTTCGGGATAGGCTTTCAACGTAGCAACGAACCAGTTCATGACCCTCTCCTTCACGGTACCGTGGTGAAAAACTACGTGCCATGCAGGCCGGAAGGTTTCTAGCCGGTTTTCGCCGCCGCGCCACGCTGTTGCCGATAGCGCTCAAGGTACTCGTCCCGCAGGTTGCGCACGCACTGACCGATCTTCACGTAGTCTTGCTCGTTCAGATTGGCGAGCGACACGCGGCCGGATGGGTGCAGCGTCCCGAAGCCCTTGCCGGGCAGCAGCACAACCCCCGCCTCTTCCGCCAGCCTGAATAGCAACTCGTGCGGCTTGATGGAGGCCAGCAGCCATTTAACGAAGTCCGGGCCGACCTGCCGGCTCATCTGTTCTACGTCCAACAGCGTGTAGTAATCGACCACATTCTCGTCCACGTCGCTCGGTGCAACCCCCATGCCCCGATAGAGCGCCGCCTTGCGCCCGCGGATCAGCCGCTTCATGGCGTCCTTGTAACTTTCGGCAGTGTCCATGAGTGAAAACAGCGAGAACAGCACCATCTGCACCTGCTGCGGGGTGGAAAGACCCGCGGTGTGGTTGAGCGCCACGGTACGGCTGTCGGCCACGATGCGGTCGATGAAAGGCAGCTTCTCTGGCTCGGTGGTAATGGACGCGTAACGCTGGTTCAAGGCGTCCCGCTCTTCCTGCGGCAGTTGCGCGATCTTCTCGTCGAAGACGTTGGACTTATCCGCTGCGATCACGCCCAGACGCCAACCCGTCGCGCCAAAGTACTTGGAGTAGGAGTAGACCAGCAGCGTGTTGCGCGGACACAGGGCGAAGAGTGAAACAAAATTGTCCGCGAAGGTACCGTACACGTCATCCGTCAAGATGATCAGGTCGGGCCGCTCTTTCACGATGCCCGCCAAGTATTGCAGGCTCTTGTCGCTCACCTTGACCGAAGGCGGGTTGCTGGGATTCACCAGGAAGAACGCCTTCACTTTGGGGTCGCGCAGCTTGTCGAGCTCTTTCTCGGGGTATTGCCAGCCATTCGCGGCGTCGGCGTCGATAGCCAGCTCGGTCAGGCCAAACTCCGACAGTTCGGGAATTTCGATGTAAGGGGTGAAGATCGGTTTTCCCAACGCAATGACGTCGCCCGACCTGAGCAGATGATTGATCTTCATCGAGTTGAACAGGTACGTCATGGCCGCCGTGCCGCCTTCGACAGCATATAGGTCGTAATCGCCTGAAAACGGATGTCCGCCTATCATCTCCTTGCGGATGTACTGCTTCACAATCTCTTCCGAAAGCCGCAACATTCGGTCCGGCACCGGATAACTGCAGGCCAGAATACCGGCACACATCTCGTAGAGAAAATCGCCGCCGTCCAGCCCCAATTGATCCCGCACAAAGGACACCGCGCTAGCAAGAAATTTCACGCCGGGGACGTCGGCGTGGCTGCGGGCAAAGAGGTCAAAGCGTTCTTCGATGCCCGCCCGCCGCGGGAAACCGCCCACCCCTTCAGGAAGATAGGAAAACGACCGCTCAGACTCGACCATTGCGAAAAGTCCAAGCTGCCAAAAACCGTGACGGGGTATTGTGGCGAGGAAGTTGGGATTTCCCCGGCCGGCGTTCAGCATCAGCCTGTTGGTTGCGTTTCCTGCCAATTTGATGAGTTCGTCCTTCAGTTCGAACGGCGAAAGACTAGCCAGGTGAGACGTATCGCGCGTGTTCATCGCAGCCTCCGATCATGGATGGAAAACTACTCAGGTACCAAACCGCGATCTAGCGCGATGGACTCACCTCGGAAGCACCCGTGGGAAGGAAGTCGCTAACAACCGTGTTTGGCAATATACATATCAGCAGCGAAGGTCTCGATCACTCAAAAAAGTTAGACCCCGGCTGACCTGCCCCGGTTGCTGGCTCGGTGAAGCGGCTGCCACCAAAGCCGGAACGAAAGAGGAAAAAAGCGCGATTACGGCCACTTTTCGCATCTTCATGGACCACCTCCTATTTGATTGCGATCCTCAACGTCTTCATCGCGTTATGCGGATTGCAGGGCCAGTGTAGAGCGACCAAAATGATTGAAATTGACAATCGTCAACTTCCGTGGCGACGGTACGCGGTGTCCATTTATCCGCCCAGGCCCGCGGGGCCCACAGTGCGGGAGTGACCCAAATTTCTCGTAGCGTTCAGCCACCAAGATGAGCCAAGCCGCGCCAAATGGTAGCGACCAAGAAAAAAGCGATGCTTCCGCATATGGCCAATCAGTGTTCGAGCCGTTGGTCCGGCGCTGCGGGCGCCGCATACCACTGTTCCGGTGGCACGATCTTAGGCTGATCGGGATCTCCCTCGTAGGCTGGCGTCATGATTTGCACGCCATGCTCGTTGAAAACATCAATGATGTGGCGGTGCAGTTCTGCGTAGATCTTGGCGATTGTCTGCGTGTCGCGAATATAGACATTCAGTTCGTAAGTCACCGCAAAGTCCCCCAGTTTGGTCAGTAGGATGAATGGCTCCGGCTCCGCCAGCACGTCCACAGTCCGCTCGGCCGCTGTGCGCAGCATCGCTTCGACCTGCCGCCATGGAGCCTGATATCCGATTCCAACCGTGGTGTGGAGAATCAGCCCTTTGGTTCCCGCCAGGGAACTGTAGTTCTTCACATCACTATTCAAAATCTGGGAATTCGGAATGGTCACTTCCTCGTTCTTGTTCGTTCGTAGATGTGTCACTTGCAGACGGACTGCCACGACTTCGCCCGTCACGTCCCCCACCGTCACACGGTCCCCGACCTTGAATACCCTTCGGTAGGTCATCAGGTAGCCCGCGATAAGATTGGAAATCGCCGTGGACGAACCCAGTGACACTACGAGACCGATGAAGATCGAGATGCCCTTGAAGGCTGCGGTTTCGGAGCCAGGAATGTAGGGGTAGGCGACGATGACGGCGAACGCCACGATCAACGCCCGGACCAGCTTGTATGTCGGGATAGCCCAGTCAGGTTCGAATTGCGCGAACGCCACACGTTTCTCTTCCACCGCGACGAAGAACTTCCGGGTCCGAGCCAAGATAAAGCGGGTCAGGTAATAGATGATGACCAGGACCAGAACGTCCGGAACGATCGCCGCCACGGCCTTTCCCAATCTCTGGACCGTGCCAGCCGCCAGATTGAACAGATCATTGGAAACAGAGCGCGTCCAGGGAAAGAGCGCCAGCACGTACTGCAGGTATGCATACAACGACAAGACAATGGTCGCGATGCCGATCGCCCGCACCACGCCGTGCAAGGCCCTCCAGATGGTATCCGAGCGCAGCACTTCGAATGATTGGATGTCGACAGCGTGAACGCGGCTCTTCAGAAGCCCGGAGACCGCCTTATCGAGCCACCGATTGAGCATAAGCAGAACGGCGATCCCTATTGCCATCAAGGCCGTGGCGCCGGCGCCATGAAGCCCCGCCTTTAACAGCGCGTCGGTTCTCCGCGCCTGCCGGAATTCGTCAATGGCCTGTTGAATGCGAACCAGGTGCAACGTCGCAAGATTGTCTCGGCCGGTCTGCTCAAGCTGGGCGTCAGCATCCGTCACGATCATCAATGCAGTCTTTCCCGCCAGGATAATGGTGCCGTTTTCAACGGCTTCTACCGCTAGCGCGGAACTGGGGAACGAGGGGTCGGACGCGACGTCCTCGATTCTTCGTTTGATTGCCTCGGCGCGCTTCCCGGCGGGAAAAGATGACAGCCCACGCACTTTGAACAATACCTGTCCGTCGATCTCGACCGGTGCGGTTTCAAGCGCCAATTCAAAAGAAGCGGACGCATCCGGACGGGTCTCACCGGCCGCGGCGGAAAATGATGGGGCCGGCATCAGGCACAGCGACACAAGCACCGAGAACCAGAGTTTGATAACCATTTTTTCCTCCCTTGCCCGTGCTAACACCGAAGCCAACGCCGCCACACCGACACAGCGTGCGCCTTGGCACAGCATCGATGTTGACTCCCGTCAATAATTTGCGTCTCTAGACGGTGCGCCCATTCGATCTGGCTCAATAGAATGAGCTATACCGTCAGACATAGGCATGCGACGACCGAGGAGGCAGCTCCCATGATCAAGATGAAGACAGTCCCACCTAGTCGGTACGTCAAGCTTATAAATTGCCTCAATGGGGAGGCCAATGCAGGTGGCAACGGATCGCTCGTCACCTTTACGGTCAGCGGAATGAACCTGGGGCAGCGCACGCACCTCAGCATTCCTCGCGAAGCACTGTTTTCGTCGGCATCATCGATTATCGAACTTCGGCGAAGAGGAATATTCTGCTTTCCTATTCTTGCTCCGCTTGAAGAACGTCCAGTACCTCCGGCATAGCAGGTGGGCAGCGCATGTATCGCGCAGGCCAGACTCGATCGCAATCTGGAGGTTGGCGAGGAATTGCAATGCTCATACTCGCGTCCGCCTGCCACGACCGGCCAGGCGCATCCGAGTTGAGCCTTGCGCTCGTCCTTTCACGAGGAGCTCAACGCCATGGTTTTCTTCAGCGATTTGCTACAGCGTTATCCCGAGCTAGCCGTTTTCCTTGCAATCGGATTGGGCTATTGGGTGGGAGGGTTCCAGATCCGCGGCGTGGGCTTCGGGCCGGTAACCGGCTCATTGCTTGCTGGCCTGCTAATCGGTTACCTCGTTCCTGTTCCGGTATCGGACACGGCAAAGCAGGTGCTGTTCCTTATGTTCATGTTCGGAATCGGATACTCAGTGGGGCCTAGCTTTTTTAGAGGGATGAAAGATGGCGGGTGGCGGTGGGCGGTGCTTGGCGTTGTCGTTCCAGTTGCCGGGCTGGTTACGGCATGGGGACTGGCGACCTTGCTAAAGCTCGAGATCGGCTATGCAGTGGGCCTGATTTCCGGCGGGTTGACGGAGTCCCCGGTGATCGGGACAGGCAGCGAAGCGATCCGACACCTGCCCATCAGCGTGGACGAACAGAACCGTCTTATCGGCCAAATCGCGGTAGCCGACGCGCTGTGCTACATCTTCGGTACGTTCGGGGTGATCTGGTTCTGCTCAAGCTTGGGGCCAAAGCTGTTGGGCGTTGACCTGAAGGCTGAAGGCGCCAGGCTTGATTCGGTCTATGGAATACAGCGGGAAAAAGTCGGCGTAACCTCAGCATGGCGCAGGTTCGACCTGCGCGCGTATCGATTACAGCCCGACCACCCCGTCGCAAGCCGATCGGTCGCGGAAGCCGAATCGCTATATGCTCCGGAACGCTTGTTTATAGAGCGTATCAGGCGTGGTGGAAAAGTGCTCTTGCCAACGCCAGCGACCCTCTTGCTTGCGGGCGATGTCATCGCTGTCTCTGGCAGAAGCGAAGTGATACTCAAGCTCCTGGATCATAACGCTGCTGAGGAAGCGGATCGCGAGCTGCTCGACATTCCAAGCGCAATTTTTGACGTCGTTCTGTCCAATGCAGATTTTTTTGGGAAAACGCTCGCGGAAATTGCAGCACGAGCCGAAGAAGTGCGTGGCGTATTCCTGCGCAACATCCAACGGGCTGGTGAAAAAATCCCTATAGGTGCTGGCACCGTACTCCAACGTGGCGACGTGCTGACTATCGTAGGACTAGAACCCTCCGTTAACCGGGTAGCGGCCCGTATCGGCCGCGTGGTGCGGGAAATGGATTCCACGGACTTTGTCGCATTGGGCATTTGA
>Ga0307412_10001419_pt1 | contig 13344 bp, 8 predicted proteins | sample DK1Cmetagenome_3_FD_203823 | JGI IMG/M metagenome (GOLD analysis project Ga0307412, IMG submission 203823) | Maize rhizosphere microbial communities from greenhouse at UC Davis, California, United States - DK15-C-1 | ecosystem: Host-associated > Plants > Roots > Rhizosphere > Soil | place: USA...
CCCGCAAGCTCGACCTGTTCCGCGCCAAGGGCCGGCTGTTCCGCGAAGGCATGGAGCTGTTCGCCAACCCCAGCTGGATCGCGGTGTGCCTGGGCCAGCACATCGATCCGGAGGAGTATGAACCCGCCGCCGACGCGCTCGACGAGAATCTCGTCGCCCAGGCGCTGGAGCAGATGCGGCAGGGCTATTGGGAAACCGCGCAGCACATGCCGAGCCATACCGAATTCCTCGCCAGGATCGCGCCGCAGCCCAAGCCAGCCACCCCGGCGGCGGCGGCGCTGCCCGCCTTCTCCTTTGCCGAGGAATCACCCTTCGCCGCGCCGGGCTCGCCGGTTTGAGGGACGATCGCATGCGCCGGATCGTCATCGTCGGCGGCGGCACCGCCGGCTGGATGGCGGCGGCCGCGCTGGCCAAGCTGGTCGGCAGGATGCCAGGCCTTACGATCGAACTTATCGAATCCGACGAGATCGGCACCGTCGGTGTCGGCGAGGCGACGATCCCGCACATCACCCTGTTCAACACGATGCTCGGCATCGACGAGGCGGCATTCGTCCGCGAAACCAACGCCACCTACAAGCTGGGCATCGAGTTCGTCGACTGGCGGCGGATCGGGCACCGCTATGTCCACCCGTTCGGGGTATATGGGCTCGACATGCTGGGCGTGGAGTTCCACCATTTCTGGCTCAAGGCGCGCGCGCTGGGGGACACCACCCCGCTCGACGCCTATTCGATCGGCGTCGCCGCCGGCCTGCGCGGCCGCTTTGCGCACCCCCGACCCGATCAGCCCAACTCGCCGCTCGCCAAGCTCGGCTATGCCTTCCAGTTCGATGCCGGGCTCTACGCCGCCTTTCTCCGCCGTCTGGCCGAAGGATTGGGCGTGCGGCGGACCGAAGGACGGATCGTTGCGGTGCGCCGCGACGGCGAGAGCGGCCATGTCGCGGCCGTCCAGCTGGAATCGGGTGCGGCCATAGAGGGCGACCTGTTCGTCGACTGTTCGGGCTTTCGCGGGCTGCTGATCGAAGGGGCGATGGGCGCGACGTTCCACGACTGGACGCACTGGCTGCCTTGCGACCGCGCCGTCGCCGTGCCCTGCGCGCTGGGCGGAGACCGCGTGCCGCTCACCCGCGCCACCGCACGCGCGGCGGGCTGGCAGTGGCGCATCCCGCTCCAGCACCGCATCGGCAATGGCTATGTCTATGCGAGCGAGCATCTTTCCGACGACGAGGCGGCGGCGACGCTGCTGGCCAATCTCGACGCACCCCCGCTCGCCGAGCCACGCCCCTTGCGCTTCCGCGCCGGGCACCGCGACCGCGCCTGGATCGGCAATGTCGTGGCCCTGGGGCTGGCGGGCGGTTTTCTCGAACCGCTCGAATCGACCAGTATCCACCTGATCCAGTCCGGCATCGCCCGGCTGATGGCGCTGTTCCCGAGCCGCGGCTTCGACGCGCGCGAGATCGATCGCTTCAACCGCGACACCGCGCAGGAATATGCCGACATCCGCGACTTCCTGATCCTCCACTACAAGGCCACCGAGCGCGACGATACCGCCTTCTGGCGCCGCTGCCGCGACCTGGAGCCTCCGGAGGGCTTGCGCGAGAAGCTCGCCATGTTCCGCGGCAACGGCCGCATCTTCCGCGAGCACCAGGAACTCTTCCCCGAAGCGAGCTGGCTGGCAGTGATGAACGGCCAGGGTATCGAGCCGGCAGGCTATCATCCGATCGCCGATCTGCTATCCGATGCCGAGACGCTCGATCGCCTCAAACACATCGCCCAAGTGATTGACGAAACGGCCGCCGCCATGCCCTTGCAGGACGACTATCTCCGCCAGATCGGTTGCGCCCTGCCCCCGCTTCGGCAGGCATCGTGACGGACCTGCCGGCGCCGCGCCCGGTGCGCGAGCTCGAGCACATCGACCGCGACCGCTTCCACGCCGAAATCCGGCCGGCCCGCCAGCCCGTGGTGTTCCGCGGCCTCGCCGCCGACTGGCCGGCGGTGCGAGCCAGCCAGGAAGGCGATGCGGCGGCGGTCGCCTATCTGCGCCGCTTCCACCACGATCGACCGGTGAACGCGATCGTCGGCGAGCCCGCGATCCAGGGGCGCTTCTTCTACACCGACGACATGACCGGGCTGAACTTCCAGCGCGGAGTATCGCCGCTCGGCCCCTTCCTCGATCGGCTGCTGCGCGAGCGCGCGCGGCCGACCGGCTATGCCATGGCGATCCAGTCGATCCCCGCGCCCGAGCTGCTGCCCGGCTTCGTTCAGGAGAATGCGCTCGATTGGGTGGAGGACGTGGAACCGCGCCTGTGGCTGGGCAATGCGATCCGTGTCGCGACGCATTACGATCTGATGGAGAATGTCGGCGTGGTCGTCACCGGCCGGCGACGCTTCACCCTGTTCCCGCCCGAACAGGTGGGCAACCTCTATATGGGCCCGCTGGAGCTGACGCCCGCCGGTACGCCGATCAGCCTGGTCGACCCGGAAGCGCCCGATCTGGCGCGCTTTCCGCGCTACGCGGCGGCGGCCGAGCACGCGCAGATGGCGGAACTGGGCCCAGGCGATGCGCTCTACATCCCGTTCCACTGGTGGCATGCGGTGGAGTCGCTCGACGCGGTGAATGTCTTCGCCAATTACTGGTGGAATCCGGCGCGCAGCGACCTGCTGAACCCGCACGACGCGCTGCTCCACGCCCTGTTCTCGATCCGCGCCCTGCCGGAGGACCAGCGCGCGGCCTGGCGGGCAATGTTCGACCACCTCGTGTTCCAGACCGACGGGCCGCCCGGGGCGCATCTGCCACCGGCGGCGCGCGGGGTGCTAGACAGTCCGGCGGCCGAGCAGGTCCGGCAAGTCCGCGACACGCTGCGCCTCGCACTCGAAGTACGGCGATAGGTTAACGCCATCTCCACCATTTGGTGGATGCGAACTACTCGATTTTGGATGCAATTGTCCCCACACACTGAACAGGGGATAAAGCAATGCGCAAGCTGGATTTCGATCGCATGGGGGCCCGTGCGAAGCGCCCCATCATCACCATGATGGTGCTAATGAGCGCGCAACTGGCGCTTCCCGCCGTTGCACCTGCCGCCACCTATCTCGGCGAGGCGAACATCCAGAGCGGCCATTACATGACCAACCGGGGGACGACCAGCGATCCCGCGTCGTACACCCTGAGCGCCAATGGGGGATATGCTTCCACGACGATGACCGCCCGACACGGTGGCACCGTGCAAAGCTACGTGAGCAGCAACGGCATTTTCGACGGCTTTTCCACAGGAACGCAAGCAACCGCCACCGGCTTCATTACGTATACTTTCATGGTCGTAGGGCCGCAATATTCTGTCGTGCCCGTCCGCGTCCAGGGGACGGGATGGGCCAAAGGAGACGGCGTCTTCAACGCCTCCGCCTCGCTGATCGTGAACGACATCACGGGGGACGGGTACATGAGTACGGGCGCCAACGAACAGCAGAAGAGCGGTGCGTTCACGTTCGACATGGTCTTGTACTTCTACAGCAACTCCGCCTACCAGGTCAGGATGGAAACGAACGTCCAGGCAGGGCCCTGGTGGAGCAGCGGCCCCGTCGGATCCTCCTCAGGCTGGGCCAGCGCCTATGTCGACCCGGTGTTCACCATCGACCCGGCTTATGCCAGTCAATTCACGCTCGTTGGAATTCCCCAAGAAGCCACGGCAGTTCCAGAACCATCGGCATGGGCGCTGATGATCGCCGGGTTCGCGATGCTCGGCAGCGCTTTGCGCGCCCGGCGGCGCAGTCTCATTCGCGTGCCCGCGCTTTGCTGAGCGGCGCGCTGCCGGCCCCCGTCGGGGGTGGAGGGGGCCGGCACAAGGGTATATACAAAGCGTCGGCTGGGGGTGAGACAAGCCGATGGAGGAGGACCGCTTCTCGGAATTGATCGGCGCGCTGTACGACGGCGCGGTCGATAGTGCGCTATGGCCGCACGCACTGGGGCGGATCTGCGAAACCTTCGGGTTCCGCAAGGGCACGCTCGACCTCAACCGCCTGCCGGCGATGTCCAACCTGTTCAACTGCCATTACGGCATCGATGAACGCGAAGCCGCGACGATGGTACGCAACTATCCCGCGATGCCCGAGGTGTGGGGCGGATTGGCAGCGACCATGACGCGCCCGATCGACCGCCCCTGGGTCGTCAGCCGGATCATGACGCAGGAGGCGCTGCGCCAGACCGCCTATTATCGCGACTGGGTGGGGCCGATGGGGCTCGTGGACGGCGCTGCGATCGTGCTCGCGCGCGACGCCGCGCTGTTCGGCAGCATCCGGCTGGCGACCGATGCGCGGCGCGGAATCATCGACGATGCGCTGATCGAGGCGCTCGCGCGGCTGCTTCCCCATTGCCAGCGCGCGGCGCGGATCAGCGGCCTTCTCGATGCCGCACAGGGTGCGGCACGGAACTTCCAGGCGGTAATCGACTCGATGTCGGTCCCCATCCTGCTGCTGTCGGGCACGTCGGCGGTGGTCCACGCCAACCCGCAGGCGCGCACTCTGCTGGAAGAAGGAACCGTGCTCGGGATGCGTTGGGGGCGGCTGGTCTCCCCGATCGCCGGGTTGCAGCGCGCGATCGATACGACGATCGCGCGCCTCGTGCACGACGAGGGCGCCATTCCGGGCCGCGGCACCGGCCTCTCGGTCCATGCCGGCGCGCCGGATGCCCGCACGCTGCACATCCTGCCGCTGGCCAAGGGCGACATGCGCGCCCGGTTGGCCGACGATGCGGTGGCGGCGCTGTTCCTGTCGCCCGCATCCGGCGCCGGGACCTTGCCGAAGGACATGCTGCAATCGCTGTTCGACCTGACCTCGGCCGAGCTCACCGTGTTCGAACACATCCTTTCCGGCAGCAACACGCGCCAGATCGCCGCGGACCTGGGCGTCGCCAGCAGCACCGTGCGCACGCACGTCCTGCGGCTGTTCCAGAAGACGGCGACCCATTGCCGCAGCGACCTGATCCGGCTCGCCCACGGGCTGGCCCCGCCGGTCGCGAACTGACGGCGCGGTCAATCCCGCGACAGCGCCGCCACCCGCAGCATCGCCAGCGCCGCCAGCAGCAGCGTCGCCGCCGCGAACGCCATCGTCCAGATCGGTTCGCCGGGGAAAAAGCGCTTCATGATCGATCCCATCACGGTCGCGACGAGCAGTTGCGGCACCACCACGAAGACGTTGAATAGGCCCATATAAATGCCCAGCTTCGCCTGCGGCAGGCTGGAGGCGAGGATCGCATAGGGCATGGCGAGGATCGACGCCCAGGCGATGCCGATGCCGATCTCGCTCGCGATCAGCCATGCAGGATCGCGCACCAGGAAGAAGCTCGCATAGCCCGCAGCACCACAGACCAACCCGAAGATGTGCGTCCGCGCCTTGCCGAACCGGCGCGAGAGCAGCGGCAACAGACTGAGCGCCGCCACCGCCGCCACGCCGTTATAGGTGGCGAACAGCACGTCGACCCAGTTGGCGCCTTCCTGATAGCCCGCGCTCTTCGGATCGGGCGACCCGTAAAAAGCGCCGGCCACGATCGGCGTGGTGTTGATCCACATGATGAACAGCGCTGACCAGCTGAAGAACTGCGCGAGCGCCAGCCGCTTCATCAGCACCGGCATGCCCGCGAAATCGCCGACGATATGGCCGAGCATGCTCGCCCGCCCCGCCCGCGCCCGCAGGATCGCGAGCCCCTGCGCGAGCCCATAGGCGATCAGCAGCCCCCCGAGCAGATAGACTTCCTTCTCGAGCGCGAACCGGGCCACCGCCAGCACCACCAGCGCGCCCGCGACGATCCAGGGCAGCCCCGCCGCCGGGTGCCGCGCCGCCAGCAGCCGCACCGCCGCATTGTCGTCGGTTGCCGCCGGCCCGTCGAACGCCGCCATTTCGGCCGGGCTGTATTCGCGCGTGGTCAGCACCGTCCACAGCACCGAGCAGAACAGCGCCGCCCCACCGAACCAGAAGGCGTATTTGACCGTGTCCGGCACGCCGTGCGCTACGGCGGCGTTGGAGACGCCGAGATGCTCGAGCGCCCAGGGGAAAATCGATCCCAGCACAGCCCCCATACCGATGAACGCGGTCTGCACCGCATAGCCGGCGCTGTGCTGGTCCTTGCGCAGCATGTCGCCGACAAAAGCGCGGAACGGCTCCATCGAGATGTTGAGCGACGCATCGAGCACCCAGAGCAGCCCGGCTGCGAACCACAAGGCCGGGCTCTCCGGCATCAGCAAAAGCGCCAGCGCCGCGAGGATCGCGCCGCCGAGGAAATAGGGCCGCCGCCGCCCGAGCCGGCCGAGCCAGGTGCGGTCGCTCAGATGGCCGATGATCGGCTGGACCAGCAGCCCGGTGAGCGGCGCCGCGACCCAGAGCGCCGGCAGATCATCCAGCCGCGTACCGAGCGACTGGAAGATGCGGCTCATATTCGCGTTCTGCAGCGCAAAGCCGATCTGGATTCCGAAAAAGCCGAAGCTGATGTTCCACAGGCCCGCGAAGGACTGGCGCGGCTTCTCCACCCTCACGCCCCGCACGATTTGCGGACGACCAGCCTGGTGGGAAGCGGCGCCGGTCCGACCGGCCGATCGTGGATGCGCCCGATCAGCGTCTCCACTAGCGTGCGGCCCGCCAGCCGCGCGTCCTGCATCACCGTGGTGAGCGGCGGGCTGGCCGAACTGGCGGCAGGAATATCGTCGAAGCCGATCACCGAAACATCCTCTGGAATGCGCCTGCCCGCGGCCTGGAGCACCCGCATCGCGCCGATCGCGATCAGGTCGCTCGCCGCGAGGATCGCGTCGAAATCCACGCCGCTGTCGAGCAGCGCCTGCGCCGCGGCCGCCCCGGAATCCTCCGTGGTGATCGCGTCGATCTGCAGCGCGGGGTCTTCAGCCACGCCCGCGCCGTCCAGCGCCTGCACATGGCCGCGATAGCGCTCGTGAAACTCGGGATAGTGGCTCGACGCCGTACCCAAAAATGCAATTCGCTGCCGGCCGAGCCCGAGCAGGTGCCGCGTCGCCTCCGCGCTGCCGCCGCGATTGTCGCAGCCGACGGTCAGCCCGGCACCTTCGGACAGCACCGATCCCCAGCGCACGAAATGGGTACCGGCATTGCGCAGCGCCTCCAGCCGCGTGCGATACAGCTCGAAATCGCCATAGCCGAGCAGGATCAGCCCGTCGGCCTTGCGCGCATCCTCATAATCGGTGTGCCAGTCGCTCGACAGCTGCTGGAAGCTGATCAGCAAATCATGGTTGTGCTCGGCGCAGGTGCGGATGATCGAGCCCAGCATCGAATGGAAGAAGGGATTGATCAGCGAATCGTCCGACGTCGGATCCTCGAAGAACAGCAGCGCCAGCGTTTGCGAATGGCGGGTGCGAAGATTGGAGGCTGCCTTGTCGACGCGGTAGTTCAACTGCTTGGCGATCGATTCGATTCGCAGCCGGGTCGCCGGATTGACCCCCGCCTCGCCGCGCAGGGCGCGCGACACGGTCGGCTGCGAGACGCCCGCGAGCTGGGCGATATCGAATGACGTAGGCTTGCGCTGCATGCCCATGGCGGTCTCTCTCCCCGCGTGCAGCCATTTCGCCGCATCGCATATTATGCATGGGCGCGATCGGCACCCCGCGTCAATCGCGGGGGTGGTGCCAAAAGGCCATAGTCGGCCCGGAACGGCCTTGAATACGTATGTGAGTAGCTGGCCTCCATACCCCCTTTTGCAAGATTGAAGGCGGCACAGCGCAGATCCTGCGCATCCCGCATGGGGCGGGCATCATCCGGCCATCCACGAGCCGGGGTAGAGACAAGATTGGGGAGAGACATGGGACTCAGCAATTTCCGCGGCCGTCGCGCCGCCCGCATCGCCCTTGGCGCCAGCGCCGCCGCGATCGCCTTCAGCTTCGCCACCGCCGCCTTAGCGCAGGATAGCGGCACGCCCGCCGCCGATGCGCAGGATAGCGGCCCCGGCGAAGCCATCGTCGTCACCGGCTTCCGCGCCGCGCTCGCGACCTCGGCGAACATCAAGCGCAACAACACGATGATCGTGGACTCGGTCTCGTCCGAAGACGTCGGCAAGCTGCCGGACGTGTCGATCGCGGACTCGCTGGCGCGCCTGCCTGGCGTTACCGCGCAGCGGCTCGAGGGCCGCGACCAGCGCCTGTCGATCCGCGGCCTCGGTCCCGACTTCTCCACCACGCTGCTCAACGGCCGCGAACAGGTGACCGTCGGCGATAATCGCGGCGTCGAGTTCGACCAGTATCCCTCCGAATTCTTCAAGAACGTCAACGTCTACAAGTCGGCCGACGCCTCGCTGATCGCCGCCGGTATCGCCGGCACGGTCGACCTGCGCATGCTGCGCCCGCTCGACCAGGCGAAGCGTACGTTCGTTGTCGCCGCGCGCGGCCAGATGAACGAGCAGAAGAAGCTCAACCCGGACGGCACCCGCTACGGCTATCGCGCTTCGGCGACCTTCGTCGACAAGTTCGCTAACGATACGCTGGGCATCGCGATCGGTGTCTCCGCACAGAACACGCCCACCCAGATCGAACGCTATGCGGCCTGGGGCTTCCCGAGCGAATCCAACGCCGGCAACAACCTGTTCCTCGGCGGCGCCAAGCCGTATGTGCAGTCGAACCTGCTGAAGCGGTATGGCGGCGTCGCGACGGTGGAATGGCAGCCGAGCGAGAACTTCCACTCGACCTTCGACGCGCTCTATTCGCACTTCGAGGAAACCCAGCGCCTGCGCGGCATCGAATTCCCGATTGCGCCGGCCTATGGTTCGAACGCGACGATCCAGCCCGGCTACACCGTTACCAACGGCCTGGTGACCAGCGCGACCCTCACCAACGTCGTCGCCGTGCAGCGCAACGATTATAACAAGCGCAAGGCCGAGAATATCTCGCTCGGCTGGAACAACGACTTCAAGCTGAGCGACAGCATCCACTTCGTCGTCGACGCGAGTTGGAGCCACGCTACCCGCACCGATTTCCTGCTCGAGACCTATTCGGGCACCGGCTACAACTCCACCGGCGCCAAGGATACGATCAAGATCAACCAGAATGCGAACGGCACCTACAGCATCGTGCCGACGCTCGACTATTCCAACACCGGCGTGATCCAGCTCACCGATCCGCGCGGCTGGGGCTATAACGGCACCCAGTCGGTCGTGCAGGCGGGCTTCCTCAACCGGCCCGATTTCGAGGACGACCTGAAGTCGCTGCGCGCCAGCTTCAACGGCGAGTTCAGCGGCAGCATCGTCAAGGGCTGGGAAGTCGGCGGCAATTTCAGCCGTCGCGAAAAGCAGAGCCGCTACACCTCCTACTTCCTGTGCCCGCCGGGTGCCGGCACCAATTGCACGATCGCCAGCGGCACGCCGACCAGCTTCGCCGTGCCGGCGGATGCGATCCTGAGCGAACAGGTCGCGCTCGCCTATCTCGGCGTGCCGAAGATGCTGACCTATGATCCGCTCAAGGTGTACAGCCAACTGCGTTCGGTGTTCGACAACCGCCCCGGTTCGCTGGTGCGCGACAACATCGTCACCGAGAAGGTCTATACCGGCTATGCCAAGCTGACGATCGACGGCTTGGTCGGCGGCAAGGCGCTCAAGGGCACGCTGGGCCTGCAGGTGGTGCACACCGATCAGGGTTCGTCGGGTGCGATCGCCGCGCTGCAGGGCGGCGTGGTCACCACCTCGCCGGTCCGCGACACCACCAAATACACCAACTTCCTGCCCTCGGCGACGTTCAGCCTCGAGCTGATGGACGCCTTCTACGTCAAGATGGGCGCGGCCCAGACGATGGTCCGTCCGCGCTTGGATCAGGAGCGTATTACCCAGGCGGTGAATGTCGATCTGTCCAAGGTCGGCCTTGGCGCGCAGCCGCAGAACAGCCCGTTCAGCTCGGACGGCGGCAATTTCCGCCTGCGTCCGTACCAGTCGACCAATATCGATATCTCGTTGGAGAAGTATCTGCGCGGCGGCGGCTATCTGGCGCTGACCGGCTTCTACAAGCACCTCACCGACTTCGTCGATCCGAACAACAGCACGCTTTATGACTTCTCGGCACTGCTTGCGGCGCTGCCGCCGGCGGCACGGGCGACGGTGATCGCGCAGAACGCGCAGTTCGGCCTGGTGAAGACGCCGGACAATACCGGCCGCGGCGATATCCTCGGCGTGGAAGCCACGGTGTCGCTGCCGTTCAGCACCTTCACCCCCGCGCTCGATGGCTTTGGCGTGTTCGTCAGCGGCAGCTATGTCGACAGCCGCGTGATCTACGGCAGCAACCCGACCCAGCCGGTGACGCTGCCCGGCCAGTCCAAGTGGATCGGCACCGGCACGGCCTATTACGAGAAGAACGGCTTCCAGGCGCGCGCCACCTATCGCTGGCGCGACAGCTTCCTGGCGGAGTTGGCGGGCCTCTCGGCCAACCCCGAGTTCCGCACCGGCAAGGCCGAAGGCGTGCTCGATGCGCAGATCGGCTATGAATTCCAGGCCGGTCCGCTGAAGGGTCTGGCGATCCTGGCTCAGGCGAAGAACCTCACCGACGCGCCGTTCATCACCACGGAGGCGGGCGATCAGCGCCTGGTGCGCGAATATCAGCGCTACGGCCGGGATTACTATCTCGGTATCACCTACAAGTTCTGATGCTTTGCGGCCCGGCCTCCCGCGCGGAGACCGGGCCGTATCCGCCGGCACCGGAGGGGGTACGCCATGACATCCGCAGCACCATATCGCATTGTCGTAGCAGGCGGCGGCACAGCCGGGTGGATGACCGCGGCTGCGCTGATCCGCTTTCTAGGCGCGGGCTTTACCGTCACGCTGGTCGAATCCGATGCGATCGGCACGGTCGGCGTCGGCGAGGCGACCATTCCGCAGATCCGGATGTTCAACGCCAGCCTCGGCATCGACGAGGATGCCTTCGTCGCCGCCACCCAGGCCAGCTACAAGCTCGCGATCGAATTCGTCGGCTGGACGCAAGGCCGCCGCTATATGCACGCGTTCGGCGATGTCGGGCGCGACAACGGTCTGCTCGCCTTCCGCCACACCTGGCTGCGCGGCCTGGCCGAAGGCGTGGCCGAGCCGCTGGCCGCCTATGCGCTCAACAATGTCGCGGCGTTGGCCGGCCGGATGCAGCGCGGCCCCGCCCGCACCGCCCGCGTGCTGCCGGAAATGCCCTATGCCTTCCATTTCGACGCCGGCCTCTATGCGCGGTTTCTGCGCGACTATGGCGAGGCGCGCGGCGTGGTGCGGCACGAGGGGCGTATTCTCGATGTCGTCCGAAGCGGCGAGACGGGCGACGTGCAGGCGCTGATCCTCGATGGCGAGCGGCGCATCGAAGGGGACCTGTTCCTCGACTGTACCGGCTTCCATGCCCGGCTGATCGGCGAGGCGATGGGCGTGGGCTATCAGGACTGGTCGCACTGGCTGCCCTGCGACCGTGCGCTTGCGGTGCCGAGTGCCCGTGCGCGGGACTTCACCCCCTATACCCGCGCCACCGCGCACGGTGCCGGCTGGCAGTGGCGGATCCCGCTGCAACACCGCACCGGCAACGGCATCGTCTATTCGAGCCGACATCTGTCCGACGACGAGGCCGCCGCGCGGCTGCTCGCCGGGCTGGACGAGCCCGCGCTCGGCGAACCGCGGCCGATCCGCTTCGTCACCGGCCGGCGCGAGGTCTGCTGGGCGGGCAACGTCATCGCCATCGGCCTTGCCAGCGGGTTCCTCGAGCCGCTGGAATCGACCAGCATCCACCTGATCCAGTCGGCGGTCGAGCGCGTGCTCAAGCTGCTGCCCGGCCGCCGCGCCGCGGCGCCGCTGCGCGACAGCTATAATCGACAGGCCGCTCATGAGATCGAGCGCGTCCGCGACTTCCTCATCCTCCCTTACTGCGCGAACGACCGCGACGAGCCGTTCTGGCGCGAACGCCGCGAAGCTCCCCTGCCCGAGGGCCTCGCCGCGAAGATCGGGCTATGGCGCGCGAGCGGCGAGATCGTTCGCGAGGAGGGCGACCTGTTCAGCGACGTCGCCTGGCTGCAGGTGCTCGCCGGCCAAGGCATCGCCGCTGCGGGGCACCATCCCCTCGCCGACCAGCCGCCGGCCTCGCAGATCGCCGAATATCTCGACCTGATCGCCAAGCTGAACGCGCGCGAAGTCGCGCAGATGCCCACCCACGAAGCGTTCGTCCGCGCACACGGCGCCGCGGACGCGGAGATTGCCGCATGATCCGTTCGACCGCCCTCGCGCTGCTCGCCGCCGCGCTCGCCGCGATGCCGGCCATGGCGCAAACCTATCGCGACCGGCTGCCCGAGGACGAAGTGTTGTACTTCCTCCTCCCCGATCGCTTCGAGAATGGCGACACCACCAATGATCGCGGCGGCTTGACCGGCGACCGGCTGGTCACCGGCTTCGATCCGGCGTCCAAGGGCTTCTACCATGGCGGCGACCTGAAGGGCGTGCTGCAGCGGCTCGACTATATCCAGGCGCTGGGCGCGACCGCGATCTGGGTCGGGCCGATCTTCAAGAACAAGCCGGTGCAGGGGCCCAAGGGGCAGGAATCGGCCGGCTATCACGGCTATTGGATCACCGACTTTACCCAGGTCGATCCGCATTTCGGCACCAACGCCGAGTTCAAGGCGCTGGTGGACGCCGCCCACAAGCGCGGCATCAAGGTGTACATGGACATCGTCGTGAATCACACGGCGGACGTCATCCAGTTTCGCGAGTGCGGCGACTGCGCCTATCGCAGCCGCGCCGACTATCCCTATCAGCGCAAAGGCGGCGTCTCCGGCGCGGCGATCAACCCGGGCTTTGCCGGCGACGACGACCACAGCGCCCAGAATTTCGCCCGGCTCACCCGCCCCGACTATGCCTACACGCCCTTCGTCCCCGAGGCGGAGAAGCGCGTGAAGGTCCCCGCCTGGCTCAACGATCCGATCTATTATCATAATCGCGGTAACTCGACCTTTACGGGTGAGAGCTCGACCATGGGCGATTTCGTCGGCCTCGACGATCTGATGACCGAGAATCCTCGCGTCGTGGCCGGCATGATCGAGATCTTCGGCGGCTGGATCGATCGCTTCGGCATCGACGGTTTCCGCGTCGACACCGCACGCCACGTGAACCCCGAATTCTGGCGGGCCTTCGTGCCTGCGATGCGGGCGCGCGCCAAGGCCCGCGGCATCCCCAATTTCCACATCTTCGGCGAAGTTGCCGATCCGGAAGTCGCGGCACTCGCCCAGCACACCCGGGTCGACAAATTCCCGGCCGTGCTCGACTTCGCCTTCAACCAGGCGGTGATCGATGGTGCGAGCGGCAAGGGCACAGATCGGCTCGCCAAGGTGTTCGCCGCCGACGTGCTC
>Ga0307412_10001420_pt1 | contig 13339 bp, 14 predicted proteins | sample DK1Cmetagenome_3_FD_203823 | JGI IMG/M metagenome (GOLD analysis project Ga0307412, IMG submission 203823) | Maize rhizosphere microbial communities from greenhouse at UC Davis, California, United States - DK15-C-1 | ecosystem: Host-associated > Plants > Roots > Rhizosphere > Soil | place: USA...
CGGCGATCGAAACCATCGGCACCGAACAGCGCGAGCTGGCCGATCGTCTGCTGAAACTCGAACAAGAGCGCAAGGCCGCCAAGGACGATCTCCCCCTGCAGGAAGACGGCTACGGCGAGCAGTTCGTCAAGGCCGCCGAGTTCGAGGGCTTCACCAAGGCTGACGCACACGGCCGCATCCGCATCGAGCTGAAGAACACGGTCACTAACGCGATCGGCAACACCTTCAGCGAGCGCCGTCCCGGCATCGTCGAAGGCGCCTTCCGCCTGTTCACGATCGAGGATCTGCTGACCAAGATCCCGACCTCGGCGCCAGCCATCGACTGGGTGCGTGAAAACGTGTTCACCAACGCTGCCGCGGAAACCGCAGAAGGCGTGATCAAGCCGCAATCGAGCATCACGTTCTCGCCCGGCACCATGCCGATTTCGACCGTGGCGCACTGGATCAAGATCACCCGCCAGCTCGCGAAGGACAACGCCGCCCTTGCCGCGTACATCAATCGCCGCATGGTCTACGGCGTGAATCTGCGCGTCGAGAACCAGCTGCTGGTTGGCAATGGCGTTGCACCGAACATCAACGGCCTTCTGAACGCCGGCAACTTCACGGCGCACGGCTACACCGCCGCGTCGCTGACCGCCGCCGGCCTGACGAACAACCGCTTCGACCTGATCGGCGCTGCGATGGGCGACGCCGCGCTGGCCGACTACCCGGCCGACGTGGTGGTCCTGAACACCGGCGACTGGTGGAAGCTGCGCCTCGCGAAGGACACGCAAGGCCGCTACCTGCTGGGCGATCCGGGCTCGGCCGCCGTGCCGCAGCTGTTCGGCTCTAGCGTGGTCGCCTCGAACGCCATGCCCGCCGGCAAGGTGTGGGTCGGCAGCCTGTCGCAAGCCGCCACGCTGTGGATTCGCGAGGGCGTCGTGGTCGAAATGTCGGACAGCGACGAAAACAACTTCCAGCTGAACCTGATCACGATCCGCGCCGAGCGCCGCCTGGCGCTGACGGTCGAGAAGCCCGCTGCAGCTCGCTACGGCGATCTGGTGCCGGCCTAAGCCCATGGGGCCGGCTTCGGCCGGCTCCTCTTCATTCCAAGGAGCCATCATGGAACTCGTCGAAGTCGAAATCCTCACCCAGACCATCACGCAGCGCTACGGCGCTCTGTCGCAAGGCGACATCCTGCGCACCGATGCCGCCTTCGCTCGGCACCTGGTGAAGGACGCATATGCCGCGAAGTACGTCGATTCGAAGGACGACGTGGACGCCGCCCCCGCGGAAGAGCCCGTCGTCCGCAAGGCTTCCGAAGGCCTGACCGTGACCGAACTCAAGGCCGCGCTCGAGGCGAAGAGCATCCCGATCCCGGACGGTGCGAAGAAGCAAGACCTCGCCGACCTGCTGGACGCCGCCCCCGCGGAAGAGCAGTAAGCAATGGCGCAAGTCACCATCCTCGCGGCGGCCACCTCGGCGGCCACCAGCGCCGACATCGTCCTGGCGGACGGGCAGACCCGCACGGTGGGCCTCTTCGCCGCTGGCGCGTTGCCGGGCGGGGGCTTCGCCATCATGCTGGACACGCCCGATGCGGACGTGCTGGTGGGCGCGCTCACCGCAGCGCAGCCGGCCGTCGTTCTATCCGGCCCGGGGACATACCGGGTGATCCGTTCGCTGCAGACCGTCGCCGTCGGCGTGTTCACCGAAAGCTGACATGTTCGTGCGCCCGTTGGTTCGTCCGGTCATGGGTCCGCTGGTGCGCCGGGTGACGGCTGCGCGGCGCGGTCGTGCGTCGCTCTCTTCTCAAGTGGCCGCGCTGATGGCCTCGTTCGCAGGCCCTGCAAAGCTCTGGCTCGACCCGTGGGACATCACCACGCTGCAGCAGGACAGCGCCGGCACCACGCCGGTGACCGCAGCAGGTGACCCCATCGGCCGGATCATGGACAAGAGCGGGGCGGCGAACCACTGCATCCAGGCTACGACAACCAGCCGGCCGTTATGGCAGGCGACCTTCGGGGCGTTCGATGGGACGGATGACTCGTGGGCTTCGGCAGCATCGATCGACTTCACCAGCACAGACAAGGTGACGGTAATTGCGGGTCTTCGGAAGGCCACAAACGCCGGCCGGTCACAGTTTCTTGAACTCGGCGCATCCGGCGCGGTCGCAGGCTCCTTCGGGATGACGGTTCCTGAAGACGCTACAGGCGCTCTTTCTGCGGCCCGCAATGGCGGCCTTGGTGCTGGCGCGACGAACTCCAGTGCCCTTGCCGCGCCGTTGACATGCGTTGAGAGCGTGGGCTTCGACCTTGCGGGGACAACGCACGCGACGCAGACGCCGGTGTTTCGCGTGAACGGCGCAGCGGCCTCTGTCAGCAATGCTGGCTTAGCAAACACAGGGCAAGGACCATTCGGCAACCTTCCCTTGAATATCGGGCGCCGCAATGGGGTTTCGTTCCCCTTCAACGGCAACCTCTACGGCCTGATCATCATCGGCCGCCTGTTGGCCGCCCCTGAACTGACCCTGTGCGAGCAGTACATGGCCCAACAAGCGGGGATCGCGCTATGACCTACGTCCATCGCTGCCTGATCGTCCCTGCCGCACTCGCGCCGCAAGCGCGCACCCTGTGCGAGCAACTGGCCGGCTCGCCAGGTGGAGGCATGTTCACGACCGGCTTGTCGGCGTCTGGTGCCGAGCCGGTCACTCACTTCATTTCGAGTGGGCTGATCGAAGACAAGTTCGCCGCGGTCCTGGGCGATCCCGCTGTCATGGCTGGCGCGTGCGCGCAGGCTGGCATCAATTTCTCGCCGGCCGCGTGCCAGGCGCTGCTGTCCGCCAGCGACGTGAGCGACGACGCTCCCTTCGTTGCCATGGGCCGGCTCGGCCTGAAGCTGGTTTCTGCTGCTGCAGCCTGAAAGAATTCCGATGCTCATCACCACTGCCGACGCAAAACAGCATCTGCGGCTCGGAGCGGCCTATCCTGACGGGCAGGTCTTGCCGTACCTGGGTGCGGCCGAACTGCTGGCCATCAAGTTCCTGAACCGGCGCGTGTATGCCGATGACGTGAGCCTGCAGGCCGCGATCGCCGCAGTGCCCGCTGCGCTCATCACCGCCGGCACCACCTACGCGGCTGCGGTGATCGCCGCCGATGCGATCACCGACCCGGTCGCGAGCGCGGCAAGCCGGGACTACGCCGATGCCGTTTATCGGGAGGCTCAGACTGCAGCCCGGCAGACGCGCGCCGGCATCGTGGTGAACGACCTCATCAAGGCGGGCATCCTGCTGATCCTCGGGCACCTGTTCGAGAACCGCGAGGACGTGGTGGCCGCCGTGACCGTCGAGCAACTTCCGATGGGCTCGAAACACCTGCTGACCCCGCACCGGGTCGACCTGGGCTTCTGATGCGCGGCGGCACGCTCAAGAACTGGATCACGATCCAGCAGGCCGGCAACGTCAAGGACGAACTCGGGCAGACGATCCCCGGCTGGGTGCTTCTGGATACCGACTGGGCCGACATTCGCTTTCCTTCGGGGCTCGAAGCCGTGCGCGCGGATGCAGTCGTGAGCGTGATCAAGGCCAGCATCCGCATCCGCCGCCGCACCGACGTGCTCGCGAGCATGCGCGTGCTGGACGACGAAGGCCGGATTTACGACATCAAGGCTGTGATCCCGAACAAGCAGAGCCGCCAGTTCATCGATTTGGTCTGCGAGACAGGCGCCAACGATGGCTAACGGCCGCGGCAACCCAGACGGCAGCGCCTTTCATATCGGCTTCGACACGAGCGGCGCCGAAGCGTGGTTCGATGGCATCGCGCTCGCGACCGAAGAGTCGATCAGGCCCGCGGCGCAGGCCGGCGCCGAAGAGCTGTATTTCGAAGCGCGCATCCGCGTGCCGATGTCGGCGGAGTCGCACTACTTCTACGGCAAGAACAGCAAGTCGACGGGCGTCCGTTACTACTTCGAGCCGGGCAGCCTGCGCAACGCGATCTATCAGGTGTTCTCGAAGGACAACAGCGGGAAGCTGAAGGCGACGTATCACATCTCGTGGAATCACCAGAAGGTGCCCTACGGCTTCATGGTTGAGTACGGCACCAGCCGCGCACCCGCGCATCCATTCATCCGACCGGCCTATGCCGCCCGTGTCGATTTCGCGCTTGAGGTTGCTCGCGCGCACCTGGTCAAGCGAGTAGGGGAAGCGATATGACGGTCGAAGCTGATCTCCACACGCTGCTGAACGGGCTCGCCGCCGGCGGTGCATATCCCGACGTGGCCGACGAGGGCGCCGTAACGCCCTACATCGTCTACCAGGAAATCACCGGAACCTCGATTCAGTACCTCGAACGGGCGCTGCCCTCGAAGAAGAACGGTCGCTTCCAGGTCGCCGTCTGGGCTGACACGCGCAAAGAGGTGGCCGCGATCGCCTTGCAGATCGAGAACGCGATGCTGCTCACGACCGCTTTCCAAGTCGAGCTGATCGGCGGCCGCACCGCTGACCGCGATGCCGTCACAAAGCTGCGCGGTTCGCGGCAGGACTTCAGCATCTGGTCCAACCGATAGATCGCACTTCCTTTCAACCCGGCCCGCCTTGAGCGGGCTTTTTTCTGCCCGCTCCGGGCTTGTCCATCGACCCGCTCCGGCGGGTTTTTTCGTTTCTGAAAGGCCTTCACCATGTCTGCATTCCTCCCCAACGGCACCGTCTTCTCGCTGGCAGCGACGTATGGCGCGGCCATCCCGGTGACCGCGCTCACCAACGCCGCGCCACCCGTCGCCACGGCCGCGGCTCACGGTCTCGTGAATGGCGACATTGTCGAGATCACCTCGGCGTGGACCGGTATCAACGACCGTCCCTCGCGCGTCTCGGGCCAAACGGCCGGCACCTTCAACCTCGAAGGCCACGACACCACCAACGTGTCGAAGTACCCGGCCCTCGGCGGCCTTGGCTCGGTGCGCAAGGTGCTGACCTGGGCGCCGCTCTCGCAGGTGATGCAGAACGCATCGTCGGGCGGTGAGCAGCAGTCGGTCGAGTGGACCTACTTGGAAGACGGCGTCGAGCGCAGCAAAAACACCTTCCGCAAGGCGAAGCTGCTCACCCTGACGCTCGCCGACGACCCGACCATGAGCTGGTATCCGATCCTCATCGCCGCGGATCAGGACGTGAAGAACCGCATCCTGCGCGCGGCGCTGCCGAACGGCGGCTTCATCTACTACAACGTGAACGTCGGCTTCGATCCCGAGCCGAAGCTCGACGCGAACCAGATCATGACCGTGCAGGCGACCTTCCGCAGCCAGGGCCTGTTCATCCGCTACGCAAGCTGATATGGCACGGCTGAACCTCAACCCGAGCCCGACCTTCAACGCGAAGGTCGACATCTGCCAGCCCGGCGGCGAGCCGGTCGCTGTGGAATTCACGTTCAAGCATCGCACCCGCGACGAAATGGACGACTTCATCAAGACCTTGACCGACCTGTCGATCGAGGACCAGGTCATGGCCGTGGCCAGCGGCTGGGAACTGGTGGAGCCGTTCAACGTGGAGAACGTGAAGCGCCTCGCGCAGAACTACATCACGGCGCCGGCGGCGATCCGCGACAAGTACATCGCCGAGCTCATCAAGGCCAAAGAAAAAAACTGATCGAGCTGGCCCGGGCCATCTACACGCCTGACGCTCTGCCGCACGAAGCGGCAGAGCTTGGGCTGACCGTAGAAGAAGCCAGCCTGACAGTTGAATGCTGGCCCGAGCATCTCGCCGTCGTCAAGGTGTTCGAGCGCCTGACCACTCAATGGCGCGTCGGTTTTGCAGGGGCCACCGGCCTCGACTACGGGGTGCTGCCTTCAGTCTTTCGGCTGCTCGGCATGCCACACGAAGAGTGGTCGCACCTCTTCGAAGAAATCCGCGTCATGGAACGTGGGGCACTGCATCACATGCGTGCGCAGGCAAACCAATAGCCGCCCTCGGGTGGCTTTTCTTTTTTCAGGACACCGATGACCGATCTAACCGCAAAGATGGTGTTCACGGCGGATGCGTCCGGGGTGGTGGCCGGCGTCGCCGTGGGGAAGCGTTCCCTCGTCGATCTGGGCGTCACTGCGGTCACCGAAGGCAAGAAGGCGGCGGAAGGCGTCGCAGCGGTAGGGAAGGGGGGCGACCAGGCCGCAGCGAAGCTCGATGCCGCGACGCGGAACATGATCGCGTCGATCCAGCGCACGACGGCGGCGGCCGAGGCCGGCAAGAAGTCCGGGTCGGAGTACTTCGCCGCGCTCGCGAATCAGCGGGGCATCCCCGCCGATGTGCTCAAGCCCTACCTCGCGCAGCTCGATTCCGCGCTCGCCAAGCAGAAGGCGGCCGAAGCGGCACTCAACGCGACGGCGCCGGCCATCGACCGCGTGGGCATGTCGGCCAAGGCAACGGCGGCAGCGCTGCGCGGCGTGCCGGCGCAGTTCACCGACATCGTCACCAGCATTCAGGCAGGGCAGGCGCCTCTGACGGTGCTGCTGCAGCAGGGCGGCCAGCTGAAGGACATGTTCGGCGGCGCGGGCCCGGCCGCGCGCGCCCTGGGCGGCTATGTGCTCGGGCTCGTGAACCCGTTCACCTTGGCCGCCGCGGCCGCCGGATTGCTCGCGCTCGCGTTCTACAAAGGCGAGCAGCAGACCGCCGCCTACAACAAGGCATTGATCCTGACGGGCAACTACGCAGGCACCACCGCCTCCCAGCTGCAGGACCAGGCCGCCGAGATCACCAAGATGGGCGGCACGAACGCGATCGCCGCCGAGTCGGTGGCAAAGCTCGCTGCCAGCGGGAAGATTGCATCGGAGTCGATGACATCGGTAGGGGCCGCGGTGTCCGGCATGAATCGGGTCCTCGGCACGTCGATTGACGAAGCAGTCTCCACCTTCACCAAGTTGGCGGACGAGCCGACGAAGGCCTCGGAGAAGCTCAACGAGACGATGCACCACCTGACGGCGACGACGCTCGAGCGCATTCGCACGTTGGAAGAGCAGGGCCGCAAGGAAGAGGCCGCTGCGCTCGCCGTGTCCAGCGCTGCCAGCATCACGAACCAGCGCCTGGCCGAGGTGAAGGAAACCGCCGGCGTCCTCGCGCGCGCCTGGCGATTGATGGGCGATGACGCGAAAAAAGCGTGGGACCTGATGATGGGCATCGGGCGCCCGAAGACCGCCAGCGAAGCGCTCTCTGATGCGCGCACGGTCCTGTCTGAGCTTCAGGCGCGGGGGCCAATCGGCGGGCCGGTCACCGGCAAGTCGGACTTCGAGGTTCAGATGCGCAATGCGTCGACCAACGTCGCATTGGCGTCCGTCAAGGAACTGCAGGAGCGGCTGCGCGGCTTTTCTCAGGGCGTGGTCGCCCGCGACGAGACGGCCGCGGTCAACGCGCTGGGCGATGTCGCCAAGTGGCAGGACAAGGCCAAGGGCATTGATTCGGTGAACCGCGAACTCAAGAAGTACCGCGACAACCTGGAAGACCTGCGCAAGCGCAGCCCCGACAGCGCGCTCCTAGACCCGAAGAATGTGGCCGCAGGCGAAGCCGCCATCCGCAAGGAATTCGGCGGCCCGAAGGGCGCCAAGGAAAAGGCCTTCCAGGACGACGCGGGCGACAAGATGCTGCAGGCCCTCAAGCAGACCGAGGCCTCGCTGCAGTCGCAGCTCGATAGCGAACTCAAGATCACGGACGCCCAGAAGAAGCAGGTCGAGTTCCAGCAGCTGATCGCGGACCTCAAGGAAAAGAAGATCCTCACGGCCGATCAGCAGAGCCTGCTCGCCGACCGTGAGCGCATCAGCGCGCAGCTGGAGAAGAACGTCGGCCTGTCCAACCAGATCGAGTTCGAAAAGAAGATCGCCGAGATCACGAAGAAGTCGGCCGAGGACGCCAAGCAGTACCGCCAGCAGGTGGATGCGATCAATCTGTCGATCGGCTCCGGCCAGGACTCGCGCAACGAGCAGAGCGCCCGCAGCCTCGATGTCCTGGGCCGCGGCGATCGCGCGCGGCAGGAAGTCGAGGCCCAGCGCTCGATCCGCAACGAGTTTCAGCGCTACATCAACGCAACGAATAAGACTGCCGGCGAGAACGGGCAACTCGGCTCGGCGAAGTATCAGGAGGATGTCGAGCGGATCAAGAAGGCGCTGGATGACGCGCTGACGGCACAAACCGCGTACTTCGATGCGCTGAAGTCGAAGCAGGCGGATTGGCAGACGGGGGCAACGACCGCGCTGGCGAACTATTCCGATGCGATCGCCAACGTGGCGGCGACGACCGAGAAGGCATTCACCGACGGTTTCCGTGGTGCCGAAGACGCGCTCGTGAAGTTTGTCACCACGGGCAAGCTGAATGCCAGCAGTCTGGCCGATTCGATCGTCGCAGACCTCGCGCGCGTCGCCATTCAACAAACGATCACCGGTCCATTGGCTAAAGGGTTGATCGGTGCGCTGAATGGCGGCGGCAGAGCGCTAAGTGGAGATGCCGACTATCTCAAGTTGATCGGCCTTTCCGGAGGCTCCGGGCTTTCGATCACCGGCGGGTCTGGGGGCGGCTTGCTTGCCGGCATCGGCACCTGGCTTGGTGGCCTTCTCAAGTTCGGCGATGGTGGAAATCCTCTGGTCGGTAAGCCCAGCATCGTAGGCGAGCACGGGGTCGAGCTGTTTGTGCCCAGCGTGGCAGGGACCATCGTTCCGAATCACGCCATGGGCGGTGGGGGCGGAACGACCGTGATTTACCAGATGACGGTGGGTGACGTGGCCTCGAAGAGCATGGTTCTAGAAACCGTGCAGACGGCGCAGCGCCAGACGGCCGCCAGGTTCAGCCGCAGCCGGGCATATGGGGGACAGGAATGACCGTCATCGCGCTTCCGCCGACCTTCAAGGTCGAATCGTTCTCGATGCAGATGTTCACCAACCAGCGGGCTTTCGGTTCGCCTTTCGGCGGCAGTGAGCAGGTGGTGGACCAACTGAACGACCGGTGGCTTGTGACCTTGAGTTTGCCGCTGGGGCACCAGGAGACTGCAGCCCGCAACGAGGCGTTCTTGAATGCGTTGCGCGGCATGACAAACACCTGCAACCTGTGGCACATGAAGCGCCGTCAGCCTGTTGGCTCAATGCGCGGTGCGCCCACGGCCCAGGCCGCTGCAGTGGGCGCAGGCATCCTTGGGATCAACACCACGACGGGCGCCACCCTCACCATGGGCGACATGATCGGCGTGGCCGGGCTGCTGCTGCAAGTTGCAGAGGACGCCGTGGCCGACGGCGCGGGCCTCCTGGTGGTCAAGATCGTCAACCGCCTGCGTTATGCCATCGTCGCCGGCACTGCTGTGATCTGGGACGCGCCGACAGCGCCGTTTCGCAAGGTTTCGCAGCCGGGCTTCCAGTACTTCACCGGCTACGCTGCTGGTGTCTCCATCGACTTCGTGGAGGCCATCTGATGAAAACACTGACCGGGTCGGCGGCCGCTGCGCTCAGCGCGTCGGTGTTGTTCATGGTCCCGCTGGTTTACATGCAGTTCCCGGGGTTCCCCGTGGCGCTCAATGCCTCAAACCGAGACATTGATTTCGCAGGTGTGACCTACCGCGGCGCAGCCGGCCTCGGCTCGATCAGCCCGATTGACGACTCGCCTGGCGAGATCAAGGGGCTGCAGTTGACGATGTCGGGCGTCTCGACCGAATACATATCGCTTGCGCTCGATGACGCCAACATCGTGCAGGGCGCTCTGCTGACCATCCGGCTCGCAATCCTGAGCGAGGCCGGCGCTGTGCTGGACGCTCCGATCGACTGGTTGGGTCGGCTGGATGCCATGAGCATCGAAGAGGACGGCGACACATGCACGATCTCCGTGAACGCCGAAAGTACGGCTGTCGATCTCCTGCGTGGAAGCCCTCTGACCTATAGCAACGTCGACCAGCAATCACTCTATCCGGGTGATCGCGCTTTCGAGTACGTCCTTTCGCAAGCCAACAAGCCCATCGTGTGGGCTGGCAAGCAGTGGCTTCTGGCGGTGGCGCAGCGATGAGGCGCATCGACTGGCAGGAGCGCTTCGCTGCGTTCGCGCGAGAGCGTGCGTCCATGCCATTTGCCTGGGGCGCGAATGACTGCTGCACGTTCGCCGCAGCTGCCGTGGAGGCGCTCACGGGCGAGAACCCGATGGAAATGGTTGCTCCCTACGAAAGCGAAGCGGCGGCCGGCCGATTGATTTTGCGAGCCGGAGGCCTGCGCGAGCTGGCGGCCCAGTACCTGGGCGCTCCCGTGCTGCCGGCATTTGCTGCTGTCGGCGATCTGGTCCTGGTGGAGAACGAAGGCCGCGAAATGCTCGGCGTGTGCAACGGTGTGAACGCCATTGCTCCCGGGAGAGACGGTTATGTTGCCCTTCGCATGAGTGCCGCGCTGGCGGCTTGGAAGATCTGATGCCTCAAGTCCTCGTTCCGGTCATCCAGGCAATCGGCACCGCCGCCGGCGTGACAGTTACCGCAGCGGCTGCGGGGTACATCGCCACCGCTATCACGCTGCTCGGCACCCTGGCCATGAGCAGCTCGCAGAAGCGCAAGGCGGAACGTCAGCAGCGTGCCCAGTACGAGGCGTCTGTCGTCGACCGCTTGGTGAACGTTCAGAACCCAGTCGCCTCGCGCGAACTCGTGCTCGGCCGCACGCGCAAGGGCGGGGCGGTTTTCTTCCAGACCAGCGTGGCGCCATACAACGCCGTCTATGTGGCATGCCTTGCGCTGGCTGGTCACGAGATCGATGCGGTCGAGCAGATCTACTTCAACGAGACGCCAATCAACCTTGATGCCGACGGCAACGTCACGACAGCGCCGTGGGGGCGGACCAACAAGATCACGGTCAAAGAATCGGACGGGCATCCGGTTAGAACGCTTGCGCACACGCCGATCCCGGGCACCCTTTCGGTGCTGTATGCAGTGCCGTTTGGTTCTCGGGAATATTTCTATCCGAGCGGTGCAAGCAACGTCCCCTACACGCTGGTTGGAAACGTCCTATCGATCACGGACCCCCAGCCCGGGGCCGAGTACACCATCACCTACCAGTGGGAGCAGTTCCTCTCTACGGCGCGCGTGTTCATCCACCTTGGTTCCCCGAATCAAGCATCCGACCAGCGCATGCAGTTGCTTCTGCCTGGCATGTGGACCGCAGAGCACCGCGCGCGAGGCGTGGCCTTCCTCGAATGCGAGTTCGTTTATGAAGAAACGTCTTTCCCGACGGGCCTCCCGAACATCACCGCGCAGATCCGCGGAGCGAAGTGTTACGAGCCGCGCAACGGGTTGACCCAGTTCACTGAGAACCCAGCGATCATGGCTCGCCACGTTCTGCTGCACCCGCAGTTCGGAAAACGCACTTCGCTGACGGCGGATGAAGAGGCAAGCATCATCGCCGCCGCCAACGCGAACGATGCCGCTGCCAGTTACACCGGCTCCGACCTCGTGCAGAAGTACAGGGCCGCTCTCGTAGTCCCGTTCGGCGCACCGCCGCGGGATGTACTCGACGACCTGGTGCAGGCGATGGGTGGCGAGTGGGCTTACTCCGGTGCCGAGTTCGTGCTGCGCGCCGGCGTTTATCAGGCGCCCGTGATGCATCTCACGGATGCGGACCTCGCGGTGGTGCAGCGAACGAACGATGGGTCTAGCGCACAGAGCCCGATCGGCATCAGTCCTCACCGCGCTCGCAACGACAAATTCAACACCATTGCGGCGCGCATTTGGGATCAAGCGGCAAACTACCTGGAGACGCCGCTCGCGCCTTACCGCGCTGAATCGCTTGTTGCTGCTGACGGTGCTGAGCTGCCGCGGGAAGTCACGATGCCGGCGGTCTTCTACGCCGGCCAGGCGAACCATATTTCCGCGATCATGCTGCGGGATGCGCGCGACCCGCTGACTGTGACGCTGCCCTTCAAGATGCGGGCATACCCGCTCGAGCTATTCGATGGTGTGACGCTGACGCTTGCGCGCTACGGATGGGTCAATAAGGAGTTCCGCATCCTGAACCGAACCTTCTCTCCAGAGGGCTTCGTGATGCTGACAATGAAGGAGACCACGGCTTCGATCTATGCGCAGGGTGCGCCGTTCGTGCCCGGCGGCAGCGCACCGAACACCGGCCTCCCGCGACCGTGGGAGATCAGCCCGCCGCCCATCGTGTCGATCTTCAGCGGCGAGGATGAGCTCGTCGTGCAAAGCGACGGCACCGTGGTGAATGGCGTTCGGGTCGTGTGGCACCCGATCCAGGACGCTTCGATAGTCTCTGGTGGCAATGTCGAGATTCAGTATCTGGTTCTGCCTGATGGCGAATGGCGCAGCGTGGTGGTGCCGGGAGACGCGACGGAAGCTAAGTTCCTCGGCGTGCCTGACCTCGCAGTCATCCTGGTGCGCGGGCGGACCAAAAACAGTCTTGCTACCAGCGTATGGGGCACTCAGTTCACCCACCAGGTGATTGGTAAGACCGAGCCTCCCCCGAACATCGAAGACCTCTCGGTTTCTGGTGCCGTTCTCTCGTGGAGCCTGCCGCGGCGCGTGCCGGATCTCGCCGGCTTTGTCTTCCGCTTCCACTACGGCAACAACACCGACTGGAACAGCGCAGCGCCGATGCATACCGGCTTGATCACCGAGAGTCCCTACGACTTGGTCACTCGCCCCGGCGGTGTCGTCACGATCATGGGCAAGGCTCAAGACACCAGCGGCAACCAGTCGCTCGCGACTGGCAACATCGTGATGAACCTCGGAGACCCGCCGATCGCGAACGTGTTGGAGGAGTGGGACTTTGATGCCTTGGGCTGGCCCTACGACGCCTCCGAATCGAGCGGGTGGACGCTGGTTTCTGGCGACCCCTCGGCGAACGCTCTGGACTCGTTTTACGGGACCGACGACCAGAGCTTCTACGCCGGCGACACCGAGCCTTTCTATGAGGTCGGCGCCTACGGGCAGATGGTGTATGTCACGCAGCCCATCACGGTTATCTCGGCGCTCGCCGGATCGATCATGACGCTGGTGGCCGACACGCAAGGCACGGACCTGGCCATCGAGTATCGGTTGGCGGGTCCGGGTTCTTTCTATGAGCAAGACGCCGACTCGTTCTACGGACCTGACGCGGACCCCTTCTACGGAGCACCCGGGACGTGGCTGCCCTGGCCTGGCCAGATCGTCGCGCAGCGGGACTCCTACCAGTTCCGCGTGACCATCGGCGCCGGCACGGACCGAGGAATCCTGCGGGGGTTGGTGCTGACCATCGACGCGCCCGACATCGTGGAGCGCATCGACGACCTAGTAGTGGCCGCCGGCGGCACGCCGATTCCCTACGCCAAGCCGTTCACCGTCATCAAGAACATCAGCGGAACGCTGCAAGCGAATGGCAGCAGCGGGGA
>Ga0307412_10001422_pt1 | contig 13337 bp, 15 predicted proteins | sample DK1Cmetagenome_3_FD_203823 | JGI IMG/M metagenome (GOLD analysis project Ga0307412, IMG submission 203823) | Maize rhizosphere microbial communities from greenhouse at UC Davis, California, United States - DK15-C-1 | ecosystem: Host-associated > Plants > Roots > Rhizosphere > Soil | place: USA...
AATCCAAGAGCATTGCCGTAAAGGTGGCGTAGCGGCAATTGTGGATAAAGGATTTCTAACTATTAAAAAAGGCGACTGGAAAATCCGGATTACCAAAGTTTCACATATCCCCATCACATTTAATGACACCGTAGACTTTATGACCCAAAACGCCATGGCGGCTAGTTTGGCCACATTTTTATGGGGATTTAAAATTGAGGACATTCGGACTTCTCTCGAAACCTTTGTTCCATCTACGGCCCATACTCCTGGTAGAATGAATGTTTTTGAATTTAGAGATTTTAAAATACTGGTAGATTATGCCCACAATCCTGATGGATTACGTGGATTGCAAGGCTTTATCAATAATTCGGAAGCTACATTTCATACGGGAGTGATATCAGGTACCGGCGACCGCCGGGACGAGGATATCAAGGAAATGGGAAGAATATCCGCACGCATGTTTAATGACATTATTATTTGCCAGGAGAAGTATTTGCGAGACCGGACTGCAGAAGAAATAGTAAACCTGATAGTTGAAGGAATTATAGATGTAAAACCAGAAGCTTCTTACAAGATTATTCTAAGCAGTGATGAAGCCTGGAATTATGTAATCAATAAAGTAAAACCGGGCGAACTCATTACAATAATCAGTGATTCTATAGATCATTCCTATGATAGAGTAAAAAGATACCTCGATGGAGAAGCTGGAAACAGCCTTAAGAGCTCTATTTTCAAAGATTTTAGCAGCGATTAAAAAAAAGTGAAAAAAAATTCAATCGCATAAAACAAATCGCATATAACCTCGTTATTGATATATAACCAGCGAGAGTTGGTTTAATTGTGATAAGGTTTAGGTTGAACCCTGACGCTGCGAAGTGTCAGGGTTTATTTTTTATAAGCGCTTAGTAAGTACGTCCTTTTACAAGGGCATTTACAAAGAATGCTGCGAAAACAGCTCCGATTATTGCACCGAGCAAACCGAAAATCACCAATTCTGAAATTGCATAACCAGTTAATCCTCCGAAGATTGCTCCTAATATGAAGAATAAGCTGTAGTCCTTGTTATCTTGTTCTTGTGCCATTTTATTAAATTTTCAGCAAAGGTAAATTATTCATAAAAATGTCATTAATAAAAACCAGAAAATATTCAATCAAAATTAATCGTCGCCAACACAATAAAAAGAATGTTAAATAGACTCTAAATAAAAAAACCGTTGTATGTTTTCTTCATACAACGGCAATCCCAAAATTTACAATTAAAAACCTTTCCCTTAAAGCCTTTTCACGGTATTGAGAATTAATGGGAAGAAATCTCTTTTAGGCTCCAAGGTGGTTAACCTTATCCCTAAATTAGAAAAAGTTTATTATTTTAATACAATGTTAAATTTCTATTTTTTTCCACATTCTTTTTAATTGTGGAAAAAATGAGCCTGATTAAAATATAACTTTTCCGGTGGCAGTAATTAAAGAAGCAATACGTACTGCATCAAAAATACGCTCCTCTGTTGTTCCAAGCTTAATTAAAGAATCCTCATGCGCATTCACACACATCTCGCAGCCATTCACTGCAGAAACCGCAAGGCTTAGCAACTCAAAGAACTCTTTTCCGGTAACAGGCTTAACCATAATTTGCATACGGATACGCGCTGGAATCTGGGTGTATTTCTCCTTCTGAGTAAAATGCCTGAAACGGTAAAAAACATTGTTAGAAGCTAAAAGAGAAGCACAAGCAACCGCCTCCGCAATCTCTTCTGCCGTCGCCTCATTTTTCTCTGCAAAAGCCGAATAAAAAGCTAATAATGGCTTATTTTGATTGTTTGCGGCAATGCTGATGCCTATTAAGCCAATCTCCTTTCCTGATAAATGTTCTGAGGTAAGAATACTGTTGAAATTTACCTTAAAGTCTCTCAAATAACGAGACTGCCCTTTTTCTAATAAATCTAAAGTGTCTGTACGGAAATCAGAAGGCAAACTAATGCTTTCTAAAAATTCTGTTATTACTTCTGTTGTTTCGCTCATCTTGAAAAAATCTTTTTGGTTACAAAAAATCCCCGGTAAACCGGGGATCTTATTTTGTCGTTTTTAATTCTTAAGCACTTAATGTCTCCTGGCCTTTTTCCCAGTTGCAAGGGCAAAGTTCGTCAGTTTGTAAACCGTCTAATACACGTAAAACTTCTTTAACATTACGTCCAACGCTTAAATCGTTAACACTAACCCAACGCACAATACCTTGAGGGTCTATGATGAAAGTTGCACGGTAAGCAATCTTTTCAGTTGGCTCTAAAATGCCAAGCTCTTCAGCTAATGATTTAGAAGTATCAGCTAACATTGGGAACTTAAGGTCACGTAGGTCTTCATGATCTTTTCTCCATGCAAGGTGAACAAACTCAGAGTCAGTAGAAGCACCAATTAAACGTGCATCTCTGTCGCGGAATTCGCCATATGCTTTGTTGAACTCAGCAATTTCTGTAGGGCAAACAAATGTAAAATCTTTTGGCCACCAGAACATTACTGTCCAAACCTTATCATCATTAGTTAAATAATCAGAAGTCAGAGTATCAAACTCTTTACCTTTTTCAGTGCTCACAACTGCTTTTTTAGAAAATGATGGGAATTTCTGTCCTATAGTAATCATATACTTCTTTTTTTTAGTTGCCACAAAGATAAGGGTATCGGGAACTCCGGGCAATCCAAAAAGCCTTTTAATTGATCGTTTTTCTCAATACGATATAGACAAAATCTATACCGCCACTAATTTAATCGATAACCTCCTTAGGAAACAGGAGGGTAAATGTAGTTCCGCTCTGGATAACCGAACTTACGTCTATTTTTATTTTGTGATAATTGGCAATGCTTTGCACTATAGACAAACCTAGCCCGTACCCAACGCCTCCTTCAGAAAGGTTTGATTTCTTAAAACGGTTAAAGATAGTAGGAATGTCATCTGAAGGGATTCCGATGCCAGTATCTGAGATAATAATCTGGTAAAAACTTCCTTTATAAGAATCGCTTACTTTAATACTGCCCTTAGGCTTATTATACTTAATAGCGTTATTTATCAAATTGTAAATCAACTGATACAATAAATCCCGGTTAGATCTTTTAATAACAACATCGTTATTTAGCTCCAGGCTAAAAGAAATCTCTTTCTCTTCTAACCTGTGGCTGATATCCTCCATCACATCCTCAAATAACTCTTTAACACTAACGGAATCAGATTTAGCAAACTGTTCATTCTCGATCCTCGAAATCAATAACAAAGAATTAACAATCTTCTTGAGGCGGTTTAAAGTACGATGCATTTCAATAAGGCGCCTCTGCACCAGTTCACTCACATCGGCTTCGACCATCAAATTCTCAATCTTATTTTGAAGTATACTAATTGGCGTCATCAACTCATGCGAAGCATTTGCGGTAAACTCTCGTTCCTTTTCAAAGGCTTCGTGAATTTGCTCCATTAAGGATATAAGCGAATTATCAAGATATTGAAAATCAGAAGTAGAAGTTTTTATTGGATGAGAATCCTCGTTAAAAGGAAACTTACGATTCAGCAGCTTGCTTTTTATAATCTTATCAAGTGGGGCAAGCAAAAACCGTGTATAAATCAAGTCGGCTATTAACGTGATTAAGATAAGCGTGATAAGCACAATGGATGCAATACGCTGTAAAGGCCTATTGTATTGGCTTATAGTTGCCGTTGTTTTTCCAATTTCCAGCAGATAATGTTTTTTACCCATCTGGAAAGTATGGATAAGAACCCGATAGTTTAACGTATCCTGCTCCACAACACGTTCAGAAGTTTCAATAGTATCAATAAGAGATTTTCCGCTAACAGGCTCTAAAGCGATGTACTCCTCCTTAAGCATGGTGTAGCTACCATAACTTTCTTCGCCCTGCAAATAATAATCAACTCCATTCTTATTAATGGTTTTCATTACTTTTTTTTGCTGCTCTCGAAGGTAAAAATTGGTGTATTTAGAAGCTATGCTTTCTACGAGTGTGGGTAGCAATGAAATAAAAAGCAATACAATAGCAAGCTTGGATAGGGTAATGAACAGGGTAAGCTTGGTAGTTAACTTCACTCTTGCTTTTTGATTTTGTAGCCAACGCCGCGTACTGTTTCCAGCCAGTCAACCTGGCCATGAGCACCGAGCTTTTTACGGATGTTTTTTATATGGACATCGATATAATTCGAATCGTAGTCGTCGTCAACAAAACTGCCCCAAATATGCTCGCTTAGCTGGATGCGCGTTAACACCCTGTTTTTATGCAATAACATATAGCTCAACAGGTCAAACTCTTTTCTGGTGAGGTCAATCTCGTTTTCTTCTTTACTTACTACACGCTTTTGGAGGTCAATAGAAAATTCCCCAAGTTTAATTGACTGATTTTTAATTCCAAACTTCCGCCTGGATATCGCTTGAATACGAGATTGCAATTCTAACAAAGAAAAAGGCTTAGGTAAATAATCATCAGCGCCTAAATCTAATCCTTTAATGCGGTCTTCAATATTACCACGCGCAGTAAGAATAATAAATGCAGCTTCTGAGTTATTTTTTTTTGCCTGCTCCAAAACCACCAGCCCATCTTTATCAGGCAGACCCAGATCCAGCAACACGAAATCGTATTGATTTACTTCGATCTGTTCTAAGCCCTGCCTGGCAGTATGCGCTAAATCGCAAATAAAAAAAGCCTTTTTCAAAAAAGCTTCTACCTCATAAGCCAAGGTTTTCTCGTCTTCTACAATTAATATTTTCAAGGTTTATCTTTAAAAAAGAGGTAAAAGAAACTAAGGGTGAAGTAGGATTGGTTTTCATGCACTATTCCTTCAAAATTTCTATTAGGAACAGATAACTGATAAGCCGCCTCTACTGTATAATGAGCTCGATTATAAGCAAGAGGGAGCCTAAAATTAGTTGTTACTAGATCAAAAGTAGTTGATTGTACGACAGAGGTTTCCCCCTTACTTTTATCCCCCCGCGGTAACTTTAACTTCTGTATATCCTCAGGAGAAATAAAACTAGTCCTTCTATTCCGTTGAAAAATTGTACCAGTTCTTTCATTTTTTCGAGCAATAGGCTGCAAAAGGTTTGGATTATCAATCTCTGCTGCTTCTGAAGAGCTTCTTCCCAAACGCTGTGTTCCCCCTGTCAACTGAATCGACGGCGTTATAGTTATGTAATCTTTCTTAGTAAAAGAACCTAAATCTATTTCTTTCGAAGCATTGAAAGTTAAAAAGAAATCATTCAATTTGTTGTTAACTGATGAATCTCTAAAATTCCCAAAAACATAATCACCATATAGGCCGGTATTAAACCACTTCCAATTGTAAGACAAGTTCGCGCTTACATTATTAGGATTTACTGATTGTGGCAAGGGAGAGTTCTTTGCAAAAAAGAATCGAGTATAACTGAAGCTACCCCCAAGTTTTTTTGTTATATCAAAATCATACCCAGCCGATACGCTCGTTTCAGAAATTCCTGAACCGGATGTTAATAGCTTAAGAGCAGAAACCGAGGTCCACAACCCATTTTTATAGTTATATGACGCGTTAATAGAGGTATAAGGTAACCTTTCCGCGGTAGTCTGCCCATAGTAATTTGCCGTATTTCCATAGCTTGTTCCAATTGTAAGTGAAGAATATTTATCATCTTCTATCCTCGCTGTATCGGTAACAGCCTTCGTTTGTGCAGAAATCTTCAAAACCGATAACAGCACAAAAAATCCTGTAAAAAAAAACTTCATAAATAATCAATTAGTTTACAAGTCTATGAATACCTATTTGTCTTCCAACTCCCCTTCCAGGCCTTAAAACTCTAACTGGCGGGCGTTTAATTCTAACCCTGTCTGTTACAACTGTAGGCTTAGGCAATCTTCTTGATCTTGGAACTTCCTTAATATCGGGCCTGATACGCTCATCATTGTCTGGCCGTCTGTCTTCCTCGGGCTTTTGTGGCTGCCTACGGATTGTAGAGTCGGTCAAAAGCATTCCTTCCGCCTCCCAATGTGGGTAAGAAAGAGTTCTTTTGGCAGAAGCAAGTAAAGGCAACGCCATCACAAGGCTGAACAACACGAATCGATATAAATGTGGCGTCTTCATTAAATTTGTAAAAATACAAAGTTTGCCCCAATAAACGGGGCAAACTCCAGATAAGTGTGTGTATATATTATATGTAGAAGCCTACTACAAGTGTAATCTGGCAGCAGCCCCAACGCTACCTGCTACACTTGGACGGCGTAATTGCACTTTAGTTGCAGAATTGATATTGCCCTCTGCCCTAGCACCTCTTGCTCTATTTAAAGATGATTTAGCGCGAACCCCAACTTCGCTGCTAACCTCTTTTGTAGTATTTAACGATGACTCTACACGGGCATCGGTTCTCGCTTTAGCCTCTGCCTTACGTTCTGCCAACGCTTCCTTCTTCGAATCAACTGCATCTTGCGTATTTTCCTTTCTTTCTGCTAAGGCTTCTTTTTTTGCTTCAATAGCAGCTTGCAGTTCAGCTTTCGCTTCGCTTCGTCTTTCGGCTGCAGCTTCTTTCCGTTCTTCGTTATCCTTTTGTTTGTGTGTTTTAGCGGCTGATATTGAAGAATGAGAATTTACAGCTGCCGTACTGCTAACGTCTTCGCCTTTATTTGCACCGACTGTAGTTTCAGACTTAGCTGTCGTGCTAACAGCTACCCCATGTTGATTTTTGCTTTCTGTCGACTGTGCGAAAACTACCGCATTTACTAAAATGGCAGTTGCTAATAATCCTATCTTTTTCATGTGTGTTCGTTTTATAGTTAATTATTAAGTGATTTGATATAACAAAACAACAATGACTACATGAAGAGAAAATGAAAATCCAAAATTATTTTAAAAAATATTTAAAGTCCTCTTAATTATATTTACGTACTAAATTATTCAATACCCTTTTATCCTCATCCTTAAGCAGTGGCGAAACGTCGTTTTGTATAAAATGTAACTTAAACGCTTTAATAGCAGAAACGGAGTCCTTTGTATCATATCCAATTAATCGTAAAGCCTGTATTGAATTGAAGCCCACAGGAACACTATCCAAAATAGAATCCTGCCAATTACCAAATCCTCGCTCAGCAAGGCTTTTCCATGGAAAAAAAACGCTAGGATCCTGTTTTCGTGATGGAGCAATATCCGAATGCCCTATAAAATTTGCTGTGGGTATATTATAGTCTTTCTTTAACTTACCTAGTAAGATCAGCAGGCTGTTTAATTGAGGCTCAGCAAAAGTCTCACGTCCGTTATTATCCAGCTCAATACCAATAGAAGCGGAATTAACGTCTGTCAGCGACCCCCATTTAGCCACTCCCCCATGCCAGGCCCTTAGATAGTTATTCAACATATGGTGCACGGTGCCATCTTTACAAATTACATAGTGGGCGCTTACTTGAGTTTTAGAAAGCGTAAATGTTTTTAAAGTTTGTTCACAGGCATTTTGTGCAGTGTGGTGTATGATTACATAATTGGGTTTGCGTAAGTTAAAATTGATGGTACCAATAGGATACTCAAAACCTTTGCCAATTTCCGAAACCTGTGGAACTTCTACTAAAGGTTTTATAAGCGTTTTTGCTAGCTTTCTGTATGCTTTATTTGTATCCTTATAAGGATTCGAAGAACATGCAAATACTAATGCTAACATAAATACCGAAGGGGCTAGCAAATTTTTCATTAAATATCAGGGACTAAACCCATCAAAAATATATCTTTAAACGCGAAAACGATTGTTGAATTGAAATAATCTCTGATATGGTAACTTTAGAAAATGCTCTTATAAAAGCAACTATAAATCCACATGGTGCCGAACTACAAAGCCTCTATAATAAAGATACCAATCTAGAATACCTTTGGAACGGAAATGCCAAGTACTGGCCGCGCAGATCGCCCGTGCTTTTCCCAATAGTTGGCGCCCTTAAGGACGATACATTTATCTATAAAGGAAAAAAGTATACGCTTCCAAGGCATGGATTTGCACGCGACATGGATTTTATAAAAGAAGCCATATATGGTGATTCGTGTTCGCTTGTTTTAAAGAGTTCCGAAGAATCCTTGAAAAACTACCCTTTCGAGTTTTTACTGCGGATGAAATACCAGCTAAATGGAAATGGGATCACACTAACCTACGAGGTTGAAAATCCGGCAGCAGAACCCCTTCTTTTTTCGATAGGCGCCCATCCTGCTTTCAATGTTCCTCTAGTGAAAGGCACCACCTATGAAGATTATTTTTTGGAATTCAACGAAGAAGAAAATGCCTATCGCTGGACTTTGAAAGACAACCTGATTTATAGTCCTGTACCTTATCTTGAAAATCAAACCCAACTTCCTTTAAAACAAAGTTTATTTGCTGATGATGCCATTGTTTTTAAAGATTTAAAATCGACGAGAATTTCAATTTGCAGCGATAAAACCATCCATGGCTTACATTTTGATTTTGCAGGCTTTCCATATATGGGAATCTGGGCAGCAAAAAATGCCCCCTTTGTATGCATTGAACCTTGGGAAGGCATAGCCGATGCTGAATCACATAATCAGGACCTGGAACAAAAAGAAGGAATAATTAAACTTGAAAAGGAGAAAAAATGGAGTAAAAGCTGGAGCCTTATTTGTGTATAAGTTACTTACGTAGAAGCCTTTCATCAATTGAAAGATTTCTGTTTGATACTATTCTTACCTGTTTAAAATCTGTATGGTTAGGATTTATAATGAAATTAAAATCCTCTGGCATTATTGCAGATGGAAGCTTTAAAGCTAAAAATCTCCCCTCCCTCACAAATCGGTTTCCAATTTCCTTCAAGCTATCTGCAGGTGGATTAGCCTCCCAACCAGAAGGTAGTTCTTTAATTTGCGTAAAACAATCATCAGGAATTTCCAGGCTTATCATGCAATAGGAAATGGATGGAATGTTCGAAATATGTACAACACTTTCGAGTAAAGCTAACGAAGGGGTGGCCGCTGTATATAAAACGTAGGTTCCCTTCCCATTCCACCGTCCGGGATATGTAGCTGCACCCAGCCCGGAAAGGTCTTCAATATACTTGCATTTACTAATACGGTAAACCAGCATTAGGCAAAAACACCATGTTCAATGCGCCCCAATTCTTCCATCAAAAGCTCTATCCCTAATGATGTATCCAGAAACTCTTTAGGCTTTTTATTGCCCAAAGCCATCACGTTACTATCCATCCAGGTTTTAAAGGCATCAAGGCTGTCAAAAACTTCTTCCCCACGGGGATAAAGCCTTGCAATTTCCAAAGCTCGTTCAGACTGCTCGGGATTTAAAATAGTTTCCGAAGTGTATCGGCGAAGGGTTCTATCTGAAGTATGGATAATATCGGCCATTTCCAGAGTTGAAATGCCAGTATATTGCATTAGATAATCCAGAGACTTACGTGTTAAGCCTTTACGAATAATATTAATATAATCGTACTTGCCTTTTATCTCGGTTTTTCCAGTAAACACAGACTTGCCGCCCAAAAAATATAAAGAGGCCCCTATTGCACCGGTTGTTGAGTAAGCCGCCATTGGCTCTTCAACCATAGAGTGGTTAGTATTACTATGCTTTTTCATATCTTTGGATATTTGTCACTAATTTATGGACAAATATCCAAAGATGAAAGTTTTTTGTTTTTTTTCTCAGCCTTACTTAAAGACTTCCAAAGCTTTATATATTCGGCTTATAGTTTCTTCCTTTCCTAATAGGTAGGCAATATCGAAAACTGTGGGACCGAATTTACCACCCACCAACATTATACGAAAAGGCAGCATCACATCGCCAATTTTGAATCCTTTTTCGCTAGTAAGCGATTTAAACGATGCTTCCAAGCCTGCGCCATCAAAGGATTCAGATGCTGCAATACCCTCAGCATAAGTCTTAAAAAACTCCTCTTTCTGCTCTGTCCATTTTGGTTTAACAGCGTCAAGGTCATACTCCTCCGGCGATCTAAAGAAATAACCTGCTTGACTAACAAAATCCACTAACAACGTACAGCGGTCTTTAACCAGGCTTATAACTTCCACCAACTTTGCTTCATCAGCAATATCAATTCCCTCTTTGGCAAATATCCCGGCAACATCCGCTTTTAATCTATTGGCATCTACCCTCTTAATCCACTCAGCATTAAACCATTTTGCTTTTTCAAAATCGAATTTGGCCCCGGAGTGGCTCACTCTCTCTAACGAAAATTTAGAAATTAATTCCTCCAGGCTGAAAATTTCCTGATCCGTTCCATCATTCCAACCAAGCAAGGCTAACAGGTTATTAAAAGCCTCGGGCAAGAATCCTAGTTCACGGAAGCCCGGCGTTATTTCATGGGTAACAGGATCGGCCCAATTCATTGCATATACCGGAAAACCTAACCTTGCGCCATCCCTTTTGCTCAACTTTCCATTCCCTTCAGGCTTTAAAATCAGCGGCAAATGTGCCCACTTAGGCATAGAATCCTCCCATCCCAAATATTTCCACAACAACAAATGCACCGGCGCCGATGGCAACCACTCCTCGCCACGAAAAGCGTGTGTAATTTTCATCAGGTAATCATCAACTACTACCGCTAAATGATAAGTTGGCATTCCATCAGCTTTCAATAACACTTTATCATCAACCAAAGTAGTATCAAAACTTACTTCCCCGCGTATTAAATCATCAAAATATATAGTCTCATTTGAGGGCATATTTATACGGATCACATAGGGAGTTCCGGCTTCTAACAAGCTTTTAACCTCTTCCTTTGGTAAAACCAAGGAATTTTTAAGTTGATTCCGAAAAGCATGTCCATATTGAAAATTTGGTATCTCTGCACGCTTCTCTTCAAGTTCCTGCGGCGTATCAAAAGCATAGTAAGCTTTACCATCAGCAATTAGCTTATCTGCATACTTTTTATAAATTTCCTTACGTTCACTCTGACGGTATGGGCCATATTCGCCTCCAGCCTCTGTCCCTTCGTCAGGATGCAAGCCACACCATTTTAAACATTCTAAAATGTACTCCTCTGCGCCAGGCACAAACCTGGTTTGGTCTGTATCCTCAATCCGTAAAATAAAATCGCCACCTTGTTGCTTTGCAAAAAGATAGTTAAATAATACTGTCCTTACTCCGCCTAAATGCAAGCCACCTGTTGGACTTGGCGCGAAACGAACACGAACTTTATTTGCCATAAGAGTATTTTATTTAAGGCAGCAAAGATAGAGTTTTAAGTATTTGGCCCTAAAGATTACGCCCTTATGATTCAATTTCTAATTTCATACTTTATAAGTGGTTAATTGTGTGTATTTTTGCATAATTTTTCTGTGAGCTATACTTCGTTAGCTAACTCGGCGCAAATATTTTATAAATTGCTGATACAGATTAAGATATTATTTTAAAACATTAAGATGGTAAACATCCTGAAAGATAAAGTAGCAGAACTTTCTGCCAGGCTAAGCGGCTTAAGTCCAGAAGAGGCGCTTGTTTTGCTGGCTCAGGAATTTGAGGGTAGGATTGTTCTCTCCACAAGTTTTAGTTGGGAAGACCAGGTGATTTCGCACATGGTTCTGTCTCAAAAACTTCCCATAAAAATATTTACGTTAGATACAGGCCGCCTGTTTAGCGAAACCTATTACGTATGGAGCCGCACTAATGAAATGTATAACACTAACATAGAAGCATACTATCCAAATGCAACATTGTTGGAAAAATTCGTAACAGAAAAAGGCCCGAATTCTTTTTATGACTCTGTTGAAAACCGTAAAGGTTGCTGCTATATCCGCAAAGTAGAACCTCTCCAAAGGGCACTTAAAGGAAACGAGCTTTGGATAACTGGATTGCGTTCTGAACACTCTCCGGAAAGAAGCGATTTGCCTCAAATAGAATTTGACGAGACCAACAATATTATAAAATTCCATCCATTGCTTCACTGGACGACAGACGAGGTAAGGGCATTCATCAATAAAAATGGAATTCCTTACAATACTCTCCATGATAAAGGATTTGTAAGTATTGGCTGCCAGCCTTGTACCCGTGCAATTATGCCTGGAGACGATTTCCGTGCAGGCCGCTGGTGGTGGGAAGATAAAACGAATAAAGAGTGCGGATTACACGCACATTCATAATAATTGGAAAAAATAACTATGCCATCTAAATTAGATTACCTGGATTTGCTTGAAGCTGAGTCTATCCACATTATGCGTGAGGTAGCTGGCCAGTTCGAGCGCCCGGCACTTTTATTTTCGGGGGGAAAAGATTCTATTACCTTAGTTCAGTTAGCGTTAAAAGCGTTTAAACCTGGTAAAATCCCTTTCCCGCTTGTTCATATTGATACAGGGCACAACTTCCCTGAAGCTTTAGAATATCGTGACCGTTTAGCGAATGAATTAGGTGCAAAGCTTATTGTTCGCAAAGTTGAAGATACTATCAAAGCAAAAGGATTGAAGGAACCCGTAGGAAAATTTGCGTCTCGTAATGCGCTTCAGTCATATACACTACTAGATACCATCGAAGAATTTGGTTTTGATGCATGTATTGGCGGCGCTCGTCGCGATGAAGAAAAAGCGAGAGCAAAAGAGCGTATTTTTTCAGTTAGAGATGAATTCGGCCAGTGGGATCCTAAAAAACAGCGCCCTGAGCTTTGGAACCTTTACAATGGAAAAATTGCTAAAGGCGAAAATGTTCGTGTATTCCCTATTTCAAACTGGGTTGAATTAGATGTTTGGAACTATATCAAACGCGAAGGAGTAGAACTTCCTTCCATTTACTTTACTCATGAACGTGAAGTTTTAGTTTATGGTGAGCATCTCGTTTCAACGTCTCCATTTATTCGTATTGATGAAGGTGATGTTGTTGAAAAAAGACAAGTTCGTTACCGTACAGTTGGAGATATGAGCTGTACAGCAGCTGTAGAGTCCACTGCTTCCACTATCGATGATATCATATCTGAAATTAACAGAACCAACATCAGCGAGCGTGGTGAAACGCGCATTGACGATCAGGTTTCTGAAGCTGCAATGGAAGACCGTAAGAAAAACGGATATTTTTAGCCCCCGCCCCTAAAGGGGAGCAATGGCTAAGTTCAAGAAGAGTGATTTGAGATTTGAGACTGGAGATTAGGTATATAAAGTTTCAAATTGTTAGGATAATATTTAAATGAGATGTAAGCAGGAGGCATCAGACTAATCTCTGATCTCTCACCTCTGATCTCTGACCTCAAAACAATGGATTTACTTCGATTTATAACTGCAGGTAGTGTTGATGATGGTAAAAGTACCTTAATCGGCCGCTTGTTATATGACACTGATTCAATTAAAGTTGATCAGCTTGCCACCATACAAAAGCAAAGTAAAAACAAAGGCGAAGGCGAAATAG
>Ga0307412_10001423_pt1 | contig 13336 bp, 11 predicted proteins | sample DK1Cmetagenome_3_FD_203823 | JGI IMG/M metagenome (GOLD analysis project Ga0307412, IMG submission 203823) | Maize rhizosphere microbial communities from greenhouse at UC Davis, California, United States - DK15-C-1 | ecosystem: Host-associated > Plants > Roots > Rhizosphere > Soil | place: USA...
TGATTGATCGGGTACGCTGCGTCTGGTTGGAAGAGAGCGACGCCTGGGCGGAGACGACGTTCGCCTCCGCCGAGCGGAGATTGGCGCGCGCGCGCGCCACTGCCGCGCGGGCGGTATCGAGCTCGGTCTGGGCAGGCACCTTGCCGCCGGAGAGACGGCTGACCTCTTCCATGCGGCGGAGCTGCGCGGTCGATTCGTCGAGCGTCGCGCGCGTCTGCGCCACCGCCGCCTGATTGGCGGCGAGCGACGCGCGGCTCTGGGTGATCGCGTCGTCCAGCCGCGACGGATCGATGATCGCGATCGGCTGCCCCTCGGTAACCCGATCGTTGACGTCGACCAGCACCTCGAGGACGAGGCCCGAGATTTCCGAGCCGACCGTCACCTGCCGCGTCGGCGTCAGCCGGCCGGTGGCGGAGACGGTGACGGCGAGCGCGCCCTTTTCGGCGGGCACGGTGATGTAGCTGGGCGGCGGCTTGGGCGCGAAGCAGCGCGAGACGAGCAGCCCCAGCACCACCACGACCAGCGCGATCACCAGCCAGCGCAGGTTCCGCCGCCACCAGGGGCGCGGCTTCGTGCCCAGAAAGGCGTTGAGGTCCTGAGGTTCACTGGCCATCGGTGGCGCTGCCTGTTCTTGGAGGGAGGGGCGGGATGGGCGCGGCTTCGTCCCAGCCGCCGCCCAGGGCGACATAGAGCTGGATCAGCGCGGTCGCCTGATCGGATTCGGCCTGGGAAAGGCCGTTCTTGGCCGAAAGCAGCGCGCTTTCGGACTGGTTGAGCGTGGTGAAATCGGTGAGGCCGGAGCGATACTGAAAGCGGGCGAGCAGCGCCTGGTTGGTCGCCGCCTCCAGCGCGATGCGGAACTCGGCCTCGCGGGCGCGGGCGCCCGAGAGCGAGACGATCGCATTCTCGATCTCCTCCAGCGCCTGCAGCACGCTGGCCTTATAGGCATAGAAGCTGCCATCCGCGCCGGCTCGCGCCGAACGGAGCTGGCTGCGCAGCCGGCCCGCATCGAAGATCGTCTGCGCGACATTGGCGAAGGCGCGGCCGGTGATCACGTCGAGCAGCGAGCTGATCGAGCTGCTGCCGGCGCTGATGCTGCCGCCGAGGCTGAGGCTGGGATAGAGTTGCGCGCGCGAAACGCCGATCTGCGCGGTGGCGGCGGCGAGGTTGCGTTCGGCGGCGCGGACGTCCGGGCGCTGGCGCAGCGCATCGGCCGGGATGCCGGCGCCGACGCTGGTGGGCCCGCGTGGGATCGGCTTCGCTGTCTCCAGCAAGCCGCGCAGCGCGCCGGGCGCCTGGCCGGTTAGTACGCCGAGCCGCGCGACGAAACCGGCATAGCTGGTCTCCAGCTGCGGGATCGATGCGGCGGTCTGCGCCCGCTGCGCACGTGCCTGTTCGGCGTCGAGCGAGGAGACGAGTCCAGCCTGCACGCGCCACTGGGCGATGCTCAGATTCTCGTCCTGGATCGCCAGGCTTTCGCGGGCATTGGCGAGCTGCGCCTGCGCCTGGCGGGCGAGGACATAGTTGCGCGCGGTTTCCGATTCGACCGAGAGCAGCACAGCGGCACGGTTGAACCCGGCGGCCTCGTAGCTGGCGCGGGCCGAACGCACGCCGCTGCGCACGCCGCCGAACAGATCCGCCTGGTAGCTGGCGTCGAGGCCCAGCGAGAAGTTGCTGGAACCGCCCTGCGAGAAGGAGGCGATGGTGCCGTCGGGCAGCTGGGTCGTCGTGCTGCCGCCGCGCAGTGGCTCGTTGCGCGAATAGCCGGCCGAGCCGCTGACCGTAGGCAACAATGCCGAGCGCGACTGGACCAGCGACTCGCGCGCCTGGCGGAGCCGGGTGACGGCCTGGGCGATGTCGAGATTGGCGGTCTGTGCCTGGCCGATCAGCTGGCCCAGCATTGGATCGTCAAACCTGTCCCACCAGCGAGACAGATCCTCGCGCGCTTTTTGGCCAGGATCGACCGAGAAACGCTCGGGAAGATCGACCGCGGCCGCGCTCTGTTGCGGGTGGGCGGAACCGGTTGAACAGGCTGCGAGCGGCATCGCCGCACAGAGCAACAGAGCAATCGCAGGTCGTGCCATAGCGTTTTATATGGCTGATACGCTCGCGCTGATCCACTGAAATATGTTTGCAGCACGTAACGATGTTGCGCTCCAGGGTGCCTTGCCTAGCCACCCCTTGCGCTCCTAGATGCCCGTCGACCAGGAGGGGTCTTGATGAGCGAGAATCTGTATCCGGTGCCGGAAAGCTGGGCGCGCAATGCCCGCATCGATGCCGCAGCGTATGAACGTCTCCACGCCCAGTCGCTGTCCGATCCGGACGGCTTCTGGCTTGATCAGGCGAAGCGGCTCGACTGGATCGTGCCGCCGCAGACGGCCGGGGACTGGTCGTTCGACGAGGCCGATTTCCGCATCCGCTGGTTCGCCGACGGCAAGCTCAACGTCGCCGCCAACTGCCTCGACCGCCATCTGGCGAGCCGTGGGGCCGAGACCGCGATCCTGTGGGAGCCGGACGATCCCAGCGAGGCGCCGCGCCGGATCACCTATCTGGAGCTGTATGAAGAGGTCTGCCGCTTCGCCAATGTGCTGAAGGCGGAAGGGGTGAAGAAGGGCGACCGCGTCACCGTCTACATGCCGATGATCCCCGAGGCGGCGGTGGCGCTGCTCGCCTGCGCGCGGATCGGGGCGGTGCATTCGGTGGTGTTCGGCGGCTTCTCGCCCGAGGCGCTGGCCGGCCGCATCGTCGATTGCGACAGCCGTATCGTCATCACCGCCGACGAAGGCCGGCGCGGCGGCAAGCGCGTGCCGCTCAAGGCCAATGTCGACGCCGCGCAACGCCACGCGCCGGTGCTCGAAAAGGTCATTGTCGTGAAAGCGACCGGCGGCGACGTGGCGATGCACCCCGACCGAGACGTCTGGTATCACGAGGCGATGGCGAAGGTTTCGGCCGACTGCCCGGCCGAGGCGATGGATGCCGAGGATCCGCTGTTCATCCTCTACACCTCGGGATCGACCGGCAAGCCCAAGGGCGTGCTGCATTCGAGCGGCGGCTATCTGCTGTGGGCCGCGTACAGCCACGAAGTGGTGTTCGATTACCGGCCGGGGCAGGTCTATTGGTGCGCGGCCGATATCGGCTGGGTCACCGGACACAGCTATATCGTCTACGGCCCGCTGGCGAATGGCGGCACGACGCTGATGTTCGAGGGCGTGCCGACCTGGCCCGATGCCGGCCGGATGTGGCAGGTCGTCGATCGGCATCAGGTGGAGATCCTCTACACCGCGCCGACCGCACTGCGCGCGCTGATGAAGGAGGGCGACTCCTACGTCACGTCGACCAGCCGGAAATCGCTGAAGTTGCTGGGCTCGGTCGGCGAGCCGATCAACCCGGAGGCGTGGCGCTGGTATCATGACGTGGTGGGCGAGGGGCGCTGCCCGATCGTCGATACCTGGTGGCAGACCGAGACCGGCGGGCACATGATCACCCCGCTGCCGGGTGCGACTGCGCTCAAGCCGGGATCGGCATCGATGCCGTTCTTCGGGGTTGAGCCGCAGCTCGTCGATGGCGACGGCACGCTGCTGGAAGGCGCGACCGAGGGCAATCTCGTCATCGCGCGGAGCTGGCCGGGGCAGATGCGCACCGTGTGGGGCGATCACGAACGCTTCTTCCAGACCTATTTCACCACCTATCGCGGCAAATATTTCACCGGCGATGGCTGCCGCCGCGATGCCGATGGCTATTACTGGATCACCGGCCGGGTGGACGACGTGATCAACGTCTCGGGCCACCGCATGGGCACCGCCGAGGTGGAGAGCGCATTGGTGCTGCACGACAAGGTTGCCGAGGCGGCGGTGGTCGGCATGCCGCACGACATCAAGGGCCAGGGCATCTACGCCTATGTCACCCTGAATGCCGGGGTGGAGGCCAGCGAAGGCCTGCGAAAGGAGCTGCGCGACTGGGTGCGGACCGAGATCGGGCCGATCGCGACGCCGGATGCGCTCCAGTTCGCGCCAGGGCTGCCGAAGACGCGATCGGGCAAGATCATGCGGCGGATCCTGCGCAAGATCGCCGAGGGGGATGTGAGCAGCCTGGGGGATACCTCGACGCTGGCGGATCCCGCGGTGGTGGACGATCTGGTCGCCAACCGGGTTTCTTGACCTTTCCTCCCCCGCGTCCTCCCCCCTCAAGGGGGAGGGCGCGGGGGAGGCCAGCCCGGTATCACTTGTAACAAAATACCATTGCAGCCCGCGACACCCCCCGTTACATTCCGGTAACACACATCGAGGCGGGGGAGCCTAACATCATGAATTTGCGTCGTTCCTTGTTGTTGACCAGCGTTGCGGCGCTGCTCGTCTCCGCACCCGCGCTCGCCCAGACCGGCAAGCCGCATTATGGCAGCTTCGGCGTCGACCTGACCGCCCAGCAGACCGGGGTGAAGCCCGGCGACGATTTCTGGACCTTCGCCAACGGCGGCTGGGCCACGCGCACCGAGATCGCCGCCGACCGCACCTCCGCCGGACCGTTCGTCGACCTCGCGCTCGCGGCGGAAACCAATGTCCGCACGCTGCTCGACGACATGGCGAAGAACCCCGCGGCGTACGGCGCGAGCGGCAAGCAGATCGGCGACTTCTACGCCAGCTGGATGGACGAGGCGGGCATCGAGGCGCGCGGTGCCGCACCGCTGAAGCCCTATCTAACCCGCATCGCCGGCGTGCAGGACAAGGGCGCCCTGCAGGTGCTGTTCGCCAGCATCGGCTATGCCACCCCGGTCGAGGTGGAAATCTCGCCGAGCCTTGCAGACCCGACCAAGTACACCGCCGCGGTCGGCCAGGGCGGCCTGGGCATGCCGCGCGACTATTTCCTCAACCAGGGCCCGAAGTTCGACGCGGCGCGCACCGCCTATCGCGCCTATGTGCAGCAGATCCAGGAACTGGCCGGCATTCCGGACGCCGGCGCCAAGGCCGACGCCATCGTCGCGCTCGAGACCGCGATGGCGAAGGTGCAGTGGTCGCCCGAGCAGAGCCGTGACATCGCCAAGCTCAACGATCCGCAGACGATCGCCGGGCTGACCGCCAAGGCGCCCGAATTCGACTGGGCGCTGATGCTCAAGACCGCGGGGCTGGAAAGCTCGCCGCAGATCCTGATGACGCAGAACACGGCGCTGATCGCGCTGGGCAAGATCTTCGCCGCGACGCCGCTGCAGACCTGGAAGGATTATCTCGCCTATCGCTTCGTCAGCGATCACGCGACCTATCTGCCCAAGGCATTCGACCAGGCGCGGTTCGATTTCTATTCGAAGACGCTCTCCGGCGTGCAGGTGCAGCGCGAGCGCTGGAAGCGCGGCGTGCAGCTGGTCAACGGCGCGCTGGGCGAGGCGGTGGGCAAGGCCTATGTCGCCAAATACTACCCGCCCGAAGCCGAAAAGCAGATGGCCGAGCTGATCGAGAATCTCCGCGATTCCTATCGTGAGCGGATCGAGGCATCGACCTGGATGGACGAGGCGACCCGCAAGGCCGCGCTGGTCAAGCTGGCGGCGTTCGAGCCGCGCATCGGCCACCCGGAGAAGTATATCGACTATGGGGCGCTGAAGGTGGAGCGCGGCGACCTGCTCGGCAATGTGATGCGCTCGGGCGAGTTCCAGCACGAACTGGCGCTGTCGCGCTTCCCCAAGCCGGTGGATCGCAGCCTGTGGGCGATGACGCCGCAGACGGTGAACGCCTATTACAACCCGCTGTCGAACCAGATCACCTTTCCGGCGGCGATCCTGCAGCCGCCCTTCTTCGATCCCTATGCCGATCCGGCGGTCAATTACGGCGCGATCGGCGCAGTGATCGGTCACGAGATGGGCCATGGCTTCGACGATCAGGGCAGCATGTTCGGCCCGACCGGCAAGTTCGAGAATTGGTGGACGCCCAAGGCCAAGGCCGATTTCGGCACGCGCACCGCGGCGCTGGCCGGCCAGTACGACACCTATGAGCCGGTGCCGGGCACCAAGATCAACGGCCGGCTGACGCTGGGCGAGAATATCGGCGACCTTGGCGGGATCGAGGCGGCGTATGGCGCGTACCAGAAGTATCAGGCCAAGCACGGCAAGGCGAAGCCGGTCGACGGGCTGACCGGCGACCAGCGCTTCTTCCTGGCCTATGCCCAGGCGTGGCGGGTGAAGGTGCGCGAGGATGCGCAGCGCCAGCAGCTGCTCACCGATCCGCATTCACCGGCGACCGCGCGCGTCAACGGCATCGTCCGCAACGTCGATGCCTGGTATACCGCGTTCAACATCAAGCCGGGCGACAATCTGTACCTGGCACCGGAGCAGCGCGTGCATATCTGGTAAGCGCTACAGGTATTGATACGGAAACGGCCCGGCGGCGACGCCGGGCCGTTCTGCATTCTGGGAGGGAAAACGTTCGCAGTTGCAGCAGGCGCAACCGCGCGGGGGCGGCTTTGCAGTTGCGGACTCGGCGTCAGGTAACCAGATGCGGCGCCCACGCTGCATTGCAGCAAGGTTGATTTCGAGGTTTGTATGTTTTCGCTGATCGCGCTTTATTTCGCCCATCGCCGCCTGGCTGCCGAAGCTGGCCAGCCGATCGTGGCGAACGGCCGTGCGTTCGCCCCGGCCAACGAGCAGCACGCGCCGATCGCGCTGCCGCTCGCAGCCTGAACCGAGACTCGTTCGCCCACTCCCCCCTCGGGCGAACGACAGGGGCGCCGCGGTCCCCCCAATTTCTCGCGGCGCCCCGTCCCTGTTTTTACTTCCGCTCGTTTTCCGTGCGGGTGCCCGCGGCAGCGGGTTCGCCGAGCGACCCTTCGCCGGCGAGAGCATGGCCGGCTTCGTCCCGGCCGATCGTGTCGAGATGCATCAGCTTGGCGATCCACCAGCTGATCGGGATCGCGATCACCCCGACGACGATGATGTACCAGCCGATCGACCAATAGACGTCGAGCACGCGTTCCGGCCCGGCGCCTTCGCCGCCGGTCGCCTGGGCGATCTTCGCGGCGAGGAAGTTACCCGCTGCCGTCGACAGGAACCAGGTTCCCATCATCAGCCCGACCATCGAACCGGTCGACAGCCGCGTCATGCTGGAAAGCCCCACCGGCGAGAAGCACAGCTCCGCGGTCGAGTGCAGCAGATAGAGCAGGACGACGAAGAGCATCGGCGTCATCGCGCCGCCCTTGGCCGCGCCCAGCACCAGCACGATGAAGCCCAGCCCGACCTGGATCAGCCCCAGCGCGAACTTCAAGGGTGCGCTCGGCTCCAGCCCGCGCTTGCCCAGTTGCACCCACAGGATGCCGAACAGCGGCGCCAGCGTGATGATCCAGAAGCTGTTGACCGACTGGAACCACGAAGCGGGCATCTCCCAGCCGAACAGGTGCCGGTCGACCCGCTGATCGGTGAACACGTTGAGCGATGATCCGGCCTGTTCGAACAGCGCCCAGAACAGCGGGCACAGCGCGATCAGGTACAGCGCGCCGAAGATCCGCATCCGCTCCACCTTGGGCAGCGTGAACAGCGCACGATAGAAGATGTAGAGGAAGGTGAGGCCGAAGGTGGCGAGCAGCAGCGTGCCGACCAGGCTCTCGTTGCTGATCAGCAGATACGACACGCCTACGCCGGCGACGGCGCCGAGATAGATCAGCCACTCGCGCGACAGGCCGATCGGCGTGCGTGCGGCAAGCAACGCCGGGTCCGCCGGCTTGCCGGCATGGTGCAGGTCGCCGCGGAACAGCACGAACACCACCAGGCCGAGCAGCATGCCGATGCCGGCGGCACCGAAGCCCCAGGACCAGCCGACGCGCTCGCCGAGATAGCCGACCAGGATCGGGCCGATGAACGCGCCGAGGTTGATGCCCATGTAGAAGATCGAGAAGGCGCCGTCGCGGCGGGCGTCGTCGCGGCGATACAGCTGCCCGACGAGCACCGAGATATTGGCCTTCAGGAAGCCGGTGCCGACGATGATGCAGGCGAGCCCGGCATAAAAGCCTTGCAGATAGCCCGCCTGTTCACCCGGCGGCCCTTCCACCAGCGCGATCAGCAGATGGCCGATCGCGATGAACACGCCGCCCGCGAGAACCGCCTTGCGCGCGCCGAGATATTTATCGGCGAGATAGCCGCCCAGCACCGGCGTGATGTACACCATCGAGGTATAGGCGCCGTACACCGCATAGGCGGGGCTTTCGGTGAACAGGAAGTGCTTGGTCAGGTAGAAGACCAGGATCGCCCGCATGCCGTAATAGGAAAAGCGCTCCCACATTTCGGCGAAGAACAGCATGAACAGCCCGCGCGGGTGCCCAAGGAAGGTTTTTGCCGTAGCGGGTACGCCTCCGCCCGTTGCAACAGATGCCATGCGACCGATGTTTCCTTACATTGTCGGTGCGGGACCCAGCCCGCCAAAGCGGCGCAGACTAGCGGCCAATGCGCGCCTGTGAAGCCGGTTGTTGCACCGGAAACCAGGCGGTAGAGCGACGCCCATGACCTTCAACGACCGCACCACGCCGCTGACGCTCCTCCAGACCCGCCGTTCGGGCAAGCCGCGCGACCTGGTGGCGCCGGGGCCGAGCCCCGAGCAGATCGACCAGGTGGTGGCGATCGCGGCGCGCACGCCCGATCACGGCAAGCTGGCCCCTTGGCGTTTCGTGATCGTGCCGGACGCGGCGCGGCCCGCGCTCGCGCTGAAGCTGGTCGAGATCCTGCGCGCCGAGAACCCCGACGCGAGCCCCCGCGAGGAAGAGGCGGCGGCGCAGTTCGCTACCCAGGCGCCGGCGCTGGTGGTGGTGCTGTCTGCGCCCGTCCAGCCGCACAAGATCGCGCTATGGGAGCAGGAATTGTCCGCCGGCGCCGCGTGCATGAACCTGCTCCACGCCGCGCATGCGATGGGCTTTGCCGGCGGCTGGCTGACCGGCTGGCCGGCCTATTCGGACGCCGTGCGCGACCTGTTCGGCAGCGAGGGCCAGCGCATCGCCGGCTTCGTGTTCCTCGGAACGCCGTCCCGCCCGCTGGAGGAGCGTCCGCGCGGCGAACTGTCCCAGATCGTCCATCGGTGGATTCCCTGAGTATGGACACGCCGGTCAGCTGCTGTATTATGGCACCATGACAGCCCTGGAGCACGAAGACAGCCCGGTCTACCTCAAGCTGCGCGCGATCATCGCCGCGGCGATCCTGCGCGGCCAGTACCGCGCGGGGGACCAGCTTCCGTCGGTGCGCGCGCTCGCCGCCGAACATGGTGCCAACCCGCTGACGGTGGCCAAGGCCTATCAGAGTTTCCAGGACGACGGCTATGTCGAGGTGCGCCGCGGCGTGGGCATGTTCGTGGTCGCCGGCGCGGTGGAGCGGCTGCGGACGGCCGAGCGCGAACGGTTCCTCACCGGCTATTGGCCGCGCGTGAAGGATCATATCGCGCTGCTCGGCCTGGATGTGCGCGAGCTGCTCGACGGCAGCCACGAGATCGCCTGACGCCATGGCCGAGCAGAAGCCGGGCTGGAAGCGTTCGCTGGCCGGCTGGGCGGTCACGCTGGGTGTCTTCTTCCTGTTCCAGAGCGCGGTGGCGCGGCCCTATTACATCCCCTCCGGATCGATGATGCCGGCGCTGCGTACTGGCGATCGGCTGGTGGCGAGCAAATTTCCCTATGGCTTCTCGCAAGCCTCGCTGATGCTCCACGGCGCGGACATCGCGAAGACGCGGCTGTTCGGCAGCACGCCGGCGCGCGGTGACATCGTCATCGTCGTGCGGCGCGGCGACGGATCGGACCTGATCAAGCGCGTGATCGGCCTGCCCGGCGATACGCTGGCGGTGCGCCACGGCCAGGTGATCCTGAACGGCAAGCCGGTGCCGCGCGTCGCGGAGGGCCATGCGATGATCCCGGTCGATGCGGCGGTGCCGTGTAACGAGGGGCCGCTGGCGGCGTTCCGGAAAGCCGGCCCGGACGGAAAGCTCTATTGCCAGCTGCCGCTCTATCGCGAGACGCTGCCCAACGGCGCCAGCTACGACGTGATCGATCTGGGCGATACCGTGTTGCCGAACGGCTATGCCAGCCCGGGTGACAATTACGGGCCGATCACCGTGCCGGCGGGCCATGTGTTCCTGATGGGCGACAACCGCGACCAATCCGCCGACAGCCGCTTCGGCTCGGACGAGCTGGGGCTGGGCGGGCCGGTGCCGATCGAGACGCTGGCGGGCCGCGCCGAGTTCGTGACGCTCAGTTATGACGGCGAGGGTTCGTGGCTGAACCCGCTGGCCTATGTAACCTCGATCCGCTGGGATCGTACCGGCAATGGGCTGCGGCCGAAGCACGATTGATGCAGATGCACGGAAACTATGCGCAGGACGGCTATGCGCTCGTGCGCGAGATCATGCCGGCGGCGGTGTGCAATGCGCTGCTGCGGCAGATCGATACCGACGTCCTGTCCAAAATCCCTGCCGAGCGCGTGATGCGGCAGCCGAACTTGCTCCAGCGTCCGGCGGTGGAGCTGTACGGCTTTCACTATCCGGTGCTGCTCGGCTTTCTATGGGGGCTGACGCCGAGCGTGTCTTCGTTGCTCGGCATGGATCTGCTGCCCAGTTACAGCTATTTCCGCATTTACCGCGAAGGCGATGTCTGCCGGGTGCATTGCGACCGCTACGCCTGCGAGGTGAGCCTGTCGCTCACGCTCGACTATAGCGATGGTGTTGCCTGGCCGCTGGAGATGGCCGATGTCGCGGTGCCGCCCAGCGCCGTGGTGGAGGAGAATTTCGGCACGCTACCTTATAGCGCTGTCGAGATGCAGCCGGGCGACGGCGTGCTGTACCAGGGCGTCGCGCGCCGGCACGGGCGCATCACGCCCAACCCCAATGCATGGTCGGCGCATCTCTTCTGCCATTGGGTACGTCGCGACGGCCCGCACGCGGCCCATGCCTTCGACGAACGCGCGGAAGCGGCGCGCCCGGTGAACTTCCAGCTTGGCTGACGCGATCCACCTCCTCGGCACCGTTGGCGTGCCGCTTCTGGTGATCGCGATGATCCCATTGCTGGTCCGCCTGGGCCGGCGACAGGCGCGCGGCCGGGCCGGCGCGGCGATGATGATGCTCGGGCTCGCCTTCGGCCATCTCTTCGATCCCGCAAAGGCCCAGGCCACCGAGTCGATCCAGAAGCGCCGCGAGCAGGGCGAGGCCGCTGGCGAGGAAGCGGGCGCGGCGCCATTAGGAACCTTCCCTAAGCACCTCTCCGAATAGGGGCACCTCCGCTTCGGGCGCATCCCCTCCGCCGACAGGGTATCGGATGGAGGAAATGGATGTTCGAGCAAGCGATCCAGACCGTGCGGACGCAGGGGCACCAGCCCGCCCGCTACGGCAATTTCATCGGCGGCCGCTGGGTAGATCCCATCGAGGGCCGCTGGTTCACCGATCATAGCCCGATCAACGGCAGGCCGCTGGCCGAGATCGCCCAGTCGACCCCGGCCGATGTCGAGGCGGCGCTCGATGCCGCCCATGCCGCACGCCGCCGCTGGGCGGCGGTGTCGCCGCAGGAGCGGGCGCTGATCCTCAACCGCGTCGCCGATCGGCTCGAGGCCAATCTGGAATTGCTCGCGCTCGCCGAGACGATGGACAACGGCAAGCCGATCCGCGAGACGCGCGGCGCCGACGTGCCGCTGGCGATCGACCATTTCCGCTATTTCGCCGGCTGCGTGCGCGCCTCCGAAGGCACGATCTCGACGATCGACGAAAAGACCATCGCCTACCACTTCAAGGAACCGATCGGCGTGGTCGGCCAGATCATCCCGTGGAACTTCCCGCTGCTGATGGCGGCGTGGAAGATCGCGCCGGCGCTGGCGGCGGGCAATTGCACGGTGATCAAACCGGCCTCGCAGACGCCGCTCAGCCTGTTGCTGTTCGCCGAGCTGACCGCCGACATCCTGCCGCCGGGCGTGGTCAACATCGTCACCGGGCCGGGCGCCACCGTGGGCAGGGCGATCGCCGCCAATCCGCGCGTCGGCAAGGTGAGCTTCACCGGCGAGACCAGCACCGGCCGCCAGATCATGCAGTACGCCGCCGAGCATCTGATCCCGCAGACGATGGAGCTGGGCGGCAAATCGCCCAACATCTTCCTCGCCGACGTGATGCAGGAAGACGACGCGTTCCTCGACAAGGCGCTGGAGGGCTTCGCGCTGTTCGCCTTCAACAAGGGTGAGGTGTGCACCTGCCCCAGCCGGGCACTGGTGCAGGAATCGATCTTCGAGAAGTTCATGGAGCGCGCGGTGAAGCGGGTGAGCGCGATCCGCGTCGGCGATCCGCTCGATCCCGCGACGCAGATGGGGCCGCAGGCTTCCGAGGAGCAGCTCCACAAGATTCTCGGCTATATCGACATCGGCCGCAGCGAGCTGGCCGAGTGCGTGACCGGCGGCAAGCGCGCGCTGCCCGGCGGCGAACTGGACCAGGGCTATTTCGTCGAGCCGACCGTGTTCGTCGGCCACAACAAGATGCGGATCTTCCAGGAAGAAATCTTCGGGCCCGTTCTCTCCGTCACGACGTTCAAGACGGTGGAAGAGGCGATCGAGATCGCCAACGACACGCCCTATGGCCTGGGCGGCGGCGTGTGGAGCCGCAACGGCACCCACGCCTATGAGATCGGCCGCGCGGTCGAGGCTGGGCGCGTCTGGACCAATTGCTACCATGTCTATCCCGCGCACGCCGCGTTCGGCGGGTACAAGGAATCGGGCTTCGGGCGCGAGACGCACAAGATGATGCTCGATCACTATCAGCAGACCAAGAACCTGCTGGTCAGCTACGACACCGCTGCACGCGGCCTGTTCTGAACCACCGGAGAGGAACTATCATGCTCAAGACAATGCGCGCCGCGGTCGTCCGCGAATTCGGCAAGCCGCTGGTGATCGAGGAAGTGGCGGTGCCGCAGGTGGGCCCCGGCCAGATCCTGGTGAAGATCGCCGCCAGCGGGGTGTGCCACACCGATCTCCATGCCGCCGAGGGCGACTGGCCGGTCAAGCCCAAGCCGCCTTTCATTCCTGGCCATGAAGGCGTCGGCCATGTCGCCGCCGTGGGTGCGGGCGTCACCCATGTGAAGGAAGGCGACCGGGTGGGCGTGCCGTGGCTCTACACTGCCTGCGGCCATTGCATGCACTGCCTGGGCGGCTGGGAGACGCTGTGCGAGAGCCAGCAGAATACCGGCTATTCGGTGAACGGCGGCTTTGCCGATTATGTGCTGGCGGACCCCAATTATGTCGGCATCCTGCCGGACAATCTCGGCTTCGTGGAGATTGCGCCGGTGCTGTGCGCAGGCGTGACGGTGTACAAGGGGCTGAAGGTCACCGATACCAAGCCGGGTGACTGGGTAGCGATCTCCGGCA
>Ga0307412_10001425_pt1 | contig 13329 bp, 14 predicted proteins | sample DK1Cmetagenome_3_FD_203823 | JGI IMG/M metagenome (GOLD analysis project Ga0307412, IMG submission 203823) | Maize rhizosphere microbial communities from greenhouse at UC Davis, California, United States - DK15-C-1 | ecosystem: Host-associated > Plants > Roots > Rhizosphere > Soil | place: USA...
GTGTCCAGCAACATGCGTGTGTCTCCCATGATTGTGCGGCGCGGCAATGGCGTCGCTGATATCTGCCGTCCACTCTAGGCGGCCGGCCCCGGCTCAGGATTGATAAAAAGGAAAACGAGCGTTCTTGATCCGGGGGGGACGGAATTGGAGATAGTTGCTTTGCCAATTTTTCACACCGCCGCGCGGGGCCTTCCGTAAGCTGCATGGCAATAGCTAGAAAAACAGACGCCATTCCAAGGAGGCAGTAATGAGTGAGACAAAGACCCCGCTGGGCTTTATCGGCCTGGGTGTCATGGGCGAGCCCATGTGCGCCAATCTGGTCCGTAAATCCGGACACCCCGTGTATGTGGCCGATATCAGCCCGGAACCGGTGGCCCGCATCGGGGCATTGGGCGCGCACGCCTGCACGTCGATCGTCGAAGTGGCGCAAACCGCCGAGATCGTGTTCCTGTCGCTACCCAGCATCGTTCAGGTGGAACAGGTATGCACCGGACCGGGTGGCCTGGTGGAAGCCGGCGGCCGCGTGCGCATCGTGGTCGACATGAGCACGAGTGATGTGGGACGCACCCGCCGCCTGGCCGAGGTCCTGCGCGGCCACGGCATCCTGTTGATCGACGCGCCGGTGGCCCGCATGCGCGAAGCGGCCCGGCTGGGCACGCTGATGATCACTGTGGGCGCCACCCGCGAGGACTACGAGACGGTTCTTCCCTATCTGTCCTGCATGGGCACCGACGTGCTGCTCTGCGGCGGCATCGGCAACGGCCAGGTCGTGAAGATCATGAACAACATGGTGGTATTCATGACCGTCCATGCGCTGGCCGAGGCCATCACGATCGGGCGCAGCGCCGGCGTCGACGGCACGCTGCTGCTGGACGCGCTGAGCAAGGGGTCGGCCGACAGCTTCGTGCTGCGCAATCCGGGCCAGAAGGCGCTTGCCGCCCAGACCTTTCCCGAAAAGACCTTTCCGACCGAATACGCCATCAAGGACATCCTGCTGGCACTGGAACTGGCGAACCAGGGGGATGTCGACGCCCGCGCCGCCAAACTGACGCACGACCTGCTAGAGCGCACGCGCGCCGCGGGCTACGTCAAGGAGTACTACCCGGTGATGGTGAAGCTGATCGAACGCGGCTACGCCTGATCCAACGTATTGCCTGCGGCGCCCGCCGTGCCGCGGCCTTCCCTATTCGAGACAACCATGACATCCATGCTTCGCAGGTGGGCGCTGCCCCTGCTCGCCACCGCGCTCGGCTTCAATGCCGCGGCCGCGGACTACCCCGTCAAGCCGATCACGCTGGTGATCGGATTCACCGCCGGCGGCCCGACGGACGCCGTCGGACGCTATCTGGCACGCGGCCTGGAGGCCGAGCTTGGCCAGACCATCGTGGTCGAAAACCGTCCGGGCGCCAACGGCGTCGTGGCGCTGCAGGCGGTCAAGCGCGCCGCGGCCGACGGCTACACGCTAATGCTCGGCAGTAGCGGCACGCTATCCATCGAGCCCGTTTATAAGCAGAAAGTCGACTATCAGGTGCTGAAGGACTTCCAGCCGGTCGCCCTGGTCGCCAGTTACCCGTACCTGCTGGTCGTGCCCGCCAACTCCCCCTTCAAGACGGTGCGCGAGCTGATCGCCGGCGCACGCCAGAAGCCCGGCGCGCTGACCTTCGCGTCCGCCGGCAGCGGCGCCGTGAATCACCTGGCCGGCGAATGGTTCAAGAGCGCGTCCAACATAGGTATCACCCACATTCCGTACAAGGGTGATTCGGCGGCGATCGCCGACCTGGTGGCCGGACGGGTCGACATGGCGTTCTTGAGCGCAATCGCCGCGATGCCGCAGGTGCAGGCCGGCAAGATGCGCGCGCTTGGCATCGCGGCGGCGCAACCGTCATCCGTCGCACCGGGCGTGCCGACCGTGGCCGAATCGGCCGGTATTCCGGGGTTCTCGGCCGAACCGTGGAACGGGGTGCTGGCGCCCGCGGGCGTGCCGCCCGCCGTCACGCAGCGTTTGAACGCCGCAATCAACAAGGTGATGGGCACCGATGCCTCGCGCGACGCGCTGCTGAAACTGGGCCAATACCCGATGCGCGGAAGCCCCGAGGACTTCGCGCGGCACATCGGCACGCAAACCGAACGCTGGGCGCAAGTCATGCAGACCAGCCACATCGCACAGGCGGATTGAATGGAATATCCCGAACTGAACCTGCTGATCGACGGCCGTGCCGTACCTGCCGGCAACCGCCCGGGCCTGGAAGTGATCGACCCGGCCACGCTGGCCGTGCTGGGGCGCGTGCCGGTGGCCGCGACCGAAGACATCGATGAAGCGCTGGACGCCGCGCGCCGCAGTTTTCCCGGTTGGCGCGATACGCCAGCGCTGGAGCGGGCGGCAATCCTGCGCCGCGCCGCCGCGCTCATGCGCGAACGCACGCCCCGCCTGGCGTGGCTGATCACCCGCGAGCTGGGCAAGCCGCTGTCCGAATCCGAAAAAGAAGTGGCGACCGCTGCCGAAATGTTCGAATGGGCCGCCGAAGAAGCCCGGCGCACGTATGGCCGCCTGATCCCCGGGCGCGTCGGCGGCATCCGGCAAATGGCCATCCCCGAACCCGTCGGTCCGGTCGCCGCTTTTTCCGGCTGGAACGCGCCGGCGATCACGCCATCGCGCAAGATCGCAGGCGCGTTGGCCGCGGGCTGCTCGATCGTGATCAAGCCGTCCGAAGAGACCCCCGCGATCGCCTTGGAAATCGCCCGTGCGCTGGCGGACGCCGGCCTGCCCGCCGGCGTGCTGAACATGCTGTTTGGCGACCCAGGCGAGATCTCGCGGCGGTTGATCGCCTCGCCCGTGATCCGCATGGTGACCTTTACCGGATCCACGTCCATTGGCCGCGATCTGGCGGTAATGGCCGCCAGCGGCCTGAAGCGCGCCACGCTGGAGCTGGGCGGCCATGCCCCGGTGCTGGTGTTCGACGATGCCGACCCGGAAGCCGCCGCCGATGCGTTGCTGGCCGCCAAGCTGCGCAATAGCGGCCAGATCTGCACCTCGCCCACCCGCATGTACGTCCAGCAAGGCGTCTATGAGCGCTTTGTGCAGCGCCTGGCCGATCGCGCCCGAAATTGGCGCGTGGGCAATGGGCTGGATGCCGGCGTGCAAATGGGGCCGATGGCGAACCCCCGCCGGCTTGCGGCCATGGAATCCATGGTCGCCGATGCCGTGAAGCACGGCGCGCAGCTTGCGGCCGGTGGCACGCGCCTGGACTTGCCGGGCTGGTTCTGGGCGCCGACCGTGCTGCGCGATGCCGGTCCCGATTGCCTGGCCGCCAACACCGAACCCTTCGGCCCGCTGGCGCTGGTGCAGCCGTTCCGCGATACGGATGAGGCGCTGGCGATGGCAAACCGCCTGCCGTTCGGTTTGGCGTCCTATGTCTTCACGCGTGACGCCGCCACGGCCCGGATCGCGTCGGAGCGCATCGAAAGCGGCGTCGTCTGCATCAATCATTGCCAGGCATCCCTGCCCGAAACGCCCTTTGGCGGCTTCAAGGACAGCGGCCTCGGCAAGGAAGGCGGCGTCGAAGGCCTGCAGGAATTCATGCAGGTCAAGTACGTCAGCCAGATGTAGCTGCACCCCCAAAGGAGAAAACCATGAACAAGAAGATCACCGCCGCGCTTGCTTTGACCGCAAGCGCCGGCTTGGCCCACGTTCCCGCTCAGGCGCAGGCCCCCGACGGCATCTCGGACGGTGTCGTGCGCATCGGCGTGCTGACCGACATGTCCGGCGCCTATTCCGGCAACGTCGGCCCCGGCTCGGTGCTGGCCACCAAGCTTGCCATCGAAGACGTCGGCGGCAAGGTGCTGGGCAAGCCCGTCGAGATGCTGTCCGCCGACCATCTGAACAAAACCGACGTCGCTGCGGGCCGGGCCCGGGAATGGATGGACCGCGAAAAAGTCGACGTGGTGACCGAACTGGGCAACAGCGCGGTGGCGCTGGCGGTCATGAACATTGCCCGCGAGAAAGGCCGGATGACGATGGTGACCGGCGCGGGCGCCACCCGCATCACGGGCGAGGACTGCTCGCCCAACAATGTCCAGTGGGTCTATGACACCTATGCGCTGGCCAAGGTGGGCACGCTGCCGCTCGTCGAGGCCGGCGCGAAAAAATGGTATTTCATCACGGCCGACTACGCCTTTGGCCATTCACTGGAAAGTGATGGCATGCGTTTCGTGAAAGAAGGCGGCGGCACGGTGGCCGGTTCTGTCCGTTACCCCTTCCCGGGCACGGATTTCGCTTCCTTCCTGCTGTCGGCGCAAGCCAGCAAGGCCGACGCGGTAGGGTTCGCCAGCGCGGGCGCCGACCTGCAGAATGAAATCAAACAGGCACGCGAGTTCGGCCTGTCCGACCGCCAGAAGCTCGTCGCCATGCTGATGAGCATCACGGACGTGCATGGCGTGGGCCTGGATGCCGCCCAGGGCATGACGTTCGCCGAGACCTTCTACTGGGACATGGACGACGAAACGCGCGCCTTCGCGCAGCGCTTCTTCAAGGCGGCCAACAAAATGCCGACCGCGCTGCAGGCCGGCCAGTACTCCGCGGTGCTGAACTACTTGCGCGCCGTTGAAAAGGCCGGCACGGACAATGTAGACGCCGTGATGCGCACGCTGCGCGGCATGCCGATCCACGACGCTTTTGCCCGCAACGCCCGCCTGCGCGAAGACGGAAAACTGATCCACGACACCTACGTCGTCCAGGTGAAGGCGCCGAAGGAGTCCAAGGCCGCGTGGGACTATTACAAGATCGTCAAGACGGTGCCGGGCGACCAGGCCTTCATGCCTTTGTCTGAAAGCCAATGCAAGCTGGCCAGGAAATGAACTCGCCGCCGGCTGCTGATGCCACCCTGCCCGTCTACAAGGCCTACGCCATCCGCTACGCCAGCGTGACCCGGCACGCGATCGACAATTTCCTGTCGCGCGCCGATGTGCACGACGGCCCCATGCCGATGGATTTCTATTGCTGGCTATTGCGGGGACCGGCCGGCAATGTGCTGGTCGATACCGGCTTCAGCGCGTGTTCGGCGCGCGCGCGGGACCGGGCGTTCACCCTGCACCCCGAAGCGGCGCTGGCCCGGTTGGGCCTGGCGCCGGCCGACATCGACCACGTGATCCTGACGCACTTGCACTATGACCATGCCGGCAATGTCGAGGCGTATCCCCGCGCGCAGGTCCATTTGCAGGACACCGAAATGCAGTACGCCACCGGCCGGTACATGTGCTTTGCGGCCATGCGGCATTTCTTTTCGGTCGACGACGTGCAGGCGGTGGTGCGCCAGGTGTACGCGGGGCGGGTCCGTTTTCACGATGGCGACGCCGTGCTGGCCCCCGGACTCGAGCTGCATCACGTCGGCGGCCATACCCAGGGCCTGCAAGTGGTCCGCGTGCATACGGCTCGCGGCTGGATCGTGCTGGCCTCGGACGCCCTGCACTACACCCGCAACTTCACCGACAGCAACCCGTTTCCCGCTATCTTCCATCTGGGCGACATGCTCGACGGCTATGCCCGCATCCGCGAGCTGGCGGATTCCGACGCGCATATCGTGCCGGGCCATGATCCCATCGTTGCCCGGCAGTATCCGCCCGCCGACGGCGACGCAGGCATCTACCGGCTGGACACGCCGCCCTTGTGACAAGGAAAACCCGATGCAAGACGACGACTTCATCCTTAACCGCCTGGCCGACGCCGTCAACCGGCAGGAACGCCTGGTGTGGCGAGGCCGCCACCTGAACACCGTGTTCCTGCTCGAGCGCGGCACGGACGCCTATCTGATCACCGTGGCGGCGGGCCGTATCCAGGCTGTGCGCCAAGGCCCCTTCGTGATGCCTCGCTGGCAGTTCGCGCTGCGGGCGTCGGCTGAAGACTGGGCGCAGTTCTGGCGCCCGCTGCCCCCGCCGGGCTACCACGACCTGATGGCGCTGGTGAAATTCCGGCGCCTGCGCGCCGAAGGCGATCTTTATCCCCTGATGTCCAATCTGCTGTATTTCAAGGACGTGCTGGCCTGCCCGCGCGCCGAAGGAGCGCCCTCGTGAATCCGCAACAAGCGAATCCGCATCCCGCTGTGTTCGAACCCATCATCGGGCGCTATCTGCATTTGACGCTGGGCGGCCGCGCGCACCGCGTCTATGTCGAGGAAGCCGGCAGCGGCATCCCGCTGCTGTGCCTGCATACCGCGGGCGCCGATACGCGCCAGTATCGCGCGGTGATGAATGACCCTCGGATCCTGCAAACCTTCCGCGTCATCGCCTTCGATCTGCCTTGGCACGGAAAGTCGTCGCCGCCCGAAGGCTGGCAGCAGGAAACCTACCGGCTGACGTCCGAGGACTATGCGCAGGCCATCATCGCCGTGGCCGACGCGATGGCGCTGGACAAGCCGCTGGTGATGGGGTGCTCGATTGGCGGGCGCATCGTGCTGCACCTGGCGCTGGAACATGCGCACCGCTTCGGCGGCGCCATCGGGTTGCAGTCGGGCGCCCACGTGGATCCGTATTACGACCTGGAATGGCTGAACCGCCCCGACGTGCACGGCGGCGAAGTCTGCGCCGGGATCGTATCGGGCCTGGTCGGCCCGGGCAGCCCGGACAACCACCGTTGGGAAACGCTGTGGCATTACATGCAGAGCGGCCCGGGCGTGTTCAAGGGCGACCTGCATTTCTACACCGCCGACGGAGACATCCGCGACCGTGTGGCCGGGATCGACACACGCCGCTGCCCGCTGTGGCTCTTGACCGGCGAATACGACTATTCCTGCACGCCGCAAGACACCGAGTTCCTGGCGGGGCGCATCGCAGGATCTCACTGGCAGATCATGGAAGGCATGGGCCACTTTCCCATGAGCGAAGACCCCGATCGGTTCCTGGCTTATTTGCGGCCGGTGCTGGCGCAGGCGGCCGAAGCGCGCCTGCGCGAATAGCGCCGCCCCGCCCTGTCGCCGGCGCGGCTACGGTGCCGGCGACTCCGGCGCCGTCAGCGCTTTCAGCAGTTCATCGACGGGACGCGCCAGTTGCGCCGTGTCCCGCACGCAGACGTAGAACTGGCGCTCGGCCCAGTCATCGCGCAAGCGCAACAGCACAAGCCCCATCGACGCCAGGTAGTGACGCGCGATACCTTCGGGCACCACGCCAATGCCCAGGCCCTCGCGGATCATCCGGCACCGGGTCTCGAAATTGGAGACTTGCAGCTTGACGTTGGGCGGCCGCGACAGCGTCTGGCCGGCATACGCCAGGAACTGGTCCAGCGAATGGCGGGGAAAGTAGCCCAGCAGGTCGTAGTCCAGTGCGTCTTCCAGGAACAGTTCCGTCCGGTTTGCCAGGGCATGCCCCACGGGCACCACCAGCCCGACGCGATCGCGCCGGAACGGAAACGAGGCCACGCCGGGCACGGGATGATCGGCGTGATAGATGCCGATATCGACCGACGCCTCGGCGACCATGCGCGGGATGTCGTAGCTGTGGCCTTCCAGCAAATCCACGCTGACATCGCTGCGGCCCGCCAGGAATCGCCCCATCACGCCGGGCAGAAATTGCAGGATGGTCGACGGGTTGGAAGCCAGCCGGATCTTCGCCTGCCCGTTCAGGGAATAGCCATTGATCGCCTGTTCGGTCAGCTGGACGCTGCGCAGGATGGCCTTGGCTCGCTGGTACAGCAACGCGCCGGCGGACGTCGGTTCGACACCGCGGCCGTGGCGGTGCAGCAGCGTGCGGCCCAGGTGGCGCTCCAGCTCGGCGACGCGTTTGCTGGCGGCCGATGTCACCAGGTTTTCCCGTTCGGCCGCTTTGGACAGGCTCTTTTCTTCGACGGCCGCGACGAAGATCTCGAGGGCAGGAATATCCAGCTTTTTCATACCGGAAATATACCGTGCCGCCACGCCGTCAACGTCGCTTCCACACGCGCAATTTCCTCGCGGGACATGCCCGCGCGGTCATAGAATCCGGCACGTTCGGCCACCACGTCCCGGACGCGATCGAGTATCGATTGCGCCGCAGCTTCGGACCGCAGGCCAAATCGCCGGTACTCCGTCAGGCAATTCTGGAATGTGCTGTCGCGCCCAGCCGCGCCGATGTGCAGATAGTGCCTGGCCGACCCTTCCTGCGTAACCACGTCGAACAACGGCGACAGCCGGTACGTGCCCGCGCCCTCGTCCTTCACGAACCCCACGTTCTTCAGATGGTCATCGGTGTTATGCACCGCCACGTTCAAGATCATGCGGGCGTAAAGCTCCTTCAGGTCCTGCACCGGGTTCGACGAGACACGGCGCACCACATCCGCCAGCCGCGCATACGAATACGTGGCCTTGCCACGCTCGCTGTCCAGCTCGCGCTTGCCGATCTGCGCCGACGGGCTGATCAACGACGCGCCGCTGAGGAAATGGCGGCGCGCCACGACGGGTTCTGCCCCGCCCTCGGCCGGCAATCGTTCCCGGTCGAAACGACGGGTCAGCAGCACGGCGCCCAGGTGGGTTTCCGTCAGGTGAATCTCGGGCACGGTCAAGCCGATGGCCCGGGCCATTTCCAGGTTTGCGAATTCGACCCGTTGCCGGTCATACGAATCGCCTTGGCGCGGAAACTTGGCGATCCACATCTCGCCCTGTTCGTCACGCACGATGGTCTTTGGCCGCGCGCCGCCGATATCCCACGAACTGCCCAGAATGTCCCGGTACAGCCCCTTGGGCTTGACGCCCTGGTCGATGTCGGTCAACAAGTCGGCCAGCGATTCCAGCTGGCTGATTTCCGGCAGCCGGTAGGTCTTGCGCATGTTGGGCGTCAATTGGCGGGCGCTGAAAAACAGCGCGCCCACCCCCATGCCCCGGCCGCGCAGCAGCACTTCGTCTTCCGTCACGCGGGCGCCCGCCTTGTCCACGCGCATGACGTTGCGGCCCCAGGCGTCCGGCGCGGCATCGAAGATCGCGCCCAGCGTTTCGTAGCGGCTTTCCGTGCGAAACGTGGTCCGGGCATCGATCAGCGGCAGGTTCAGCGGGTCCAGCGCGAAGGCGCGTGGGTCGCTCACATAGGACTGCACGTAGGTGAACTCGGCAAAAAAATGGTTCTCGTCCGAGTCGTCCAGGGTCAGCACGCCGGCCAGGACCGCCTCGCCGCGGATGTCCACATAGACGAACAGCTGGCTTTCGACGGATTTATGTTTCCTGGCGCGCGCCATGGCGGATCCGCCTTACAGCTTGGTGGGATCGATGCGGTTCGGCGGCACCGCTCCGCCGCCCCGGCTCGGCCGCCGCAAGGCATCCAATCGCTTGCCCACGCCATCCTGTTCCGGGTCCGCCAGCGCGAACAACTGGTCGCCAAAGCCGTATTGCAGCAAGGCCTCGACCGCTAGCGCCAGCGACACGCCGCCGTCGCCGCGTTCCAGCCGCGCAATGGTGGCGCGCGAAACGCCCAGGCGAGCGGCCAGCGCGCTTTCCGATTCGGCGCGGCGCAAACGGGCTGTGCGCACGTTGGCCCCCAGCCGCGCCAGCGCGTCAGCCGCATCGAAACTCGGTTCTATCTTCTTTTTCATGCCCTGATAATAGGGCTTTAAGGGCGATTTTGCACGATTAATGGTGCAAGCCGGGGGCAAATAATGCGCTATTAATAGCTCACAATCGGAATTAATGATCCATTAATAGATCAAATTTCCCTTGCTACTGCGGCAAACGGCGTGAAATATGCGCGCGCCGCCTAGATCACTACCGCTTGATCCAATCTCAGCGCGCCCCGGCCGGTATCCAGGGTGACGCGCGCACCCAGCGGCAACGTCAGGTTCGGATCACCATGGCCGCTGGGCCATCCGCCCAGCACCGGAATCCCCCGCGACCGGAACTGATCCAGGATCAGCGGGTACAGCAGCCCTTGCGCCTGCGCGTCGTCCATCTGCACGCCCAAGCGGGTGAAGGTGCCCACCAGCACGCCCTTTACCCCGTCGAACTTGCCGGCGGCCGCTAATTGGCCCAGCAATCGGTCAACGCGCGGCACGGCTTCGTTGACGTCTTCAATGAACAAGATGGCGTCGCGCGTATCGATCTCGTTGCGCGTGCCGGTCAACGCGGCGATCAGCGCCAGGTTGCCGCCGATGAGCCGCCCGCTGGCCACGCCCGGCACCAATTCGGTGGGCAGCGCGTCTTGCGGCGGCGCGATCCAGGACCCGTTGGCCATCTGGCCGGTGATCATCGCCAGCAGATTCGATTCGGTGGGCTGGCGCTTGCCGGCCAGCAAGTCCTGCCCCAGCATCGGGCCATGGAACGTGACGAAACCGGCATGGCGCTGCATGGCCAGGTGCAGCGCGGTGATGTCGCTATAGCCGATGAACGGCTTGGCGTGCTTGCGCAGCAGCGCGTAATCCAATTGGTCCAGCAGGCGCCATGATCCGAAGCCGCCTTGCAGGCACCACACCGCGCCAATGTCTGGCGCGGCGAAAGCCGCGTGCAGGTCGGCCAGGCGGTCGGCATCGCTACCCGCCAGATAGTCATACGGCGCATCCAGGCGCGTCCGGCTGGCCGGCATGACCTGGGCGGCAAAGCCGCGGGCCTCCAGCCATTCGGCGGCATCGTCGCTGGCGCCAGGAGCAGCGGACGCCGGCGCCACGATGGCGACGCGCGCGCCGGGCCGCAACGCGGGCACCGGGGCTGCGCCTTTGCCGTGCGCGGGCGCGGGCGGCGTCGTGGTGGCGATTGCCGGCTGACGGGCGCCCGGCGTCCGGGTCGCGCAGCCGCTCAGCGCCAGCGCCGTCAGGCACAGCGCGCCCGTCTGTTTAAGAAAGCCACGGCGGCCCGGGTTCTGCTTCTGCGCAAGCTCGGCGGGCAGGTTCATGGTCGTGGTCGGTGGTGTCAATGTGGCGTCAGGAATGTGGCGTCAAAACCGTTCGTAGTCCAGCCGATAGCGCCATTGACCCACGGCCAGCCCCGCCATCGGCAGCCGGCCGATGCGGAGGCGGCGCAGCGCTTGCAGCCGCAGGCCCGCGGTATCGCACACGTATTCGATAAAACCCAGCGGCGGCGTCTTCAGCGCAAAGCGCAGGTGCGTTTCGTTCTGCCAGCTGACCTTCATCGGCATGGCGGGACGGCCTTCGAAGGCCAGACCCCGCTGCAACCGGGCCAGGTCGCCTTCGCTTAATTGGCCGGTGACCTGCGCCACGTATTCCTGTTCCACAAGCTTTCCCTCTTCCACCAGCTTGCGTGACACCGGATATTCCTGCGTGTACACCACCAGGCCGCTGGCCGCGCGTTCCAGCGGCGTGACAAGCTTCAGGCCGTTGAACATGCGCTTGAGGTAACGCTGGCCGGACCGGTCGCCCGGCATCTGGTTCTTGGGCACGATCAGGTCGCGGGCCGACCCCGGTTCGTTGTCGGCGTACATGCCCTCGGGCTTGTGCACCAGCACGGTCACGGGTCGCATGTCTTCAAGCTTGGCGCCGGGCAGCAGGCTGACCGTCTGCCCGGGGGCGACGCGGAAGCCAGGCTCTTCGACCGTCTTGCCGTCGACGGCGACCCAGCCGCCTTCGATATAGCGTTCGGCATCGCCGCGGGAGCAGGACTGTTCCGTGGCCAAGCGCTTGGCCAGTCTTACGCTTTCGCTCATCGCGCCACCGCCTGGCATGCGGGCGTGGCCGGTTGGGAAAGCGATTCAGGCGTGCTGTCAGCCAGCACAAATGGGTGCATCGTCATTAAGTATTGCCGGGGTGTTGCAAAACGCGGGCAAAGCGCCCGCGGCGTCAGGCAGATGTTACGCCTTTTCCGGGGGCGGCTCGGGCAGCTTGCCGGCGACCGTCTCCGGAATTTCCGCTGATGCGGCGGGGGGCGGCACATCGGCGATCCACGCATTCACGAGCGTCGACGTCACCGCCAGAATCACCGGCCCGATGAACAACCCGACGATGCCGAAGGCGAACATGCCGCCCAGCACGCCCGACAGAATCAGTAGCAACGACAAGTTCACGCCGCGCTTGATCAACATGGGGCGCAGCAGGTTGTCCAGCATGGCCACCAGCACCGCCCAGATCAGCAGCAGGATAGCGGCCACCTTCATATCGTTCTGGAACAGCCAGATGACACCGCCCAGCATGGGCAGGAACGGGCCCAATTGCGCCAGGCACAGCATCACCATCAAGGCGGTCAGGATGCCTGCCGCCGGCACGCCCGCGATCCACAGCCCCACGCCGCCCAGCACCGACTGCACTACGGCGGTCACCACGATGCCCAGCGCAACCGCCCGGATGGCCGCGCCGGCCAGGCGGACCGCCGCCACGCCGCGCTGGCCGGCCAGCCGGTTCGCGAAACGCTTGACGAAATCAGCCGCCGCCTCGCCCTGGCTATACAGGATGCCGGCAATGACGATGGTGATCAGCATGTGCATGACGAACACGCCGACGATTGCCGCGTGGCTCAACAGCCAGTGCGCCGCGATGGTCAGATAGGGTTCCAGCCGGGCCAGCAGGCCGCCCGCGCCTGCGTCGGACAAGGTTTGCCATTCCTGCGCGACCCGGGGGCCGGCCAGGGGAATGGCGCGCACCCAGCTTGGCGGCGCCAGCAGCGCGTAATCGGGCAGGCTTTTCACCGCCGCCATGATCGCCCCGCCATGTTCGGCCAGGGTGGATATCACCTGATAAAGGGGTAGCACGATCACGAACAGCAGGATCAGCAGCATCACCCCCGTTGCCGCCCAGCGGCGGCCGCCAAGCCGCTGCTGGATGGCCAACAGCACGGGCCAGGTCGCCACCACGATCGTGGTCGCCCAGATCAGTCCGGGCAAGAACGGCCTCAGGATGTAAAGGCTGCCCACCATCAAGGCGGACAAAATCACGATGACAAGCAGGACTCGGGCAAGATCGACTGTAGGACGTGTATTCACCCGCTGCTCCCGGCAGGGCTGGTCGCCCTGCGTGATGGCGCATCGCGACCCGTGTGCGGCTGCCCGGGATGCGCGTCGATGCGATTCTCGGCAATTTATCCGAAATTCACCCGCACTTGTATCTTGTCGTGAAATGCCTTGGGCACGGCGCTTGCTCGTCGAACCGATGCCGCCGAATTTGGAAGGCGATGGCGCCGGACGCTCCGGTCGCCGCCCATCGGACGGCGTCTATATCTTCAGGAGGTACCCCATGAAACTCTTGCCCACCGCCGGCATATTGCTGGCCCTGGCGCTAGCCGGCTGCACCGCGCCCACTTCTTACAGTTCCAGCCCGCCGCGTAGCGACAGCACGACCCGGGATCACGCCAACTACCATTCGGAAAACTTCGGGGAGCCTGACAACACCCCCTTCCAAGGCGTCTACCCCGGGCGTTAGGGCTGCCGTTGTCCCGGTGCGGC
>Ga0307412_10001426_pt1 | contig 13326 bp, 8 predicted proteins | sample DK1Cmetagenome_3_FD_203823 | JGI IMG/M metagenome (GOLD analysis project Ga0307412, IMG submission 203823) | Maize rhizosphere microbial communities from greenhouse at UC Davis, California, United States - DK15-C-1 | ecosystem: Host-associated > Plants > Roots > Rhizosphere > Soil | place: USA...
ACACCGGGCCGGTGCCGTCCACGAACCGCGTCACGGCCGGCATCTCCAGCGGCGGCAGGACGAGCAGGATTCCGATCGCCAGGGCCGCCACGACGCCGATCTTCACGAACGCCGAGAGGTAGTCCCGGGGCGCGAGCAGCAGCCAGACCGGGACGACCGAGGCCGCGAAGCCGTACGCCATGAGCAGCCAGGCGAGCGTCGTTCCGCGCAGCGTGAACAGCGGGGCGAGCGACGGGCTCTCCGACACCCAGCGGCCGGCGTAGAGCGCCCCGACGAGCAGGGCGAGGCCGATCAGGCTTGCCTCGAGGACGCGGTGCGGGCGCACCCAGCGGAGGTAGACGCCCATCAGCATCGCGATCGGGATCGTGAGCCCGATCGTCACCGTCCCCCACGGGCTCGCGCGGAGCGTGTTGACGACGACGAGCGCCAGCACTGAGATGAGCACGATCATGATCCCGAGCACGGCGACGAGTGCCGTGAAGCCGGCCACCGGCCCGATCTCTTCCCTCGCCATCTGGCCGAGCGACTTGCCGTCGCGTCGCACCGAGCCGGCGAGGATGACCATGTCCTGCACCGCGCCGCCGAGCACGACGCCGACGACGATCCACAGCGCGCCGGGCAGGTAGCCGAACTGCGCCGCGAGCGTCGGGCCGACGAGCGGGCCGGGGCCGGCAATCGCCGCGAAGTGGTGGCCGAAGACGATCCAGCGGTGGGTCGGGACGAAGTCGCGCCCGTCGGAGAGCCGCACGGCCGGCGTCGGGCGCGACGCGTCGAGCGCGAACACCCGCCGCGCGATGAATCGGCTGTAGAACCGGTAGGCGACGAGGTAGCTGCAGAGGGCGGCGGTGAGCAGCCAGGCCGCGCTCACCCGCTCGCCGCGCGAGAGGGCAAGCCCGGCGAAGGCGACCGCCCCGGCCGCCGCGATCAGCACCCACAGCGCGGCACGCGCGAGCTTGACCATTCCGGGAGACCGAGGGTAGGGTCGGAGGGGCGGCATCGTGACGAGGGGCGCCGGGCCCGATGCTTGCGCCCCCACGGACTCGTTTGGGACTGCCTGAGCGACCGGCGGCGACGCCAGCAACAGCCGAAGATGACCGCGCAGAATCTCGTAGCCACGCTCGACCCGCACCAGGGCGACGCCGAGTCGGAGGCGGCCCCGCCCCCGCCGCCGGCTCGGCCGGACGTCTCCGTCGTCATGAGCACCTACAATCGCGCCGACCTCGTCGGGGAGGCGATCGAGAGCGTGCTCGGACAGGCGGAGGGGTCGCCGGAGTTCGAGCTGATCGTCGTCGACAACAACTCGACCGACCGCACTCGCGAGGTGGTCGGGGAGATGGTCCCGCGCAGCGGCGGCCGGCTGCGCTACGTCTTCGAGGAGCGGCAGGGGCTCTCCCACGGGCGCAACGCGGGCATCGCCCACGCCCGTGCTCCGATCGTCGCCTTCACCGACGACGACGTTCGCGTCGCCCACGATTGGGTGGCGGCGATCAAGCGCGCCTTCGACGAGCACCCCGACGTGGACTTCGTCGGCGGCAAGGTGCTCCCGCGCTGGCCGACCGCTCCGCCCGACTGGCTCGCCGACGCGCGCTGCGCGCCGCTCGCCCTCACCGACCACGGCGACGAGCCGTTCGTCGTCGACCGCAGCCGGCCGCTCTGTCTCGTCGGCGCCAGCCTCGCCGTGCGCCGCGACGTCTTCGACCGGGTCGGCCTCTTCGACCCCGCCTTCCAGCACCCCGAGGGCTCGGTCTCCTCTATCGAGGACAACGACTTCGAGCTGCGCGTCTGGCGCGCCGGCGGTAAGGGACTGTACGTCCCGAGTATGGTCGCGACGGCCGACGTCCAGCCGAACCGGCTCACGAAGTCCTACTTCCGGAAGTGGCACTCCGACTATGGCGCGCTCTCGGCCGGCCTCCTGCGGCCGGGCGAGATGTACGACCACGACGGCGCGCTCGTCGCCGTGCCGCCGGATGCCGTCACGGTCTTCGGCTCGCCGCCCTGGCTGTACCGCGCCGCGCTGCGCGAGGCGCTCGCGGTGGCGGGGGCGATCGTCCGTCGCCACGAGAGCGACGCCCTGGCGCGCGAGGGCATGCTCCGTCAGCAGGCCGCCGGCCTCGCCGTGAACTTCGCGCGCTTCCGCGCGAGGCCCGGCCGCTCCTACCTCCGCGAGGTCGGCTCGGCCGTCCGGGCGCTGTTCGGCGGGGGGCGGCCGCGGCGGGCGGCCGAGGGGAGCGTCGCGCGCCCTTCCTGACGGGTCGTGGGGCCGCTTCCGCCGCTCTGCCGCTCCCGCGCACGGTCGGCTAGCTTACGCCGCACTCTCATGCGACGCCCGCCGACATTCCTCCTTGCCGCGGCCCTCGCCGGCACCGTCGCCGGGCCGCTCGCCTGCGCCTCGAGCAGGCCGGCCGCCGTGCCGGCGGCGGAGCCCACGCCGCCCCCGCTCGCCGCGCTCGCCGCTCAGCGGATCGTCGTCGTGCCCACCCAACGCCTGCGGGAAGCCGGCGCTCTGGGCTGGCTCGCGCAGGCCGGGGTGCCGCGCGACTACCTCGCCGGGTTCGACGCGGCGATCGCTGCGGCCCTCGCCGAGCGCGGAGCGGGCGGCTCCTGGGTGATGCCGCAGGACGTCCTCCGCTCGGCGCGCCGCAACCCGACCTACGCCACCGACCCCTACGCGCTCGCCGTGAGCTCGCTCGAGCCGTCGCGCCGCCCGCCGCCGCGCGACGCGCCGCTCGCCGAGCCGCTCGCCTCGCAGCTCCGCGCGATCGTCGCCCTCGGCGACGCGCGCTACGTCCTCCTGCCGGTCGAGCTGCGCTTCGAGCGCGTTACGCCGCCGGCCGGTGCGGCGGTCGAGGGCGGCACCGAGAGCGGGCGCGCCGTGCTGCGCGTCGCGCTCGTGGACGCCCGTCTCGCGCAGGTGCGGTGGGCGGGCGACGTGGCGAGCGAGGGCGCCGCAGCGTTCTCCCCCGCGCTCGCGACGAGCGTCGCCGCCCGCCTCGCCGACCTGATCGCGCCGCGTTAGGCGGCGACGGCCCCGACCCCGACTCCCGCCCTTCATGCCAACCCGCGTCACTCTCATCCCCGGCGATGGGATCGGACCGAGCATCACGGAGGCGACGGTCCGCGTCCTCGAGGCCGCCGGCGCCGACATCGAGTGGGACCGCCAGCTCGCCGGGATGTCGGCGATCAGTCGCTGGCACGACCCGATGCCGGACGTGACGCTCGACTCGATTCGCCGCACCGGCGTCGCCCTCAAGGGCCCGCTCGAGACGCCGGTCGGCGAGGGGTACCGGTCGGTCAACGTCGCCCTCCGCAAGACGTTCGACCTCTACGCCAACGTCCGGCCGGCCCACATCATCATGCGCCGCGGGCGGTTCGAGAAGGTGGACATCGTCCTCGTGCGCGAGAACACCGAGGGGCTCTACATCGGCATCGAGCACTACCTGCGGATCGGCGACGACCCGCGCGCCGCCGCCGAGTCGCTCGCCGTCATTACGCGCTTCGGCTCCGAGCGCATCGTCCGCTACGCCTTCGAGTACGCGGTCGCCCACGGCCGCAAGAAGGTCACGATCGTCCACAAGGCCAACATCCTGAAGTTCTCGCAGGGGCTGTTCCTCGACGTCGGCCGCGAGATCGCGAAGGAGTACCAGGGCCGCATCGAGTTCGAGGAGCAGATCGTGGACGCGATGGCGATGAAGCTCGTGCTGCACCCCGAGCGCTTCGACGTCATCGTCACGACCAACCTGTTCGGCGATATCCTCTCCGACCTCGTCTCGGGGCTTGTCGGCGGACTCGGGCTCGCGCCCGGCGCGAACATCGGCCGCACGGGCGCGATCTTCGAGGCGGTTCACGGCACCGCTCCCGACATCGCCGGCCGCAACGTCGCCAACCCCGGCGCCCTCCTCCTCGCCGCCTGCATGATGCTCGACCACCTCGGCGACAAGCCGCGCGCCGACCGCATCCGCGCCGCGTTCGAGGGCCTCGTCCACGAGGGCACCGTCCTCACCCGCGATCTCGGCGGCACGGCGTCCACCGACGAGTTCACCGACGCGATCATCGCCCGACTCAGGTGACGGCGAGCGTGTCTGGCAACCGTACGGCCGCCGCGACCCACCTCGAAAGGTCGCGCACCCGATGACCGACCCACGAGCCGTGGCGCCGAGCGCGCTCCGCGTCCTGCACGTCTCCGACCTGCACTTCGGCCGCCCCGCGGTGCCGGAGCAGATCGAGGCGATCGAGGCGGCCATCGCGCGTGAGCACCTCGACGTCGTCGCCGTCTCCGGCGACCTCTCCCAGCGCGCCCGCGCCGGCGAGTTCCAACGGGCGGCAGTCTTCCTGCGCGACGCGCGGCGGGTCAGCCAGACGATCGTCGTGCCCGGCAACCACGACGTGCACTGGTGGCGCGCCCCGCTCGGCCTCGGCGACCGCGAGCGGGTCTACGAGACCTACCGCGCCTACGTAAGCGCCGACCTCGAGCCCGTGCTACGCGTGCCCGGCGCGACCTTCGTCGGCCTCAACACGTCGCACGGCGTCACCCGCCGCACGCTCACCTGGAACGTGCGCGACATCTCCATCCTCGGCGACCTCACGAAGGCCCAGCTCGAGTACGCGCGAGCCACCTTCGAGGGCGCCCGCAGCGGCGACGCGCGCGTCGTCGTCATGCACCACAATCCGGTGAAGGGCGAGCTCTCCCAGCGCCACGGCCTCAAGAACACGCGCAAGATCCTTGGCGCGTTCGCCGAGATGGGCGTGGACCTCGTCCTCTGCGGCCACGACCACCAGGAGGCGATTCACTACGTGGAGCACACGCGCAAGGGGACGATCGTCTCCACCGCCGGCACGGTCTCCAACCGCTCGCGCGGCGGGCGTCCGTCGTCGTACAACGTGATCTCCATCTCGGCCTCCAGCATCGACGTGGTCACCCACGTCTGGAGCGGCGAGGGGCGCACCTTCGCGCCCGGTGCCACGCGGTGCTTCGAGCGCTAGTCGGCGGGGCGCTGTCGGGCGTGCTCGCCCACCTCGTCGGACGTCGGCGCAGCGGCCGCCCGGCGGCGCCCGACGACGCGCAGCTCTCGCTGGACCTTCCCGGCCACGGCGCGCCGCGCCGGTCGGAGCGCCCGCATGAGCCGGTCGCGAAACACCCCGACCCCCCTCCGCGCCCCGCCGCGCCGCCGGCCACGGCCGACGCCCTGCTCGCCCGGCTGTACACCCTCGGCCTCGGCGCGGACCTCTCCGCGGGCGGGATCGATCGCTGTCGCCTCACGCGGAACCGCGCGGTGATGGTCAGCTTCCGCAACGGCGAGCTGCGCATCCACCGCGGCTACCTCGCAGCGCCCGACGAGGTTCTCCGCGCCGTCGTCGCGCTCGTGCAGGCGCGCACGCGCGCCCGCCGCGCCGCGGCGCAACGCGTCATCCTCGCCTTCCCAGTGCACGCCGGGGACGCCGCCGCGCCCGCTCCACGGCCGCGGGGCCGCGAGCGCACGCACGCGGCCGACGAGCCGATGGTGCGCGTCCTCGCAGAATGGCACCGGCGCTACAACGATCGCTACTTCGGCGGCCGCCTCTCCGCCGTGCCGATCCGCGTCTCGCGGCGGCTGCGGCGGCGGCTCGGCCACTACACCGCGGCCGCCTCCGGCGGACTGTCGGCCGAGATTGTCATCGGGCGCTCCCACATCCGCCGGCACGGCTGGGAGGAGGCGCTGCACACGCTCCTCCACGAGATGGTGCACCAGTGGCAGGACGAGACCGGGCAGGCGATAGACCACGGCGCCGGCTTCCGGCGCAAGGCGCGCGAGGTCGGGATCACGCCGGCCGCCCGGCGCGTGGTCGGGCGGCGCGGCGAGTCGGCGGCGTGATGCCGAGCAGCGGGAGGTGCGCGGCGCTCGCCGCCAGCACATCTTGGCTGGCATGACCAGCCCCGACGTTCCCTCGACGCACCCCCTCTTCCGCGGCGAGCGCCGCCCGCCCGACGGCGCCGAACGGCTCGCCGAGCGCGTGACGCGGCTCGCCGCCGCCGCGCTGCGCGCGCCGATGGCGTCGCTGGCCGTCGGCGGGGACGACGGGCTATACGTGAAGCGCTGCGTCGGCTTCCCGGCGGCGCACACGCCGCGGCCCGGCTCGCCCTTTCTCTGCCCTCTCTCGCGCCACGTCTTCGCGTCCAGCGCCCCGCTCGTCGTCCCCGACGTGCCCGCCCACCCCCTCGGCGCCGGCCACGCGGGACTCGCCGCGCTCGGCGTGCGCGCCTACCTCGGCGTCCCGCTGCGCACCGGAGGCGGTACGACGCTCGGCATGCTCAGCGTCTTCGCCCACGAGCCGCGACAGTGGACGGCGTCTGACGAACAGCTCCTGGGCGACCTGGCGGCGCTCGTCGTCGAGGACTGCGAGCGACGCGACGCGGGCCTCGCCGCGTCCGCCGCGAGGAGGCGGCGCGCGGCGGGCGGCGGGGCGAACGAGCCTCGCCGCGAGGCGCGTCGTTGGGAGACCATGGGTCGTCTCGCCGGCGGGATCGCCCACGACTTCAACAACGTCCTGGCGGCGATCACGGGGTACAGCCGGATCGCGCTCCGGTCGCTCCCCGGAGCCGGCGAGCCGAACGACGACGTGGGAGTGCTTCCGCCCGCCGTGCTGCGCCAGCTCAGGTCGGACGTCGAGGAGATCGTCGCCGCGGCGACGCGCGGGGCGGCACTCACCGCACAGCTCCTCGCCTTCGCGCGGCCGGCGCCGGGCGAGCCGGCGGTCGCCGCGCTCGACGCCGTCGTCGCCGAGGTGGTCGCGATGGCCCGGCCGCTGCTCGGCGCCGGAATCGACGTCGGCGTGGCGCAGGGCGCGGCCGCGGCGCGCGCTCGCATCGCGCCCGCCCAGCTGCGCCAGCTCCTCCTCGATCTACTCCTGCACGCGCGGGACGCGCTGCCGCGCGGCGGCACCGTGACGGTCGAGACGCACCGCGGCGCCGCCGACTCGGAATCGTCTGCCGAACGACTGTCGCTGGTCGTGCGCCGCGACGGTGCCGACGCGTCGCCCGAGGCCGTCGCATGGGGCGACCTCGGCTCCGCGCGCGAGATCGCCGGTCTGGCCGGCGGGGAGGTCGTGGTCGAGCGAGGGCAGGGGCGAGGGCTCGCCGTGCGTGTCGAGCTCCCTGCCGCCGCCGGCGAGGCGCCGACGAACGGGGCGGCGCGGCCGAGCGCGAACGATGACGCCCGCCGAGAGGCGACCGTGCTGCTGGTCGAGGACGAACCCAGCGTGCGTCAGCTCGCCACGACGGTCCTCGGCCGGCTCGGCTACCGGGTCGTACCTGCTGCCGGCGGCGCCGAGGCGCTGCGCCTGCTCGACGCGCTGGCCGCGGACGACCTCGTGCCGGAGCTGCTCGTCACCGACGTCACGATGCCCGGCATGAGCGGGACGCAGCTCGCGGGCGTGGTCGTCCGCCGGCAGCCCGGCATCGCCGTGCTCTACATGTCGGGGTACGGCGAGCCCGCGCCACCGCCGGACGCCACGTCCACCGCACGCGCCGCCTTCCTGCAGAAGCCGTTCGCCATCGAGGACCTCGCGGCGCGCGTGCGCGAGCTGCTGGAAGGCGCACCTCGATAGTCGGGCGGGGGCGCCCGCGCCCTTTGCGCGCGGGCGCCACGGCGCGCCATCTTTCCCGAACCGCGCCGCGCTCCGCTCCGCCGCACCACGCTGGCCGCGCCAGCCCCACCCCCTCGTCGTATGGCCACCGAAATCGCTCCGACGTCGCGTGCCGCCGAGTCGGTCGCGGCGCTGCCGTCCGTCCAGCTCGCCCCGCGCGACGCCGACCTGTACAACATCGACGCCGCCTTGACCGAGGAGGAGCGCGCCGTTCGCGACTCCGTGCGGCAGTTCGTGAACGACCGCGTCCTCCCGATCATCGGCAAGGCGTACGTCGAGGGGAAGTTCCCCAAGGAGCTCATTCCCGAGATGGCCGAGCTGGGCGTGCTCGGCGCCAACCTGCCCGAGGAGTACGGCTGCGCGGGACTCAACAACGTCGCCTACGGGCTGATCATGCAGGAGCTCGAGCGCGGCGACTCGGGGATCCGCTCCTTCGCCTCGGTGCAGGGCGCGCTGGTGATGTATCCCATCTACGCCTTCGGGAGCGAGGAGCAGCGCCGACGCTGGCTGCCGCGCATGGCGGCTGGCGAGGTGATCGGCTGCTTCGGCCTGACGGAGCCCGACTACGGGTCCAACCCGAGCGGGATGATCACCACGGCGCGCGAGCAGGCGGACGGAAGCTTCCTGCTCAACGGCGCGAAAATGTGGATCACGAACGGCTCGCAGGCCCACGTCTCGATCGTCTGGGCGAAGACGACGATGCGCGGCCAGAGCGAGGACCGGAGCGACCGCTCGATCCGCGGCTTCGTCGTTCCCACCGACACGAAGGGCTTCACGGCGAAGGACCAGAAGGGGAAGCTCTCCCTGCGGGCCTCCGACACGAGCGAGCTGGTGCTCGAGGACGTGCGCCTGCCGGCCGACGCCATCCTGCCGAAGTCGGGAGGGCTCAAGAGCCCGCTGATGTGCCTCACGCAGGCGCGCTACGGCATCTCGTGGGGCGCCGTCGGCGCCGCCATGGCGTGCTTCGAGGAGGCGGTGTCGTACTCGAAGCATCGCGTCATGTTCGACCGCCCGATCGGCGGCTTCCAGATCCAGCAGGCGCGCCTCGCCGACATGCTCACCGAGATCGTGAAGGCCCAGCTGCTGTCGCTCCACCTCGGCCGGATGAAGGACGCCGGCACGTTCACGCCGACGCAGGTCTCGCTCGCCAAGCGCAACAACGTGAGCATGGCGACCGACGTCGCGCGCGAGGCCCGTCGCCTGCTGGGCGCGAACGGCATCCTCGCCGAGTACGCCTCGATGCGGCACATGGCGAACCTCGAGAGCGTCTACACGTACGAGGGCACGCACGACATCCACACGCTGATTCTCGGGCAGGCGATTACCGGCATCGCAGCGTTCAAGTGAGCGGGTGAGTTGTCGCGACCGCGCGCGTGAACGAAGGGCGCCTCGGATGGCTCGAGGCGCCCTTACACTTTCAATACGGTTGTCGGGATCGTCCGCATGCGACGCGCGGTGCTTGCTGCTCGCGACGGCGCGGGATATGGTAGCGGCGCAATCTCGCCGCGCGAGTACGGCAGCTCGTTCTGCTCGCGTGACGTGTCGTCGCCGTCGTCGCCTCGCGACTCCTGGCCTCTCGAGATTCGCGTGGCGTCAGCCGCCGAGCATCCTCCGCTCGACGCGACGGACGTCCCCGATCCCGCTCGCACGAGGCCCACCATGACAGTTGTCGGGTCGACTCCGGTGAACGCCGGACACTGGCGATCGCCGGTGCGTCAGCTCCTCTCAATCACCGCGTGCGCGCTCGCCGTGACGGCGGTGGCCGCGTCGGCGCTCGGCGCGCAGCAGCCGGACGCGCCGCAGGGCATGGTCGGCGGGACCGTGATCGCCGAGCGTACCGGCGCGCCGATCCCCGAAGTGCAGGTGCTCGTCGAGGGCACGACCCGCGGCGCGGTCAGCGACGCCGCGGGCCGCTTCCGCATCGTCGGGCTCGCCGGCGACAGCGTGCGGCTCAGCGTACGGCGCATCGGGTACCGGCCCGAGTCCGTCGGCGCGAGCGTCGGCGACGAGAACGTGCGCATCGCGCTCGTCGAGCGGGCCGTCGAGCTGAACGGCGTCGTCGTGACCGGCACGGCGGGCGCCACTCAGCGGCGCGAGCTCGGGAACGCGGTCTCGCAGATCCGGGCGAGCGAGGTCGTCGCCACCGCCCCGGTCAACAACGTCCAGGAGCTCCTCAACGCGCGCGCGCCGGGCGTCAACATCATCCAGAGCTCGGGCCAGGCCGGCGCCGGCGCGCGGATCCGCATCCGCGGCGCGTCGAGCCTCTCGCTCACCAACGAGCCGCTGATCTACGTGGACGGCGTGCGCGTGGACAACACCCAGGCCACCGGCCCGACGAGCCAGGCCTTCGAGTCGCGGCCGATCTCCCGGTGGAACGACTTCAATCCCGAGGACATCGAGTCCATCGAGGTGATCAAGGGGCCGGCGGCGGCAACGCTCTACGGAACTGAAGCGTCGAACGGCGTCATCCAGATCATCACCAAGCGCGGAACGGCCGGCAAGCCGCGCTTCGACGTCACGGTGCGGCAAGGCGCCCAGTGGTTCCAGGATCCCGAGGGGCGCATCGAGACGAACTACGGCGAGGTCCCGTCGGCCGCCGGCGGCGGCGCGCTCGACACGGTGCTCCTCGACATCGTCGAGCTCGAGGAATCGCGCGGCAACAAGATCTTTCGCACGGGCCAGACGCAGGAGTACAACCTCAGCGTCAGCGGCGGCTCCTCGCTCCTCCGTTACTACCTCGGCGGCGCCCTCAACCGCGACGAAGGGGTCGAGGCGACGAACAAGCTGAAGCGCTACAACGGTCGCCTCAACCTGTCGTTGACGCCGAGCAGCGAGTGGGACGCCGCGGCGAGCCTCGGCTATACCACCGGCCGCACCGACATCGGGTTCGAGTCCGGGGGCGGCGGCGTCACCTGGACGACCTACTTCGCCCAACCGCAGAACCTCGACTCCCCGACGCGCGGCTTCTACAGCGGCCCGCCGGAGGCCTACACGCGGGGCTTCGAGATCTTTCAGGACGTCTCGCGGTTCACGGGCAGCGTCACGCTCAATCATCGGCCGCTCAGCTGGTTCAACCATCGCGTCATCGCCGGCACCGACCGGCTGAACGAGGACAACCAGGAGATCGGCCAGCGCAACGATGCGCTCTCGATCTTCTTCTCGGAGCTCGGAGGCGGTCCTGAGGGCACCAACGGCTACATGGACGTGTCGACGCGGGACGTCCGCTACAACAGCTTCGATTACGTCGCCAGCGCGCGGCTCGGCATCTCGCCGTCGCTGCTCTCCACCACGTCGTTCGGCACGCAGTACTACGTGAAGGAGATCCGGCGCCGCGGCATCTACGGCGAGGGATTTCCGGCGCCCGGCTTCAAGTCGCTCTCCGCGGTCGCCCGCATCGAGGAAAACGAGGACGACATCATCCCCAACAAGACGCTGGGCTTCTTCCTCCAGGAGCAGCTGGGCTGGCAGGATCGGCTCTTCGTCACCGGCGCCGTGCGGGCCGACGACAACAGCGCCTTCGGCGCCAACTTCGACCGCGCCTACTATCCCAAGTTCAGCGTCGCGTGGGTGGCGAGCGAGGAGCCGTTCTTCCGGCTCCCCTTCGTGAGCGCGCTCAAGCTGCGCGCGGCCTTCGGCGAGAGCGGTCAGCAGCCGGACGCCTTCGCCTCGGTCGCCACGTACATCGCCGGCGGCAACGGCACGATCACGCCCGGCGCCCTCGGAAATCCCGACCTCGGACCGGAGCGGAGCCGCGAGACCGAGCTCGGTTTCGACGCCGGCTTCCTGAACGACCGGGCGGGGATCGAGTTCACGTACTTCACCGGCGTGACCCGCGACGCGATCCTCTCGCGCGGCGTTCCGCCGTCCTCCGGGTCCGGCGGAATACCGGACCCCAACACGGGTGTCGGGCTCCAGTTCTTCAACGCCGGCCGGGTGACGCGGCGAGGGATGGAGCTGCTCGTTCGCGGACAGCCGATTCAGACCCGAAACCTCGACCTCGACCTGTCGTTCAACATCGGCACGAACAGCAACGAGATCGAGAGCCTCGGCAGCAATCCCGACGGCACGCCGATCTCCGTCGTCTCGATCGACGCCTACAACGAGCACCGCGTGGGCTACCCGGTCGGCTCGTGGTTCCGCACGCGGGTCGTCAGCGCGCGCCTCGACCCGGCGACCGGTGAGGCCGTGGACGTGCTCTGCGACGACGGGCAGGGCGGCTCGGTGGACTGCGACTCGGCGCCGCGCGTCTTTCTGGGCAACGGCGTCCCGAAGCGGGAGGGCGCGTTCAGCGGCGCGCTCACGTTCCTGCAAAACTTCCGGCTCGCCGCCCTCGTGGATTTCAAGGGCGGCTACAAGAAGCTGGACGGGCTGCACCGCGTGCGCTGCCACCTGTTCAACGAGTGCCGGGTGAACTTCTACCCCCAGGAGTTCGACCCCAGGTACGTGGCGGCCGTGCAGAGCGGGACGAGCCTGATCGACGACCTGATTCGCGACGCCAGCTTCACGCGGCTCCGCGAGGTGTCCTTCACCTACACGCTGCCGTCGCAGCTCGCGCAGCGCATCGGCGGCTCCAGCGCCTCGGTCACCCTCGCTGGCCGCAACCTGCACACGTGGACGAAGTGGCCCGGCATCGATCCGGAGGCGTCGTTCAACGGCGGAACGCGCGGCAGCTACGCGCAGTGGGAGCAGAACGTGGTGCCGCCACTCACCTCCTTTGTCACGACCTTCAACGTCGGCTTCTGAGCGCCTCGCGGCGCCTCACCCGAACTCCACGGACTCATGACGGCATCGCGAATCCAGAACCAGCCGGCCCGACCGGCGCAGGCCAGGCGGCGGTGGCCCGCCGCGCTGCTGCTTCTCGGCGCGCTCGGAGCGTGCGACCTCGACGTAACAACTCCGAGCCGCCTCAAGGCGTCGGACCTCGACAATCCCGGCAGCGCGCAATTGCTCGTCGACGGCGCAGAGGCCGACTTCCAGTGCGCGTACGGTGACTACGTCGTGGTCAGCGGGCTCATCGCCGGCGAGCTCGCCGACGCCTCCCAGACGGCGTCGCGCTGGTCCTACGACCGGCGCGTGATAGATCCCAGCGAGTCGCATTACGCGCTCGAGAGCTGCGAGGGCCTCGGTGTGTACACCCCGCTGCAGACCGCGCGATTCAGTAACGTCGGCACGCTGCGCAAGCTCCAGGCGTGGACCGACGAGCAGGTCCCGAACCGCCAGCGGCTCATCGCTCAGACGGCGGCGTACGCGGGCTACAGCCTCGTCATGCTCGGCGAAGGCTTCTGTCGCGCGCCGGCCGAGACGAACGGCCCGGCGCTCGACCAGACGGCGCTCTTCGCGAAGGCGGAGGAGCACTTCGCGACGGCGATCGCGGCGGCGCAGGCCGCCGGCAGCGACGCTGAGGCCGCGTCGCTGCTCAACCTGGCCTACGTCGGGCGCGCGCGGGCCCGACTGGATCAGGGCAAGGAGTCCGAGGCCGCCGCCGACGCGGCGCTCGTCCCGGCGAGCTTCGTCTACGCCCTCGCTACCTTCAGTACCGCAAGCCGGCTCGAGAACCGCGTCTACTCGGAGAACAACAAGGCGGTGCAGGTGAACATCGGCGCGAGCTACCAGAAGCCCGATTCGTTCGCCGTCGCCTTCGCTCCGTCACGAACGGACGGACGGGGAGATCCGCTCTGGGTCCAGCAGAAGTACCTGGACCTCGAC
>Ga0307412_10001429_pt1 | contig 13295 bp, 9 predicted proteins | sample DK1Cmetagenome_3_FD_203823 | JGI IMG/M metagenome (GOLD analysis project Ga0307412, IMG submission 203823) | Maize rhizosphere microbial communities from greenhouse at UC Davis, California, United States - DK15-C-1 | ecosystem: Host-associated > Plants > Roots > Rhizosphere > Soil | place: USA...
TGAGGTAATTGACGAACGAGTAAGGGCTGGTGGGGTTGCGCAGGGTCACCAGGTCCTTGAGGAAGGAAATCTGCAGCTCGCTCTGGGTCACCAGCGTGTTGCCGTGCCAGCGATAGTCAGCCTGTTTGTCGAGGAACAGCACGTCCAGTTCGCCCTGCACCGGGCCACGCTCCTGCAGCGCGATGGCCAGCGCCAGGTTCGAGGGGCCGAAGCCAATGCCGATCAAGTCGTGAACGTGGGGCGCTGCAATTGCCTGAGTCATGTCCAGTGTCCTCTGGAAAAGCCCCTCAACAGGGCACGAAAGCCGGGTGACCTGTTCGGCGCGCATCGGGCCGCCAGATCGTCTGTTGAGAGGAACGAAGAGGATGTCAGAAAATTTACCGCCGCAGGATTCACGCCGGGTGAATCAGGTCGCGTCCCACTGCCGTACGCGAACGCGGCAATGCTTCATGGCGTTGACGATGTGTTTTTCCACCAGCGCGCGGGAAATGCCCAGGCGCTCGGCAATCTGCGAATGGGACAACCCTTCGAGCTTGCGCAGCAGGAAGCTTTCGCGGCACAGCGGTGGCAACTCGGCCAGGGCGCGTTGCAGCATGTCCAGGCGTTGGCCGTGGTCGAGGCTGGTATGGGGCGACGGGGTGAAGAAGCGTTCTTCTGTGTCGAGCACGTCGAGGGATTCGGATTGGCGCAGCGTGTTGCGCCGATGCCCATCGATCACCAGGTTCAGTGCGGTGCGATACAAGAACGCCCGCGGCTGCTCGATGGGCGTATCGCTGGCGCGCTCCAGCACCCGCACATAAGCGTCATGCACCACATCTTCGGCCGCCTGGCGGTTGCCTAGCCTGGCGTTCAGGAAACACACCAGCTCGCGATAGTAGTTTTCCAACATGACTCCCGTGCGCAGTGACTGCGACAGCTTTCCCTGGGCCCCTCGGCATGCCGGAAAACGCATGGCACGATGGTGGCAGATTCAATCGCGTAATTTATAGTAATTCTCATATAGATTTAAAGCTTTGGTTTGCATCAGGCCGGATTCGTAGTGCCGAGCACTGCATTTGTGGCGAGGGGATTTATCCCCGCTGGGCTGCGCAGCAGCCCCTCAGGGCCAACAACTCGGTGTTGCCAGATATTTTGAGTAGCAGGTTTTGGGGCTGCTGCGCAGCCCAACGGGGATAAATCCCCTCGCCACAGATAAATCCCCTCACCACAACATCACCTGACCTGGTTATTGCGCTGCCCTTCCGCCGACCGCTACCAAGTATTTCATCCCGCTAAATTCCCGCCCCGAACACTCGTCTACCAGAACAGCCTCCCGTCCCGCCCCTCCGTGCGACGGGCCCGACATCACCGGCCGGAACCCTGCATGAAACGTCCCCGCCTCACCCGCCCCGCCTGGCTCCTGACTTTTGCCCTGCTGCCGGCCGTGGCCTTCGCCGCGTGGCAGGCGGTCGGGTCGGGCCATGAGCCTGTCGCCACCGCCCCGGTCACCCGTGGCGATATCGAAAACAGCGTCACCGCCCTAGGCACCTTGCAGCCGCGGCGCTACGTCGACGTGGGCGCCCAGGCGTCCGGGCAGATCCAGAAGATTCACGTCGAGGCCGGCGACGAGGTCACGGAGGGCCAACTGCTGGTTGAAATCGACCCGTCCACACAAAAAGCCAGGCTCGACGCCGGACGGTTTTCCATCGAAAACCTCAAGGCCCAGCTTCAGGAACAGCGCGCCCAACACGACCTGGCGCAGCAGAAATTCCGTCGCCAGCAGCAACTCAAGGCCGGCGGCGCCACCCGCGAAGAAGACGTGCAGACCGCCCAGGCCGAGGTGCGCGCGACCCAGGCCCGCATCGACATGTTCCAGGCACAGATCCGCCAGGCCCAGGCCAACCTGCGCAGCGATGAAGCCGAGCTGGGTTACACGCGCATTTATGCGCCGATGAGCGGCACCGTGGTCGCCATCGGCGCCCGGGAAGGCCAGACGCTCAACGCCCAGCAGCAGACGCCGTTGATCCTGCGCATCGCCCGGCTGTCGCCGATGACCGTCTGGGCAGAGGTTTCGGAAGCCGACATCGGCCACGTCAAGCCGGGCATGACCGCCTATTTCACCACCCTCGCCGGCGGCGGCCGGCGCTGGAGCAGCACTGTCCGGCAAATCCTGCCGGTGCCGCCGCGTCCGCTGGAAGCCAGCCAGGGCGGCAGTCCCTCCGGTGGCCGCAGCGGCAGCGAACGGGTGGTGCTCTACACGGTGTTGCTGGACGTGGACAACGCCGACCGCGCCTTGATGACCGACATGACTGCCCAGGTGTTTTTTGTCGCCGCCCAGGCCAAGGATGTGCTGACCGTGCCCATCGCCGCCGTGCAAGACGCCGATCAAGTGCGAGTGCTCGCCGACAACGGCGATGTCCAGTCACGCACCGTTCGTACCGGCGTCAGCGATCGCCTGCGCACGCAAATTGTCGACGGCCTGAGTGAAGGCGACCGCGTGCTGATTGGTCCGGCCAGCGGCAACGGAGGTTGAATGAATACGCCCCTGATCGAGCTGCGGGACATTCGCAAGGGCTACGGCGGCGGCGACAGCCCTCGGGTAGAAGTCCTGCGGGGCATCGACTTGTCCATTCACTCCGGCGAATTCCTGGCGATTGTCGGGGCGTCCGGCTCCGGCAAATCCACCTTGATGAACATTCTCGGCTGCCTCGACCGCCCTACCAGCGGCGAGTACCGCTTTGCCGGCGAAGACGTCGCCAGGTTGGGCAGCGATGAACTGGCCTGGCTGCGCCGCGAAGCGTTCGGCTTCGTGTTCCAGGGCTATCACCTGATCCCGTCCGGCACGGCCCAGGAAAACGTCGAGATGCCGGCCATCTATGCCGGCACCTCGGCCGCCGAGCGCCACGCCCGGGCCAGCGCCCTGCTCGAACGCCTCGGCCTGGCGAGCCGCACCGGCAACCGCCCCCATCAACTCTCCGGCGGGCAGCAGCAACGGGTGTCGATTGCCCGGGCCTTGATGAACGGCGGCCACATCATCCTCGCCGACGAGCCCACCGGCGCCCTCGACAGCCAGAGTGGCATCGAGGTCATGGCCTTGCTCGACGAACTGGCAAGCCAGGGCCACGTGGTGATCCTGATCACCCACGACCGCGAAGTCGCGGCCCGGGCCAAGCGCATTATTGAAATCCGCGACGGGTCGATCATCAGCGACAGCGCCACCGCCGCACCACAGGCCAATGCCAAGGCGTTGCAAGCCGTGGACCTGCGCCAGCGCCTGAGCGCCGGCAGCGAACACAACGGCGCCTGGAAAGGCGAACTGGTAGACGCGGTGCAAGCGGCCTGGCGGGTGATGTGGATCAATCGCTTTCGCACCGCCCTGACCCTGCTCGGCATCGTCATCGGCGTGGCCTCGGTGGTGGTCATGCTGGCCGTTGGCGAAGGCAGCAAGCGCCAGGTCATGGCCCAGATGGGCGCCTTTGGTTCGAACATCATTTACCTCAACGGCACCGCCCCCAACCCGCGCGCGACCAAGGGCATCATCAGCGAACAGGACATCGCCGCCCTCGCTGCCCTGCCCGAAGTGCAACGCATCATGCCGGTCAACGGCAAGAACGCCAGCGTGCGTTTCGCCAATCTCGACCACACCAGCTACGTGGGCGGCAACGACACGAATTTCCCGATCATCTTCAATTGGCCGGTGGCCCAGGGCACCTATTTCAGCGACGCCGATGAACGCAGCGCCGCGGCGGTGGCAGTGATCGGGCACAAGGTCCGGCAAAAGCTGTTCAAGGACGTCGCCGACCCGATCGGCCGCTACATCCTGATCGAAAACGTGCCGTTCCAGGTCGTTGGCGTACTGGCGGAAAAAGGCGCCAGCTCCGGTGATTCGGACGCCGACAACCGCATCGCCGTGCCCTACTCCGCCGCCAGCGTGCGGCTGTTCGGCACGCGCCATCCCGAATACGTGGTGATCGCCGCTCGCGACGCGGGCAAGGTCAACGAGGCCGAACAGGCCGTCTCCCGCACCTTGCTGCGCCTGCATAACGGCAAGCAGGATTTCGAGCTGACCAACAATGCCGCGATGATCCAGGCCGAGGCCCGCACCCAGGGCACGCTGTCGTTGATGCTCGGGGCCATTGCGGCGATTTCGCTGCTGGTGGGCGGCATCGGCGTGATGAACATCATGCTCATGACCGTGCGCGAACGGACCCGGGAGATCGGTATCCGCATGGCCACCGGTGCCCGCCAGCGGGACATCCTGCGCCAGTTCCTGACCGAAGCGGTGATGCTCTCGGTGGTCGGCGGGCTTGCCGGTATCGGCCTGGCCCTGCTGGTGGGCGGTGCGTTGCTGCTGGGCAAGATCGCCGTGGCCTTCGAATGGCTGGCCGTGTTCGGCGCCTTCGGTTGCGCGTTGGTCACCGGCGTCGTCTTCGGTTTCATGCCCGCCCGCAAGGCCGCCCGCCTCGACCCGGTCGCGGCCCTCACCAGTGAATGAACCCCATCTTATGAAAGCGCACCTGACCCTCCTGGCCGCCAGCCTGTTGCTGGTGGCGTGTGGCACGCCTTTGTCGACGCCCGACAGCGGCATTCAACCGCCCGAGGCGTGGCAGAACCTGGACAAGCCAAGCGCTGCGGTTGATAACCAGCAATGGTGGACGCAGTTCGGCAGCCCGCAACTCGATCGGTTGATCGAACAAGCACGCCAGGGCAGTTTCGACCTCGCGGCCGCCATGGCCCGGGTTCGCCAGGCTCAAGCCAGCGCGGTGATCGCCGGCGCGCCGTTGCTGCCGGAAATCAGCGCCGGGCTCAACGGCAATCGCCAGGAACTGCTGCGGGGCAAGGGCTACAGCCAGTTGGACGTCGATCGGAACAACCGCACCATCGATTACTACGACGCCCACCTCAGCGCCAGTTATGAGCTGGATTTCTGGGGTGGTAAACGGGCGGCCCGGGACAGTGCGCTGAGCACGTTGTCGGCCAGCCAGTTTGATCGGGCGACCGTGGAACTGACCCTGCTCAGCGCCGTCGCCAATAGCTACAGCCAAGCCTTGTCCCTGCACGAACAACAGCGCATCGCCGAACTGAACCTGGCCAACGCCCGCAATGTGCTCGACCTGGTGCAAACCCGCTACGACGCGGGCAGCGCCACGGCACTGGAACTGTCCCAACAAAAGAGCCTGGTGGCGGCCCAGGAGCGACGGTTACCGCAAGTGCAGCAACAAGCCCGCGAGGCGTTGATCACCCTCGCGGCACTGTTGGGCGAACCGGTGCAGTCGCTCAAGCTCGACAATGAATCATTCGACGCATTGCACTGGCCCGCCATCGACGCCGGGGTGCCCAGCGACCTGCTGCTGCGCCGTCCCGACATCGCCGCCGCCGAAGCCCGCCTCGCCGCCGCCCAGGCCGACATCACCGTCGCCCGCGCCGCCATGCTGCCCTCGGCCACCCTGGGCCTGAGCCTGGCCACCGGCGCCGACATCGCCGACCAGTTGCTGCGCAACAACGTCTACAACCTCAGCGCCGGGCTCGCCGCACCGATCTTCAACAACGGTCGCCTCAAGGCCGAACGAGACAGGACAACAGCACGCCAGGAGGAACTGCTGGAGCTCTATCGTGCTGCGATCATCAACGGCTTCGCCGACGTCGAAAAAGCCCTGAACGGCATCCGCGGCCTGGACCAGCAACGGCAATGGCAACGCGAAGAACTGGACCAGGCCCAGACCGCCTTCGACATCGCCCAGCGCCGCTACCAGGCCGGCGCCGAAGACCTGCTCACCGTGCTCGAAACCCAACGCACGCTGTACGCCGCCCAGGACATGAACGTGCAATTGCGACTGGCGCGGGTGCAGGCGAGCGTGGCGTTGTACAAGGCGTTGGGTGGGGGTTGGCGGGTGATGTAGGCCTCAAACAACTTTCAAGCGTAGTGACATTTGTGGCGAGGGGATTTATCCCCGCTGGGCTGCGTAGCAGCCCCATTAGCCGCACCTCAGCGTGTCAGATGTTTCGAGGGTGCTGGTTTTGGGGCCGCTTCGCAGCCCAGCGGGGATAAATCCCCTCGCCACAGATCATTCCATCTTCCTAAACGGTGTTCGGCTTTGGCTCTGTTTATCGGGCCATGTAGGACACCCGAGTAAGGCTACATCGCCTTGCGTCATTGCCTACAACTACGCCAGAATCCGCCGGCTTGTGCGCTTGGCTCGTGGCTTTTACTGTTCTCGGGTCGCTGTTTCCAGCGATCGGGTTTGGTAGCCCGCGAGTCAACTAGGCGCAAGCGCCACCTCTTGCAGATGCTGTCTGGGCATCTGTTTCATGGTGGCCGTGCGCAGGGCGTCTTCGGGCGCGCCGGGTTCCTAGTGCTCCGGTCTACCAACCCGCGTACGGCCGCCACCCAATCGTTTGGTAGCGATGGTTTCGGCTCCTGAAAATGAATACTAGGAGTTACACCATGTTCAAAATTACCCCCAATCCGCCGGAAGACGACGCCAAGAAACTCAACGAAGCCGCCGACCGCGCCCTCGCCTTTTACCTCGATCCCAAGCCTGAAAAAACCAATCCACCACCGGGCCAGTTGTTCACCGTGGCCCAAGGCGCAGACCTGGAATGCCTGTTGGCCAACCTCAGCGAAACCCTCGCTTCGGTCAATGTGATGGCCAGCGAATTGGCCTTCGACCTGGAAGGCTCGCGACGGAGTTTCGCGCTGGCGATCCAGCAGATGATCGAACTCGGTGAGCTACTGGCAAACCGCGCCCTGGACATCGCGGCGCCGCGCTGACACCTCACAACAAATCTCAACCCAAGTGACTTTGTGGCGAGGGGATTTAGCGAAACGTCGCACCGCCCCGCTGGACTGCGAAGCAGTCCCCTAACCAACGACTCGGTGTATCAGTTATTTAGAGTGCGCTGGTATTGGGGCTGCTGCGCAGCCCAGCGGGGATAAATCCCCTCGCCACAATGGCATTCATCCAGCTAGAAAGGGTTAAACCACCTTGGCCTTGAGATTGCGCGCATACCAAGGCCGCTGCGGCACGCGGCGAAACAGTTGCGCCAGTTTGTCGTCATCACTGCCGAAGGTAATGCGCAACGCCAGTTTCATGGTCTCCGGGTCCATCTCCACCGAACGTCCGACCTGCAACCCCGGCGTGGTGCTGCAGCCGTGAGTGTCCGGGCCCAGCCACGGGTCGGCGATTTCGACCCAGCGGCCCGGGGCGAACCAGGGCACGCCGTTGACTTGCAACCGACTCACTTCGCCCGGATGGAAACGTTCATGGGCGCGAAACCAGTCTTCGAGGCGGTCGTCGATCCAGCCGTGGAAGGCCCAGAACACCGGGTTCACATGGGAGGAAAACGGATCGCCGAGAAAGTCGTTTTCCGGTTCGAACCAGCGCTGGGCGAAGTCGGCCTGATCACGAGCGAACGGCACCGGATGGCCGTTGGAAGGATCGCGCGGCACCGAGGCCCAGCGCATGTGCAGCCAGTCATGCAGCCCCAATTCCACTTCCGAACCGAACTGGCCCAAGGTCAGCTTCGATAGATAGCGCGGGTCGCGATAACGGGATTCCCACACCTGGAAATTGCTGTGATAGGTCTCGACGGTCTTGATGTCGCTGACCCACTGGGCGTATTGCTCGTCGCCACGGGCCAGCCAGGTCGGTGGCAGTGCCGTCCCGTCCACGTTGTCGAAATACCGGGCAAAGCCCAGGCGATCACGCTCCAATTCGGGTTGCGGCAATGGGAAGCGTGGCCATGACGGCAGCGGTTGGAAAGAACGCGCCGTGCCGAGCATATGCCGGTGCATGAAAAAGAAATCCACGCCCGAGCCGTTGCGATCCTTGCGCGGCCCACGGGCGTCACGCTCGTTGTCTCGCGGCCCAGGTTGCCAGCCGATGCCACGCAGGGCGTCGCGCTTGTCTTCGTCGAGGGTGTGCCATTTGTCTCGCGAGGCATGCCAGAGTTGATGGAACAGCCGGTGCTCGGGCGACACCAGCCAGGCCAGCAGCTTGGGGCTCAGCGGTGTCCGTTCCCGAGCTTCGGGGAACCGCTGTTTGACGGCGACGAACTGATTGTCGAGTTCCGGCAGCCCCAACGACCGATCCAACCGCAACACCCGACCACTGAGGGTGGCCGTGCCGGCATTGCCGAAACCGGCCCAGACTTCGTCGAGGGTCATGATGAATTCGTAGTCCGGCGTGTCATGCCCTACACCGATCAAGCGCCAGCTCAATTGCTTCGGGTCGCTACCAGCCAGGTCGCCCAGCACCTGATAACGCGGCTCATCCCCAGCGCGCAAACGTTCGGCGGTGTCGAGGTAACCCACCAGGCCACGGCCCTTGTGGGCGACGTCGAGAAAAACTTCAAGGTTGTTGTCCGGCAAACCGTCGAGGCCGGCATCGTGCCCACTGAAACGGATCGTCCAGACTCCCCGCAGCGTGTTCGCCCGACGCTGCCCCGCTACGTCCGCCACATCGAAGGAAGCCTCGCCTGGGGTGATGGTCGGGTCCGGCCGGGTCAGTTCGCGATGCCCGTAGTACACCGCAGGCACGGCGGCACCGGTCAGCGCCAGGCCTGCCATGAACCATCGTCGAGAAATCGTCATTGCCTTACCTGTGTTCGCCCTGGGGGTGGGCTTTATCCAAGCTAGAACGAAGGGCGGCCTGACAAATTTATAGAGGCTGTGAGGGCCTCATCGCGAGCAAGCTCGCTCCCACAATGGATCTGAGCACACTCATAGGAAATGGGTGGACTCAAGACCGCCTTCGCGAGCAAGCCCGCTCCCACATGGGAACGCGATCCTCTGTGGGAGCGAGCCTGCTCGCGAAGAGGCCCTTGAGAACACCTAAATTTCCCCGCCGATCACTCGTTCCCCCCAGATAGCGAAGGCCCCCGCGCCTGTCCTTCCAAGGCGAACCAGACTGAGATCGGCAATGACAACACCACGTTCTAGAAAGGCTCTTTTCACCGGCGTGCCCCTGGCCCTGGCGCTGGTTGTCGGTGGCGGGCTCGCGGCCTGGGACCATTGGTGGCGGGACAACCCCGGCTACCCGGTCAAGGTCATGAAGGAAGCCCGGGAATTGCACGAACGGCTGCTGTCCTTCGACAGCCACATCACCGTGCCGCTGGATTTTGGCACCGCCGGCAACGAAGCGGACAAAGACGGCAAGGGCCAGTTCGACCTGGTGAAAGCCAATCGCGGCCACCTCTCCGGTGCCGCATTGACGATCTTCGGCTGGCCCGAGTTGTGGAACGGGCGCAATGCGCCACACAGGCCCACCGCCGGGTTCGTCGAGGAAGCGCGCAACCAACAGGAGGTGCGCTACAAGATCATCACCGGCATGGTCCGGGATTTCCCCAACCAGGTCGCCATCGCCTACACCCCGGACGATTTCCGCCGCCTGCACGGCGAAGGCAAGTTCGCGATTTTCATCAGCATGCTCAACGCCTATCCCCTCGGCCACGACCTGAGCCTGCTGGACCTGTGGACGGCGCGAGGCATGCGCATGTTCGGCTTCAGCTACATCGGCAACAACGACTGGGCCGACTCCTCGCGCCCGCTGCCATTCTTCAACGACTCGCCCGACGCCCTCGGCGGCCTGTCGGACATCGGCAAGCAAGCGGTGACACGCCTGAACGACCTGGGTGTGATTATCGATGTGTCGCAGATGTCGACCCAGGCCCTGGAGCAAGTTGCACACCTGAGCCGCACGCCCTTGGTGGCCTCCCATTCCGCGCCACGGGCCATGGTGGACATCCCGCGCAACCTCAGCGACAAGGAAATGCAGCTGATCAAGGCCAGTGGCGGCGTGGTGCAGATCGTTGGCTTCTCCCAATACCTGCGCCCGCTGACGCAAAAGACCCAGGACAGACTCAACGCCCTGCGCGAACGCTTCGACCTGCCGCCGCTGCCTAATCTGGCGATGGCGCTGATGCCGGGCGACCCGATCATCGCCGCGTGGCCGGAACAGAAATTCGGCGAATACGCCGGCCAGCTCTACGGCATTCTCGAAGAGGAACCCAAGGCCAGCCTCAAGGATTTGGGCGATGCCATCGACTATGCCGTGCGCAAGATCGGCATCGATCACGTCGGCATCAGTTCGGACTTCAACGAAGGTGGCGGCGTGAAGGGCTGGGAGAACGTCGGCGACATCCGCAACGTCACCGCCGAGCTGCTGACCCGTGGCTACTCCGAGGGCGACATCGCCAAGCTGTGGGGCGGCAACTTCCTGCGGGTCTGGGACCAGGTGCAGAAAGCCGCAAGCCCCGCTATTGCCTCGGCGCAGAAGGCCGTCCAGCCATGAACGAACGCCGGATCTTTCTCAAGCAAGCCGGGGTCCTTGCCGCCGGTCTGTCATTGCCCGCCAGCCTGCCCGCCACGGCCAGCGCCGATCCAATGCCACCGCTGCCCAAGGACAAATGGGCGCAGCTGCGCTCGCTGTTCAACCAGGACCCGGACTATTTGCACTTCTCCAACTTCCTGGTCACCACCCACCCGCGCCCGGTGCGCGAGGCCATCGAGCGGCACCGCGCCGCCCTGGATAAAAACCCCGGGCTGTTGATGGACTGGGACTTGGGCGTCACCGAAGCGCGCGAGGAAAACGTGCGGACCTGGGCCGGTCGCTACCTGCAAGCGAACCCGAAGCAGATCGCCCTCACTGGCAGCACCACCGAAGGCCTGGCGATGATCTATGGCGGCGTCCATGTGCGACCCGACCAGGAAATCCTCACCACCGCCCACGAACATTACGCCACCCACACCATCCTCGACCTGCGCAAGCAACGGGACGGAACACGGGTGCGCAAGATCAAGCTGTTCGAGAACGCCCACGGCGCCAGCGAGGCGGAAATCCTCTCGGCCATCGACCGCAACATCCGCCCCGAGACCCGCGTGCTCGGCATGACCTGGGTGCATTCGGGCAGCGGAGTGAAGTTGCCCATCGGCAAGATCGGCGCCCTGGTGGACAAGCACAACCAGGGCCGCAGCGATGAACAACGCATCGTCTATGTGGTGGATGGCGTGCACGGTTTCGGCGTGGAGGATTTGAGTTTCCCGGAGATGAATTGCGATTTCTTCATCGCCGGCACCCACAAATGGATGTTCGGCCCACGGGGCACCGGCGTGGTGTGCAGCCGCAGCGAAGAGGTCAAGTACGTCACACCGATCATTCCGACCTTCTCCGAAGCCACGACGTTTTCCACCACCATGACCCCGGGCGGTTACCACGCCTTCGAGCATCGCTGGGCGGCGGACGAAGCGTTCAAGCTGCACCTGCAACTGGGCAAGGCCGAGGTCCAGGCGCGTATTCATGCGCTCAACAGTTACCTGAAAAAACACCTGCTCGCGCTGCCGCAGATCAAGCTGGTGACGCCGCTGAGCCCCGAGCTGTCGGCCGGCTTCACCTTCTTCCGGGTCAAGGATCGCAAGAGCGATGAGATCGCCGCCTACCTGATGCACAACCGCGTGGTCGCCGATGCCGTGCACCGCGATGCCGGGCCGGTGGTCCGCACCGCGCCGGGGCTGCTCAACACTGAAGCCGAGATCGATCGCTTCACGGCGCTGTTGGGCAAAACACTCTGATGACTGATCGAGAGCAATTGATGAACCGATTTTTATTGAAGACGCTTCCGGCATTGGCCCTCACCGCACTGTTGCCCTCCAACGCCCAGGCCTCGCAGCCGGGCCAGGTGTTCCGCGACTGCAAGGACTGCCCGGAAATGGTCGTGCTGCCCACCGGCACCTTCCAGATGGGCACCCCGGAAAACGAGGTCGGCCGCGAGCCCGACGAGGGTCCGATGCACCCGGTGACGTTTGCCAAGCCGTTGGCGATCAGTCGCTTCCAAGTGCTCAAGGGTGAATGGTTCGCCTACCTGCGCGATACCGGCTACGTGATGCCCGATGGCGACAAGCGCCCCGGACGCGCGTGCCAGGCCGGGGTTCCGGACTATCAGGGCAGCGACCCGCGCAAGCAGTACACCGACCGGCACCCGGCGGTGTGCATGAATTTCGAAGAGGCCAACGCCTACGTGGCGTGGCTGTCGAAAAAGACCGGCAAGCCGTACCGATTGGTCAGCGAATCCCTGCGCGAATACGCCGCGCGTGGCGGCAGCACCGGCCCATTCCCCTTCCCGTTCGATGAAGGCAAGGACTACAGCATCGCCCAGCACGCCAACACCTATGGCGCCGCCGATGGCTACAACTTCACCGCCCCGGCCGGCAGCTTCGCACCCAACGCCTTTGGTGTGTATGACATGCACGGCAACGTCTACGAGTGGACCACCGATTGTTTCAACGAAAACTACACCGATGCGCCAAGCGACGGCAGCGCCGCGCTGACGGGCAACTGCAAGGTGCGACGCATCCGTGGCAACGATTGGGGCGAAGCGCCGGTGTTTTCCCGTTCGGGCAACCGCAATGCGGTGTTTTCCGATGCCCGTGGTGACTGGCTGGGGTTTCGGGTGGCTCGGGATATGTAGATCGGCAGGTCCACCCAAATACCTCTTTGGACATGGTGGCCCTGTGGCGAGGGGATTTATCCCCGCTGGGCTGCGAAGCAGCCCCAATGAAATCGCCGCGTGATCTCGGACTGATCGGTGTTGCCTGCTTGGGGGCTGCTTTGCAGCCCAGCGGGGCGGTGCGACGTTTCGCTAAATCCCCTCGCCACAAATGATGTGGGTTAGATGGTTCCGCGTTAAATCCCCTTCCCCTCCAATCGTTCCTTAGGTGGGCGCGCCCCAACCGGCGTGCCGCTGTCCTCCAGCCCATGCGGTGAAAGCCCGCGATGGCCTTCGACCTTTTCATCTAGCAGGGAAACCTCCATGAGCCAACCAAAACGCGGGGTGATCACTGAGCTGTTCATCCTGCTCAAACCCTTCCGGCTGATTGTCGCAGGCTCCATCCTCCTGGGCATGCTCGGCGGGCTGAGCATCACCGCCCTGCTGGCAACCATCAACGACGCGCTGAACGCCGATGCCGGGCCGACGCCCCAGGTGCTGGCTACCTTTGCCGGCCTGTGCATGGCGGCGCTGCTGACCTCGATCCTGTCTGACATCGGCACCAACCACGTCGGCCAGAACATCATCGCCAGCCTGCGCAAATCCCTCGGCCAGAAAGTCTTGCTGGCGCCCATCGAGCAGATCGAGCGTTTCCGCAGCCATCGGCTCATCCCGATCCTGACCCACGACGTCAACACGGTCAGCAGCTTCGCGTTTTCCTTCGCGCCACTGGCGATTGCCTTTACCGTCACCCTCGGTTGCCTGGGCTACCTGGCCTACCTGTCGTTGCCGATGTTTGCGCTGCTGCTGGTGGCGCTGGTGATCGGCACGGT
>Ga0307412_10001430_pt1 | contig 13285 bp, 10 predicted proteins | sample DK1Cmetagenome_3_FD_203823 | JGI IMG/M metagenome (GOLD analysis project Ga0307412, IMG submission 203823) | Maize rhizosphere microbial communities from greenhouse at UC Davis, California, United States - DK15-C-1 | ecosystem: Host-associated > Plants > Roots > Rhizosphere > Soil | place: USA...
GGTAACCATCATTTTCTACGACGAAAATCAACAGGAAAGTAGCCGGGTTGTTTCCGACTATGCTGTAAGGAGAGAAAATGAAAAACAAGTTGAGCTGCGTAAAAACGTGGTGGTTACTAACGTAAAAGGCGATGTTTTTAAATCAGAAGAGCTGATTTGGGACGAAGGGAAACAGCGTTTTTATTCCAATCAACTAGTCAATATTGTAAAGCCTGATGGTACCAATATATTTGGTTCAGGATTCCGTAGCGACCAAAATTTTAATAATCCGGAAATCGATAGGGCCTATGGAGATTTTGCCACCGGCAATCGTTTTTCGTACTAATCAATTTTAGAGGAGCTGGATTAGCTTGAACTAAAACAACGGCATTTCAACAATTTAACAATAAGCAAATTAGGCCTTCCGGGCCTAATGCCTCGCCTAAATATTTTCTATTAGGATTTTTTTGTAAAAATTGTATCTTGCGCCCTCTTTTTAAGAAACGAATAAAGTTTATACTATATGGGAATAATGAGTTTTTTGCGAAACCGTGCAGGTATTATCCTTGTCGGGGTAATTGGTTTAGCAATTGTAGCTTTCTTGATCGGCGATGCGGTACGCCTTGGCACTCCTTTCTGGGCTGCCAGCCAAAACGAAGTTGGTGAGGTGGCCGGCGAGAAAATTGAAATTGAAGAGTTCAAAAAGAAAGTTGAACAGAATGAGAACAATTTCAGGCAGCAAATGGGCGGAAATCTAAACCCTCAAATGAGTGCTTACATTGTTGAGAATACCTGGAACCAGTCTGTTTCTGAAATTCTTGTAAACAAGGAAGTTAAACGCCTTGGATTAGAGGTAGGAAGAACCGAATTAAACGATATGCTGTTCGGGAAAAATCCACACCCGCAAATTGTACAAACGTTTGGCAATCCGCAAACTGGCCAATACGATAAAACTCAGTTAAATACATTCTTAAGTAATTTAGACAAGCAGCCTGCTAATAGCGAAATCCGCCAGCAATGGAATGATTTCCTTGCATCTATTAAGCGTGACCGCCTATACCAGAAATACAATAACCTTGTGAGGAACAGTGTTTACGTTACATCACTGGAAGCTCGCGAAGATTATAACCAACGTAATAAACTTGCTAATTTCAGCTATGTGAATCTTGATTATGCTTCTGTGCCAGATGCACAGGCTGTACCTGCAGAATCAGATTATCAGGAATATTATGATGAGAACAAAGCTCGTTTCAAAAACAAAGAGGAAAGCAGGTCTTTTGACTACATTGTTTTCGATGCAAGCCCTTCTAAAGCAGATTCAGCCAGCCTTCGCGCCGGAGTAGATAAGTTAGCTGCAGATTTCCGCGCTTCAACTAACGATTCTTTATTCGTTGCTGTAAATGCAGATTCAAAGAACCCAATTGCTTATGTTAAGAAGGGACAATTGGAACCAGCTTTAGACTCAGCTGTATTTAACGCCCCTGTAGGAGCAGTTATTGGTCCGGTGTTTAGCAATAATGCTTACAAGTTGGCCAAAGTAGTTGATGTTAGGTTGAGTCCAGACTCTGTAAAAGCCAGCCATATTTTAATTAACCCTGCTACAGAAGGTGGTGTAGATAAAGCAAAAGCCAAAGCAGACTCGATCTTAGCCCTTATCCAAAAAGGCGCAAGCTTTGCCGAATTGTCTTCTAAATTTGGTACAGACGCCTCAAAGGACAAAGGTGGAGATTTGGGTACGTTTGCACGTGGTGCAATGATTCCTGCTTTTGAAGAAGCGGTATTTAACGGCAAAACCGGCGACTTAAAGGTTGTTACAACTCAGTTTGGCGTTCACGTTATTCGTATTGAAAAGCAAGTAGGTTCATCTAAAGTTGCCAAGGTAGCTATCGTAGACAAAGCAATCAACAGCAGCAACGAAACCCAGCAAGCCGCTTATGGAAAAGCTTCATCTTTCTTAGCTGCTGTAAATAGTGCAAAGGCTTTTGATGAGAAGTCACAATCTGATAAGTTACGTAAATTGGTTGCTGAAAATGTTTCTGCATCTCAGTCTACAGTTGCAGGCCTTGATAATCCACGTGAGTTGGTTCGCTGGGCTTATGAGGCAGAAGAAGGTGACGTTTCGGATAAAGTGTTTGAGTTAGGTAATAGCTATGTGGTTGCTAAACTTACAGACATTCGCCCTAAAGGCACTCTTGCTTTGGAAAAAGTTAAGAAACAGATTGAGCCGGCGGTACGCAATAAAGTCAAAGCCCGTATTTTATCAGAGCAATTAGCTAAGGCATTAGCTGGTTCATCTTCTATTAATCAGGTTGCTCAGAAAGTTAAAAAGCAGGCACAGCCGGTACAAAACGTAGTTTTCGCTAACCCAATCATTCCGGGAATTGCACAGGAAAATAAAGTTGTTGGTACAGTGTTTGGGTTACAGCCAAATAAGCTGTCAAAACCTGTAGTAGGCGAAAATGGAGTATATGTAGTATTAGTAAACAGCTTCTCTAATCCTGCGCCGTTAACTAATACAGTAACTCAGAAGCAGCAAATCAGCCAGTCAGTTCAACAAAGGGCTCAAAGCCAGGTGTTTGAAGTGTTACGTGATAGAGCTGATATTAAAGATAACAGGTTCCGTTTCTTTTAGTAGGTTAAGGAACTATCAAATTAAAGCCGGGAGAATAATCTTCCGGTTTTTTTGTTATATACTTAGGGGCTTGCAATTTTACATTTTCTTAACTCTCATGCTGTTATGTGCTCGTATTTTTGTATGTTAAAAACTTGTAATGGATATTCAAGAAAATATAGTCAACAAGGTAGCGCAAAGCGGACTGGTTAGTTTTGATCTTGCGGATCTTTATCCTGCCGGAGATAGGATTTTATACGATATAAAAGATAACTTATTTCATGGATTAATACTAAAGGAGAAAGATTTTAGGGAGTTTATAAAACAGCATGATTGGAGCCAGTATGCAGGTAAGCATGTTGCAATAACCTGTTCGGCGGACGCTATAGTGCCCACATGGGCGTACATGCTTCTCGCCAATAAGATGTCGCCTTTTGCTGCTACAGTTGTGTTTGGTAATTTGGAAACGTTGGAAACATTACTGTTTGAGCGTGCCATTAATAACCTGGATATAGAAAAGTATCGTGATGAGAGGATTGTTGTTAAAGGCTGTGGTGATACTCCAATTCCGGTTTCGGCTTATGTTGAGCTAACGTCAAGGCTAACCAAAGTTGCTAAAAGTATTATGTATGGTGAGCCATGTTCAACGGTCCCTCTCTTTAAACGTAAGGATTAGCATAGAGCTCCTTGTTTTTTTAATGTAACCTAAATCAATACCATTTCGTCTTTTCATAATAAGTCTTTACTGTATGAAGAGATTACTGCTGATATTATTTGTTGTTTTGGTGGGCAAGATGGCAGGCGGGCAAGAGTTAGAGAGCAAAAAGGATGTAGTTTTTCGGCCTGGAGAGGTTTTAAAATATAGGTTGAGGTATGGGTTTGTGACAGCCGCGGAGGCAACGTTAAATGTGGTTGATTCCGATTTAAAGTTGAGCAACAGGCCGGTGTATAATCTTATAGCGCAAGGAAGGACATCGGGGACATTTGATATTTTTTACAAGGTGAGGAATAGGTATGAATCTTATATAGACAAGGAAACGCTGTTGCCTCATTTGTATTCAGAAAATATTCGTGAATCGAATTATCGCCGTGCTGATAAGGCGAGGTTTTACCAGGAGCAGAGAAAAGTTGTTGCAAATAGAGGTACATTTAAAGGTGCAGAACAAACCTTTGATATTGTTTCTGCATATTATTTTGCCCGGAATCTTGATTTAACAGGAGTGAAGACTGGAACCCCTCTTAAAATGCATTATTTTTTAGGAGATGGTATTTCGGATCTGGAGATTACCTATCTGGGCAAGGAAAGGATCAAGACGCCTTTAGGATACTTCAACTGCCTCAAGTTTAGTCCCTCAATTGAGCCTGGACGTATTTTTAGAAAAGATAGCAAGCTTTATCTGTGGATTACAGATGATGGAAACCGTATTCCTGTAAAAGCAGAGGTAGAAATTCTTGTTGGTTCTGTAACTATGGAGCTCACTTCAGCTAACGGCTTATTGTACCCGTTAGCCGTAACAAAAAAGAAAGATTAGTGCTATCTTTGCATTCCGAAAAATTAGCCGAATAATTGTGAATATGATTGAGATACAGCACACGCTGGTGCATGAAGAAGTGTTTAGTGAGAATTTTGTGTGCAATCTGGAAAGATGCAAAGGAGCATGCTGTGTAGAGGGGGATGCCGGTGCTCCATTAGAACGTTCAGAGCTAAAAGTGCTCGAAGAAATATATCCACTGGTAAAACCCTACATGACCGAAGAAGGTATCAAAACTGTTGAAGCTGCTGGTACATGGGTTAAAGATATTGACGGAGATTTTACAACGCCTTGTGTAGGTGGAAATAAGGAATGTGCGTATGTTATCATGGAAAATGGCATAAGCAAGTGTGCCATTGAAAAGGCTTATCTTGAAGGGGAAATCCAATGGAAGAAACCTATCTCCTGTCATTTATATCCAATAAGAATTACGGCCTATCCGGATTTCGACATTTTGAATTACGACCGATGGAATATATGCAGCCCGGCATGTTCTTTCGGAAAAGAGTTGAAAGTGCCGGTTTATAAGTTTCTCAAAGAGCCGTTAATAAGAAAATACGGAGAAGACTGGTATAAAGAAGTCGAAGAAGCTGCTGGGCTTATTTGATAAAGAAAAAGCGATTAGGAACCTAATCGCTTTTTTAGTGTATTTAGCTGGCTAAAGTGTTTGTGACTCTGTTTACTGCAACCATTCTCACAGCTTCTGCAATTGCCGTTGCGTCATATCCGCATTCTGCCCACAGTTCAGGTTGGTCGCCGTGCTCTATTATATCATCGGGGATGCCTAAACGAATAACTCGGGATGAGTAGCCTTTATCTGCCATAAATTCTAGTACAGCACTTCCCATACCTCCTTGAATACAGCCATCCTCAACAGTAACTATTTTGTCGAATTTATTGAAAACTTCGCTCAGTAATTCCTGGTCAAGTGGCTTTACGAAACGCAGGTCATAATGAGCGGGATAAATCCCTTCAGTGTTTAGCTCTTTTATCGCTTTTACAGCTTCATTTCCAATATGCCCTATGCTTAGTATGGCAACGTCCTCGCCATCGCAGATTTTCCTTCCTTTTCCGACGGTAATAGCTTTTAGAGGCCTCTTCCAATCAGGCATAACTCCCGTTCCACGTGGATAACGAATAGAAAATGGGCCTATATCTTCGAGCTGGGCGGTGTACATTAAGTTTCTCAACTCCTCCTCGTTCATAGGGGCAGAAACAATCATGTTCGGAATGCAACGCATATATGCAAGATCGTAAGCACCATGGTGCGTTGCGCCGTCGCTGCCTGCAATGCCGCCCCTGTCAAGGCAGAAAACGACATTTAGTTTTTGTAATGCTACGTCGTGTATAACCTGATCGTGGGCTCTTTGCATAAAGCTTGAATATATGTTGCAAAAAGGCACCATTCCCTGCGATGCAAGGCCTGCTGAAAAAGTAACTGCATGTTGCTCCGCAATACCTACGTCAAAAGCCCTTTTTGGCATAGCCTTCATCATTATATTCATAGAACTTCCTGAAGGCATAGCGGGAGTAACTCCCATAATTTTAGGGTTCTGCTCTGCAAGTTCAACAATTGTATTGCCGAATACATCTTGGTATTTTGGCGCTTGCGGCTTGTCCGGAATCGTTCTTTTTATTTCGCCCGTGATTTTATCAAATAAGCCAGGTGCATGCCATTTGGTCTGGTCTTTCTCTGCTAATGCAAAGCCTTTACCCTTGACGGTTACGCAATGTAGGAGCTTAGGGCCGGGAATATCTTTAAGGTCTTTTAAAACTTTGGCCAGATGTTTAACATCATGGCCGTCAATTGGGCCGAAGTATCTGAATTTTAAAGCCTCAAAAAAATTACTTCTTTTTAATAAAGTTCCTTTGATGCTTTTCTCTATCTTTTTAACTATCGTATGAGCGTTAGGCCCAAGTTCTGATAGTTTTCCCAATACATGAGAAATATCGTCCCTGAACTTATTATACTGCCTTGATGTAGTAATGTCTGTAAGGTATTCTTTTAATGCCCCTACATTGGGGTCGATAGACATGCAGTTGTCGTTAAGAATAACTAAGAGATTGGAGTTTTCTATACCAGCATGATTCAACGCTTCGAAAGCCATTCCGGCTGTCATTGAGCCGTCGCCGATAACTGCAACATGCTGGCGGTCTTTCTCGCCTTTGTATTGGGAGGCTACAGCCATACCCAAGGCGGCAGAGATTGAAGTTGAAGAATGGCCTACACCAAAAGTATCATATTCGCTCTCGGCTCTTTTGGGAAAGCCGCTGATGCCTTTATATACGCGATTGGTATGAAAAAGAGGTCGGCGCCCCGTTAAGATCTTATGCCCGTAAGCCTGGTGCCCTACGTCCCAAACCAGCTGGTCGTATGGAGTATTTAAAACATAGTGAAGGGCAACCGTAAGCTCCACCACGCCCAGGCTCGCCGCAAAATGCCCGCCATTTACCGATACGATATCAATAATATACTGGCGCAATTCTTGACAAATCCGCTCCAGGTCGTTTTCACTGAATTTCTTTAAATCAGATGGGTAGTTTATTTGTTCTAAAAGTTCTCCCGCCTTTACTTCCATACTGGTAGCTAGTCAACAAAAAATCAAACTACAAAGTAACTCATTATAATTCATAAAAAATCACTAACTAATCTTTTCTTTAGATTTAAGCGGCAAATTTTTTATTTTTGCGACTTTGTGATACAGCAGGAAATTTTCGAAATCAAATTACCCCAATTTGAAGGCCCGTTCGACCTTCTTTTGTTCTTTATCGAAAGAGATGAGCTGGATATTCATGAGATAGCCATTGCTAAGATTACCGACGACTTTCTGGCCTATATACAGCAAATGAATGCTTTAAACATAGAAGTTGCCAGCGAATTTATTTTTATCGCTGCAACCCTAATGCGCATTAAAGCCAAGCTGTTGCTGCCACGGCCAGAGTTGGATGAACAAGGAAATGAAGTTGACCTTCAAAAAGGGCTGGTTCAAAAGCTTATTGAGTACAAGAAGTTCAAGCTTGTGTCTGAGCAGTTCAGGCAGTTGGAAGAAGAACGGTCAATGCTTGAAAGGAGGGGCAATATTGGGGCAGACTTGGTATGCGTATCCGAAGCCTCGGAACCAGGAGAAGAGCTTTCTTCTTTTGGATTATACCGTTTGATGATGGTTTATGAGCGGCTAATGTCGAAGTATAGGCAGCGGAGTGTTGAAGTTACTCATACCGTTGTTCAGTACCCTTACACTATAGAGCAGCAAAAGCAGGCTATCTCTGAACTTATAAAACTTAATGAACAGATAGATTTCTATCAGATTCTTAAGCACTCCGAAAATAAAGTCCATTTTGTATATAACTTCCTTGCCGTTCTGGAAATGCTGCAACAGCAGCTCGTGTCTATAGAGGTAGGGCTAGGTTTTAATAATTTCAGTGTGGCAGACAAAGACTTTGCCCCAGTTAATTAATTTTAAATATTTAAACCAACATAAGTAATGAAGAAAGATAAAGTTATCTTTAAGCTGATTGAACAAGAGCAGGAACGCCAGGAAAGCGGACTTGAGCTGATTGCGTCCGAAAATTTTGTAAGTAAGCAAGTTATGGAAGCGGCCGGCTCTGCACTTACCAATAAATATGCAGAAGGCTTGCCCGGAAAGCGTTACTATGGTGGTTGTGAGGTGGTTGATGAGATTGAAACAATTGCTATCGAGCGTGCAAAAGAGCTTTTCAACGCAGCATGGGTTAACGTTCAGCCTCACTCTGGAGCTCAGGCGAATGCAGCAGTTATGCTTGCTTTACTTCAGGCTGGTGATAAAATATTAGGTTTCGACCTTTCCCATGGGGGACATCTTACACACGGTTCTCCGGTAAACTTTTCTGGTAAATTGTATCAACCATTTTTCTACGGTGTTGATAGAGAAACCGGCCGTATTGACTATAAGCAATTAGAAGAAACTGCGTTAAGGGAGAAGCCAAAGCTAATCGTTTGCGGTGCTTCTGCTTATTCTCGGGAATGGGATTATAAATTCATCCGCCAGGTTGCCGATCAAATTGGTGCTTTAGTTCTAGCAGATATTTCTCACCCGGCAGGTTTAATTGCCCGTGGTTTATTAGATGACCCACTTCCTCATTGCCATGTAGTAACTACTACTACCCACAAAACACTTCGTGGCCCTCGTGGTGGTATGATTATGCTTGGTAAGGATTTTGAAAATCCATTCGGCTTAAAAACACCCAAAGGCGAAATTCGTCCGATGTCATCTTTATTAGACATGGCTGTTTTCCCTGGTACACAAGGTGGCCCATTAGAGCATGTTATTGCAGCTAAAGCGGTAGCTTTCGGAGAAGCTTTAAGTGATGACTATTTAAAATATGTAGTTCAGGTTAAGAAAAATGCAGCCGCAATGGCAGAAGCTCTAGTTGCGCGTGGCTACCAGATCATCTCTGGCGGTACAGACAACCACTTGATGCTGATCGACCTTCGCAATAAGAATATAACAGGAAAAGCTGCAGAAGCGGCTTTACAACAGGCTCATATTACTGTTAACAAAAACATGGTTCCGTTCGATGACAAGTCACCGTTTGTTACTTCAGGTATCCGTGTTGGAACAGCAGCTATTACAACCCGTGGCTTAAAAGAAAAGCACATGGATAAATTAGTTGACTTTATTGATACTGTAATTTCAGATCCTGAAAATCAAACAAATCTTAAAAAGGTTCGTAAAAAGATCGAAGAGTTAATGGAGGAATATCCTCTCTATAAATAAATAGTAGGCGTTTTTAAGCCTGTCCAATACACATGAATGATAGGTTTAAAACAAGATCCATAAATGAAAAGAGGCTGTCTCAAAAGTGAGTTCAGCCTCTTTTTTATTGTTAAAGTTCAGTAAGAACTCAATAGAATGATGAATTTACATTTACAGCGTGTTCCTTTGCAGAAATTTCATCATTTTACTATTCAAAAAGCCTTTTGAGACAGCCTCTTTTCATTTTATATTAGATGGCAAAGCACAGCAGGAACTTCCAGCCATAGCCGAGCTGGTATCTTAATCTGCAATAACCCTATTGTCAATGAATCAGGTCGCAATGCCAATTCACGGCTCAGAGTAATTCATTATTTGAAATGCGAGATTATTCAATCGCCCATTTTTTAAGCAGATTGATTTCTTCACGCTATTTTGCATGAATTGGAGTTTGATGGGATTTCATCAGCAGAGATCCTGGTTAGGAACATTTGGCAATTTTGCCCGGCTTTTTATTGGAAAATTAAAAATGGAATAAAGATTGTGCTTGGCGGATGGTTGAAGATTCATTATTTTGCAAACCCTTTAAATAAGAAAAAGCTGGTCGCCTACGGCTTCCAGCTCTTTCTATCTAAATTAACGCTCTCAATTACTTGTACTCTATAACAACTAAAAGGTTACAATATTTTTAAAAAATTTAAAATATTTCGTAACAGCCTAATTCTGAGGGAAATAATCTTGGCGTTAGGTGCTGGTCCATCGATAGCCACTGGTTAAAATAAGGGTCAGAAGACAAGTCTTCTCCTTCGTTTTCGGCAGAACTTCCGGCTTGCAGGAAAAAAGTTAAGCTGTTGGGTATAAATAGAGGGTCTGAATTCACAATGTTCCCGAGGGTTTCGAGAGTTACTTTGTCTAATGATTTTACAAGGTTGCTCCTTATTAGCTGCTTAAATTGGCTACCCTTTTTTTCCACCCTTAATTCATCTTGCAACGATCCCCAAATGATGTTATTAATTAGGGTAACATCAAGTGTTGTTGCACCAGTGGAATTAGCAGAGTCACTAAAGAACAGAGAAGGAGTGGTTCTTGAATTTAGATTTACCAAAGTATTCTGTTTGAAATCGTAAAATCCGCCGTTGGGGCAATAAATAAGATATTTGCCACAATTGGACAATAAATTGTTGAAGCCGGCTATCGAAGTATTGTACCCTAAAATACCTGCAACTTCCATATTCTTTACAATGGAGTTAACAATTAATAATTTAGGGGAACTGTTAACAGAAGCCGAATCTACTTGAATCCCTATAAGCGCATTTTTAATAGTTGCATGTTTGATAAAGTTGTCCTTGCTGGTTCTCAGTAATCGAATCCCGTCCCACTGGCCTCTTTCTTCTGCATATGGCAAGCGCTCAAGGCGGTCGCTGGCAAATGTAACGGTGTCGCTGGCTTCTCCCTCAATGCGAAGGGTGCCGGCTACTTCCATTTTCCCTCCCTTGTGAAAATAGATTCGGCTGCCTTTAGGGACGGTTAAGGTTTTTCCTTCGTTTATCAAGAGCTTATTACTTATAACATAAGGCAGTTTATTGTCCCAGGTGGTGTTTTCGTTGATTATCGTATTATTTAAGAAATGTGCATTTTGCCCATATGCTTTCAGGTTAATTACCTGGGTTGCGCCGTTAGTAATGAAGTTGATGGAGTCTTTTACAATGAAAGGACTTTCCTGAGAGTTAGGGTTGATCGTGACTTTCACAAAAAGGTTAATGGAATCTCTCGCCGGGATTTCAAAATTTGAAATTTGATGGCTGGCTATTCCATTGACATTGATCTGATACGCTGATGCTGATCCTCCAAATAACTTAATCTGGGAGATCACCACCGCTTTTTTGTCGAGATTGAAAATTTTTATCCGCCTGGTGGTTGATCCCGCAGACGTAAATACGGTGTCGAAAGAGACTGTATCCTCAGAAAAGGTTAGTGGGTATTTGGAATTATGAACATAGCTGTCGTCTTTTTTGCAAGAGAAAAGGAAGATCGCTAAATAAACAAATAGGTATAAGGGTTTCATTGGATTAATCAGTAAATGCAATTCCGGCGATGCTTAGTTTCACGCTGTCTATTTTTAAAAGGGCATTTGCGCAACTTTCAATCGTTGCGCCAGTTGTTATAATATCATCAACAAGAAGTAAATGCTTTCCTGCAATTTGTTCTCCATTAACGGTACCAAACACGTTTTGCATATTCTCATAGCGCACAAAACGTGATTTCTTAGTCTGGGTTTCTGTGGATATAAGTCGTTTCAGCAGGTGTGTTGCCACAGGTACATTTAGTTTGGAGGCAAGGCCATTGGCAAAATGCTCACTTTGGTTATAGCCCCTTTTTTTATACCTGGAAGGGTGAAGCGGTACTGGCACAATTAGGTCTGGAGCGATAAACAAAGCAGAGCTCTTTAGTTGGATACCATACATTTCCCCAAGCTTAAAGCCTACTTCCGGACGATTATTATACTTAAGCTGGTGCATTAGGCCTTGCACCTTAGACCTCTTTGTGAAAAATAAGTAAGAGCCGCAAGACGTAAAGGGAACCCGCCCCCAGAATTGTCTCGCCACATTGTTGTCGGTTAGTAAATGAAAATTGGTATAAGGCAAATGGTAGATGCATGAACTGCAAATTACCGACTCGTTCGCTATAAGATTTGTTCCGCAGGCAGCGCAAACTTCAGGGAAAAAAAGGGATAAAAAATCGTTAAGAAGCCTCGGGATTGCATTCATCGCAACAAATTACATCAAAATACAATCCCAGCAAAATTATTGCTCTTTAACGGCAAGCTGCCCGCAGGCTGCGTCTATATCTTTACCTCTGCTTCGGCGAATGTTGGTAATGATTCCTTGCTTTTTGAGGTAGTTGGCAAACGCCTCCGTCTTATCTTCTTCCGCATTGGTAAATGCTGCAAAAGAAATAGGGTTGTACTCAATGATATTCACTTTGCAAGGCAAATGCTTGCAAAATTTAGCAAGTTCCATCGCATCCTGAATACTGTCATTAAAGTTGTCAAATATGATGTATTCGTACGTTACGGGATTCTTTGTTTTAATAAAGTAATATTTAAGCGCTTCTGCAAGTGCCTTTAACGAATTCTGCTCGTTAATTGGCATAATTTCATTGCGCTTTTTATCATTTGCAGCGTGTAATGAAAGGGCAAGATTAAATTTTACCTGGTCATCACCAAGCTTTTTAATCATTTTGGCGATTCCTGCAGTTGAAACAGTGATTCGTTTGGCTGCCATATTTAAGCCATCCGGAGAAGTTAGCCGGTCGATGGACTTTAGCACATTGGCGTAATTCAACAATGGCTCGCCCATTCCCATATACACAATATTAGATAGTGGTATATTATAATTTTCGCGGGCTTGTTTGTCAATTAAAACAACCTGGTCGTAAATTTCGCCCGGATCGAGGTTTCGTTTGCGGTCCATGTACCCCGTGGCGCAAAATTTACAGGTTAGGCTACAACCAACTTGCGAGCTTACACAGGCGGTCATCCTCTCTGGAGTCGGAATAAGCACTCCTTCGATAATATTACCATCATATAGCTTGAATGTGTTTTTTATTGTTCGGTCAGAACTATATTGCGATTGGTGGATGGCTGCTGCATTAATATTAAAATTAGCATTAAGCTTTTCACGAAGCCCTTTAGAAAGATTACTCATTTCGTCAAAGCTTGTTGCGGATTTAACCCAAAGCCAATCAGCTATTTGCTTTGCCCTAAATGCAGGCTCATTATTCTCAACCAGGAAATTTTTAAGGTCAGTAGATGATAGGTTTCGAATATCTTTTTTTATAACTTCCTCATTCACAATGCAAATTTAGTTAATATTTCAGATAAAATGCGGTTGAAAAAATACGGAAACAAAATTTTTACTATAATTGTTGTTGTAACAGCAAAAAATGCTTTGTGGGATTGGGATGATGGGTTAGGAGAATTATTATATGACTAAATATTTTTCAGCAGATTATATACTTCCTGTGTCGGGCTCTCCGATAAAAAAGGGAATTGTAGCTGTTGATTCAACAGGTGAAATTGTTAACATTTACAGCGATGTAAATGGAATACCTGGTGGCAACGAGGTTGAAAGATTTGATGGGATTATTGTTCCGGGTTTTATTAATACACATTGCCATCTCGAATTATCAGGGCTCTACAAGAAAATTCCTCAAAAGTTAGGCTTAATTCCTTTTATCAAGGACGTAATTGCAAGCCGAAAGACTACTAAGGACTCGGAAGCGGCCATGCTAGAGGCAGATATCCAAATGTATGAAAACGGGATTGTTGCCGTGGCAGATGTAGCCAATAGTATCTCTTCCAAAGAGGTTAAGCTAAAGAGTAAAATTCACTACCACACCTTTATTGAGCTGATTTGCTTTGAACCAGA
>Ga0307412_10001431_pt1 | contig 13281 bp, 16 predicted proteins | sample DK1Cmetagenome_3_FD_203823 | JGI IMG/M metagenome (GOLD analysis project Ga0307412, IMG submission 203823) | Maize rhizosphere microbial communities from greenhouse at UC Davis, California, United States - DK15-C-1 | ecosystem: Host-associated > Plants > Roots > Rhizosphere > Soil | place: USA...
AACCGCTGCGCTGACCCCATGTGGGTAAGCCCACATGCAAACATGACTCCTACAGCGATGAAGATGAAAGAGCGCCCCACCAGAACCGCATGCCCTTGGCTGCGCGTCTAACTTCCGCGCTCTCAAGGTTCAAAACAATTGCTTCCGATCGGGACCACCCGAGTAAATCCGTTATTGAAGCTACACTTCATCTTGCCATTACCAATGTCAGTCTGACTACTCAGAAATGTTCCTTCTGGAACAATTCTAGTTTGCCGATTACCTGATGGCGCCAATTGTTGTGCGCTTTGCTGATTGCGCGCGGAGAGATCGCTTTCGCGCTGCTTACAGTAAGCGTATACCTCCGAAGACAGCTGAAATTCACCTTGCTCAGCAGCATAGTCTCTCGCGCTTTTGCAGTCTCCCGACGAAGCTAGTTGACCAGCGTGCTTACGGATATTTATTGCCCGCTCATACGCGAAAGTCTGCGCTGCCGCCTGCGCCGCTGCAGCTTTCTGCTCCTGCATCGCCTGCAATTGGCGCTGCATGTTTTCGATGCCTTTATTGAAATTAGCCATATAATCAGGCTGGGTCTGAGTAGTGCAATTAACGTATGCTCCATTGGCCCAGCAATTAGTAGACGAACTAGTCTGCGCCTGGAGTGCGCCCGCTGATACTAGCAATAATGAAGCAATCGCAATTCGCATATATCCCCCTCTGATATTTCGATCTCTGAAGTAAGAACCTTAAGAAATCCAATTCATCATCCACATAATAGATGCTCGCGGCGGGCGTAGTCACCGCGCTCTAAGCAGGCAATCTTCGTCAGCGACAGCAACTTTTGGCACGACTGAGGCCGTCAATCGCGGGGCCTATTCATGTTTGCATGTGAACATGCTCACTTGCCTACAGGACTTTCCCCCATCTTGCGGAGCCAGTCGTTGAACGCCTCGGCCATAGCATCCTGCAAACTCATCCCATGCTTGCGGGCGGTCATGTGCATGGCGAAGGACATTTCTGGGCTGAAATAGCCGGTCATGGCCTTTTTGCCCTGACGGCTCGGCGCAACCGGGCTGCTGCTGGCGATTGGTGCAGCCGCCTTCGCCTCCGGCCCGGCTGTCACCGGCGACGGCGCAGAATCACGATCCCGCAATGAAAGCAATGATCCCTTCCGGCTCATGCATTGGCCCTCCGCCTCTTAGATGCTTGCATGTTTACATGCCCGCATGTCCACTTGTAAAGCTCGCGTACTTCATCGGCCGCCTTGCCCTTCGGCTCGACCTCCATCGCTGTTTTCCCCTCGGCCGCCGCATGACGGAAAGCGGCGCGATCCGCGATGTGGTGCGGGCAAGCGTCTAACCCATAGTCCTGCACGAGTTGCGCCGCTTCCTCATACATGCGCGGGGCAGTTGGGCTTCCCGCCGTGAAGATCACGAAAGCAGGCTTGCCGCGCATCTTCACAAGGCTGGCAGTCGTTTTGATCGCGGCCAAGTCGAACGCGCTCGGCCGACATGGGATCAACACCAAGTCGGCTGCCTCAACAGCGGCGCTGGCAGCACTGTCGGCGTGGGGCGGGGTGTCAATCACGATGAACGCTGCGCCTTGGTCCGTCGCCTGCCCAATCTTGGCGGCAAGGCGAGGGGGAGCACTGTCGATTACAACCGGGGGGGCATCCTGCCGCCACGCCGCCCATTGGCTAGCCGTCGCCTGCGGGTCCAAGTCGATCACCAGCGCCGTATGCCCGGCGTCCTCGGCGGCAGCGGCCAGATGCAGGGCGAGGGTGGTTTTTCCCGCGCCGCCCTTTTGGCTGATAATCGCGACTGTTGGCATGTGAATATCCTTACATGACCGCATGTTTGCATGCGGTCATGTCATCCTATCAGCGTCGGATCAAGGACAATTATGAAGCTTTAAAAGGTAGTCGGCATGGGAGGCAAATCAGCCGGGCAGATGATGCTTTTATCGACGGCGCCAGCGAATGTACCGATCTTCGCTGTATTACGCGGCAAAGGAGGTGAGGTGTTTTGAACATTGCCGCCCCATGACTCATAAGTGACTTGGCAGTCTTTGATTGCTACGACCCGGCGCTGTTGCTTGCCTAGCGTCTCATAACAACCGCCAACAACAACATCGTTCTCTGTGATAGGCATGATCTTCTCCTGTGATGAGGAGAAGCCATTATCGTTATCAAAGCGTTCCAACCAGACACTTTCTCTCCAAAGCCTCCAGTTTCGCGGTAGATTCCAGATAGACCTCAAAACTGGCGGTTCTTAGCAATACGGGAAATAGTCGCTTGGCTAACATTAAAGAGAGCTGCAACCGTGCGTTGAGTATCGCCAGCAGCTAGCCGTTCAATCGCTCGGGCTGCTTGATGTGGGGTAAGGGCAGATTTCCTTCCAAACTTCACCCCGCGCATTTTGGCTTGGGCACGGCCAGCAGCGGTACGCTCGGTAATCCTCTGTCGCTCCCAGCTCGCTGCCACCCCCAGAACGGCAATGACAATCTCTGCAAGCTGCGAGGTCGTGTCCAGCATCGGCTCTGCGATCGACCGAAAACCTGCGCCAGCTTCCTTTACGGTATGGAGGATGTTGAGAAGATCACGAGTATTTCGCGCCAAACGATCCGTCGCCGTAACCATCAGCACATCGCCATGTTCAAGCATCTTGATCGCGCGCTTGAGCTGGGGCCGCTCGACCGACGCGCCGCTGATCTTCTCCCGATAGATTTTAGCGCAACCAGCAACCTCAAGTTCAGCGATCTGCTGAGCCAAGTCTTGGCCATTGGTGGAGACGCGTGCATAGCCGTAGATCATGGCCAATTTTGCATCAGATTTTTGCATCAGGGAAGGGCGAGGATTTCTGCTAATCTGGGACTGATGCAGAAGTTGTGATTTCCGGTTCAAACTTAGTCCGCCTCAAAGCATGGTGCATGAGTAAGCGGGCGTGGCGTCTCGAAGTTTGCCCTGTCTTATCTCGCTGACCGGACAGGTCCAGAGGGGGCTTTGGGGGCAGATGATGAACTTGAATTGTGCAGCCCGCCCAGGCCCGGCAACCAAGCCTCCAAATTATTCATGCCAGCGCGAAATTTTATTGCAAGGGGCGGAAATATCTGTATAATAAGAGGAACAGCGCGCGGTTTCATTTGCCGCAAGCGGGTAGGCAAGCCGATGTAACCCATGCACGCGCTTACCGGGAAACAGATACGGATTTCTGGAGGGCGGGGGAAACCCCGCCCTTTCCTCGTTCAGGCAGCTATTCCAGAACCAACTTTCTGCGTGGCCGCTTTTCAGCTTGGGTCTGGAGAGACGAGCTGATTCTCTGTACCTGTTCCTTGCTAACGTTCCGGGGAAACTCATTTGGGAACTGCTGGGCGATCAATCCTAAAATGTCTACAAGTGGCTTAAGATCATAAGCGTTAGATGATACGATACCTTTATCGCGTCGTTTCACCCGTGATATAAGTCCTATGTTTTCAAGTTTATTGATCGAACGCTGAATCTGTCTGCTGGATACGCCACACCTCGCCGCCAATGTGGACATGCTCGGGAATGGCATCTCTCCCTTCTTCCACCATGTACTTACAAGTTGGATCAAGACAAGAAGCTCAACTGGGCTTAAACTATGATCATCATCCAGAAACTGGTTTATGAGAAGAAGATAATTTGGAATTTGTGCGAAGCCACGCTCGGCAACAGGCTTTCCCCATTTATCGACGACATCGGACATACGTGCGGGCTTTCTCAAACGACCTTTCTAACGGACAATACCATAGGACAATATGTCTGTCTATGTATACCCATGCATGGATACACAGTTGATGGATACACAGCTACACATACACATCATATGTATACTCACATGGGGAGGACAAAGCGACTTTTGTGCAATTGGGCGCAGACAATGCTGTTGACGGTGCCGTCAATAGGGCGGCGGCACGTGTAGGCCCAGCAATCGCACATCGCCGATGAAGCTCTCCAGAGACTGGAGATGGGGTTGCACAGCTTTTGGGAATTTCTCCGTCAGCCCTATGGGCACCACGAGTTGTACACCGGCATTCACCATCTCACCGAACTGGGTCTCTGAAATGCCCTCCTGTAATGTCAGCAGGTGTTTTCCTGGGATGCGATCCGCTTCGTTCAATATCTGCCGCCACCGATCCTTGCAGGTCGTCTTGACGGCCAGCATCCGGAGCTGGTCAACCGGAAAGGATGCATCCCGATAGGCTGCAACCGACGGGAACAGGAAGTCCGGCGTTTTGCCATCCTCGGACACCGGCTGGTGCGCGAACTGCGTGCCTTCTACCAGTCGCTCCTCAATGAAGATTTCGCGGGTATGCAGTTCAAGCGAACGGCCCGATCTGGCCTTACGGCGCTGAAGGACGGTCTGCGCTCGCGCGATGAAGTCGTCCACGGTCGCAAAACCGGCCTGAATGTGCGGCAGCTCTATGGCCTGCTCCACACTGCGAAAAATCTCAAATTCGCAGTCCCTGCGTCTTATCAGGCGGCGATCGGGGTCAAGGCTGGCATCTGGCCTTAATTCCACTGCCTTCCTGATGATCTCAGCGCCCGATGGGAATTTCAGACGCCACGCCGCAGGTATTTCGGCATCATCTAGCCAGCAGCTCGTTCGGGTTGCAGGGGTCTGCTGAAGCAAATCCAGCAGCCCGCCTTGGGCCGGAGGCCATATCAGCCATTTTCCTGGCTCAACCGGCCCAACGCGATCCTCAACAAGATCTTCCTCGGTTTCATGACGGCACACCCATACATGGCAGTCAGTCACCTCTGTGGCCACGACATTGCGAAACGCGAAAATAGTGAGTGCGCCGGTGCTTTCCGGATCAAGGAGCGCCGATGCGCTGCCCCCAAAGCCAGTCAGGCGCGTCTCGTTTCGCCCGCCTTTCGGGTTGCCGTGCAGCTTGTTGTTATACCAGACGGCTCTGACCTGCCGATAATCGGGGTGGGAATCTACATAAAGATCGAACCGCACATCCGGGTTCTTGTCACCCGGACGGTTGAGGGATGGAAATACCTGAAACAGGAAATCACGGGGAACGTAGGGGCCAGCCTGATGACTCTCGTTCGCCAACGTATCGTTGCCGGACAACCGCTTCACATACCAGACGAAGCCTTGCCCCCCATATTCATCCAGCCACTCAACAAGATCACCCACCGGCACGATCTGTTCCCCTTATTTCACCCTTTTTTTGATCCGATCCCAGCCAAGCCGCCGCAATCGATAACACCGTTTCGGAACCGATCCGGCTCTTGCCCTTGATTGAGCATTCCCAGATTTTGAGCAAGCGCCAGCCGGAATGTTCAAGCGCGGCCTCAACCTCCATGTCGCGCTCCTGATTTCGACCGATCTTTTGTCGCCAGAAATCTTGTCTGCTGGCGGGCCAGCGGAACAGGTGACAGTCATGACCATGCCAGAAGCACCCATGCACAAAAATCACCGCACGCCATCGGGGCAGCACCATATCCGGCTGGCCGGGAAGAGCGCGATCGTGCAGGCGAAACCTGTATCCAAGGGCGTGCAGGCCGCGCCGCACTACCATTTCAGGCTTAGTATTCTTGCCCTTTATGCCTGCCATCATGCGGCTGCGTGTTACCGCATCGACAATGTCACCCGGCAAGCGCGAGTTTCCGCTGGAGCCGTTCTGGTTCGATCTCTGCTCGATCAACCAGCCACGGAAGCATATGCTCGGCAACGGCCTTGACGACAGGCACAACCACAGAGTTTCCAAACTGGCGATAGGCCTGAGTGTCCGACACAGGGATTACAAACTCTTTCCCCTTCGGTTCGTCAAAACCCATCAATCGGGCACATTCGCGCGGGGTCAGACGGCGCGGATTCTTCCCTTTTTGCTCGACAAGGATTTCCGATCCATCCTTGTAATATCGTGCTGACAGGGTGCGGGCCACATCATCGGGACCGACCAGCCCAAACCCGAAGCCATTACCGGCTGCACGGTGCTTCTCGGCATAGTTTTGCAGGTAGCGCCAGAGATGATCGGTAAGCGTGTATTTATCGGACACGGAAGCAATGTTTCCGCGTGTGAAGTGTCCGTCCAGTTCCTCGGTTCCGTCCTCCGGATGGAGGACAGTGCCCAGCTTTGGACCATTGAGCGGGTCCGGCAACGCAAGATCGGAAAAGGTAAAATCGTTCGGCTCGCGAAAACCGACAATGAAAATGCGCTCGCGCTGTTGAGGAACAAAGGACTTTGAATTGATGACCTTCCAGTGGACCTGATAACCAAGATCGACGGTCAATGTCCGATGGATAACCTCAAACGTGCGCCCCTTGTCGTGATTGACCAGATTTTTGACGTTCTCCAGCAGAAACGCCTTTGGCTTGTGATGCTTGATGATCTGGGCAACATTGAAAAACAGCGTCCCCTGCGTCTCATCAAGAAAGCCATGTGGCCGGTTCAGTGCATTCTTCTTCGATACACCGGCAATCGAGAATGGCTGGCAAGGAAAACCCGCCAGCAAGAGATCATGTTCTGGAATATCCTCCACAGCGACCTTGGTGATGTCTCCAGCTATTTCATGGTCGCAATGGTGATTTGCCCGATAGGTAAGCTGAGAATACTTGTCCCATTCGCTGGTGAAGACACAGCGTCCCCCCAACGGTTCAAATCCGCGACGCAGCCCGCCGATACCCGCAAACAGGTCGATAAATCGGAAGGCTTCGCTACCCAGGATAGGGGCGTCAGGGCAATTATGACCCTTCGCCATCGTATCAAGCAGCCGCATGGCTGCACGCCTCGGTTTGGTAAGTCCGCGTTCCCAGCGATAGACTGTACTGCGTGAAAACCCTGCCGTGTCAGCAAAATCATCGATGCTGATGCCCACGCTCGTCCGGAGGCGGGAAAACTCTGTTACGGACTGCATTGGGCACCTCTGGGACAATTTGTGTCACAGTGGCATTAAGATTCCCTTTTTTCAAGAACAAAAAGAGAATATTATTGGCGGGAAATGGGTGCCATTACATAGAAATTACCGTTGCTGGCACGATAAACCACCAGCTCGGCAGACGCCTCTTCGCTTTCAATCTGGAACCAGACAGGTCGGCCTCCCACCTCCATATCGCTATAATCCGGGGTTGATCGGAGTATGGCCAGCATATCGGCGGGCAGAAGCCTAAGCTCCATATGGGCAGTGGAGTGCTGGCCGCTCATGAATGCCATCACGTCATGTTGCCTTCTGAGGTCGGCGGTGACTGCTGCGATTTCAGTTTCGATGCTATCCATCCTGCTGCCCCTGTGTCTTCTGGCACGCTCATGCCCTGTTTTCTGCGTTCGTCCAGGTCCCTGCATAAAATCGCTTGGGCTTGTAACTAAGGGCTTGGCGCGCCGTGGGACCAAGATTGCGGCTGAACCCGCTCCGTCTCCCGATAATCACTCCCTGTGCAGATGGCCGAATTTTCCACGCCCTTGCAAAATGGGGGTCCATTCCCTTCAGTATGTACCTTTTCAGACCGACGATCTTATTGATGCGCCGATGTTTGACCGTGCCGCTGTTGACTACGCTGCCAGTAGTGATCTGAACCCACTCAGATACCTTCCGCCAAAACTCCCGGATTAATCCTCGGGGGATATGGACCAGCCAGTGAACAGCGATCTGGCCACCGGCTGCCTCAAACGCATAAACATATGTCGGCTGACAGGCTCTGGTGTTCTTCGGATGTCGTCGCAGCCACCTGGCAAACCAGCTTGAGAGCAGGAGGCGGAAGGAGGCGGTCGCCTGATCATCCCGGCAATCTGTCTTGGAATAATTGATCGTGATAAACTGATTGAGTGGGCATCCGATCTTGTCTGCAAGGCGTGTTGCATGATGGATGTTCGCTGCCGGCTTTCTTCCGATCTGAGCTGTTGATCGCTTGGAACCGCCGTTCATGTTTATCCCTCTATATCATCTTGGTTTGTTCCTAACTGAGCCATTTATACTATTGAAGTGTCGCTGCCTACGTCAGGCGCTGAGAAATCATATCCTCTCTGCGGTAGTTCAGCGCCTTCGGTCGGGTTGATGAGAAGCCCTGACGCGCCCTGGAAACATCTCCTCGTGAATCGGCTCTACCACAGCCGCTACAGTTCCATTATCGCCGCTGCGCACCTTGGCTGGCCCGAACACACGCCCTTGGTCGAGTTGGTCCGCAATCCATGCTCGCGCCTGTGCGGCATCACGAGCTGCGCCTTGGGGGTCACCCTTATTCAACCCTTTGGCTATCGCTTGGGCGACCATATAATGCCCTTGCGCGCCGCGCAGCTCGGGATCAGCGGCCGCCTCCTCGGCCGACGCCGTTCTAAAACGCTCTCCGATCGATGGCTGACGATCCGCGCCACTCTGCGTACTGCTCGCAGCGAGCTGGGCCAGCGTCTCGCCCATGGCGTCCACCTTCACCTGCATTGCTTCGACCTGAACCGCCAGATTCTCCACCGCCGCAAGCACCGCCCGCTGGGTCGCCAGCAGCGCCATCACCGGATCGTCGCTGTCATCGCTCATCGTTCGCGGTCCCTGTCTTTGTCGCGCTGGCGTTGCCGGTCCTGCTCGGCCTGACCGCGATCAACCCTGCCTACCTTGCCCATGCGCGAAGCGATGCGATCGGCGGTGCTACCCGGCTCCGGGGTATCGCGCTCACGCTCCACACGCTGCGCCGTCGCCTCCGCAATCCGCTCGGCTGCGCCGCGATCGGCGGCCTGGTCCTGACGCCCCCATGCCGCGCCAAGGCGGTCACGCAACCCCTGCGCCATGTCCTTCGCCTTTTCGCCCAGGCCGCGCATGGTTTCCGCGATCCTGGTGCTGAGGTCGCGAAGCTGCTGCGTCAGCTCGCGCCGCTCCCGGTTGCGCGCCTGCACCCCGCGCTGTTCGTCGCCGCGATCGGTGGGCGTGCCCTTTCGCTCCATCGCCACCGCCGCCAACGGCACCTTGCCCAGCGGCTCGCGGCCTAGATCCTCTTCCTTCTCCGCGTCTCCCCGCTCCCGCGCCACCTCGCGCTGATCCTTCAAGGAACGATGGTCGATCCGCTCATCGCACCCGGCACGCTCCAGGGCATGGTTGGCATGATCCGCCCAAGCCGCGCGCCACCCCTCAAGCCGTTCGGCCGCGTTCCAGTCCCGGTTCTTCTTCCCGAACCCCTCGCCGGTCAGGTCGCGCATGGTCAGCATGACATGCGCGTGCGGCTGCTCCTGCCCATCTGCCGAATGGCCCCGGTGCAGCGACACGTCCGCAATCATGCCCTGGGACACGAACTGCTCACGCACATAGCTGTCCACCAGGGCGCGCCGCCCTTCCGCGTCCAGCTCGCGCGGAAGGGAGATTTCGACCTCACGGGCGAGCTGGGCGTCCTTGCGCTTCTCCGCCGCCTCGACGCCGTTCCAAAGCTGGGAACGGTCGAGCATCCAGTCGGGCGTGCGATCGGGTGCCATGATCTCGCGATGCTCGATGTCCGACTTGCGCGTGTAGTCGTGACATTTGCCGAGGCGCTCGTCGGTCAGCCGCTCGCCCGACCGATAGGCGGCGGCGGCGACCGCGCTGCGCCCGGCGCCACGCGAGATGACTTTGACGGAGCAATGATAGATCGCCACGGGCAGCGCGCCTTCTTCCTTACTTCACTTAAGGGGGAAGCCGTCCGGCGGGGGCAAAGCCCCCACGAGGACCACGCACATTGCGAAGCAATGTATAAGCGTGCCCTTATCTTCGCTAAGGTAGCCTTTGTGTAGTCGGCTTGCTATAGCGAAATGCCATAGGAGACCGGCATGGCACGCACACCCGTTGAAGAACGCCTTGAGAAAATGCGCGAGGACGAACGGCGGTTGCGTGAACGGCGAAAGGCGTTGGAGGCGCGCGTGTCTGCCGGTCGCCGCAAGGCCGAAACCCGCGAGCGCATCATGCTGGGCGCGTTCATCCTCCATCACCTGGATGAGGACACGCCCACGGGCCGCCAGCTCGCCCCCCTGCTGCAACGCGAACTGCCGATGTTCCTGACCCGTGAGCGCGACCACGCCCTGATGGCTCCCTTGCTGAAGCGCCTGAAGGAGAAGGAATGATGGCAGGGCCGCTGGTCGGGGGTGAACGGGGTATCAGCGGCGGTTTCACGGTCGTCGGAGGCATTGCCGTCCTGATCGGCACGCAATGGCTGCTCGGCAAGCTACTCCCGGAATCCGTCGCCAGCACCATCGCCTGGGCCGCCTTGGTCGCCTTCGGGGTCGCGGTCTGGAAGTTCAATCAGGGGATGCGTCGGAACGATCTGCTCGGCTCCGCTGCTTTCGGATCCCGGGCCGATGTGCGCGCGCTGGAATCCAACGGCGGCGATCTGCTCATCGGCCGGTCGGCGAAATCCGGCAAGCTGCTGCGCTATGATGGTCCCGCCCATTTGCTGACCATGGCCCCGACGCGCAGCGGCAAGGGCGTGGGCACCATCATCCCCAATCTGCTCACCCTCGACCGCTCGGTGATCTGTATCGACCCCAAGGGCGAGAATGCCCGCGTCACCGCCAGGGCGCGCGCCACCAAGGGCACGGTCTGGTGCCTCGACCCGTTCGAGGTTTCCGGGCAACCCCCTGCCCGCTACAATCCGCTCGACCGGCTCGACCCGGCCAGCCTCGACCTGGCCGAAGATGCGATGACGCTGGCCGACGCCCTGGTCCACGATCCGGCAGGCCAAGGTGGCGATGCTCATTGGAATGAGGAGGCCAAGGCGCTGATCGCCGGGCTGATCCTCTATGCCGTAGTCCATGAGGAGCGCGAGCATCGCACCCTGGCGACTGTGCGCGACTATCTGACGCTCGCCCCTCAGGCGTTCGCCGATCTGCTCACCCTCATGCAGGACAGCCGCGGCGCCGGTGGCCTGATCGCCAGGGCCGCCAACCGCCAGCTCGGCAAGTCCGATCGCGAGGCCGCAGGGGTGTTGTCTTCGGCCCAGCGCCACACCCATTTTCTCGACAGCCCCCGGATCGTCGCCAGCACATCGGCCTCGGATTTCACCTTCGCAGGGTTGAAAGAGGGGGTTTCCACGGTGTTTCTGTGCCTCCCCCCTGACCGGCTCGATGCCTATTCCCGCTGGCTGCGCCTGCTGGTCGCCCAGGCGCTCACCGATATGGCGCGCTCGCCCGTCAAACCGGCGCGGCCCGTCCTGTTCCTGCTCGATGAGTTTGCCGCCCTGGGCAGGCTCGAACCCGTCGAGCGGGCAATGGGCCTGATGGCCGGGTACGGGTTGCAGCTCTGGCCGATCTTGCAGGACATGCACCAGTTGCGCGCCCTCTATGGCGAACGGGCAGGCACCTTCCTGTCCAACGCCGGGGTGTTTCAGGCGTTCGGGGTGAACGACCTCGCCACCGCCGAACTGCTGTCGAAGACCCTAGGACAGGAAACGCTCGAATATCAGACGGCGGGTTATTCCAAGGCCAGCATGACCCATGGCGGCAAGCTCACCCGGTCGGCCAGCACCCAGATCAGCGCCCGCAACCTGATGAACCCCGACGAAATCATGCGGATGCGGCCCACCGATCAACTGCTGATGCTTCAAGGGCAAGCCCCGCTGATCGTGGAGAAAATTCGATATTACGATCAATGCGAGTTCTCAGGATTATCCGATCCCGGTTGAAGGAACGCATCGCTATCCGCCTGGCTTTTCTGGCAAGCCAATTGCAACCCTGCTGCTTGTGTCGGCGTTATTGGTTGAGCGCCAACGTTTCATCCTGATCCCAACAAGCAAACTGCGCCGACCGCGTTAGCGGTTGTCCTTTTCTAGCGTGGCGAAGCCGCGCCCTCTGCCCTCTCAGAAATCATGTGGCCTGAAATTATCCACAACCAGCCTAGTGTTAAAATATGGGTTAAGTGATGTGTTACGGGATTTTGGCGATTTCCTAACAATCTGATATTATTGCACTTTATGGCGTCAAACCGCTCTGTGGTGAATCCACTATGACGAAAAAGCGAATCCAGAGTGACGATAGGGTGAATCCACTCTGACGATAAGCCGCCGCCTGCCAAGTGTAATCGAAATGACGATAGCGATGGCGGTGAATCTGAAATGACGATAATCCGCTTGCGTATGTGAAATGACGATAGTAGCTCTCTGTCACTGAAATGACGATAGACTCCGCCCCTACCCTGTTTGACGTTGCGCCCGCCAGCCTCGTGGATGGCGACGATCGGACGCCCCTGCTGCCGGTGCGCCACCCCAACCAGGACTTGTTCATCTGCGACGTGCTGGACGCGATCCCGAAGGACGACATGGCCTCAATGGAGCATCCAGTCTTTTCGCTTTCGACCAAGCCGGACAACCGCACGCGGCGCTATGAGCATAACGGCAATGTCATCGAGATTATCCCGTCGGGCAAAGGACTGGCGACAATCCATGACAAGGATATTCTGATCTACTGCATTTCGCAGCTCGTCGCGAAGATGAACCAAGGCGAGCAGCCCAGCCGCACCGTGCGCCTGCAAGCCTATGACATGCTCGTTGCCACCAACCGGCAGACCAGCGGCGAAGGCTACCGGCTGATGGCCGACGCCCTCACCCGTCTGCGCGGAACCACCGTGCGGACCAATATCCAGACTGGCGGCATCGAGGAGACGCGGATTTTCGGCCTCATCGAAGAAGCCAATATCACCCGCAAGACGTTCGATGGCCGGATGCTTGATCTTGAAATTACTCTGTCGGAATGGGTGTATCGCTCCGTCATCAGCAAAAACGTCCTGACCCTCCACCGGGATTATTTCCGGCTCCGCAAGCCCTTCGAGCGGCGCATGTATGAGCTGGCCCGCAAGCATTGCGGCGTGAAGGACGAATGGAAGATCGGCTTGGAACTGCTACAGAAGAAATGCGGCTCCAACAGCCCGCTTCGGGTATTCCGGGCCTTGGTCAAGAAGGTCTGCGAGCATGACGCGGACCACGGCCATTTCCCCGACTATGCGGTGACGATGACCGATGACGTTATCCTGTTCCGCAATCGCTCCGGCCTCAAGAGCAAGCCCGATCCGGCCACCCTCGCCGACGATGCGCCCTATATCGACCCTGAAACCATGCACGACGCCAAGACGGCCGCGCCGGGCTATGACGTTTATGCGCTCTATGATGAATGGGTGTCGTGGTGGCACGACATGGGCAAGCCGGAACTAAAAAGCCCCGCTGGGGCGTTCCTCGGTTTCTGCAAGAAACGACACGAACGCAAACCGCTGCGCTGACCCCATGTGGGTAAGCCCACATGCAAACATGACTCCTACAGCGATGAAGATGAAAGAGCGCCCCACCAGAACCGCATGCCCTTGGCTGCGCGTCTAACTTCCGCGCTCTCAAG
>Ga0307412_10001432_pt1 | contig 13281 bp, 10 predicted proteins | sample DK1Cmetagenome_3_FD_203823 | JGI IMG/M metagenome (GOLD analysis project Ga0307412, IMG submission 203823) | Maize rhizosphere microbial communities from greenhouse at UC Davis, California, United States - DK15-C-1 | ecosystem: Host-associated > Plants > Roots > Rhizosphere > Soil | place: USA...
CTCCGCCATCACCTTGCCGGTGCGGCGGTCCCAGGTGACCTTGTCCGCGCGGAGGCGATTGCTCTCGCGATACATCCGGACGTCGCCGCTCGCCGTCACGACATCGCTGTTCATGTCGTAATCAAGCTGATCGGAGGTGAACTGCACCTGGTTGGGATCGTTCGCCAGCCCTCCCGCCAACGGCGGGGCGGGCTCGGCTGGCCGATCCTGCAGATTGGCGGCGGGCACGGCGGCACCTGCCGCTTGATCGGCGGGCAGCGGACGCGAATCGGGCGCCTGCTGGGCACGTGCCTGCGCCGCGAGGCACAGACCGAGCGCGGCCGGAAAGAACATGGCCTTGCGCTTCACAGAAACTCCCACCTTTATCGTCACTCCCCGGCAGACGGGCATTATCGTGCCCTATCGCAGCGATTGCGCCTCCGCAACGGCGGGCGCGTTGGCCGAAACGCACATCCGGGCTAAGGGGCCCCGCATGCAGGTCGATTTCTATCACCTTACCATGGCACCGCTCGATCGCGTGCTGCCCTCGATCGCCGAAAAGGTGGTCGGCAGCGGTGGGCGGCTGCTGATCGTGGCGGAGGATGCCGCGCTGCGCACGCGGATCGACCAGCTGCTGTGGAGCTATAGCGCCGCAAGCTTCCTGCCACATGCCCAGGCGGGCGGGGACTGGGACGCGGATCAGCCGGCGCTGATCGCGGATGCAGTGGCGCCGGCGAACGGTGCGCGCAACATCGCGCTGGTGGACGGGCTCTGGCGCGACGAAGCGCTGGCCTTCGACCGCGCCTTCCACATGTTCGACGAGGAGAGCATCGGTGCAGCCCGCGTCGCATGGCGCACCCTGGGGGAGCGCGACGGCGTCGAGCGGCGCTACTGGCGGCAGGATGAAAACGGCCGCTGGGCGCAAGTCGCCTGAGCTTGCATTGAAGACGCGGCGGGACTAGGGAGCCGCGACTTCCTTCCATCACCAACTACAGGAGCCGCACGGCCATGGCCGCGACCCGGACCTTTTCGATCATCAAGCCCGATGCAACCCGCCGCAACCTGACCGGCGCCGTCACCAAGATGCTGGAAGAGGCTGGCCTGCGCGTCGTCGCTTCCAAGCGCATCCAGATGACCCGTGAGCAGGCCGAAGGCTTCTACGGCGTCCACAAGGAGCGTCCCTTCTTCAACGACCTCGTCTCGTTCATGATTTCGGGCCCGGTCGTGGTGCAGGTGCTCGAGGGCGAGAACGCCGTGCAGGCGAACCGTGACATCATGGGCGCGACCAACCCGGCGAACGCCGAGCCGGGCACGATCCGCAAGGAACTGGCCGAATCGATCGAAGCCAATTCGGTCCATGGTTCGGATTCGGAAGAGAATGCCGCGATCGAGATCGCCTTCTTCTTCAAGCCGGAAGAAATCGTCGGCTGATCGGCTGAAGATTTCCGGTAGAAAAGGGCCACGCTTCCGATGGGAGGCGCGGCCCTTTTTCGTTCTTCAAGCCTCACCCCAACCCCTCCTCCAGGGAAGAGGGGTTAGAGATAGGGCCTCACCGCGGTAGCGTGATCGTGGCCTTCAGCCCGCCACCGTCGCGATTGGCGAGCGCGATGGTCCCGCCGGCATCGTTGACGATAGCGCGGGCCAGCGCCAGGCCCAGGCCGATCCCGCCGGTATCGCGATTGCGCGACTCCTCCAGTCGGGTGAAGGGGATGAACACGGCCTCCAGCTTTTCGGCGGGGACGCCCGGACCGCGATCGCACACTTCGATCACGACGCGCTCCGTCTCGGCGATAAGCCGCACTTCGGCGCCGCCGCCATATTTCACGGCATTCTCGATGAGGTTGCGCACCGCGCGGCGCATCAATGTCGGCCGCAGCCGCATCTTCAGGCGCTCGGGCTCCTCGAACGTCACGTCGTGATCGAGGTCGCGGAAATCCTCGACCACTGCGTCGACCAGCGCGCCGAGATCGACATCGGTGTTGGGTTCGCTCGGTCGCCCCAGCCGGGCGAGCGAGAGGATGTCGTCGAGCGTGCGGCTCATCTCGTCGATGGTGTCGGCCATGCGCGTGCGATCGTCATCGTCGTCGACGGATTCGATTCGTACCCGCAGCGCCTGGAGAGGCGTGCGCAGGTCGTGGCCGATCGCGCCGAGCATCCGGTCCTTCTCGTCCAGCATCGTTGTCACGCGGCGGCTGAGCGCGTTGTAGGCCGCGATCAGCGCGCGCACGTCGCTGGGCCCGCGCTCGCGGATCGGCGGGGTGTCGTCGCCGGGGCGGAAGGTCCGCGCCGCTTCGGTCAGGGTACGCAGCGGCCGGGCAATGCGGCCGCCGACCAGCAGCACCGGTACCAGCACGACGACGTAGAGGATGAGCGTCTGCGCGGCGAGTTGCCAGATCAGGTCGAAATCGGTGCGCGGCCAGGGCGTCGCCAGCGTCAGCCAGCCCTTGCCCGGCAGTTCCACCGCGACGAGCATTTCGGCCCCCATCCGGCGCAGTCGCTCGGCGCGCAGCGGATCGAGCTTGGGATCCAGCAGGCGCTTCGGGTTCACCGGGCGGAGCGCAGCCATGATCGTGCCGGCGCGCAGGCCCGCATCCTCCAGCCCGCGGCGCAGGTCGCGTTCGACATCAGGCCGGCGATGCTCGTCTTCCCGGGCAAATGGATTTTCGGCGTGCAGCCGCACATGGGTGCGGGGATCGGAGAGGAAGCGGTTCTTCGCGGCGCCCGGCTGGAGCGGCGTCTCGCGCTGCAGTGCCAGCAGCCGCTCGGCGGCGTCGGCCAGACGCGTGGTGGCGGGAACGATCACGAGGGCAAAGCGTGCCTTTTGCCGCTCGTGGAGCAACAGCGTGAAATTGATCGCCTGCGCGACGAACAGCGCCGCCGCGACGAGCAGCGCGATGCGGGCGATCAGGCTGGTGGGCAGGAACCGCCTCAAAGCCGGGTCACCTCGGCCGCCAGCGTGTAGCCGCCGCCCCATACCGTCTTGATGATCGAGGGGTTCCTGGCATCCGGCTCGATCTTCTTGCGGAGCCGGCTGACCTGGTTGTCGATCGCGCGATCGAACGCCGCAGCCTCGCGGCCCTGGGTCAGATCGAGCAGCTGGTCACGGGTGAGCACCTGGCGCGGCCGCGTTACCAGCGCGTGGAGGAGATTATATTCGCCGGTCGACAGCGGCACCGAAACGCCCTCGCGATCGACCAGCGTACGTTCGCCGGTACGAAGCACCCAGCCGGCAAAGGCGAACGATCCGGTTTCCGGCGCATGTTGCTTGGCACCACCCGCCGACCAGCGGCGCAGCACCACCTTGATCCGCGCTGACAGTTCGCGCGGGCTGAACGGCTTCACGACATAATCGTCGGCGCCCATTTCCAGTCCGACGATCCGGTCGGTCTCTTCGCTGCGGGCGGTGAGCAGGATGACCGGCGTCTCGCTGGTCTCGCGGATGTGGCGGCACAGGCTCAGCCCGTCCTCGCCCGGCATCATGATGTCGAGCACCACCAGATCGATCGCATAGGCGTTCATCCTTGCGCGCGCACTTTCGGCATCGCCGGCCTGGGTCACGCGGAACCCTTGCCTGGTCAGATATTGCGCAAGCGGTTCGCGGATCGATCTTTCGTCATCGACGAGCAGCAGATGGGGGACCTCGGACATGGTCAACAGAGTAACGCCTTTGCCGACGGGGAAAAGAGCCGGGCGGGAGGGAGGAGATCCGCGGCCATCGCGGCGAAGCGACAGGGGAGACGCTTCAGACCCCGACGGGGACGGGGGCAGCGATGATCGCGGCCTCCCGCCCGGCTGCTCCGACTGGCGTCAGTTGCCGTCGGTCGGAGGAGGCGGAGGCATGTCGCCCGGTGGCGGTCCCTGGCGGTCGCGCCTGCCGCCGCCACCGCCCATCTTCATCATGCGCTGCATGGCAGCCTGGCGCTCGGCGGCGTCGATCTTGCCGTCATGATTGGTGTCGACCATGTCGAACATGCGGGCGGCGCGGCCCTGCTCGTCGGCGAGTGTCAGGTCGCGCTTCGGCGCCATGCGTCCGCCGCCCATGCGTGCGCGCATTGCCGCCTGGAAGGCCTCGCGCTCTTCGGGGGTAACCTTGCCGTCGTGATTGGCGTCCATCGCCTGGAACCGCGATGCGACACTGGCCATCATCTCGTCGCGCGTGACGATGCCGTCCTTGTTCGTGTCCGCCATCGCGAGCGGATCGGGGCGGGGACCGCGCGGGCCGTCCTGCGGCTCAGCCTGAGCGGCGAGCGCCGAACCCGCGAGCAGCGAAGCCCCGAGTGCAGCGAGAGTGAGACGTTTCAGCATCCGGAACTCCTGGAAAGGAAGAGGGATGCCGGGGGCGGGGGCGGACCCCCGGCACACGCCTTGTTTCGCAGCCGCGTGTCGCACGGGTTTGTCATCGCCGACGACAAAGTGTCGCAAATTGTCTTCCGCTAGGCGGCGGGCACCCGCTGTACGCGCGGCACGACCTTCCATTCGATCAACAGCAGCGCCCCCAAGGCCAGCAGCGCGGCGACGGCGAAGTTGCCGCCCTGAAAGCCATGTTCCGATCCGAACGCCAGCGACTGGCTGAGGATCAGTGGGCCGAAGATAAGCGCGACGCTGCTCAGTGCCGACATGCCCCCTTGCAGCGCGCCTTGGCGCGAGGGATCGGTCATGCGCGAGAGCAGCGCGTTGATCGACGGAAAGGCCAGGCCCTGAAACGCCGCGAACGGGATGATCGCAAACACCATCCAGGTCTCCCGCGCGAAGCAATAGCCGAGAAAGGCGAGCCCCCCGGCGAGCATTCCCAGCACCACGGTGCGCTCCTCGCCCCAGGCGGCGATTGCGCGGCCGGTGACGAAGCTCTGCACCAGCGCCATGCAGATGCCGGAGGCGGCAAGCGACCAGCCGATCATCCGCTCGTCCCAGCCGAGCGCGATCTCACCAAAGAACGCCCAGGTCGCCGGATAGACCATATGGGCGAGCTGCCAGAGAAACGCCGCGAGCAGCAGCGGCTTCGCCCTGCCGGCCTCGAACAGCGGCCCGAAGGCGGCAAACACATGGGCGTCGCGCAGGCGGAAGGGGCGGCGGCGCTCCGGCGCCATCGTTTCCGGCAGCAGCACCAGAATCCAGAGGGCATTCAGTCCGGCGAGCGTCGCCGCGGCGATGAACGGCGCCCGCGGGCCGAAGCTGGCAAGCAGACCCCCAATCGCAGGGCCCAGAATGAAGCCGATCCCGAACGCTGCCCCCATCAGGCCGAAGGTGGCACCGCGCTTTTCCGGTGGGGTGACGTCCGCCAGCACCGCGTTGGCGGGACCGTACACCGCCCCAGCGACGCCTGCGACAACACGGCCGACGAAGAGCCAGCCGATCGTCGGTGCCGCTGCCATCAGCAGATAGTCGATCGCGAACGCCGCCATCGAGAACAGCAGCACCGGCCGCCGGCCGATGCTGTCCCCCAGCGCCCCAAGCACCGGCCCGGCGAAGAACTGCGCCACGGCGAACGCAACCAGCATCCATCCGCCGATCCGCGCGGCGTCGTCGAGGCTCGTGTGCGACAAGCTGACGATCAGCCGCGGCAAGACCGGCAGGATGACGCCGAAACCGATCGAATCGATCAGCACGGCGGCGAGCACGATCGGCACCGCACGGTGGTGAAACGGCATGGTGGTCCCCTCCCCAGAGAACCACCCTTTTAAAACAGCGCGGCGCCGCACGCCATCGCGCTTCCACATCAGGATTTGTGCCCGGGCTGACGCTCCGCAGCCGTACAGTACCGGAGGCGAGCACCAGGAAGAGAAGGTTTATACGTCGCGGGCTTCCTCCAGCGCGTTTGCCGATGACGCGTCATGGGCGGTCTCCGCATGCGCCAATCCGGTTCCTGCAACACTGTGCCTTCTCTGCAACGATTGCATTCAAGTGGCATTTTGCAACTTTAGTTTTGCTTGACGCCGCTGGAGCTAAGGCGTGTATTCGAGCTTCGGGTATGGAGCAGAAACATAGCTCCAACCTTGGTGGAGAGGATTGATATGCGGCTACGCCTTATGTCGGCCTGCGCAGTGCCGGCACTCGTCATGGCGCTTGCAGCGCCTGCGCACGCTCAGGAAACACCCCAGGATCAACAGGACGCAGCAGCGGCGCGATCGGTGCAGTCCGATAACGAGATCATCGTCACCGCGCAGGGCCGGGCCCAGGCGCTGGCCGATGTGCCGCTGGCCGTGTCGGCCGTAAGCGCCGAGACACTGCAGCAGACCGGTGCGAACGACATCCGCGCACTCAACCAGGTGGCGCCGTCGCTGCTGGTCTCCTCGACGGGCAGCGAGGCCAATGGATCGGCGCGCATTCGTGGCATCGGTACGGTGGGTGACAATCCCGGCCTGGAAAGCTCGGTCGCGGTGTTCATCGACGGTGTCTATCGCTCGCGCTCAGGCATCGGCCTCAGCGAGCTTGGCGATCTCGAACGGATCGAGGTGCTGCGCGGCCCCCAGGGGACGCTGTTCGGCCGCAACGCCTCGGCGGGCATCATCAACATCGTCTCGAAGATGCCGGAGTCCGTCTTCTCGGCCGGCGCCGAAGCGACCTATGGCAATTACAATTCGATCCGCGTGCAGGGCTTCGTCAACGTGCCGATCAGCACGAAGGTGTCGGGCCGGCTCGACGGTGTCTATATGAAGCGCGACGGCTTCTATCACGACGTCACCAACAATCGCGATATCAACAACCGCGACCGCTATTTCGTTCGCGGCCAGCTGTTGTTCGAGCCGTCGAGCGATCTGCGCATCCGGGTGATCGGCGACTATACCCGGCGCAACGAGGAATGCTGCGGCGCGACCTATGTCGATTCGTCGATCAATCCCAATATCGGCGATCTCAACAGCCCGTCGGCGAACAATATCGTCCGCGTGCTGCGTGACCTCGGTCAGCCCATGGCGGCGTTCAGCAATCCGTATAGCCGCAACCTCTATGTCTCGTCGGGCCGCAGCTATGGCGGCATTACCGAGGATTGGGGTGGCTCGGTCCAGCTCGACTGGACGCTGGGCGATGTGAAGCTCACTTCGATCACCGGCTACCGCAATTATTTCTCAAGCCAGGGCGCCGACACCGATTACAGCGCGGTCGACATCCTCTACCGCTCGCCGAATTCCAGTTCGTCCCGCGCGTTCGAGACCTTCAGCCAGGAACTGCGGCTCAACGGCACGGCGTTCGGCGAGAAGCTCGACTGGCTGGTCGGCGGCTATTTCGCCAATGAGGACCTGACCCTCGTCGACAATCTGCGCTTCGGCAACCAATATGGCCGCTTCGCCACCTGCCGCATCGTCTCGGGCGGCGGACTGGCCGCCTTGTACAACCCGGCGGCGGCGGGATGCCTGGCGGCGCGGCCGGCGCTGTTCGGTGCCGCCTCGCCGCTGATCTATGCCGGCTTCGACCGGCTCGACAGCATCAACGACCGCGGTACGACGCGCGACCTGTTCAAGCAGAACAGCCGCAACTGGGCGCTGTTCACGCACAATATCTTCCACGTCACCACCGGCTTGGACCTGACCGTCGGCCTGCGCTACACCAACGAGCGCAAGCGGCTGAACGCGACCTTCGGCAACGACAACACGGCCTGCGTCGCCAACCAGGCTTCGCTGCTGCCGCTGCGTTCGGTAGCGGCGCTGACCAGCGTGGTCGACGCGATCATCGGGCTTTCGTGCCAAGGAAATTCGACCTCCGAGCTGAACGGCGTTTCGATCCACGATACGCGCAAGGAGGACCAGTTCACCGGCACCGCCATCCTCTCGTACAAGCCGACCGACGACCTGCTGCTCTACGGCAGCTATTCGCGCGGCTATAAAGCGGGCGGCTTCAATCTCGACAAGTCGGCGCTCAAGGCGCCGATCGCGACCTTCGCCTCGGTCGGGGGCGCGCAGGCGCTGGCCAGCAACCTCCAGTTCGCGCCGGAAACCAACGACGCGTTCGAGATCGGCCTGAAATACTCGACCCGCAAGTTCAGCCTGAACATCTCGGCCTTCCGCCAGCAGTTCAAGAACTTCCAGCTCAACACCTTCAACGGCACCGTCTTCCTGGTGCAGAACATCAATGGCTGCACCACCAGCCTGAGCGGTGGCGACCGCGACCAGAGCAAGTTCACCACCGCGAGCAACTATAACGCCGCGGCGACGACCACCGGCGCCTGCTCGTCGTCCAACGTCGGCTATGGCGTGGTGTCGCAGGGTGTCGAGCTCGAGGCATCGCTGGTGCCGGTGCGCGATTTCCGGGTCGGGCTGGGCCTCACTTATGCCGACACGCATTATCGCAACCAGCTGGTCGGCAGCGATACCGGTGCGCCGCTGGACCAGGCGCTGCGGCTGCTGCCGGGCAAGAATCTGTCGAATGCCCCCGAAGTAGTCACCACCGCCTCGGTCGCCTGGACGCCGCCACTGGGCAATTCGGGGCTGAGCGGGCTCATCTATTTCGACGCGCGCATGACCGGCGACTATAACACCGGCTCGGACCTGTTCCCGCAAAAGGCCCAGGATGGCTATACGCTGGTCAACGGCCGCATCGGCATTCGCGGCAAGGACCAACGCTGGGCGATCGAGCTCTGGGCGCAGAACCTGCTCGACCAGAATTACACGCAGGTGGTGTTCAACTCGCCGTTCCAGGAAGGCGCCACCGGCGCCCCCTTCACCGATGCGCGCTATCCCGGCGGCCGCCAGATCTTCTCGGCCTATCTCGCAGAGCCGCGTACCTATGGCCTGACGCTGCGCACCCGCTTCTGAAGCCTTTCCTGGGGAGGAAAGCACTGGGCCGGCGGAGCGATCCGCCGGCCCATTTTTTGTCGTGGGTGTTCAGGCCGTGAGGACGCGATCGTCAAACAAACCGAAGGCGAGCGTGGAGGCGTAGAAGGTCACCGCTCGCTCGCGCGGCATCGTTCCGGCCCATTTGCGCATATCGAACGCGGCATTCTGCAGTGCCATCAGCGCCTGGCTCGCGACCAGCGGATCGATCGGCCGGATCGTGCCCTCGGCAATGCCGTCCGACAACATGCCCGCGAAGCGCCTTGCGATGCGGTTCGAGCGATCGAGCATCGTGTTGCGCACGTGCGGTGGCAGGCCGGAGAGCGCCGTGGTGCGCAGCAGCGGCCCGCGTTCGGAGAACTGATAGTCGAGCAGCGTCGCCAGTGTGCTCTCGATCCGCTGCCACTGGCTGCCGGCATGGCTTTCCGCCAGCCGCTGCGCATCGGCGAGGATGTCGAAGCTGCGCTTGTAGCAGGCAATGACGAGATCATCCTTCGCATCGAGATGATGGTAGAAGCTGCCTTTAGTGACGTTGAGCTCCGAGGCGATCCGCTGCACCGAGGCGCCACGATAGCCGAGCTCGTTGATCAGCCGGGTGGCGGCGAGCAGGAACGCCTCGCGGCCCGGCTCGGGTTCCTCGTGCACCAGTTCGAACAGCTCGGGCGCCCAGCGCTCGCCGGGAGCGGCGATGCCGTGGCGGAACACGTCCATCAGCCGCGCCTCCACCCGGGGGTATTCGTCGATTTCGTAGCGCGACATCCAGGCGTTGAGCCAGAAGCTGTTCTCCAGCAGCACATGCGCACGCGCGCCGCGGAGATCGGTTTCCGCGCGGCTTCCCTCGCTGCCCCACAGGCTGCGCGTCTTGCGGAAGACGTTCCGCCAGCCGGTGAGCAGCTTGCCCTTGAGCGGCTCCTCCATCGCCCGAAGATCGGAGAGGATCGCTACCGCCTGTTCCTCGCCCCGGCCGATCCGTGCCAGCCGCTCCATGTTGATGGCGAGGAAGCGGGCGACCCGCGCTTCGGGGGTGGGCTCGGTCAGTGCCTGGTCGAGAATGTCGTGCAGCCAGGCGAGCGTCTGTTCGAACGCGGCGGCGGCAAGGTCTTCCTTGCGCTTGAAATAATAGGTGACGGAAGTTGTGTTGAGACCAACGCGCCGCGCGACGTCCGCGAAGGTCATGCCCTTCGCGCTCTGTTCGTTGATCGCGGCGGCGGCGGCGGCGAGGATCGCGTCGCGCTTCGCCTGGAACCGCTTCGTGTTTGTGGTTTCGATCTTGGGCGGCGATTGCATCGCGCCAGCTTAGCCGTTTCCGCCTCGCGCCAAAACGGTTTTTTGAAGCGGGTATGTCGCGAATTTGATGGGGCACCACCCTTTACCGAATATCGGGTACGGGCTAAGCCTGCTGCCAAAGAAAGACAGGAGAGCGATGCCATGGACTTCACGCTGAACGCGCGCGAAACCCATTTCCGCGACCGGGTGAAGGCCTTTGTCGACGTCGAGATCCGGCCCCGCGATGCCGACTACCGCGCGGCTGCTGTGGCCGGAGATCGCTGGGCGGTCAATCCGGTGCTGGAGGCAGTGAAGGAGCGTGCCAAGGCGGCGGGACTGTGGAATTTGTTCATGCCGCCGCATTCGGGCCAGGCCCATGTCGACGACAGCTTCGTGTTCGAAGGCGAGCAACTCACCAATCTGGGATATGCGCTGTGCGCGGAGGAAATGGGCCGGGTTGGCTGGGCATCGGAAGTATTCAACTGCTCGGCGCCGGATACGGGCAACATGGAGGTGCTGCATCGCTACGGCACCCGCGCGCAGAAGGATGCGTGGCTCGCGCCGTTGATGCGCGGCGAGATCCGCTCGGCGTTCCTGATGACCGAGCCGGCCGTCGCCTCTTCCGACGCCACCAACATCGAGACGCGGATCGAGCGCGACGGTGACCATTATGTGATTAACGGGCGGAAATGGTGGTCCTCCGGCGCCGGTGATCCGCGCTGCAAGATCGCCATCCTGATGGGCAAAACCGACATCGGCGCCGCCAAGCACGCGCAGCAGAGCATGATCCTGGTACCGCTCGACGCGCCCGGGGTGACGATCGAGCGCATGCTTTCGGTTTTCGGGTATGATCACGCTCCGCATGGTCATGCCGAGATCGTGCTGCGCGACGTGCGTGTGCCGGTGGACCACCTCCTGCTCGGTGAAGGCCGAGGGTTCGAGATCGCGCAGGGGCGGCTTGGGCCGGGGCGCATCCATCACTGCATGCGCACCATCGGCGTGGCGGAGGAGGCGATTGCCGCCATGGCAAAGCGGCTGGTGAGCCGCGTCGCGTTCGGCAAACGCATCTCGGATCATTCAATCTGGGAACAGCGCATCGCTCGCGCACGGATCGACATCGAGATGACCCGGCTGCTCTGCCTGAAGGCCGCCGACATGATGGACAAGGCAGGCAACAAGGCCGCCCAGCTCGAGATCGCGATGATCAAGGTGCAGGCCCCCAATATGGCGCTACAGATCCTCGACGATGCCATCCAGGCGCATGGCGGGGCAGGGGTGAGCGACGATTTCGATCTCGCGCACAACTGGGGCAGCGTGCGGACGCTGCGGCTCGCCGACGGCCCGGACGAAGTGCATGCCCGCGCGATCGCCCGCGCCGAGTTTGGCAAACATGCTGAGTCCAGAGCGGATCGCCCGTCCTCCGGTGACCTCGGCGTCAGCCGCTAGGAGGCGTTCCTTATGAAAGCTGCCGTCCTGTTTGAAGCCAAGATGCCGCTCGCGATCGAGGAGGTCGAGGTTTCGAAACCCGGCCCGCGCGAAGTACTGATCCGCACCGCCGCGGTGGGCGTTTGCCGATCCGACCTGCACTTCGTCGACGGTGCCTTCCCGCATCCGGTGCCGACGGTGCCCGGCCACGAGGCGGCGGGCGTGGTTGAAGCGGTGGGATCGGATGTTGCGCATCTTCGCCCCGGCGACCACGTCATCACCTTCTTCACCGCGTTCTGCGGGTCCTGCGAGATGTGTGTGACCGGGCGCCCATCGCTCTGCGTCGATCCGTCGACGCGGCGGCCGGCCGATGCCGAACCGCGGCTCAAGCTGGCCGACGGCACGCCGCTCGCGCCGTTTCTCAACCTGTCGGCCTTTGCCGAGATGATGCTGGTGCACGAAAATGCCTGCGTCGCGATCAACAAGGACATGCCGCTCGATCGTGCCGCGTTGCTCGGCTGCGCGGTGATCACCGGCGCGGGATCGATCTTCAACGACAGCCGGGTGCGGCCCGGGGAAAGCGTCGCGGTGATCGGTGCCGGCGGCATCGGCCTCGCCGCGATCAATGCGGCAAAGATCGCGGGCGCCGGGCAGATCCTGGCGATCGATCCGGTACCGGAAAAACGTGCGCTCGCAGAGAAGTTGGGGGCGACCCTTGCGCTCGATCCAACCACCGAGGGCATCGCCAAGCAGATCCTCGCCCTCACCGATGGCGGCGTGCACTATGCGATCGAAGCGGTCGGCAGGCCCGCCACTGCCGAGCTCGCCTGGCAGATCCTGCGGCGCGGCGGGACCGCGACGATCCTCGGCATGATCGCGCCCGGCCAGAATGTCAGCCTGCCGGGGCACACCTTCCTCACGGGCAAGAAGATCCAGGGCTCGCTGCTCGGCAGCACACGCTTTCCGATCGACATGCCGCGGCTGGTGCAGCTCTATCTCGACGGCAAGCTGGATCTCGACACGATGGTCGCCGAACGCATCCGGCTGCCCCAGGTGAACGAGGCGCTGGACAGACTGCGGCAGGGCACGAGCGTCCGCTCGGTGATCGAATTCGCATGAGTGACCTCGACGAAATCCGCCTCGCCGCCTGGGCCGAAGCCAATGTCGCCGATTTTCGCGGCCCGGTCGCCGTCACCAAATTTCCCGGCGGGCAAAGCAACCCCACCTACCGCGTCGATGCCGCGAGCGGCGCCTATGTGCTCCGCCGGAAGCCGTTCGGCACGATCCTGCCATCCGCACACGCCGTCGAGCGGGAATATCGGCTGATCGCGGCGCTGCACCCCGCCGGCTTTCCCGTCGCCCGGCCCTATGCGCTATGCGAGGATCGGCAGGTGATCGGTGCGCCCTTCTACCTGATGGAGTTGGTCGAGGGGCGTACCTTCTGGGACGGAGCGCTGCCCAGCATGGCGCCGGGCGAACGTACCGCGGTCTACAACGCGATCGTCGACACGCTTGCCGCGCTGCACCGGATCGATCCGTCCGCCGTCGGGCTGAGCAATTATGGCAAGCCGGGCAATTATTTCGCGCGTCAGGTCGAACGCTGGACGCGCCAATATCGGGCTAGCCAGACCGAGGATCTCGCCGAGGTGGAAGCGCTGATCGACTTCCTGCCGCGCACGGTGCCGCCGCAGACCCGGACCAGCATCGTCCATGGCGATTATCGCATCGACAACATGATTTTCGCGGCGGATCGCCCGCAGGTGCTGGCGGTGCTCGACTGGGAGTTGTCGACGCTCGGCGATCCACTCGCCGACTTCTCCTATTTCCTGATGAGCTGGGTGACCGA
>Ga0307412_10001433_pt1 | contig 13280 bp, 11 predicted proteins | sample DK1Cmetagenome_3_FD_203823 | JGI IMG/M metagenome (GOLD analysis project Ga0307412, IMG submission 203823) | Maize rhizosphere microbial communities from greenhouse at UC Davis, California, United States - DK15-C-1 | ecosystem: Host-associated > Plants > Roots > Rhizosphere > Soil | place: USA...
TAGGCATCTTCCAGTCCGTCGAGCATCATGTGGTCGAGCACGCGATCGTGGCCGACGCGGTAGCCCGCACGCGCCTTGGCCAGAAGATACGGCGCGCCAGACATCGACTCCATACCGCCAGCGACGATTAGATCAGCGGAACCGGCGACCAACAGGTCGTGCGCCAGCATCGCCGCCTTCATGCCCGAGCCGCAGACCTTGTTGACAGTGGTTGCGCCGATCGCGTCCGGCAGCCCCGCGCGCTTCGCTGCTTGGCGGGCGGGCGCCTGGCCTTGGCCCGCGGGGAGTACACACCCCATCAGCACTTCCTGCGGGCGATCGACAGCTACGCCAGATCGCTCCAGCGCCGCGCGGATAACAACCGCGCCCAGCTCAGCCGCGGGAACCGTCGCGAGGTCGCCTTGGAACCTACCGAGCGGCGTCCGAGCCGCGCCAACAATGACAATGGAGTCCTGGTCGCTCACGCTGATCTCCTGGGGAACGGAGGATGGGAGAATGGTTACGCCACTACGGTATCGTGAGTCGCGGACTCGTGGTGCTCCGGAGGCTCACCCGGGTCGCGGTCAAGTAGGGGCTGGATGCGGAACCAAAGCGCGTAGAGAGCCGGCAAGAACACCAGCGTCAGCGCCGTGCCACCGATCGTGCCGCCGATCAGCGTGAACGCCAGCGAGCCCCAGAACACCGATTGGGTGAGCGGAATGAACGCCAGCACCGCCGCCAGCGCGGTCAGGATCACTGGGCGCGCCCGCTGGACGGTTGCCTCCACCACGGCATGATACGGATCCAGTCCTTCAGCCTCATTCTGATGGATCTGCCCGACCAGGATCAGCGTGTTTCGCATGATGATCCCGGCGAGCCCGATCAGGCCGAGGATGGCGTTGAAGCCGAACGGCTGATGGAACAGCAGCAGCGTGGGCACCACCCCCACCAGCGCAAGCGGTGCGGTGAGAAGCACCATCGCCATCGCCGACAGCGAGCGGACCTGGACGATAATCACAATCATCATCAGCACGAGCATGATCGGAAATACTGCCGCAAGCGCCTTGTTGGCCTTGCCGGCTTCCTCGATCGCGGCGGCCGTCTCGATCTTGTACCCTGCCGGCAGCTTAGCGATTACCGGCGCAAGCGCCTTGGCAACCTGAGTCGAGATTTCCGGCGGCTGGAACCGCTCGTCGATGTCGCCGCGCACCGTAATCGTAGTGAAGCGGTCTCGGCGGCGGAGGATCGGCTCTTCCATGCGGACTTCCAGACGACCGATCTGGTCGAGCGGAATGCGCTGGCCGGCACTGCCGGTGAACGTGAAGCCATGGAGCCGTGCGGGATCGAGCCGGTCCGGCCCCTCACTGCGCGCGACGACGTCCACGGCGCGTATGTCTTCGCGAATCTGGGTTACCGATACCCCAGTCAGCAGAAACTGCAGCTGCTCTGCAGCGTCATGACTGCTCAGGCCTATCGACTGGAGGCGATCCTGATCTAGCACCAGATGCACGGTCGGCACGCGCTCGCCCCAATCGGTGTTGACCTGCCGCATCGAAGCATTGGCGAGCATCACGGCGCGCACCTGCTCGGCGATACCGCGAACCTTCTCTGCATCGGGGCCCATGACCCGGAAGGCGACGGGGAACGGTGAATATGGCCCGAAAACGAGCTGCGTGGCGCGAATGCGCGCCTCGGGCACGAGCCCGTCAGCCGCTGCCTGCCGCACGCGCAGCTTCAGCGCCTCGCGCGTCTTCTCGTTCGGGGTCAGCACGACGATTTTCGCGAAGGAGGGATCGGGAAGCTCGGGCGCCATCGCCAGGTAGAAGCGCGGCGCACCCTGCCCGACATAGCTGGTGACGATCTTCGCCTCAGACTGCTTGCGCAGCCAAGCCTCGACTTTGGCAGTGGCAGCGTTGGTCGCCTCGATGCTCGACCCCTCGGGCATCTGCACTTCGATCAGCACTTCGGGTCGATCGGAGATAGGAAAGAACTGCTGCTTGACCGAACCCATCAGCACGAACGCGCCGATCAGAAGGGCGATCACCACCGCCAGCACCGTCTTGCGCCGGCGCACGGCGCCCGCGATCAGTCGACGGACACGCCGATAGCGCGGCGTGCCATAGATGGCGGCGTGGCCACCCGCGACGCGGCCGATCTGCGGCAGGAGCTTGACGCCCATATACGGTGTGAACACCACCGCGACCACCCAGGACGTGAGCAGCGCGAACATCACCACCCAGAAGATGTTGCCGGCATATTCGCCTGCGCTCGACTTGGCGAAGCCCACCGGCATCAGCCCGATTGCCGTGAGCAAGGTGCCGGCGAGCATAGGCGCGGCAGTATGCCCCCATGCCCAAGTGGCGGCGCGGATACGGTCAACCCCCTCCTCCATCTTCACCACCATCGCTTCGATGATGATGATCGCGTCGTCGACCAGGAGGCCAAGCGAGAGGATCAGCGCACCGAGCGTAATCCGGTCGAAGTCGCGGCCTGTGGCCAGCATGATCACGAACACCGCCGCAAGCGTGAGCGGCACCGCCAGTGCGACGACGATGCCGACGCGCCAGCCCAGGCTCACCAGGCTGACCACGATCACCACGACGAGCGCGACGAAGAACTTCAGCATGAACTCGCCATACGCTTCCTGGATGTTCACCGCCTGATCGCTCACCTTGGTGAACGACATGCCGAGCGGGGTCTCCGCCGCGATCGCTTTCGCTTCCTTGGCAAGGTCTCGTCCGAGATCCAGGCCATTATACCGCTCGCGCATCACGACGCCGAGCAGCAGCGACGGCTCGCCCTGATTGCGGATTAGGAAGGTGGCAGGATCCTCATAGCCGCGCCGAACCTCGGCGACGTCCGCGAGCTTGAGCGTCTTGCCCGCGGCGATGATGGGCGTGTCCTTGATCTTCTGAAGATCGTCGAACGCTCCGTCCAAGCGCACCAACACCTGCGGCCCCTTGCTGTCGATCGACCCCGCCGGCGTAACGAGATTCTGATTGTTCAGCGCCGCGAAAATATCGCGCGGGCTGATGCCGAGGTTGGTGAGACGCGCGTAGGAGAACTCGACGAAGATCCGTTCGGGCCGTTCCCCGATGATGTTCACCTTTTTCACGCCCGGCACGTGCAGCAGTCGCTGGCGGATGCGCTCGGCCTCTCGAACCAACAGCCGCTGCGGCTCGCCGTGGGCCTTTAGCGCATAGAGTGCAAAGGTGACGTCCCCATATTCGTCGTTGACGATCGGCGCCAACACCCCGCGCGGTAGCCGGGAAGTCTCGTCCTGCAGCTTCTTGCGCGCCTGATAGAATTCGCTCTGCACCTGGGCCGGCGGCGTCATGTCGCGGAGCGTCAACGTGGTGAAGGCCAGCCCAGGGCGGGTGAAGGTCTCGGTGCGATCGTACCAGGTGAGTTCCTGCATCCGCTTCTCCAGCGGCTCGGCCACCTGCTCCTGCATCTCCTGCGCAGTCGCACCGGGCCAGACGGTTACGAAGGTCATCACCTTGACGGTGAAGTTGGGATCCTCGGCACGGCCAAGATTGAGAAAGGCGAAGATGCCGGCGAGCGAGATGGCGATAATCAGGAACAGCGTCACCGCGCGTTCCCGGACCGCGATCGCGGATAGGTTGAAGCCGCTCACTGTGCGGTCGCTCCAACGCGCACGGTCTGCCCTTCGTGCAGCAGATGCGCACCAAGGGCGACGAACCGATCGGCAGACCGCAGACCCTCTGCGACCGTCGCAGTCTCCTCACCGATCGCCGCTATACGGACCGGCCGCCAGTGCACTTGGCGTGAGGCGCTGTCTAGGATCCACAGGCCCGGCCCCTGCCCGCGATCGAACACAGCAGCGATCGGCACCTGAACACCGTGCAGCGCTTGCGGCGACGATATCGTGACGGAAACAGTCGCTCCCAGGGGCGCGCGGGCAGCGTCGCCGCTCAGCACGTAGCGCGCGGAATAGGTGCGGGTCGCCGGGTCGGCCGCGTTCGAAAGCTCGCGCAGGCGGGCTTCGGCCTGTTGTCCCGTCCGGAAAAGCTCAGCTCGCGCCGCCGAGCCAATCGCTGGGCGCTCCGTCTCGGGCAAAGCCACCAACGCCTCGCGTGGCCCAGCATGTGCGAGCTTGACGACCGGCTGGCCAGCGGCAACCACCGCGCCCGGTTCGGCTAGTGTCTGCACCACAACGCCGTCCGCGTCGGCGCGCAGGACCGCATATTCGGCTTCGTTGGTTGCGACCCGCGCGAGCGCTTGTGCCGCGCGCAGCTCCGCACGGGCAGAATCGGCCGCCGCCTTGGCCTGGTCATACGCAGAGGCGGACACGGCACCGGCCGAAACGAGGTCGCGGTACCGCCGCTCATCGGCGGCCGTCTGCGCAGCCTTAGCTTGTGCTGCGGCGACAGTGCCCTGGCGGGCATTCGTGGCCAGCACCAAATCGGCAGGATCGAGCCGCATCAGCGGCTGGCCGCGCCGCACCAACTGCCCCGTGTCGACAAGACGCTGCACCACCTTGCCCGCCACGCGAAAGCCGAGATCGCTCTGCACCCGCGCCGTTATCACGCCGGTGAACGCGGCAGTTCCTTCCGCCGCATTCCCGGCCTGCGCGACTCGCACCAGCGGCGGCCCGGCTCGGGGATCCGGCGCCTCTGCGCCACATGCTGAAAGGGAGAGAAGGGCTAGAAGGGGAAGAGCGACAGGCGAAAAGGTTTGCGACACGGGAGCCTCCTGGATCGGCTTCCATCTGCGCATTAGTGACCATTATGTCAAGTCGTCACTAGTCATAAGTCACTCATGGCGCCAGACTGCGCAGAATAAGAGCGGCCACTTCCGTGGCCGCTTCGGCTGCGTCATCCAGGCCATATTGGAGAATCAGCGGGTTGGTGAATGGCTGCACCACACGCAGGATCGCGCGACACACCTCGTCCGCCGGCGTCTTGCGCTCGAATTCGCCGGCTGCTCGTCCTTCCTGAAGGATCGTCTCCAGCCGCGCCCGTAGCCCCTCCCCGTAGCGAACCGTTGTCTGCCATTTCTCCGCAGAGGAATAGGACGCAATCTCGTACAGCTTTCGATCTTCAAAGAAGAGCCGCACCCCCTGATTAGCAACGACACCAATAAGACGACGCATCTTTTCCGTGGCACTAGGCGCATCGACGAGAGCGGAATCGACCGCATCGAGGATGATTGAAAGGAAATTCCAGCAGATTGCTTCACCAATCGCCTGCTTGGAGCCGAAGAACTTGTAGATATATGCCTTGGAGAACCCGATTTCACGAGCAAGGTCGGACACGGTGGTCTTGTCATAGCCGTAGCGGCTGAAATGCTCGCCCGCCGCGGCAATGATCTGCTGACGCAGGCGCGCCGCGTTTTCCGTCCGATCGGACGCCTGGGGTTCCAGATTGCTCATACGGCGACTGATAGGACAGCCAGCCCAGCTTGACAACGAGTGTCTATAATGGGATTTGGTCACTACCATTGACCGAGGACGACATGCGAACCCCCTCCCTCCCGTCGAGAAGCCTAGCGCTGTGTGCGCTCCTCTCCGCTTGCGCCGTCGGCCCGAACTACAAAAAGCCAGACCTGGCCGCGCCGCCCTCCTTTGTGAGCACGCAGGTGCCGGATGGTGCCGCTGCGCCTCGTGCCGACTGGTGGAACGCCTTCGGTGATCCCATGCTCACCACTTTCGTCGTCCGGGCGGAGGACCAAAATCTCGATGTAGCCCAGGCATTGGCGCGCGTTCGCCAAGCCCGAGCTGGCCTCCAGCAGGCGACGGCCGCGCTGCTACCCTCCGGTACCGTCTCCGGGCAGGCGGCCACCGCGCATCTTTCTACCGATACGCCGACGGGGCGTATCGTCACTCAGGTTGCCGGCGCTGGCCGCGATTTGGAGACGTACGAACTGAATGCGAATGCCGGGTGGGAACTAGACCTGTTCGGCGGCCTGCGGCGCGGTCGCGAAGCAGCGGTCGCCGACTATCAGGCATCGCGCGCGGGCGTAGCCGCGGCCCGGCTGAGCGTCGCGGCGCAGACGGCTGATACCTATGTGACCATTCGCGGGCTGCAGGCGCGCCTGGCGATCGCGCGCGATCAGGTCGAAACGCAAAGGCGCCTCGTGCAGACAGTCGCGCTGCAATACGCCAAGGGTGTCGCCGCCGAACTGCAGCTGCGTCAGGTCGAAGGCGCGCTTGCCCAGATCGAGGCCACTGTGCCGGTGCTAGAAAATGCGCGCGACGTGGCATTGAATGCGCTCGATATCCTGCTCGGCCAGCAGCCAGGGACATGCAGGCAGGAACTGGCGAAGGTCCAACCGATCCCCTCCGTTCCCGCGCTTGGGGACATCGGCACGCCGGCCGATCTTCTACGGCGACGGCCGGACCTGATTGCGGCCGAGCGCCACCTCGCGGCATCCAATGCGCGGATCGGCAGCGCCATCGCCGAGTACTTCCCGAAGCTCTCCATCGGCGGCCTGATCGGCACGGCGACCACCACCACGAGCACATTGTTCACCGGCGGCGCGTTTCAGGCGCAGGGCGTGGCGGGCCTGCGCTGGCGGCTTTTCGACTTCGGCCGCGTCGATGCGGAAATCAAGGTTGCGCGCGGACAGAACGCCGAGGCGCTGGCCGTCTATCGGCTAAGCGTGCTGCGCGCCTCCGAGGATGTCGAGAACGCACTGTCCGCACTGTCCCGGCGATCGCAGCAGCAGGAGACGCTGGCTGGCGGCGAGCGCGCCCTTGCGCGTGCGCGGGACGCATCCTTTGCTGCCTACAAGGGCGGCGTCGTCAGCCTGATCGAAGTGCTCGATGCCGACAGCCGCCTTCTTGGCACACGGGATGCCCGCGCCCAGGCGCAGACCGAGGCGGCTCGTGCCGCCATCGCCACTTACCGCGCGCTCGGCGGCGGCTGGGACATACTGGGCCCTACGGACGGAAGGATCTGAATCATGGCAAGCACCAGCTTTCGTGCGATCGGCTATACGGAGGCGCGCGCCGGACTGCCGCTCGTCGCCTTCGATCACCCGATCCCAGTGCCCGGTGCCGGCGAAGTCCTCGTGCAGGTGCTGGCCTCGTCGCTCAACCCGCTGGAGTACAAGCTCGCCGAACTCAACTTCATGGGTCGCGCAGCGCCAGTGCCCCTCGGCTTTGATCTAGCCGGGTATGTCGCGGCGGTGGGGCCTGGCGTCGAGACCTTCGAAGTTGGCGATCCGGTGGTGGCAATGGCCGATTGCGACGGCGACGGCGGCTGGGCGGAAGGCGGTGCGGGCTATGCCATCGCCCGCGCCGCTCTTACCGTACGCAAGCCGAGTGCGCTCAGCTTCGCAGCAGCAGGCACGCTGCCGGCCTGTTTTCTTGCCGCGCACCTGGCGCTTACGGAACATCTTGCGGGCGTGGAGTCGATCTATATTCCGGGTGGCGGTGGCGGTGTCGGGCACCTGGCCGTGCAGATCGCCAAGAAGGTGTTCGATGTGCCGCTGGTGATTAGCAGCGCCGGCCGAGCAGACTCGCGCACGCTGGCGGAAAAGTCGGGCGCCGATATCGTGTTTGATCGTCAGTTACAGGATATCCCCCGCGAGGTTGCGGGTCTTACCGCCGGACAGGGTGTCGATTTTGTGTTTGACGCGACCTACAGCGAGATCGGCTTCGTCGAAACCGCCGGGCTGGTCCGCCGCGGCGGTGCTTGGTCAGTGCTGGGCGTTGGCCCGGGCCGTACGACCCGCACCAGCGAAACGAAGAGCCCAGTCGCGGACATCCTCGCTGCGCGGGAAGCGACACTGCTCAATGCCAATGTGCTCAGCTTTTTCAGCACACCGGCATCCGACAGGGCTCAGCATTTCGCGCCACTTGAAGCCGGCATGCGCGATCTCGCGCGCTGGACCGCACTTGGGCGGGTCACGCCGCATATCGGCGCCACGCTGCCGGGAACAACCGAGGCGATCAGCCGCGGCCTCGCGGAACTGAAGGCGGGGACTGCACCAGTCGGCAAGATCGCAGTGCAGCTTGGGCACAGCGCAAGGCGATGACCCCTGCCCTGCGTTCGTGGCGCGGACGCTCAGTCCGCCGCCACGACATGGTCGCTGGGTGCCGGGCGCTTGCAGAACCACAGGATCGCTATGAGTGCGAACGAAACCCAGCCGCACAGCCAGAAAATGTCAGTGGCAGAGAGCAGATAAGCCTGCTTGATGACTTCCTGGTAGAGCAGCCCAATGCTCTGCGCATGCGAGACACCCCGCGCGCCGAGATCGAGCTGATCGCCGGGCCATCCCGCGCCCTGCGTCGACATCGCCTCCACCAGCGCCGTCTGGTGAAGCGCTTCGCGTCGATCCCAGAAGGTCGTGACCAGCGAAGCTGCGAAGCTGCCGGCGGTGATCCGCGCGAAGTTGGACAGGCCGCTCGCCGAGGCGAGCTTTTCCGGCGGAATGCCGTCCAGCGAGATGGTCAGCAGCGGCACGAAAAACAGCGCTGTGGCAACGCCCTGAACGAAGAGCGGCAGCGCGAGCGAGAGAAAGTCAGCATCCGGCGTGTAGTTCGCGCGCATCAGGAAGGAACAGCCGAAGCAAAGAAAGGACAGGCTGGCGCCCAACCTAGGGTCGAGCCGCAGCCGCCCGGCAAAAGGCGTGGCCAGCACCGCCAGCAGGCCGCTGGGTGCTGCGACCAGTCCCGCCCAGGTGGCGGTGTAGCGCAAATGCTCCTGCAGCAGCAGCGGCAGCAGCAGGTTATTTGCGAACAGCAGCGCATAACCAAGGCAGATCGACAGCGAACCCAGCGTGAAATTGCGACTGCGGAAGAGGCGAAGATCGACGGCCGGATGCGCGTCGGTCAATTCCCAGACGATCCACAGGGCAAAGCCGATCACCGCAGAGATCGCGAAGGCGGTGACGAGCGGGTCCTCGAACCAGTCACGGTTCTTGCCGAGGTCGAGCACGATCTGCAAACTGAACACCCAGAAGGCAAGCAGCGCCAGGCCGACCGTATCGACCTTCAGCTTGCGGGGGCTTTCGGCCATGCCGGCCAGGTTTCGGCGGGTAATAAACGCAGTAGCGAGGCCGAACGGCACGTTGATCAGGAAGATCCAGCCCCAGAAATAGTTGTCCGAGATATAGCCGCCGAGCACTGGCCCCAGCGCTGGCGCGGACAGGGTCGTCGCCGACCAGATCGACAGCGCAAGGCCGCGCCGCTGAGACGGAAAGACCGAGATCAGCAGCGCCTGGCTACCCGGGATCATTGGCCCGGAAACCCCGCCCTGCAGCACTCTGAACAGGATCAGCGAAGGCAGGTCCCAGGCGATGCCGCACAAAAAGGACGCCATCGTGAACAGGATCACCGAGGTTACGAAGGTCCGCACCACACCATAGCGCTGGGTGAACCATCCGGTCAGCGGCACCATCACCGCATTGGCGACGGCGAACGAAGTGATGATCCAGGTCCCATCATCGGTCGAATGGCCCAGATTGCCGACGATGGTGGGAAGCGAGACATTGGCGATCGAACCGTCGAGCACCTGCATGAAGGTGCCCAGCGCCAATGCCACGGCGGTGACGGCAAGCGCAGAGCCCGCCAGGGTCCCAGCCGCGCCCTGCGGATTGGTGTTGGTATCCATCATTCCTCGGAAGAGTTCGGGAGTGGCGACCTGATTGGTCGGCTGCACCAGACGTATGCAGAGCCTTCCACTTCGTCCAAAACCTTCGCGGTCCTGACCGCAACTTGTTGGGTAGAGCACTGATGGAATTACGGCAGCTCCGCTATTTCCTCGCCGCCGCGCGTCATCTGAACTTCACGCGCGCCGCGCGGGAGGTGCATATCGCGCAGCCACCCTTCGGCCGACAGATCGCTGCACTCGAGGCGGAACTGGGCACCCAGTTGCTGAGCCGCGAGGCGCGCGGCATGTCTCTCACGCCGGCCGGCGCTCTGGTGGCTACGCGCGCCGAAGAAATATTGGGCAGCATCCGGCGGCTGGAACAGGATGTCGCCGCGCTCCCCGGTGATGGCCGCAGCCCGTTCCGCATCGGCGCGACGCCATGGCTGCTGCACGGCAGGATGCCTGATGGCATCGCCTATCTCCGCCGCGCGCATCCTGATCTGGAGGTGAGTCTTTCGGTTCATCCTACCGAGGAACTGGAAGCCCGCTTACGACGCGACGAGCTGGACCTGACCGTGGGAGACGAACCCAGCCAGGACCCTGCGATCGAACAGATACAGCTCCGGGAGGAGGCGTTCGTCTTAGCGGTGCCTGAGGGCCACCGCCTGCTGCTCGCACCGGCCGGCTGGGAGCCAGAGGAGGATGTTCTAATCCAGATCGAGACACGCAAGGCCTGGCGTGACGAACACATCGCCAAAGCCCTGCGCGCATTGGGCGTGCGGATCGGAAGGACACTCACGGTCACCGAGCCCGGGGCGGCGTTGGCGCTGGTGGCCGGCGGCGCCGGCGTCGTTGTGGTACCTGCGCTTGCGCGGCGAATGCGCTCGCAAGGCATCGTCTATCTGCCGCTTCCAGGCATCTTTTCTCCGGTATTGTTATCTTCCCTCCGCGGAAGGAAGATGGTCATCGTCGCCGGTCTCGCCGACGCGCTTCGCCGCCTGGAGGCCGAGAATCGTTTCCAGGCGCCACCAGAAGCGAACACTGCTCAGGCTTCCTGACGCGCTCCGCTCGGCGGGACTCCAAAACGCGCTTTGTAGGCCCGGCTGAATGCCGCATCTGAATCATAACCGATGGTGCGGGCCACCACGTTCACCCGAGCGCCTTCAATCCGCAGCAGGTCGCGCGCCAGGTGCAGCCGCCAGTTTTTCAGGTAGCGAAGCGGCGGCTCACCGGTACAGGCGAGAAACCGTGCGGCGAACGCCGATCGCGACATCGCCGCCGCGGCAGCAAGCTGCTCGAGCGTCCAGGGGCGATGCGGATCAGCATGGATGGCGCTGAGCGCACGCTCGATCCGCGGGTCCGCTAGACCGCCAATCCACCCGTTTGCGCCTTCCGGCAGCGCTGCCGCCCAGGAACGCAACGTCCGCACCACTAGCACGTCAATCAATCGAGAGATCATGATGGCCGCCCCCGGCCCTGGTGCTGTCGCCTCGGCCAGCAGGAAGTGGACGAGCGGCTCAAGCCAGGCGGCATTGCCGCCCTGATCCCGAGCGATGCGGATGAAGGGCGGCAACGTGCGGAAGATCGATTCCTGCGTTCGATCGTCGAAGCGGAAGGTGCCGCTCACCAACCGCGTATCGTCGAGAGCAGCGATGGTATGGGCATCGCCCAGCGGCATCATAATCAGATCGCCTGCGGTCGCTTCGTGGAAGGTCGCATGGAGGCTCAGGGTGATGCGCCCCTCGGCCACCAAATGGAAGGATGAGGCACCGGCTGCAACCCGCGTTACCGCTCCTGCCTCCAGACTGGAGGCCGCGATGGATTCACCGCGCATCCGCAGCGGCGACAATAATTCCGACAGAAGATCGCTGCCGCGCGCGTCCGCAGACGATCGGGCACGATCTGCGGACGCACCGTCATGGGCTTCTTCAAACGGCATACGCATATTCGAAACGGACGAGCGGTGTCACGGCCATACGCCCCCAGACGATGTGCGCGGGTCGCGCAGACTGCCCCTCTTTCTCCAAAGCAAATGAAGCGCAAGGACCTTTTCGATGTTGATAATTCCTCCTTTCCTGCTCGGCGTCGTAGCCGGGCTGCGCGCGATGATGGCACCTGCCGCAATCAGCTGGGCTGCTTATTCCGGCGCGATTGATCTCACCGGCACGCCTTTGGCGTTTCTCGGATCTATCTGGGCCGCGGCTGTTCTCTCGATCGCGGCAGTCGCCGAACTCATTTCCGACAAGCGCCCAACCACCCCTGCCCGCACGGTACCGCCACAGTTCGGCGCACGGATCGTGATGGGCAGCCTCAGCGGCGCATCATTGAGCGCAGCACAGGGAAGCCTTGTAGCCGGACTCGTTTGCGGTCTGTTCGGAGCGGTGATCGGCACGTTGGCCGGGCGCGCCGCCCGCGCCGCGCTTGCTCGGGCCTTCCGTGCCGACCGGCCCGCGGCGTTGGTCGAGGACTTGGTGGCGCTGATTGGCAGTGCGCTGATTGTCACAAATTTCTGGTGATCCCCTTGAATAGTGCAATTGCACATATATCTTTCCATCATGACGAGCGGATTCGGACCCAACCTCTGCCACAACTTCGCTGCGCGCCGTAGCGCGCGCAGCCTGACACGGCTGTACGACCAGCATCTCGCATCATCCGGTCTTTCTGCGTCGCAATATTCGATCCTTGCGGTGATCAGCGCGCGTGAGTCGATCACCATCGCGGATCTCGCCGAAGAAATGGTGATGGAACGCACGACGTTAATGCGCGCGCTCGGGCCATTGGAAAAGGCTCGTCTGATCGAACGGCGCCCGGTGGAGGGAAAGCGTGCCAACGCGCTCGCCCTAACAGACGCCGGCGCCGCGCGGCTGCATCTTGCGGCTCCGCTTTGGGAGGCTGCGCAACAGGCATTCGAGAAAAGCGTCGGCCCGGACCGCGCAGCCCAGCTTCGTGACTTGATCCTGGAAATCGGGTTCGAGCGATAAGACGCACCTCCTTCTACCTCATAATGTGTAATTACACGCTAGCTTAGGAATTTCGAATGGGCTTCTTTCCGAAGATTCAAAGCAGCAGCGTCGTCGCTCCTGAAGTCCGCGCCGACGCCATCGATTATGTGAACCGCGTCAACTGGCTGTTCGAGACGTGGGACCTGGAAGGCGCAATCACCGCCTTCACGCCCGACGCCTGGGTATATCATTTCCACGGTTCGCTCCACGGCGAAGCGGAAATCCGGCACTTCCTAAGCGAGGTATACCCCTATCTCATCCCGGGCGTCAGCCGACACGCCTCCAATCATATCGTGGATGTCGAAGAGACCGGACTGGTTGCGGTGCGCTACCAGAACCTGTTGGTCCGCTATGCGACCCTGGAGGATGCTCCCAAGCTGGGCGACGGACAGGTGCAGGAGAGCGAATTGCTGCCTGCGCTGTGGCTATACTCGCCGATGCTCGATCGGTTGAAGAAGACCGACCAAGGCTGGAAAATCGCCGAGCGATACATCGGCGGCTCCACCACCAACATGATGCTGACGCCGGTCGATACGTCGGCGGCGGCCGTTGCCCCGTATCTCCCTAAGCCTTGAGGGGACATCTCTCCCCTCGCTTGATTTCGCCTTCAATCGGAGATCCACAATGAATATCCAAGGTACAGTCGCCTTCGTCACGGGCGCAAACGGCGGCATCGGTCGCGCGCTCATCACTGAACTGCTCCGCCGCGGAGCGGCGAAAGTCTACGCCGCTGGGCGTT
>Ga0307412_10001434_pt1 | contig 13280 bp, 8 predicted proteins | sample DK1Cmetagenome_3_FD_203823 | JGI IMG/M metagenome (GOLD analysis project Ga0307412, IMG submission 203823) | Maize rhizosphere microbial communities from greenhouse at UC Davis, California, United States - DK15-C-1 | ecosystem: Host-associated > Plants > Roots > Rhizosphere > Soil | place: USA...
CGCCAGCGAAGGGCAGATATTGCGCCGTATCGTCCTGCCGATCCTGACCCCGATTATCGTCACGCTCGCCTTGTTCGTCTTTCTGTCGAGCTGGAACGACTTCATGTGGCCGCTGATCATCCTCGCCGACCAGCATCTCTACACGCTGCCGGTCGCGCTCGCCGCGATGAGCCGCCAGCATGTGCAGGACAATGAGCTGATGATGGCGGGCGCGGTGATCACCACCCTCCCCGTCCTCATCCTCTTCCTCGCGCTCCAGCGCTATTATCTGAGTGGGCTTTTGACCGGGAGCGTGAAGGGATGAATAAAATGCCGCCGATATCGCCGAACCTTCCCAACAGTCCGTTCGCCCTGAGCTTGTCGAAGGGCCGTTCTGTGGTACCGGCGTCGAAAAGAAAGAACGGTGCTTCGACAAGCTCAGCACGAACGGTGTTCAGTTTGGGCTTCGCCGCGCTCGCGCTGTCACTCGCTTGCCCCGCCCAGACGCGAACAACCGACGGACAAAGCCCCCAGCCCGCGATCGAAGCGGGCAATTATCCGTACCAACTCTTCCTGCCGCAAGGCTATTCGGCCGACAAAGCAAGACGCTGGCCGCTGCTGATCTTCCTCCATGGTTCGGGCGAGCGCGGCGACGATGTCGCGAAGGTCAAGGTGCACGGCCCGCCCAAGGTCGCCGACCGCGATCCCGCCTTTCCCTTCCTCACCGTGTCGCCGCTGCTCGGCACCGACCAGGACTGGGATATCGCCAAGCTCGACCGGCTCGTCGACCATATCGCCAAAACCTACCGCATCGACCCGGCGCGCATCTATCTCACCGGGCTCAGTCGCGGTGGGCACGCGAGCTGGCGCTGGGCGATCGCCGAACCGAAGCGCTTCGCCGCCGTCGCCCCCGTCGCGGGCCGCGGCAACCCCGGCGAAGCGTGCCGGTTGATGGACCTCCCCGTCTGGGCATTCCACGGCGACCGCGACGACGTCGTCGTGCCCGAAGGCAGCTTCGACATGGCGCGCGCGATCCGCGCCTGTGGCGGCCGCAAGGCGCGCCTCACCATCTATCCCGACCTCGGCCATAATGCGTGGGATCCGGCCTATGACGACCCGGCGCTCTATAAATGGCTGCTCGAACAAGCCCTTCCCTCCCCGGACCCTACCAAGGACAAGAAATGACGAACACCGTTTTCCCCGACGATTTCCTGTGGGGCGCGGCGACCGCCGCCTATCAGATCGAAGGATCGCCGCTCGCCGACGGTGCGGGCGCGAGCATCTGGCAGCGGTTCAGCCACGACCCGCGGCTGATGGCGAACAAGGGCGACACCGGCGACATCGCCTGCGACCATTATAACCGCATGCCCGCCGACGTCGCGCTGATGAAGGAGCTGGGGCTCAAGGCCTATCGCTTCAGCGTCAACTGGGGCCGGGTTTTGCCTGAGGGGATCGGGCGGGTGAACGAGAAGGGCCTCGGTTTCTATGAGCGGCTTGTCGACGAATTGCTCAAGCATGACATCGAACCGCTGCTGACGCTGCACCATTGGGACCTGCCCGTCGCGCTCGACGACCGGGGCGGCTGGCTCAACCGCGATAGTGCGGACTGGTTCGCCGAGTACGGCGCGGTCCTGTACCGCCGCCTCGACGGGCGCGTGAAGAAATGGGTGACGCTCAACGAACCCTGGGTGATCACCGACGGCGGTTACCTCCACGGCGCGCTCGCGCCCGGGCACCGCAACCTGTTCGAAACCCCGATCGCAAGCCACAATCTGATGCGCGCGCACGGCGCGGCAGTCGAGGTCTATCGCAGTGAAGGCGCGCACGAGATCGGCCTCGTCGTCAATATCGAGCCCAAATATCCAGCAAGCGACAGCGCCGAAGACATCGCCGCGACCGCGCGCGCCCACGCCTATATGAACCGCCAATATCTCGACCCGGCGCTGAAGGGCAGCTACCCCGCCGAGCTCGCCGAAATCTTCGGCGAAGCCTGGCCCGACTGGTCGGTAGACGATCTGAAAGCCATCCGCCAACCGGTCGATTTCATTGGCATAAATTACTACACCCGCAACGTCGTGAAGGCCGACCCGAACCAGTGGCCGCTCGGCGCCGCGCCGGTCAAGCAGGTCGCGACGCACACCACGACCGACTGGGAGGTCTACCCGCCCGCGCTCACCGACATGCTCGTCTGGTTCCGCGACACCTATGGCGACATCCCGGTCTATATCACCGAAAACGGCGCCGCCTTCTACGACCCGCCGGTCGCGGGGCCCGACGGCATCGACGATCCGCTGCGCTGCGATTATCTGCGCACGCATATCGCCGCGATCGGCGATGCGATCAAACAGGGGGTCGATGTGCGCGGCTATATGGCGTGGTCGCTGCTCGACAATCTCGAATGGTCGCTGGGTTTTTCGAAGCGTTTCGGCATCGTCCATGTCGACTATGCGACGCAGCAGCGAACGCCGAAACGCAGCGCGCGCTTCTACAGCAACGTCATCGCGACCAACGGCGGCAACCTCGGGTGACCCGCTGGCTCGCGCTCCTGTCCGCCCTGTTGCTCGCGCTGCCGGCGGCGGCGAAGGAACGCGCCGACCGCTATAGCGCGATGACCTACAACATCCGGCTCGACCTCGCGTCCGACGGCGACAATAGCTGGCCCCATCGGCGCGCGGCACTCGCCAGCCTCGTCGCCTATTACGCCCCCGACGTGGTCGGGATGCAGGAGGTGCTGCTGAACCAAAAACGCGACCTCGAGGCCGATCTGCCGCATTATGCCTTCGTCGGTGCCGGACGCGACGACGGCAAGGAACAGGGCGAATTTTCGCCCTTGGGCTATCGGACCGACCGTCTTGCACTGGTGTCGTCGGGCACCTTCTGGCTGTCTCCCACCCCCGATATGCCCGGCAAGGGGTGGGACGCCGCCTATCCGCGCGTCGCGACATGGGCACGGCTGAAGGACAGGGCGGCAAAGCGCGACCTGCTTATCATCAACACCCACTTCGACCATATCGGCGAAATCGCGCGCGTCGAAAGCGCGCGGCAGATCCGCCGCTGGCTCGCCGCCAATCGCCGGAAGGGCGAGGCCGTCGTGCTGATGGGCGATCTCAACAGCCCCATCGGGAGCCCGGCCTATGCCGTCATCACCACCGACCGGGCGATGCCGCTGCACGACACGCTGGCAATCAGCCGCGCATCGCATTTCGGCCCGCTCGGCACCTTCAACGCCTTCAAGATCGCGCAGAACGAGGCGAGCCCGATCGACCATATCTTCGTCGGCGAAGGCGTGACGGTGCTGCGCCACGCGACATTGACCCAGCAGACGGGCGGCAAGCTGCCGTCGGATCATTATCCGGTGCTTGCCGATCTCTGCGTCGGCAACGGCTGCTGATCACCCGCACCGCCGTCATTCCGGCGAAGGCCGGAATCTCACCCTTGATGCCATGACGAGACGGCGAGATCCCGGCCTTCGCCGGGATGACGGTTCAGGTTATTCTGCCGGCACCTTGTCCAACCAGCCGCCGGTGAAACCGATCCGCTTCAGCCCGCGGACGATATGCGGGTTCTTTCGCATCACGCGCCACACAAACCCGCTGCGATGATTTTCCATCATCGCAAGGATCGGGCCCTGGTCGATGCCGAGATAGTCGTTCGCGATCCAGCCCAACTGCGGATCGACCTTGCCGTCGTCCGACTCCGCCCCGGCAAAGGTGAAGCTGGGGTTGAAGCTGTCCTTGAAGCCATAGCGGGTATAAAGCTTCGCGCCATATTGGGCGCGCATCGCCATCAGCGCGGGGATCGCCACTTCGGGCGCGAAGGGCACCGATCCGCCGGCGGCGGTCGGGACGATCGTGCCGTCATCGACAACACGGATCGCGCTGACCCCGCGCGCCATATAGCCGTTGAAGGCGCGCGGGCTTCCGTTCACGCGATATGTCCCCTCGGAATATCCGGGCCCGTCCGATGCGGTCCAGCCCCAGATATCGGCGCTGTACCCCACCCATTTGTTCGGATTGTCGGCACCATAGGCGCGCTGCGCCAATGTCGCGCGGCGGCTGTTCTCGAAATAATCGATGCCCTTGCCGCGCATATAATCGTCCTGGATGCCGCGAAAATCGACCCAGACATGGCTATATTGGTGCCCGAACATCGGTTCGAACTGCAGATGCTCCTGCCCGTAGAAGCCGCCCCAGTCCTTTTCGAGGTTCGCCGCCCAGCCCTTGTCCCATGCATCCTTGCCGACGCCGTGCGTCGGCGAACCGAGCGCGAGGATATAGACAAGCATGGCTTCGTTATAGCCGACCCAGTCGTGCGGCTCCCATCCCGCCTCGGGTTTCCAGCCCATCGTGATGCCGTGCGAGTTAGGTAGATTCGTCGCCTGCGTCCCCGTGGTGTCGCGCAGCGCCCAGCGCCAGTCGACGCGCGTATAGATTTTCTCCGCAAGCTCGCGAATTTCGGCCTCGACCGGATCGTCCCGATCATAATAGCTTTGCGCGAACAACACCCCGCCCAGCAGCAGGCTGGTATCGACGGTCGACAGTTCGGTGTTCCGAAAGCGCGTGCCGTCGTCGTTCTTCAGGAAGTGATAGAAAAACCCCATATAGCCCGAAGCCCCCGCGACCTCGGCGCCCTGCGGCGCATTCCAGTAGAATCGCAGGCAATCGCGCGTCCGCGCCGCGGCTTCGGTGCGCGACACATAAGCGCGCTCGGCACCGATGCCATAGGCGGTCAGCGCAAAGCCCGTCGCCGCAATCGACGAGAAGGGATTGCTCGGCCAGCGATCGGGCGCGAGGCAGCGCTTGGTATCGGTCGTGTCCCAGAAATAGCGGAAGGTGCGCTCGCTCAGCTCCTCCGAAAACGCCGCCTCGGTGATCGGCGGCAGCGCCGCTGCGGCGGGATCGTCTTTCGCGGCGGCGGATGGCGGGGCAGCAGTACAAGCGGCGGTCAGCGCAAGAAGAGGCAGGGTCAAAGCCCCGAGCCGAAACGACATTCGATACTCCAAAAAAATGGGCGCCCGGTCACGGGAGGGGATGTGACCGGACGCCCGTTTATCAGCCGGTCAGAATGAGAAACCGGCCGAAAGCTTGATCGTTCGCGGCAGTCCGTCAATGTCATAGTTCGTCTGATTACGCAGGCCGGTTAACCCACTGAAACTGTTGAAATTGCGGTCATTGAACAGGTTGAGGATATCGAGGCGGAACCGCAGCCGCGTTTCTTCGCTGAAGAATTTGAGCGGGACATATTTGGTGATCGACAAATCCATCTGGCGATACCCCCACAGGTCGCCATTGCCTTCGGCCTTGACCGATGTGACCGTGCGCGACGGCGGCGTCCCCGGTATTCCCACGATCTCCGACAGATACTGCGGCGACGCCATCTGGAACTTGCCCGACAGCGTGATCCCGAGCGGGATGTCGACCGTCCCGGCGATCACGATGCGATGTTTACGCACCCCCGTCGCCGTGACGAAGGGGTAATCGTCGATGCTCGGGAAATCGAGGCTGAAGGTCTCGCCGAACTTCCGGTTTTCCTTGGCATCGGTGAAGGTATAGGTCGCATCGAGGCTCCACGGTGAGAACTCGGTGTAGCGCTTGGTCAGTTTGAAATAGGCCGTATTCGCTTTGGTCTCGATCCCGTTGGTGCCGAGGATGATGCTGCCAAAAGGCGACGGCGCAAACCCGAAGGGCGAATCCGCCGATCCGGTTGGCGGGAAAAAGCTGCCATCGGGCCGGCGATTGCCGAGTATATAGGCAAAGCCGTTCTTGCTCGTGACATAGCTGTAGCCCACCTCGACATCGAGCAGGTTGAAACGGCCCCGCGCGCCCAGGCTGAACTGATCCGAATAGGGGACCTTCAGGTCATTCTTGATGAAGCGAAGCTCGCGCCCCGCCCCCGGCGGCAGGTCGGCGATCAGGTCCGCACGGCCCTCGGGCGTCAGATAGACCGGATCCCATGGGATGCAGGTCAGGCTCGGTTGGCAGACATTCGTCGTATCGCCCGGATTGTTGAAGTTGAACGTCCGCCCCGCGAACAGCCCCTGGCCCAGTTCCTGCTGGATGAAATCGAACTGGGTGCGGTCGTACGAACGGCCATAGCCGCCGAAGATGGCGAAGCGTTTGTCCTCGTCGAGCGCGTAGGTAAAGCCGACACGCGGCTGCCACGCGCCCTTGAACGCCTTGCGCTCCTTGCCGGTCGAGATGAAATCGCGAATGTCGAAATCGGCATTGGCGAGGTTCGTATACGCCGGCGTCACCGTTCCATCGGGCGCGGTATAGTCGGCCTCGCCGGCCACGAAAGCCGCGATCGCCGGGTCATGGGCATAATTGAGGAACGCCGGGGTCCGTTCATAATCCCAACGCAGGCCCAGATTGACCGTCAGCCGGTCGGTGACCTCCCAGTCGTCCTGCGCATAGATACCGAACTGGAAATTCTTCGATTTGATGTTGGGATCGCCGTCGCCGACCGGCGCACTGAACGTCATTCGATAGGGAATGCTGTCGTTGAACGTGCCCCCGCCCGGATTATAGTCCACATTGTAATTGAAGACCGGGTTCAGGCCATTTTGCGTGTTGGTGTTCAGCTTGACCCATTTCGCCTTCACGCCGACCTTGAAGCTGTGACCTTCCAGCCCGGTGTAGGTGAAGTCGTTCGAAACCTGCCAGCCGCTTTGCCCCTTGTCCTGGAAATTGCTGCCCGCACCGATGCGCAGGATATCGCCGGTCCGCGTGCCCGGATCGGGCGCCGGGTTGGGGACGGTCGCATTGAACAGCGAGATATTGCCCGACACCACCGGGCGCGGTCCCCATGATACATCCTCATAAGCGACCTTGAAGTCGTTGATCCAGGTATCGGCGGTATGTTCCCAGCGCGCGAGTCCGCGCCATTCCTCGACCTTCGCGTTCGTCCGCGTGTCGAAAGCCGCGATGCCATTGTTGATCTGCACGCCGCTTTCGTCGCGATATTTGACCGAAAACTCGAACAGGTCGTTCGACGTCGGGGTGAAATTGAGTTTACCGAAATAGAGATTTTCGTCGAACGTTTCGTTCTGCGGGCCGAAATAGCTTTGATATTCGGTCGGGAAATAGTCGACCGGAAGATCGAGCCCGGGGAAGATATTGCGCGCCTCGACGCGCCGCTTGCCTTCGTACGTCACGAAGAAATGCAGCACATCCTTGATGATCGGACCGCCGAGCGCACCCCCGAACTGAAGGTCGCGGGTCCGGATTTTGGGGATCGTCGTCGGAAAAATCTCGTTCGGCCGGCGTTCGCGCAGATCCTGGTTGGTGAAGTCGATAAAGCCTTCGCCATGGAATTCATTGGTGCCCGATTTGGTCACCGCGGTGATTGCGACCGAGCTTACCTGATCGAACTCGGCCTTGTAGTTCGAACTGATGACGCGATATTCGCCGATCGCGAGCTGCGGGAACGGGTTGCCCTGCGTCGAATCCTGGCCGGTGATCCCGTTTTTCAGGACATAATCCTTCTGCCCGATGCCATCGATGAAGATATTGACCGCATTGCTGCCCTGCGCGCCGCCCTGCAGGCGCGACTGGCCGCTGGCATTGGTGATGAACTGGACGCCGGGGGCGAGGTCGGCAAAGGCAAGGAAGTTGCGATTGTTCTGCGGCAGTTGGTCGATCAGCCGCTGCGAAATATTCGCGCCGACCTCGCCGCCTTCCATCGAACGCAGGCGGCTGCCGGTGACGATGATCGCATCGTCGGCGCCCTCGGCGATGTCGGGCTGCGAAAAATCGAAGTCGAGCACCGCATTCTGCGCGACGTTGAGCGTGAATTGGTCGGTGTTGCGCACGCCGTTCGGGGTCGTCAGTTCAAGCCGATACGTGCCCGTCGGCAGCGACGCGAAATTATAGCTGCCGTTCGCGCCGACGGCCGCCGTGCGCCGCAGCCCCGTGTTGACGTTGATCGCGGTGACCTGCGTCACCCCGCCCTCGGCCTTCACCGTGCCGCGAAGCGATGCGCCCGATACCTGCGCATGCGCAGGCATGGCGACGCCCAGCGCAAGCGCGGTGCCCGCGCTGCTCCACGCGAGCGCGGCGGCAAGAGCGCGGGCGCGCGACCGGCGCGCGGACATGGTCTCTGTTTCGCGATGTGATTTCACGGCATCCTCCCTATTCATGGCCCCGGAACCTCCGCCCTCGCCTTTTCTGCCGCCCGGTTTTCTGGCCGGGGCGACGACGAGTCGCGGGATTTCCCTTTGTCGTTTTTTAATTTGTAACCGGTTTCACGATCACTGTATAGGGGGTAGCGACGCAGGCGGGCACAACCGGGGACCAGCCGGTTACCGGCCGATTTCGGTCGATCGCCGCGTCGGAACGACAATATACCGCAACCGGGAAGGACAGATCATGCCGCCGACGCCGCGCAACCTCAAAAACCTGACGCTGGCGACATTGCTGCTGGCGGGGCAACTCGTCCCTGCTCCGCTGCTCGCGAAGCCGGCCTCGACTTCGGCACAGGCGGCCCCGGTCGATGCCGCGAGCTGGACCAGGCCCGACCCGGCGATGGACAAATATATCGCCGATCTGATGGCGAAGATGACGCTCGAGGAGAAGATCGGGCAATTGTCGCTGTTGACGAGCGACTGGGATTCGACCGGCCCGACGATGCGGCAAGGCTATCAGGACGACATCCGCAAGGGCCGCATCGGATCGATCTTCAACGCCTTCACCGCCAAATATACCCGCGAGCTGCAACGCCTCGCGGTCGAGGAAACGCGGCTGAAGATTCCGCTGCTGTTCGGTTATGACGTGATCCATGGGCACCGCACCATCTTCCCGATCTCGCTCGGCGAGGCCGCGAGCTGGGACCTGAAAGCGATTGAAAAGGCAGCAAGAGTTTCGGCGACCGAAGCCGCGGCCGACGGCATCCACTGGACCTTCTCGCCGATGGTCGACATCGCGCGCGATCCGCGCTGGGGCCGCATTTCCGAGGGCGCCGGCGAGGATGTCTATCTCGGCAGCCGGATCGCCGAGGCGCGCGTCCGCGGCTATCAGGGCGACGACCTGAAGCGCGTCGACACCGTGCTCGCGACCGCCAAGCATTTTGCCGCCTATGGCGCGGCGCAGGCGGGGCGCGACTATCACACCGTCGATATTTCCGAACGCACGCTGCGCGACATCTACCTGCCGCCGTTCAAGGCGGCCGCCGACGCGGGCGCCGCGACCTTCATGACGTCGTTCAACGAATATGATGGCGTGCCGGCGTCGGGCAGCCGCTACCTGCTCACCGACGTGCTGCGCGAGAAATGGGGCTTCAAGGGCTTTGTCGTAACCGATTACACGTCGATCAACGAAATGGTCGCGCACGGCTATTCGAAGGATTTGAAGCAGGCGGGCGAACAGGCGATCAACGCCGGGGTCGACATGGACCTGCAGGGCGCGGTGTTCATCGAATATCTCGCGAAATCGGTCGCCGAGGGCAAAGTCGGCGTCGCGCGCATCGACGCCGCGGTGAAGGCGATCCTCGAAATGAAATACCGCCTCGGCTTGTTCGAGGACCCCTATCGCTATTCGGACGAGGCGCGCGAGAAGGCGACGATCTACAAGCCCGAATTCCTCGAAGCCGCGCGCGACGTCGCGCGGCGGTCGATGGTCCTGCTCAAGAACAAGGACGGCGCCCTCCCCCTCGCCGCCACGGCAAAGGCCATCGCGGTGATCGGCCCGCTCGGCAACAGCAAGGAAGACATGATCGGCAGCTGGGCCGCCGCCGGCGACCGCAAGACGCGCCCGGTCACCTTGCTCGAAGGGATGCAGGCGCGCGCGCCCAAGGGCACTATGGTCGGCTTCGCCCGCGGCGCGGGTTATGCCTTCGAGGATGCCGGCAAGAGCGAAGGCTTCGCCGAGGCGATCGCGCTCGCGCAGAAATCGGACGTCATCGTCGCCGCGATGGGCGAACGCTGGGACATGACCGGCGAGGCAGCCAGCCGCACCTCGCTCGACCTCCCCGGCAACCAGCAGGCTCTGCTCGAAGAACTCAAGAAGACCGGCAAGCCGATCATTCTCGTGCTGATGAGCGGGCGGCCGAACAGCATCACCTGGGCCGACGCCAACGTCGATGCGATCGTCGAGGCCTGGTATCCCGGCACGATGGGCGGCCATGCGATCGCCGACGTCCTCTATGGCGATTATAATCCCTCGGGCAAATTGCCAGTCACCTTCCCGCGCAACGTCGGGCAGGTGCCGATCTATTACGACATGAAAAACACCGGGCGGCCGATCAAGCCCGACGACCCGAACGCCAAATATGTCTCGCGCTACCTCGATACGCCGAATACGCCGCTTTACCCGTTCGGCTATGGCCTCAGCTACACCAGCTTCACCTACTCGCAGGTGACGCTCGACAGGGCGACAATCCGGCCGGGCGAGAAGCTCACCGCCAGCGTCACCGTGACCAACAGCGGCGCGCGCGACGGCGAAGAGGTCGTGCAACTCTATGTCCGCGACCTCGTCGGCTCGGTGACGCGGCCGGTGAAGGAACTCAAAGGCTTCGAGAAGGTGATGCTCAAGAAGGGCGAGAAACGCACGATCCGCTTCACCCTGACCGACGCCGACCTCGCCTTCACCCGCGCCGACATGAGCTGGGGCAGCGAGCCCGGCGACTTCACGCTGTGGGTCGGCCCCTCGTCGGCCGAAGGGTCCGAAGCCGCATTCGCATTGACCGAATGAGGCGGTTGGCCGCTACGGCCCGTCGTGCTGCCGGCGCGATGAGGTTCGGCACGGCGATGCTCGTCGAACGACCACCGCCCGGCTAACCGGCGATCGTCAGCGACGACAGGAAGGCGCGGATCGGATCGGCGATCGGCACCGCGCCCTCAGGGCCGGTCGACACGATGATGCTGTCGGCGATACCGATGCATTGGCCGCCAACGAACAAGCCCTGCGCGATCACCAGCGAGCGGTCGCCGATGCGCAATATCCCGGTCGCGACGTCGATCGTCCCCGGATAGCGCGCCTGCCCGAGGTAGCTCGTGTTGACGTTCGCGATGACGAGCGCGCTGCGATCCTCTTTGCCGACCAATTCGCGCGCCTCGGCGAGCAGTTCGAAGCGCGCCTCCTCGTAAAACTGCCCCGTCGCGACATTGTTGAGGTGGCGAAACATGTCGACGTCGGAAAAGCGGATCGGCACCGGCTTGTGGCGCGGATAGGTGGCAGGGTCGAGCCGAAGCGGTTCGGGTTTCACGGCCTGATCCGCTCGCGCCATGCCGCCAGCGCCGCCGCGGTCGCCGCGGGCGCCTCGCGCTGCGGCACATGGCCGCAGCCGCGGATCATCCGCAGCACCGCATCGGGAAGCGCCGCCGCCATCTCGCGCGAGCGATCGGGCGCGACGACGCCATCGTCCTCGCCCGCCAGCAGCAGCGCCGGCACCGCCAACCTCGCCAGCAGGTCGCAACGGTCGATCCGCGTCATCGCCGCCGCCTGCTGCCCGGCAAAGCGTTCGCCGCCGCAGCGCAGCAGCATCGCATGCGTATCGGCAAGCAGTTCGGCATCGGCGCGGCTCGCCCGCGACAGCATCGCGCGCGCCAATCGGTCGACGAGCGCGGGGAAATCGATCTCCGCCTGCGCCATCGCCACGCGGCGCCCCGCCTTCGCCTCGTCGCTATCGGCTGTGCAGGCGCTGCTCAGCAGCGCGAACCCCGCCAGCCGATCGGGCATCCGCGCCGCGATCGCAAGTGCGACATAGCCGCCCATCGAATGGCCGCAGAGCGCGAAGCGAGCCGGCAATTCGGCAATGATCGCATCGGCCATCGCATCGATCGTGTCGCCAATCGGCACGAAGATGCGATCGACCGGCATGCCCTGCCAGCTCGCTTCGTCGGTGCCGATGCCGCAGATCGCGATCACTGGAATTTCCATCGGACTTCTCCCGCCCGCGATGCTGCTACTCCCGGGCGATTCCCGCAAGGTCGCGCGCGAGACCCTTTTTCGTCTCGACCTCCATCCCGCGCAATACCAGCCTCGCGACGCTGCGCGAAAATGTCCGGCGCGACCGCGCGACGCGTCTGCTGACCGCGAGCAACGCGACCGTCGAGGCGATCGCCGAGGCGCTGGACTATGCCGAGGCCCGCTCCTTCACCCGCGCCTTCCGGCACTGGACCGGGCAATCGCCGTCGGCGTGGCGCGCGGGCGGCGGTACAGGGTTCCACCCTTCGACAGGCTCAGGGTGAGCGGTTTTGGATTCCGCACTCATTCCTTCTGCTCCGCAGCCTACCTCCGCTCACCCTGAGCCTGTCGAAGGGTGAAGTCTCCGGCGCACGCCCGCCACCCCCTTGCCCCCCCCCGTCGCCGGGTCTAGTCGCCTAGATGTGAGTCCCGCAAAGCGTCCCCTGCCGGCATCGCTGGCCCCCTTCCGCTTCCCCGCCTTCCGCGCCATCTGGACCGCCAACCTCGCGTCGAACATGGGGTCGATGATCCAGTCGGTCGGCGCCGCGTGGTTGATGACCGAACTCACCAGTTCGCATCTCTTCATCGCGGCGGTGCAGGCGAGCGCGACGGTGCCGATCCTGCTGCTCGGCGTCTTTGCCGGCGCGATCGCCGACAATTTCGACCGGCGCGCGGTGATGCTTGCGGCGCAGGGCTTCATGCTCGTCGCCTCGGCGCTGCTGACGGTGACGACCTGGATGGGGGCGCTCACCCCGATCTCGCTCCTCGCCTTCACCCTCGCGGTCGGGTGCGGTACCGCGCTCAATTCGCCCGCGTGGCAGGCGTCGGTGCGTCTCCAGGTCGGCCATGCCGATTTGCCGCAGGCGATCGCGCTCAACACCATCGCCTTCAACCTTGCGCGCAGCGTCGGCCCCGCGCTCGGCGGCCTGCTGATCTCGCTCACCGGCCCGACCGCCGCCTTCGCGCTCAACGCGATCAGCTATGTCGCGCTGATCATCGTGCTGCTGCGCTGGCATCCCGAAGTCACGCGGCCCACGCGCACCCCGATGCTGTCGGCGATCATGATCGGCATTCGTTTCTGCGCGAATTCCAGCCCGGTGCGCCGCGTCCTGACGCGCGGCTTTGCCTTCGGTCTCGGCGCCGCGGGGTTCCAGGCCTTGTTGCCCTCGCTCGTTCGCGACCGCCTGCACGGCACCGAAATCACCTTCGGCCTCTGCCTCGGCGCCTTCGGGATCGGGTCGATCTTCTGCGCATTGTGGATCGGCAGCGCGCGCCGCCGCTGGGGCAGCGACCGCGTGCTGATGGTCGCAGCGATGGCGTTCGCGGCGATGATGATCCCCGTCGCGCTGACCCAGAACCTGCTCGTCGTGATCGCGGCGGCGTTCGTCGCCGGCGGCGCGT
>Ga0307412_10001435_pt1 | contig 13278 bp, 14 predicted proteins | sample DK1Cmetagenome_3_FD_203823 | JGI IMG/M metagenome (GOLD analysis project Ga0307412, IMG submission 203823) | Maize rhizosphere microbial communities from greenhouse at UC Davis, California, United States - DK15-C-1 | ecosystem: Host-associated > Plants > Roots > Rhizosphere > Soil | place: USA...
TTGTGGTAAGCGCGATGCGGCTCGCTGTAGTGTCGAATGAGTGTTTCGTACGTTTCTCGTGACGCGTTTTCAACGCCCAGCTCCGCCCAGACACAAGCCCAGGCGGCGAGCCCTGTGCCCTCGGCCACGACGAGGTCGCCGTGTGTGCTGGCCGGGAGTGAACCGTTCCCTTCTGGCGAACCCGTCATCGTTCCTCCTGCGCTTCAAAAAATGAAAAAAGGCGACACCCAACAAGCTTGAACGAGGATCCATCCTGGTGGCTCCAACCATAGGGTGCTTTCAACCTGAGCATCGGCGCAACCGTCTATCGCGTCCTTCTTATCTGCACAGACATGTTTTGAACTAGTCGGGGTTCCCTCCGAACGAAAACATCAGTAGGTGCGCATAACGAGGGAATTTCATGGCTGGCGCACCGACTCTGCCCTGGAGGTGTTCCAAATGAAAGCATTGCGCTGGCATGGAAAAAAAGATATCCGCTGTGATGACCATCTGCCCGATCCGACCATAGAAGACCCGCGAGACGCGATTATCAAGGTGACCTCGTGCGCGATTTGTGGCTCGGACCTGCACTTGTACGACGGCTTCATGCCCGGCATGAAGCATGGCGACATCATGGGCCATGAGTTCATGGGGGAAGTGGTGGAAGTGGGCTCGGCCAACAAGAAACTGAAGATTGGCGATCGCGTGGTGGTGCCCTTTACGATTTGCTGCGGTGAGTGCGATCAATGCCGCCGAGGTAATTTCTCGGTCTGTGAGCGCAGCAACCGCAACAAGGACCTGGCCGACAAGGCCTTCGGCCACACTACTGCCGGGCTGTTTGGCTATACGCACTTGACCGGCGGCTATCCTGGCGGGCAAGCCGAATATGTGCGGGTGCCTTACGCGGACTTCACCCCGGTCGTCATCCCGGACGGCCTGACCGATGAGCAAGTGCTCTTTCTCGGGGACATCTTTCCTACCGGATGGCAGGCCGCCGTGCAATGCGATATCCAGCCTACCGACACCGTGGCCATCTGGGGCGCCGGCCCAGTGGGGCAGTTTACCGTGCGCAGCGCGGTGATCCTGGGGGCCAAGCAGGTGGTGTGCATCGACAACGTGCCCGAGCGCCTGGCCATGGCCAAGGCCGGGGGCGCCATTACCATCAACTTTGATGACGAGAGTGTCCTGGACCGCTTGGCCGAGCTGACGGGTGGCAAGGGGCCAGAAAAGTGCATCGACGCGGTTGGCATGGAATCCCATGCGACCCGTTCGTTCGACTCCCTCTACGATCGGGTCAAGCAAGCGGTGATGCTGGAGTCCGACCGCCCCCACGTGCTGCGCGAGATGATGTACGTGTGCCGCCCCGCTGGCACGCTGTCCATCCCTGGAGTGTATGGCGGCTTGATCGACAAGATCCCGTTCGGCGCCGCCATGAACAAGGGCCTGACTTTCAAGATGGGGCAGACCCACGTGAACCGCTGGACCGACGACCTGCTCCAGCGCATCCAGGAGGGACAGATCGACCCGAGCTTCGTCATCACCCATACCGTGAGCCTTGAGGATGGTCCGGACATGTACAACACCTTCCGCGACAAGAAAGATGGCTGCGTGAAGGTGGTGCTCAAGCCTTGAACCTTCCGCTCCCCACGTTGCCTTGAGAAAATGCTGAACCCGTGGCGAGGGAGCTTGCTCCCGCTTGACCGGGCTGGCGCTCCAGTGCGGAGCGCTCACAAAATGGGGGCTGCTATGCAGCCCGGCGGGAGCAAGCCCCCGCCACGATTCGGCATGACCCTCGCCTGCGTCAGGGCTATTCCCAAAGACATGTAGGAAACTGCCGTAATCCTTCCGTCCATTTTCCCCAATTACTGTCCATTTGCAGCCCGACACTTCCCACAATCCAATCGCGATTTCCCACTAAGCTCTGGATAATACGCGTTTGCTTGAGGTCACAAGCGCTCCCCCTCCATGGTTTTTTTGGCGGCTGAGAAGGATCGAACGCATGACAGATTGGCTCCAGAGCTATGGAGAAATGGCTGAACGGGTGCGAAGCCATGACTGGGAAGGCACGCCGCTGGGGTTGCCTGAGCAGTGGCCCGATGTGCTGAAGACGACAGCGGCGCTGAGCTTGGCCTCGCACTTTCCCCAGGCAATTGTGTGGGGACCGGACTTGATCACGCTATACAACGACGCGTTTGCGCCCATTCTTGGCAGCAAGCCCGAGGCGCTGGGGCGGCCGTTCAACGAGGTCTGGCAAGAAGCCTGGAGCGATATCGGACCGATCGTGGAAGCGGCGTTCAATGGGCAAGCGACCTATATCGAAAACTTCCCGCTGGTCATCGAGCGCGGCGACGGCCCCGAGCAAGCCTATTTCACGTTCTGCTACAGCCCCATCCGCGATCAGTTCGGCAAGGTCGTGGGCATGCTGGACACGGTTACCGAGACGACTTCCACGGTACTCATGACTCAACGGCTGGCGGTGCTTGATGCGATTGGCAGCGCCGTGGCGAATGCCACGGATCCGCAAGTCATCATGGCGACCACCGCGCGCATCCTCGCGGCGCACCTCAACCTGTCCAACTGCGCCTATGCGGATATGGATGAGGACGAGAACGGTTTTACGATTCGTGGTGATTGGGCGAGAGCTGGTTCGCCGAGCATCAAAGGGCATTACCGTCTGGCGGATTTCGGCCGGTTGGCGGTTACCAACCTGCGCGCCGGCAAGCCATTGGTGATCAACGACAACCTGGCGGAGCTGGCGCCAGAGGAAGCGGCAGCGTTCCAGTCGATAGGGATCGCGGCCACTATTTGCGTGCCGCTGATCAAGGACGGTCGTTTGACCGCCCTGATGGCGATCCACGACAAAACGCCCAGGATCTGGTCACCGAACGACCTGACGTTGCTGCTGGAGGTCACCGAGCGATGCTGGGCTCACATCGAGCGTGCCCGTGCGGACGTCGCGGTGCGTGAAGGCCTGGCGGCCCTGGCCGAGCTGAACGCGACTCTGGAGCAGCGAGTCGAGGAGCGCACCACGCGACTGAAACAGACTGAAGCGGCGCTTCGCCAGTCGCAAAAGCTCGAAGCCATCGGCCAGCTCACCGGTGGCGTGGCCCATGATTTCAACAATCTGTTGACCATCATCCGTTCTTCGGTCGACTTCCTGCGCATGCCCAACCTGTCCGATGAGCGGCGGCAGCGCTACATGACAGCCGTTTCCGAGACGGTGGAGCGGGCTTCGAAGCTGACCAGCCAGTTGCTCGCGTTTGCGCGGCGCCAACCGTTGAAGCCGGAAATCATCGACGTGGGCAAGCAAGTGCAGAGCCTGGGGGACATGCTCGAAACCGTGACCGGGGCTCGCATCCACGTCAAGGTCCAGTTGTGTGACCGGCCTTGCTACATCCGCGCAGACCTGAGCCAGTTCGAAACGGCGCTGATCAACATGGCCTTGAACGCCCGGGATGCCATGAACGGTCAGGGAACGCTGTGTTTGAGGCTCGATTGCGGTCACAGCATGCCGCCGATCCGGGGCCATGCCGGGGCGGGGCAAGCCTTTGCCGCGATCGCTCTTGAGGACACCGGCACGGGGATCACGCCGGACATACTCGAGCACATCTTCGAGCCGTTCTTCACCACCAAGGAGGTGGGTAAAGGAACAGGGCTGGGGTTGTCACAGGTCTTTGGTTTTGCCAAGCAGTCGGGAGGCAACGTCGATGTGTCAACCGTCGTCGGGAAGGGCACGGTATTCACGCTGTATCTTCCGGAAGTCGAGCCTGAGGAAGTACAGGCGCCAGGACGGGAGGAAACCACGCATCTGGTCCTGGAAAAAGGCCGGCGTCGGGTATTGGTCGTGGAGGACAATCTGGAAGTGGGGCGTTTTGCCAATCAGATCCTGCAAGACCTTGGGTACGAAACGGAGTGGGCGACCAATGCCGAGCAGGCGCTGGAAATGATTGGCCCGGATGCGGCGCGGTTCGACGCCGTCTTTTCCGACGTCGTGATGCCAGGCATCAGCGGTATTTCCCTGGCGAGGGAATTGCGCAAGCGTCGCCCGGACCTGCCGGTGGTGCTGACCTCTGGCTATAGCGAGGAGTTGGCCCGCAGCGGTCATGAGGGTTTCGAGTTCTTGTCCAAACCTTATTCCGCGGACCAGGTTTCCAGGGTGCTGAGCCGGACCATACTGGGTGCGGATTAGGTGTTTCTTTTTTGAAACAGTGGGTTCCGTTCGTCAGCCTGAGTTGTTGTGGACATGCAGTCTGTTGATGACCGGCTAGTCTCATTGGCGTGAAGGTCGATATTTCCAGGCAATCGGTTGTTGCCGGTATCGGCCTCGTCGAAAGGGGAAATGCGATGGGAGCACCATACAGCGAGGAAAATGGCGCCGCGTATCCGGTCAACGAAGGTTTACAGTGTGGTCAGGCGGCTTATCGATCAGATTTTGGCGACGAGCCCATCAAGTCCATCAGGACGAAAGTACCCAAGGTGCAGCGAGGGGAAAAAGCCAAGTTCCTGCCCCGTATACCCATCAGGAAATAATCGTCAGCGCAGCCCCGTCACCGAATGGGGCTTTTTTTGCACGTCGGTTTGTAAAATTAGGATGTTTCCTAAGTGTTTTTTATTTTTTTCCTACAGACAATTGCTTTCACGTTTCTTTCACACTCGACCGCGTAGTCTGAGCTCATCCGTTAGAAAGCAGTACCTGCCCGTTTCCCCAGCGGGCTTTTTTTTGCCTGTCATAAAACTACCTTCCTGTTTGTGGTCCAACCGTCATGGCTGTTGCGGTTTGGCGTACACTCGCGCCCGCGCGCGCCGGCCCTTTTTCCCCGATGCGGCATTCTTGAGGTTTTTATCATGCGTTTGACTTTGTCCACCTTGGTGCTTGGGCTTGTGCTCGCTCAGGGCGCGATGGCCGCTGGCGACGGTACTGCTGCGGTCGGCGGTGGTCTCGGCGGTGTGTTGGGTAATGTGGTCGGCCAGCAGATGGGCGGCAGCACGGGCGCCGCGATTGGCGCGGGTGTCGGCGGTGCGGCCGGCAGTGCGGTGGGGGCTCGCAAGGGCAGCCGTACGGAAGCAGCCATCGGTGGTGGCCTGGGTTCGGCGGGCGGTTCGATCGTCGGCAACCGTTTGGGCGGATCGACAGGATCCACCATCGGCGCGGGTATCGGCGGGGCTGCCGGCGGTGCGTTGGGCAGCAATCTTTCCAACGACAATGATGGCCATTCGGGCGGCAAGAAGCACAAGCACAAGAAAAAGCATCGCTGAGTGAGCACGCATTAAAAAAACCGGCCTAGTGCCGGTTTTTGCTTATTGGCATTTGGCCGGAACGTTTGCGTTCCCATCGCCTCGAATTCATACATTCACTTGCGATTGTGAGGTCTGCCATGACGCCGGAAACCGAAGGCAAGGAAGAAAAAGGCCCGTCGGGTGTTCCCTTCATCAATGATCCGGGCGTCAACGATCCGGGCAACGAAGATCCCGGTTCCCTGATGGATGATGCCCAGGTTCCCTTGATCGAGGATGAAGATGCCGAGCTTGAGGACGAATCCTACGACTGAGTCGTCTTGCTCCGATAACTGCGCCACCAGGAGGTTGAAATGACTGCCGACACGCCCATTCCCGAAGACGATGAAACGCCGGAGTATCCATTGGGCTCACCCACCGACCCGCTGGGCCGCAATCAGCGGCCACCTGATGACGAGGACAGCGGCGTCGAGCAGGTTCCAATCGACGACCAGGACGTCGAGGCGGCTCCGGAAGATCCGGATATCGCCGGTGACGATGCTTCGGGCAAGCCCAGCTGATCACTTCCGCCCGTCGATTTTGCGGCACCATCGGCGCGCCAGGGTTGCCAGACATCAGGTAATCATCTGAAAAGGAGATTGACCATGATGAAGGTAAACCTGACGGCCGTGGCACTCGCTGGCGTCCTTTCCGCCAGTTCAATGGCAGCTTTTGCCCAGTCTTCGGATAACGCGCCCGTGGACAAGGGAGGCATGCCACCCTCGACCCAGATGGACGCCGGATCCACCACCGAGACTACCGGCAACGCCTTGCCACCCGGCTCCGTGGGAGGAGGCAACGGCGGTGATGCCAGCGGCAGCAGCACCAGTCCGGGAACCGGCAGTGGTTCCACCAGCGGTGGCAGCACGATGGGGGGCGGTTCCGGCACAGGCAGTGGAACCGGTAGCAGCGGCGGCAGCGGAAGCGCAAGTGGCAGCTCAAGCGGCGGCGGATCGGGCTCCGGTTCAGGGAGTTCCGGCGGTTGATGCACCAACCGACTGCTGATCATCCAACCTAAGGGTGGCGAGGGGGCTTGCAGCAGCCACCCCCTCGCCATCGTCACGAAAATTTCCCATTGCCTGCACCGAGCGCGCCTCGCTATTCTGCTGAATCCTTTAAGGCGAACACGCTGCGCCGGGCGCACCTGAGCCATCCCTGGAATGTTGTGTTGATAACGGATCAGATGCGATGAATGCACCGCTGAAAAAGTTTGGCCCGATCAAGGCCGTGATTTTCGACATGGATGGCTTGCTGCTGGACACCGAAGGCATCTATACCGAGGTCACCTCCATCATCGCCGAGCGCTACGGGCGCACGTTCGACTGGAGCGTCAAGCAGAACATCATCGGGCGCGGCGCCACGGACCTGGCCAATTACGTCGTCCAGGCGCTGGAATTGCCGATCACCCCGCAAGAATTCCTGATCATTCGCGAACCCTTGATGCGCGAGCGTTTTCCCCATGCCCTGGGAATGCCTGGGGCCGAAGAACTGGTGCGGCATCTCAAGGCTCACGACGTTCCGATTGCGGTGGGGACGAGTTCGGCGCGCCAGTCGTTCGAGCTGAAAACCACCCTGCATCGGGATTGGTTCGCGTTGTTCGACTTTATCGTGACGGCAGATGACCCGGAAGTCGGTGCGGCCAAGCCGGCGCCGGATATCTTCCTCACCGCGGCCCGACGCCTGGGCGTCGAGCCTCGCGATTGCCTGGTGTTCGAGGACTCGCCGTTCGGCGTCACGGCGGCGAAAGCGGCGGGCATGACTGCCATCGCTATCCCGGACTCGGCCATGGCTGATGAAAAGTACGCCCACGCCGACGCGATCATCCGTTCGCTCAAGCTGTTCCAGCCAAGCCTGTGTGGGTTGCCGGAACTGGAGTGGGCTTGAGGCAAAGGGCTGCTGGGCACCCCTGCGGTTTGGCTTGGATCAGGCGCCGAAACCACCGTCGATGGTCAGGCTGGCCCCGGTGATGTAGGCGGCTTCCGGGCCCGCGAGGTAGGCAACGAAGCTGGCGATTTCCTCTACCGTGCCATAGCGACCCACTGCCATCAGGTCTATCAGGCTGGAGGCGAAGTCACCATCGGCCGGGTTCATGTCGGTGTCCACCGGGCCGGGTTGCACATTGTTGACGGTGATTCCCCGTGGGCCGAGGTCCCGCGCCAGGCCTTTGGTCAGGCCCACCAGCGCGGACTTGCTCATGGCATACGTGGCGCCGCCGGTGAAAGGCATGCGATCGGCGTTGGTGCTGCCGATGTTGATGACGCGTCCACCTTCGCTCATGTGTCGCGCAGCGGCCTGGGTGGCGACGAATACGCTGCGCACGTTGATGGCCAGGGTCTGGTCGAAATCTTCCAGCTTGAACTCGTCCAGCGGCGCCATCGCCAGCACGCCTGCATTGTTCACCAGGATATCCAGCCGGCCGAAGGCTTCGACTGTGGCCGATACTGCGTTGCGGATGGCCTCGGCGTCGGCGCTGTCGGCCTTGATCGCCAGGGCTTTGCCGCCGGTTGCGGTGATGCTGTCTTGCAATGCTTCGGACTTGGCGGCGGAGCTGACGTAGGTGAAGGCTACTGCCGCACCTTCCGCCGCCAGGCGCTTGACGATAGCGGCGCCGATGCCGCGGGAACCGCCTTGGATCAATGCGACTTTTCCACTCAGTGCTTGGGTGCTCATGTTGATGTTCTCCAAAGGTGCCAGGGCGAGATGCCACGGTGGTGGGGCGAGTATCGAGACTGGGTGACCCGCTGTGTAGACCTATATTGTTATAGTCTGTGTAAACCAAAAGTTTATAGTGGGCGCCATGGAGAGTTTCAGCAGTATCGAATGTTTTGTTCGCAGCGCCGAAGTTGGCAGCTTTGCCGAGGCTGCGCGTCGCTTGAGCCTGACGCCCGCGGCAGTCGGCAAAAGCGTGGCAAAGCTGGAAGCGCGCTTGGGGGTGCGGCTGTTCCAGCGCAGCACTCGCAGCCTGGCGTTGACGGAGGCCGGCCAGCTTTTCCTGCGGGAAGTGGGCAGCAGCTTCGCTACGATCCAGAACGCCGTCGCCAACCTCGCCAGCGCCGGTGGCCAGCCTGCCGGCACCCTGAAGGTGAGCATGGGCACGGCGTTTGGGCGGTTGTACGTGGTGCCGTTGTTAGGGGAATTCCTGCGGCGGTATCCGGCCATCAGCCCGGACTGGCATTTCGATAACCGCCAGGTAGACCTGATCGGCCAAGGCTTCGATGCGGCCATCGGTGGCGGTTTTGAACTGCCTCAAGGCGTCGTCGCACGAAAACTCGCCGTGGCCCACCGGGTGCTGGTTGCGTCCGAGGACTACTTGAAGAAACATCCCGGGATAGTCGAGCCTGAGGATCTGGCGCAACATCGGGGCATCTTGATTCGCTCGCCACAAACCGGGCGTGTCCGCTCATGGCAATTGACCAGCTGCCACCACCAGCAGAGCCCGCTCATGCTTAAACCAGGCATGACCATGAGTGACTCCGAGGCCGATTGTGCCGCCGCAGCGCAGGGGTTGGGCATCGGTCTGGTCAGTATGCCGATCGCCGTTCCCTTTCTGCAGAGCGGCGCAGTGCAACGGGTATTGCCGGACTGGTACGTTGATGACGGTAACATTTCGATCTATTACGCCGAGCACAAATTGCTGCCAGGCAAGACCCGGGCCTTTGTGGATTTCATCATCGAACAGTTTGCCGAGCAGGGGTTGGCCGAGCGGTTCAGTGCCGTTTGAGCCAGGCTCCCATCGGGGGATTTCAGCGGGCGCATAAAATATGCTCGCCGCGAAACCTTTGGCAGAGAGCCTGCGCGCGAAGGGTGCGATGCGGTCTAGCGCTGGAAACTCACCGCCCGAACCGCCCCGGCCAGCCCACGATGTTCTTCGGCCGAGGCGTCGCATAGGTACGCACTTTCGAGGTGGACAGCCCCAGCCGAACCAGCGATTCGGCAATCGTCACCGCGGCCGTTACACCATCGACCACCGGTACGCCGGTGCGCTGGTGGATCTGCTCATCGAGCCCGGCCATGCCGCCGCAACCCAGGCAGATCACTTCCGCTTTGTCCTGCCTGACCGCCAGTTCGGCTTGCTGCACGATGGCTTCAACCGCCCGTTGCGGGTCCTGCTCAAGCTCCAATACCGCCAGGCCGCTGGCCCGAACCGAGGCGCAACGGTCGAACAGGCCGGAGAGTTTGAGACGGTCTTCGATCAGCGGCACGGTGCGATCGAGCGTCGTGACCACCGAGTAGGCATGGCCCAGGAACATCGCGGTGCTGGCGCCAGCGTCAGTGATGTCCACCACCGGCACGTCGAGCAATTCCTGCAAGCCTTCGCGCCCATGCTCGCCGTAACCCGCCTGGATCACCGCATCGAACGGCTGATCGTAGGACATTACCCGATCCATCACGGCAATGGCTGCCAGGTAGCTCTCGAAATTGCCTTCGATGGAATCGGCACCGAAATGTGGCGTGAGCCCGATGATCTCGGTGCCCGGCGCGGCGACGGCTTGGGCCTGTCGAGCAATGGCCTGGGTGATGGATTCGGTGGTATTGACGTTGACGATGAGAATTCGCATGAAGAGTCCTTTCGGTAGCTTCAACAAGGATTCGGTGCTGACGTCCCCGTAGTGGACGTCGCGCTGCGTAACGAACCGCTATAACCCGGGAGCGATCAAACAGTCTTGGATTTGGCGATGATGTTGCCGGCATGCAGCCCGCATTCTTTCTGCGTAGCTTCTTCCCACCACCAGCGGCCTTCGCGCTCATGTTGGTTCGGCAGGACCGGGCGGGTGCACGGTTCGCAGCCGATGCTGATGAAGCCGCGCTCATGCAAGCTGTTATAAGGCAGCTCAAGCATGCGGATATAACCCCAGACTTCTTCGCTGGTCATCTGTGACAGAGGGTTGAATTTGTACAGTGTGCGCTCCGGCGTCGAGAACGCCGTGTCGATTTCCAATACCGCCACCTGGCTACGTGTACCCGGGCTCTGGTCGCGGCGCTGCCCGGTGGCCCAGGCACGAACGTCAGTCAGCTTGCGTCGCAATGGCTCGATCTTGCGGATGCCGCAGCACTCGCCGTGGCCGTCCTTGTAGAAGCTGAACAGGCCTTTTTCCTTCACGAAAGGGTCCAGTTTCGTATGGTCGGGCGAGATCAATTCGATGTCGATCTTGTAGTGTTCGCGCACCTGGTCGATGAACCGATAGGTTTCCGGGTGCAGGCGGCCGGTGTCGAGGCTGAACACCTTGACGTTCTTGTTCAGCTTCCAGGCCATGTCCACCAGCACCACGTCTTCGGCGCCGCTGAAGGATATCCACAGATCATCGCCGAATTCGGCGAAGGCCAGCTTGAGGATGTCCTGGGGGGACTTGTTGGCATAGGTCGTGGCGAGTTCCACGACGTCAAACGATGGGCTCATCAGGGCGGCTTCCTACAGGTCGGTGGCGCTGGGCGCTCTATATGGGGCTGATGTTAACAAAAGCAGCCGGGGCTGGCGCGTCCCTGTGCGTTGCGCGTACTTCGACGAATGGCTAGAGTCGGCAAGCCTTTTATTCGCCAACCGATAAACATCAGAAAAATGGGAGTGTCTTGTGGAAATTGCCTGTCTCGACCTGGAAGGTGTGCTGGTCCCGGAGATCTGGATCGCCTTCGCTGAAAAAACCGGGATTGATTCCCTCAGGGCGACCACTCGGGACATCCCCGACTATGACGTGCTGATGAAGCAACGGCTGCGCATCCTCGACGAGCATGGCCTCAAGCTTTCTGATATCCAGGAAGTCATCGCCACCCTCAAGCCGCTGGATGGCGCTGCCGAATTTGTCGATTGGCTGCGCGAGCGGTTCCAGGTGGTGATTCTTTCCGACACCTTTTATGAGTTCTCCCAACCGCTGATGCGTCAGTTGGGCTTCCCGACACTGCTTTGTCATCGCTTGATTACCGATGAAGGCGGGCGGGTGACCGGCTACCAGTTGCGTCAGAAAGATCCGAAGCGTCAGTCGGTCCTGGCCTTCAAGAGCCTGTATTACCGGGTGATTGCGGCGGGGGATTCCTACAATGACACCACGATGCTGGGCGAAGCCGACGCCGGGATTCTGTTCCATGCGCCTGAAAACGTGATCCGCGAGTTTCCGCAATTCCCGGCGGTGCACACGTTTGCCGAGCTGAAGCAGGAGTTCATCAAGGCCTCGAACCGTTCCTTGAGCCTATAAACGCAACTTCCCGTGGGAGCGGGCAAGCTCGCTCCTGCAGTGTTATGTGTTGTTCAGGATGTATTAAAGATCTTGCAAGGTGTCGAGCAACACCCGAACCTTGGTCATCGACTCCTGATACTCCGCCTGCCAATCCGAATCCGCGACAATCCCGCCGCCGCCCCAGCAACATACCTGCCCATCCTTGACCAGCAGACTGCGAATGGCGATGGAGCTGTCCATCTCCCCGCGCACGTCCAGGTACAGCAACGAGCCGCAGTACAGTCCGCGTCGGGTCGGTTCGAGTTCGTCGATGATTTGCATCGCGCGGATTTTCGGCGCGCCGGTGATCGAGCCGCCGGGGAAGCTGCCCGCTATCAAGTCCAAGGCGTCTTTATCGTCGGCCAGTTCACCGGTCACGCTGCTGACCAGGTGATGCACATTGGGGTAGCTTTCCAGGCTGAACAACTCTGGCACGCGCACCGAGCCGATGCGGCAGGTGCGGCCCAGATCGTTGCGCAACAGGTCGACGATCATCAGGTTTTCCGCGCGGTCCTTGGGGCTGGCCAGCAGCTCGGTGGCGTGGGCCGCGTCTTCCTCGGGCGTTGTGCCACGGGGGCGGGTGCCCTTGATCGGCCGGGTTTCGACGTGGCCTTCGCTGACCTTGACGAAGCGCTCCGGGGACAGGCTCAGTATCGCGTCACCCTCCGACAGGCTCTGGAAGCCGGAAAACGGCGTCGGGCACGCCGCCCGCAGCGCTTGATAAGCGGCCCAGGCATCACCCTGGCATTGGGCGCGGAAGCGCTGGGCAAAGTTGACCTGATAACAGTCGCCGGCCTGGATGTATGCCTGGATGCGTTCGAATGCCTGTCGATAGGCTTCGGCGCTGAGGTCCGGCGTCATCGGTCCTTCAAGATTGAACCGGGAAATGGGCGCCGGGGTTGGCTGGCTGAACAGCGCGATCAGGCGCTGGCGTTCGCCTTCGCCACAATGTGGGTGAAACACCAGTTGGCTGGTGCCCGCCTGATGGTCGCTGACCAGCGCCCAGTCGTACACGCCAAAACGTGCGTCGGGCAATTGCAGGTCGTCCGTGGCGTAGGACGGCAACGCTTCCAGGTGTCGGCCAAAGTCGTAGCTCAAGTAGCCGATCAGGCCGCCGGCGAAGGGCAATTGCATTGTCGTAGGCAGTTGCGCGTGGCCCAACTGCGTCAGATGCATGCGAAGCCGTTGCAGGAAAGCGCTGCCACTCTCGTCCGGCAACACCGTCAGTTGTTCCAGCGGCCAAGCGCTGAGCAGGTCGTAACGCCCACGTTCGGCACTTGGCCGGCCACTGTCGAGCAACACGCTGCCGGGGGCATGACGGATTGCCGCGAAATACTCGGCGGGGTTGGTGCGGTAGGGCAGCGGGTGTACGGAGCAGGTTGGCATGGGCGGGGTGGGTCAGCCGTTCAGGCGGGGGGAGCGATTGTAATCCCCTGTAGGATTTGCTCCTAGTGGGATGTCGGAGATGAGCACGTCTGTGGCAATCAAAGCTATTTCTGGCGAGGTCTTTGCAACTGTGGGGAGGGGATAAATCCCCTCGCCACAAGGTCCGCTATGTTCCAAGTCATCGGGAACGAGATCACCCCTCGACAGGCGGAATATGCCCAAACAGTTCCTGGGCAAATGCCACACGCTCCTCCACGGTTTCGATAACGCCGCGGGCCTTGAGTTCTTCCAGGCGTGCTTCCACGGCGTGGGTGCGCAGGGTCAGGCCGCAGTCGTTGGCAATCTGGATGTTCAGCCCCGGCCGGGCGTTCAGCTCCAGGATCAACGGGCCTTTTTCCTGATCCAGCACCATGTCGACGCCGATGTAGCC
>Ga0307412_10001437_pt1 | contig 13271 bp, 12 predicted proteins | sample DK1Cmetagenome_3_FD_203823 | JGI IMG/M metagenome (GOLD analysis project Ga0307412, IMG submission 203823) | Maize rhizosphere microbial communities from greenhouse at UC Davis, California, United States - DK15-C-1 | ecosystem: Host-associated > Plants > Roots > Rhizosphere > Soil | place: USA...
TGACGGTTGCACGATGGAAGCTGACTGACCTTCTCTTCGCCTTCGTCGCGCTCCTCCTGTTTCTCGTCCCGGCAGCGATCAACCATAGCCCGATCCTGTATCCGGATTCGCTCGGCTATTTTCAGGCCGGCAAGGCGGCGACAGGCGCCGCGCATATCCGCTTGCCGAGCGAGCCTGCCCCGGCTGCACAGCCCGGCCCTGCGGGCAAGCTCGGCATCGACACCTCGGATGGCGTTTCGGACGCCCGCTCCGTCTATTACGGCGCCACGTTCGTCCTCAGTTGGGCGCTGGCCGGGCTGTGGGCCCTGCCGGTGCTGCAGGCACTCCTCTGCGTGATCGCGATCTATGCCGCACTTCGCCATCTGGCGCCGGATGCGACGCGCTTGCAGCGCTGGGCGGTGGTCGCCGGAATCGGCCTGTTCGCAGGCGCCGGCATCTTCGCAACGACGATCATGCCGGACGTGTTCGCCGGGCTGCTGATCCTGTCTATCACCATCTTCACGATCTACCGCCCGAGCTTGTCGCGATTCGAGCTGGTCGCCTGGCTCGCTCTCGCGGTGGCGGCGATCCTGTTCCACAAGTCGCATCTGCTGATCGCAGGCCTCATGTTCTGCACGATCTTCGCGATCGGGCTGGTTACGCGGCGGCGGCGCTGGGCAAGTCTTGCGATGATCGCGATGCTGATCGTGGTCGGCGGCATTGGGCAGGCCGCGTTCGGCATCGCGGCGCGCCATGCCGGGCTGAAGGTCTATTCGCCGCCCTTTCTGCTGGCGCGGATGATCGGCGACGGCACCGCCGAGAAATATCTGCGCGAGACCTGCCCGCAGCATCGCTACGCGACCTGCCGCTTTCTCCCGGCAATGCCGATGACGGAGAACGAGTTCCTCTGGAGCGGCGATGGAAATCCGGTGGGCTTTGCCACGCTTTCGGCCAGCGAGAAGGCGGAGATTTGTGACGAGCAACTGCCGATCGTACTCGGCACGCTCCGCAGTCACGGGCTGGAGCAGATTTCCAAAAGTTTCGTCGCGGTCTTCCGGCAGATCGCCAGCGTCGGCGTGACCGAATATCAGGTGATGCCCCACGACAGTGCCGCCAGTGCGCTGCACCGCGATCTCGTCGCCTATGCCGATAGTGGCATCGCGCGGCGCACCATGCCGCTGCAGCTTATCAGCATTCTGATGTCCGCCTGCTATTTCGCCGGCGGCGCGATCCTGCTGGTGATGGCGTTCCGCGTCCGCCATGTCCCGCTTCGTAGCACCACCTCGCCCGATCCTCGCCGCGCCCTTGCCGAAGCCGCGCTGCTCACGGTGGCCGCGGTCCTGCTGAACGGGGCGGTATGCGGCGCGATTTCCGGCGTGTTCGACCGCTACCAGGGCCGTGTCGCCTGGCTGATCCCGTTGTTTGCGCTCGCCATGCTGCTCCAGGCGCGCAGGGGACCTCGCATCGGAACGCAGGCCGCCGCGTGATCCTCGGGCAATCTGCGACGGGACCGGTCAACGCCTGGCACATAAAAGGGGGAAGATCGTGAAGCTGCCATCGCTACGAGATGAACGATCGGCCTTGTTCCTGCCCCTGGCCATCTTGGCGCTGGGGTTCGTGGAACGGGTCGGGCTCCTTGCCTGGCGCGGGGTGTCGCACGCGCAGGGCGAAGCAGCGAACGTCGCGCTCTCTGTCGCGCGGGACGGCACCATCGCCGACGTCTTCGCGCGGGGCAGCGGCCTCACTGCCCACCTCAACCCGCTCCTGCCGCTGTTTGCCGGCAGCATCTACAGGCTGTTCGGGACCCAGAGCACGGTGTCCGAGTGGATCTTGGCCCTGGTGTCGATTTCGGTCGTGCTCGGCGCGGGCGCGATCTTCTACCATGCCGCCGGTCTCGCCGGCATGGCGAGGACGCCGCGGCTGGTGGCGCTGGCGCTGTTTGCGCTGCTGCCGGTAACGCCCGAACTCGAGACGACCGCCTTCCGCGTCTGGGAAGGCGGGCTGGCGGCGCTGCTCGGCGCGATCGTGCTGTCCCTGTGCATCCGATCCGAGCGGGACTGCGACCTGAGCCATCGCCGCATGCTGATCCTCGGCGTGACGGCCGGGTTGCTCTTCTTCACCAACCCGGCACTGGGGCTGGCCGCCTATGCGGTGATCGGCCTGCTGCTGCTTCGTGCCGTGGCGCCGCGCAAATGGCTCGCCCATGTCGCGATCCTGGCGGTGACGCTCTTCGCGGTGCTCACGCCCTGGACGATCCGCAACTACGAGGTCTTCCACCGCATCCTGCCGCTGCGAGGCAATTTCGGCCTCGAACTGGCGATCGGCAATCATCCCGCCGCACTGGGCACTTCCGATCGCCAGACGTTCGTCGATCGCCTTCGCACCATCCACCCGCTCGAAAGCCAGGCGGCGTTCGACCGCATGCAGGCGATGGGCGGCGAGATTCCCTATGCCAATGCGCTGGGGGACGAAGCCAAGGCCTGGATCCGCACGCATCCCGGGGATTTCGCGCGGCTCTCGGTCAAGCATCTGGTGCAGTATTATTTCCCGCCGCGCTGGCAGTGGAACATCTACAGCGAGCGCGTCGGCAAGGATGTGATCTTCCGGCAGGCGCTGTTGTGGGCCGTGGCTGCGCTGGGCCTGCTCGGCGCGTTCGCCGCGCTGTTCGCGTGGCGGGAACGCATCCTCTATCTGGCGACCTTCGCGTTGGTGCCGGCGCTGCCGTACATCATCACCCAGCCGGTGCCGCGCTACCGCTATATCGTGCTGCTGCCGCTGCTCTTCCTCGCAGCGAACACGGCCTATCGTCTATATCGGAAAATGGTGCCGGGAACCGCTGCAGCGGCCTGAGGCCTGCAGTCTCGCAGCAAATCGGGAGCGGCGGCCTGATGCCCCCGCTCCCGGTATATCACCACCAGGGCTGCGGCCGCGCCGTGAAGCCCGCGCGCTGCTCGATCGCAAGACCGGCGTTGAGCACGCCCTGCTCGTCGAACGGCTTGCCGATGATCTGCAGGCCCAGCGGCAGGCCGGCGGCATCCAGGCCGCCCGGCACGCTCATCGCGGGCACGCCGGCCAGGCTCGCCGGCACGGTGAACACGTCGTTGAGGTACATCGCCAACGGATCGACCTTCTCGCCGAGCCCGAATGCCGCGCTCGGCGCTGTCGGGGTGAGCAGCAGGTCGCACTGGCTCCAGGCATTGTCGAAGTCGCGCGCGATCAGCGTGCGGACCTTCTGCGCCTGGGTGTAATAGGCGTCGTAGAAGCCCGCCGAGAGCACATAGGTGCCGATCAGGATGCGGCGCTTCACCTCGTCGCCGAAGCCGGCGGCGCGGGTGGCGGCGTACATGTCCTGCAGGTTCTGTCCCTCGGCCAATTCGCGCAGGCCGTAGCGCACGCCGTCATAACGGGCGAGGTTCGACGAAGCCTCGGCCGGGGCGATGATGTAATAGGCCGGCAGCGCGTATTTGGTGTGCGGCAAGCTGACCTCGACGATCTCGGCACCGGCATCCTTCAGCCAGTCGATACCCTGCTGCCACAGCGCCTCGATCTCGGCCGGGGTGCCGTCCATCCGGTATTCGGCCGGAATGCCGACGCGCTTGCCGCGCAGATCGGCGGAGAGACCCGCCTCCCACTTCGGCACCGGCATGTCGAGCGAGGTCGAATCCTTGGGATCGAAGCCGGTCATCGCCTCGAGCAGGATCGCGCAGTCACGCACGTCACGGGCCATCGGGCCCGCCTGGTCGAGCGAGGAGGCGAACGCCACCACGCCCCAGCGCGAGCAGCGGCCATAGGTCGGCTTGATGCCGGAGATGCCAGTGAACGCCGCCGGCTGGCGGATCGAGCCGCCGGTATCGGTGCCGGTCGCCGCCGGGCAGAGCCGCGCGGCAATCGCGGCCGAACTGCCGCCCGAGGAACCACCGGGGGCGAGCGGCGTGTTGCCGCCGTCGTTCCGCCGCCAGGGCGAGATCACGTTGCCGAAATAGCTGGTCTCGTTCGACGAGCCCATCGCGAACTGGTCGAGGTTGAGCTTGCCGAGCATGCCGGCGCCCGCTTCCCACAGCTTGTGCGAAACGGTCGATTCATAGACCGGCTTGAAGCCTTCGAGGATGTGGCTGGCGGCGGTGGTCTGCACGCCCTTGGTGGCGAACAGGTCCTTCATGCCGATCGGCACGCCGGCCAACGGCTTCAGCGTGTCGCCTGCGGCACGCGCCTTGTCGGCGGCATCGGCGGCGGCGAGCGCATGGTCCGGCGTCTCGACGATGAACGCATTGAGCGCCTTGGCACCGGCCACGGCGGTGTTGAACGCTTCGGCCACTTCACGCGCCGAGAATTCGCCATCACGCACGCCGTTGCGGATGGCGGCGACGCCCAGATCAGTCAGCGCGCTCATTCCACCACCTTCGGAACCGTAAAGAAGCCATGATCGCCCTGCGGCGCGTTCGCCAGCACGGCGTCGCGCTGCTGACCCTCGGTGATCACGTCGGCGCGCAGGCGCAGCGTGTTCGGGATCACGGCGGTCATCGGCTCGACGTCGTGCGTGTTGACTTCGCCGAGCTGCTCGATCCAGCCCAGGATGTTGTTGAGTTCGGGCGCCATGCGCTCGGCATCGGCGTCACTGATCGCGATACGCGCCAGGCTCGCCACTTTTTTCACGGTTGCGGTGTCTACGGACATGCCCCTGCGCCTATCAGCCGAGCCCCTCCCCTTCAAGCACCCGCGTCGCGCATCGGCACTTGCGGTTGCATCCTTCGCACGCAACACTGCCCGGAACGCGTTTGCGTCCCCGCCCGTTTCTGCTGCATTGCACAATGGAGAGGCCGATTGGCCCGGAAATTCCTCTATGCGGTCGCGATCCTGATCATGCTCGGCGTTGCTTCCATGTTTGCTTATCGGCTCTACGGCATCCAGTTGATGCGCCAGTTCATGGTGCCGGCCGGCGACGCCGCAGATCTGCCGCCCGCCTCGCCGCGCGACTATGCCCGCGCGGATATGTGGATCGCGCGGCCGGACAAGCCGGGCAATCCCGCGCTGTGGACACCGGCAGGACAGACGGCCGCCGCCAGCCCGCGCGCCGCGCTGTTCTTCATCCACCCAACCTCGTTCCTCGACACCAAGCAGTGGAACGCCCCGCTCGACAATCCCGACGCCAATGCCCGCGCCGAGCTTTTCCTGCGCGGCCAGGCGAGCGCGTTCAACGCCAGCGCCGCGATCTGGGCACCGCGCTATCGCCAGGCGACGTTCGGTGCGTTCCTGACCAACAAGGCGCAGGCGCAGAAGGCGCTCGACCTCGCCTATCGCGACGTAGCGGCGGCGTTCGAGGAATTCCTGCACGAAGCGGGCGACCGGCCGATCATCCTCGCCGGCCACAGCCAGGGCGCCCTGCACCTGGCGCGCCTGCTCGCCGAGCGAGTCGCTGGCACGCCGATCGCGCGCCGAGTCGTCGCGGCCTATGTCGTCGGCTGGCCGGTATCGCTGACCGCCGACCTGCCCAAGATGGGCCTGCCCGCCTGCACCGCACCCGATGAGGCGGGCTGCATCCTTTCCTGGCAGAGCTTCGCCGAGCCCGCCGATCCGGCGCTGATCGTCGACACGTTCGACGCAAGCACCGGCTTCACCGGCCAGCCACGTGGCGGCACGAAGATGCTGTGCACCAACCCGCTGACCGGCAGGCCGAACGACTCGGCGCCCGCCAGCGCCAATCTGGGCACGCTGATCCCGGACCTGAACCTGCAATCGGCCCATCTCGAAACCGGCCGCGTTCCCGCCCACTGCGACGGCCGCGGCATCCTGACGATCGGCACCGCCCCGCCGGACTTCGGCCAGTATGTGCTGCCGGGGAACAACTATCACGTGTTCGACTACAGTCTGTTCTGGGCCAATGTCCGCGCGGATGCGGCGCGCCGACTCGCAGCGTTCGAGAAGCGGTCTGGCTGAACGCGCCTAGGCCGCGATGGGCGTGCGCACCCGGCCGGCCGCGATCGCCGCACGGGCAAGGGTGTCGGCGGCGGTATGCGGCGCCAGGCCCTGTGCCTCGGCATGATCGAGCACTGTCGCCAACCGGGAGCCGGTCGCTTCGACGCGGTCGGCAACCTCCTCCGATGACCAGCCGAGATACTCGCCGGCAACGTTGATGATCCCGCCGGCGTTGACGACATAATCGGGCGCATAGAGGATGCCGCGCCGGGCCAGCCGCTCACCGTCCGCCGGCGTCGCCAACTGGTTGTTCGCCGCGCCGCAGATCACCTGCGCCCGCACTGCCCCGACCGACTCGGCATGGAATACGCCACCCAGCGCGCAGGGTGCGAAGATGTCCGCCCGTGCCGCCAGCACCTGCGCGCTCGACGCGACCTCGGCGCCGGTCGCGACGGCCACCCGCGCTACCCGATCCGAATCGACGTCGGCAACGATCAGCCGCGCGCCCGCGGCATGGAGCAGATGCGCCAGCGCCTCGCCGACATGGCCGACGCCCTGGATGGCGACCGTGCATTCGCCGAGTTCCCGCCCGAGTTGTCGACGCGCGGCATGTTCCATCGCCACGAACACGCCCCGCGCGGTGTGCGGCGAGGGATCGCCACCCGGCCTGCCGGGCCGCTGGGCCAGCCCGGCGACATGCCGCGTCTCACCCGCCACCGCTTCCATATCGGCGACGCTGGTGCCGACATCCTCTGCGGTGACGTACCGCCCGTCCAGCCGCGCGACGGCGCGACCGAAGGCGCGGAACAGCGCCGCGCGGTTGAAATCCCCTTGCGGCCGCCGCAGCACCGCCTTGGCACCGCCCAGCGGCAGCCCGGCGAGCGCGTTCTTGTAGCTCATGCCCTCCGCCAGCCGCACGGCATCCGAGAATGCCGCCTCGCCATCGGCATAATGCCACAGCCGGCAACCACCCGCACCCGGCCCGAGTACGGTGGAATGGACCGCGATCACGCCGTCCAGTCCCGCCTCGGCATCCTTCAGCATCAACACTTCTTCGACCAGGCTGTCGCTCTGCTCCCGTACCACCATCATGAACGCTCCCTTTTGGATGTGGGCAATGTGGCAGGGGGGCGCGGGTGATGCTTGCCCAAGTTGAACGTCCTACCGCCGATTTCCGGTTAAACCTTTCGAGAACTAGTCTATAACGGGACAATATGATCGATCTCGACGCGCAAGAGCGCAAAATTCTCCGCGAGCTGCAGCGCGATGCCAGCCTGACCACCGCCGAACTGGCGGAGCGGATCGGCCTGTCCCCCTCTCCCTGCTGGCGCCGCGTGGACCGGCTGGAGCGCGAAGGCGTGATCCGCAAGCGCGTGGCGCTGGTCGATCGGCGCAAGGTCGGCCTTAATGCGCACATCTTCGCCCAGGTGAAGCTGAACGCGCATGGCCGCGCCAATCTCGACGAGTTCAGCGCCGCGATCCGCGGCTTCCCTGAGGTGCTGGATGCCTATGTGCTGATGGGCACCGTCGACTTCATGCTGCGCATCGTCGCCGAGGACATCGACGCCTATGAGCGCTTCTTCTTCGAAAAGTTGAGCAAATTGTCCGGCGTGCAGGAAATCAACTCGATCGTCGCCCTGTCCGAGATCAAGTCGACCACCGAATTGCCGATCTGACGCTCGCCCCCGGCAGCGGAGCCGCGTATAGCCGCGCGGTGATTACCATTGCCCTCAGCGATTTCCGCGCCGCGCTCCCAGAAGGCGGCCGCCTGATCGGCCTCGACGTCGGCACCAAGACGATCGGCACCGCGCTCTGCGACGCCGGCTGGAGCTTCGCGAGTCCCGCCGAACTGATCCGCCGCACCAAGTTCAGCAAGGACAAGGCGCGCATGGCCGAGCTGATCGTCGCCCAGCACGTCCGTGGCATGGTGATCGGCCTGCCGCTCAACCTGGACGGCACCGACAGCCCGCGCACCCAGTCCACCCGCGCCTTCGCGCGCAACTGCGAGGATATGGGCCTGCCGATCCTGCTGTGGGACGAGCGCTGGTCCACCGTCGCGGTCGAGCGCACGCTGATCGAGCAGGATGCCAGCCGCGCCAAGCGCGCCGAACTGATCGACAAGATGGCCGCCGCGTACATCCTGCAGGGCGCGATCGACGGGCTGGTGAACGTCTGACCGGGTTGCGCGTCGCTGCCGCAAGGCTTAGGCGGCGGCTTTAATGCATACCTCCGATCATCGCCCCGGTGCCCAGATACAGGGCAGCGCCGTTTTCCCGCACCGGCATCTCACCGGCATTTCGGGACTCCAGCCGCACGAGATCATGTTCCTGCTCGACGAAGCGGAACAATGGGTCGAAGCCAACCGCACCCGCGCCAAGAGCGACAAGCGCCTGGAAGGCCTGACGCAAATCAACGCGTTTTTCGAGAATTCCACCCGTACGCTGTTGTCGTTCGAGATCGCCGGCAAACGGCTGGGCGCCGACGTCGTCAACATGCATGCAGCGCAGAGCAGTGTGAAGAAGGGCGAGACGCTGATCGACACCGCCGTTACGCTCAACGCGATGCGCGCGGACGTGATCGTGATCCGCCATGCCAGCTCGGGCGCGGTGCGGCTGATCGCCGACAAGGTGGATTGCCCGGTGCTCAACGCCGGCGACGGCTGGCACGAGCACCCCACCCAGGCGCTGCTCGACGCACTCACCATCCGGAGACGTCGTGGGAGCGTGGCAGGTCAACGCGTGGTTATCTGCGGCGACATCCTCCACAGCCGAGTCGCCCGCTCGAACATCCTCGCCCTCACCGCGCTCGCCGCAGAGGTGCGCGTCGTCGCGCCGTCGACGCTGATGCCGCCCGCCATGGACCGGATGTTCGTGACGCCCTTCACCGATTTCGACGCCGCGCTGGAAGGCGCCGACGTGGTGATGATGCTGCGCGTCCAGAACGAGCGCATGGCCGGCGGCTACATCCCTTCGACTCGCGAGTTCCACATGCGCTACGGCCTCACCCCCGAACGCCTCGCCCGGGCCAAGCCCGACGCGCTGGTGATGCACCCCGGCCCGATGAACCGCGGGGTCGAGATCGACTCGATCGTCGCCGACCATCCCGAGCGCAGCGCGATCACCGAGCAGGTGGAAATGGGCGTGGCGGTCCGCATGGCCTGCCTCGACGTCCTCACCCGACGAGCCCGCGGCGTGGAGGGCTGGGCATGAGCACCATCCTGTTCCGCAACGCCAGGCTGGTCTGCCCCGAAGGCGGGATCGCCGAAGGCGACCTGCTCGTCCAGGGCGACACGATCGCCGCCGTGGGGCAGGTCGACGCGCCCGCCGATGCCGAAGTGGTGGACGTCGCCGGCCGCATCCTGGCCCCCGCGCTGATCGACCTCGGCGTGTTCGCGGTCGACAAGGGCGCCTGCCGCTTCGGCGGTATCGCACGGGTGGGGCTGATGCCCGACCAGTCGCCGGTGCTCGACGATCCCGGCATCGTCCGCCGCGCCGCCGTCTCCGGCAAGCCGGAATTGTGGGTCCACCCCCTCGCCGCCGCCACGCGCGGCCTGCAGGGCGAGGATCTGGCCGAGATCGCGATCAACGCCTCGGCCGGGGCGCGCGCCATCGCCACGGGCCGGCGCTGGATCGCCAATGCCGGCACGATGCGCAAGACCTTGCTCTATGCGCGCGACCTGAACCTCACCGTCGTCACCCATGCCGAGGACGGCGGGCTCGCCGACGGCACCGTCGCCACCTCGGGCGAAACGGCGGCGCGGCTCGGGTTGCCGAGCGCCCCCGCCATCGCCGAACCGCTCGCCATCGCCCGCGATCTGATGCTGGCGGAGGAAACCGGCGCCAAGCTCCACTTCCGCCAGGTCACGACGGCAGCGGGCTTCGACCTGATCCGCGCCGCCAAGCGCCGCGGCGTGCAGGTCACCTGCGGCATCACGCCCGCGCATCTGCTGCTGTCGGATATCGCGATCAGCGATTTCCGCACCTTCGCCCGCCTCTCCCCGCCGCTGCGCGATGAGAGCGACCGCCAGGCAGCTCTTGCGGCCGTGGCGGACGGCACGGTCGACGTGATCGCCTCCGGCCACGATCCGCGCGGCCCCGAAGCCAAGCGCCTCCCCTTCGCCGATGCCGAGCCCGGCATGGCGGGTGCCGAGACGCTGCTGGCGCTATCGCTCACCCTGGTGCGCGACGAGAAGCTCAGCCTCGACCGTCTGTTCGCGCTACTCGCTGCCAATCCGGCGAAGATCCTGGGACTCGAAAGCGGCGCGCTCAAGCCCGGCCTGCCGGCCGACCTGATCGTGCTCGATCCGGAAACGCCCTGGGTGATCGACGCCCGCAAGATGAACGCGCGCGCCGGCAACACGCCGTTCGATCGCCTGCCGACGCAAGGGCGGGTGTTGCGGCTCTACAAGGGCGGCGCGCTGGTCTAGGATCAGCGCGCGGCGACGCCGACGCGGCCCGCAGGCTTGTACCAGCTCGCCACCGCGTCGCCCGCCGCCATGCGGACGAAGCAATTGCCGCCGCCGGTCTTGACGACCCGGCACAGCGTATCGGCATCGGTGCGGGCGAAACCACCCACCGAAAGGCGGTAGAGCGTCGCACTTCCGCTCGGAACGCTGGCACCCTGCGGCTTGAGCCGGCCCAGCGCCGACACGCGACCGCTCAGCCTCTGCCAGGCATCACGGGCCACTCCAGCATTGGCGAAGGCGCCGAGCTGCACCACGAACGGCCCGGTCGTGACGCGGACGGAAACAGGCTTGGCCGGAACCGGCTTGGCGGCCTTGGGCGTAGCGACCCGGACCGGGACAGGCGTGAACACCGGGGTCGGCGCCGGCTCGCTCACCGGAACCGGGCTAGGCTCGGGTTCCGGCACGGCTGGCACCTCGGGCGCGGGCGTCGCCACGATCGCGGCGAAATGCGGCTGCTTCGCAAGCGCCAGGGCGACCGGCTGGCCGCCATCCTGCACCGCCCGCACCCCGAGCAGCGCGGCGAGCTGATCATAGGCATTGGCCGGCCGGGCGAATGTCGCCCATTGCATCAGCCTCGCATTGAGCTGGTCCGGGGCCACGTCCATCGCCGCTACCGCCTTGGCCTCCCCCCAGCGTCCCGCCAGCGCCAAGACCAGCGCAAGGTTCTGCCGGGTTCGCGCGGTGGCGTCCGGCGCGCGCACCGCGGGCGCGAGGATCTCGATCGCCCCGTCCGGATCGCCGGCGAGCGCGAGGGCAAGGCCCCGATCGGTGGCAGGGATCTGCGCTGCATGCGTCTGCAGCAGCGTGCGGGCGCCGCCCCAATCGCCCGTGCCGATGCTGGCGAGTGCAAGATTCAGCGCCGCACGGCCATTGCCAGGCTCCAGTGCCAGCGCATCGCGCAGCGCCTGGGCTGCCGAGGTGAAGCGCCCGGCGAGCAGATAGGCCTGGCCGAGCAGCGCTCGATAGTCGCCGCGCTGCGGGTCGTTCGCCACTGCTTGCTCGGCATGGCCGACCGCCGGCTCCGCCTTGCGCGCGGCAAGCGCCTTTTGCGCTGCACGAGCCTCGCTGGCAGCCTTCTTCGCGTTGGGTGCGACCGTGGCGAAGGCCGCGCTGCGCACGACCACGCCCGTCGCGGCAGTGCCGCCCAGCGCGAGCAGAGCGGCGCCGATCGAAAGCAATTTGCGGGGCTTCATGTTCATCCTCGTCCTTCGAGCGCGGCGACCCGGCGCGCGAGCGGTTCCAGCTCGGCCATCTCGCCGAGCATCGTGTCGATCGCCTCGGTAACCAGTTGCTGCGCCGACCGCCCGGTTAGCGCCGCCGCCAGCCGCAGCCGCAGCCGTCGATCGGCATCGAGCCGCAGCGTGAACGCCGCCCGGTCCTTGGTCGCGCGCGCCGTGCGACCCAACTGCTCGACCAGAACATCGGAAACGCCCGCCATCTCGCCCAGCGTCGCGCGCTGGGGCAACGGCACCGGCGCCTCGCCCTCGGCAAGCGCCAGCACGGGCTTGCGCGCCAACCCCTTGCGCGCAAGCAGCCCTGCGCTGAGCGACGCGATCGGCTTGGGCAACGCGTCGACCATGCTCAGCGCACCACCCTACGACCGAAACCGCCCGCTGGCCGCGCCGCTGCGAACGGTGCCGCCGCAGCCGGTGCCGCGAAGACGGTGCGCCGGAAATTCTTCTCGAGCCTGTCGGAGACATAGACCCAAAGGCCCTCCACCTCGGCGGCGGACTTGCTGCCGGCATCGACTTCCATCACCGTCCGCCCGTCGATCATCGATCCGGCGAAATCGGTGCGGTGATGCAGCATCATCGGCGCAACCGTGCCATGCTGCGACAGCGACAGCGCCGCCTCGGCGGTGATCCGGGCATTCGGCGTGGCGGCGTTGACCACGAACAGCAGGGGCTTGTGCGCGCGTTCGCACAGCTCGACCGTCGCGCCGACGGCGCGCAGATCGTGCGGGCTGGGCCGGGTGGGGACCACGATCAGTTCGGCGACCTGGATCACGGTAAGGATCGCCGGGGTGATCGCCGGCGGCGTATCGATCACCACCAGCTTGAAGCCCTGCTGGCGCAGCACCTCGATATCGGCGGCAAGACGCGCCACGGTCGTCTGGGCCAGCGCCGGCAGTTCCGCCTCGCGCTCGTTCCACCAGTCGGTCAGCGAGCCCTGCGGATCGAGGTCGATCATCGCTACCGGGCCGGCACCGCTCCGCTGCGCCTGCACCGCCAGATGGCCGGACAAGGTCGTCTTCCCCGATCCACCCTTTTGCGAAGCCAGCGCCAGGACGCGCATCTACCCTCTCGAAATCGCTGAAATGTGGCGCAAGGCATGGCATGGGCGCGCATAAGATCGGGTTAACGGGGGCGAACGAAGCCGCTAAGCCACGGGGCGCCGCGTCCGAACGGCCATGAAAAAAGGGGAATTCTCGCCATGCGCATGCCTGCCGCCCTGCTCCTTCTCGCCACCCTCGGCCTGCCTGCCGCGGCACTGGCGCAGGACGCCGCCGTGAAAACCGGCGTGGAGGCCTATGACCGCGGCGACTATGCCGGCGCGATGCGGGCCTGGCGCCCTGCCGCGGAGAAAGGCAACGCGGACGCACAGTATAATCTGGGCCAGATCTACAAGCTCGGCCGCGGCGTGCCGGTCGATATGGTGGAAGCCGAGAAATGGTACCGCCTCGCCGCGCTGCAGGGGCACGATCTGGGCGAGGCGAATTACGGCATGATGCTGTTCGAGAACGGCAAGCGCGAAGCGGCGGTGCCCTGGCTCGAGCGCGCCGTCGCCCATGGCGAGCCGCGCGCGCAATATCTGCTGGGCGTGATGCTGTTCAACGGCGACGGCGTCCCCAAGAACTGGGTCCGTGCCTATGCGCTGATGCTCCGCGCCGGCGCCGGCGGGCTGGACGCGGCGA
>Ga0307412_10001438_pt1 | contig 13265 bp, 9 predicted proteins | sample DK1Cmetagenome_3_FD_203823 | JGI IMG/M metagenome (GOLD analysis project Ga0307412, IMG submission 203823) | Maize rhizosphere microbial communities from greenhouse at UC Davis, California, United States - DK15-C-1 | ecosystem: Host-associated > Plants > Roots > Rhizosphere > Soil | place: USA...
GCGAGGTTCGGCGCCAGCACCACCGCGGCGATGCCCGGCAGCACGATGACGACCGGCATCAGCAGCTTGAGGAAGCCGGCGAACACCACGCCGCGCTGCGCCTCGGCAAGGCTCTTCGCCGCCAGCGCGCGCTGGATGATATATTGGTTGAAGCCCCAATAGCTGAGGTTGGCAATCCACATGCCGCCCACCAGCACGGCAATGCCGGGCAGATCCTTGTAATGGGGATTATCGGGCGAAAGGATCATGTCGAAGTGATCCGGTACCCGCCGCGTCAGCTCCTGGAAGCCGCCGATCACGCCGCTGTCGCCGCCGATCTTGGTCAGCGTGAGATAGGCGACGACGAGGCCGCCCAGCACCAGCAACGTCACCTGGACGATATCGGTCAGCGCCACCGCCTTGAGGCCGCCGCGCAGCTGGTAGAGCAAGGCGAACGCGCCCAGCCCGATCAGCGCCACGTCCTGGTTCACCCCCGCCACCTGGGTGACGGCGATCGAACCCAGCCAGATGATCGAGGTGAGGTTCACGAACACGTAGAGGATCAGCCAGAACACCGCCATCACCGTGCGGATGGTCGGGCCGAAGCGCTGCTCGAGGAACTGCGGCATCGTGTAGATTTCGTTGCGCAGGAAAATCGGCAGGAAGAATTTGCCGACGATCAGCAGCGTCAGCGCCGCCATCCATTCATAGGAGGCGATCGCGAGGCCGATCGCATAGCCCGATCCGGACATGCCGACGATCTGTTCGGCGGAGATGTTCGCCGCGATCAGCGAGGCGCCGATCGCCCACCAGGGCAGGTTCTTGGATGCGAGGAAATAGTCGCTCGAATCTTTCGACTTGCCCGCCTTGTCGCGGCTCACCCATTGGGCGAGGCCGAAGATGCCGATCGCGTAGACGATCACCACGATCAGATCGATATTGGAAAGACTCATGCCCACTCCTGCCGGCCCCGGCGCAGGCGGCTTGGCCCGCGCGTCTTGCCCCTTGTCCGCCCGGTTGCGACGGCCATCGGTTCATTTATCTTATTTATCGGGGTTGTCCAGCAGCGCGGCTAGGCTAGTCTGTCGGTATCGAACGGCGCGCGCAAGCGGCGTCATGCGAAAGAACAGGAAAGTAACCGCGAGGATGTCCACGTCTCTCTCGACCCAGCCAGACGATCTCCGCTCGGGGCTCGGCCGCAACCTCACTTATGGGCTGCTCGATTCGCTGGGCCGCGCGATCGTGACCGGCCGCTATGAGAAAGAGCCGTTCCCTACCGAGGCGGAACTGGCCAAGCAGCACGGCGTCAGCCGATCGGTGACGCGCGAGGCCGTGAAGATGCTCACCGCCAAGGGGCTGCTCAGCGCCCGGCCGCGCCAGGGTACGGTGGTGCAGCCCGGCTCCTCGTGGAACCTGTTCGACACCGATGTGCTGCGCTGGCTGCTCGAGCGGCAATTCTCGGTCGACCTGCTGCGCCAGTTCAGCCAGCTGCGCATCGCGATCGAGCCGGAGGCGGCGGCGCTGGCGGCGCAATTCGCGACCGAGGAGGATCTGCGCCAGATCTCCGCCGGCCTCGCCCGGATGGAGGCCGCCGAGCGTGGGCAGGACGATACGCTCGATGCCGATATCGCCTTCCACGTCGCGGTGCTGCGCGCGTCGGGCAATCCCTTCTACGCGCAGTTCCGCGACATGGTCGGCACCGCGCTGCGCACCTCGATCCGCTTCACTAACCGGATCAAGGGCCGCAGCGCCAGCGTGGCGGATCACGCTGCGGTGCGCGACGCGATCGCCGCGCGCGACCCCGCCACCGCCCGCACCGCGATGCGGACGCTGATCGGTGACGTGGTCGAGCTGATCGAGACGGTGGAAGGCGCCGAAGCGGCGGCCTAGGGAATCAGGCGATCGGCGCGGAGCCGCTCGAACAGCGCGAAGAAGGCGTCGTCGGTCGGCTGATAGGCGGTGAAGCCCAGCTTGCGGCTTTTCGACATGTCGGTCACCACCTCGATCGGCCGGCCGAGATCGGCATCGGTGTGCCAGGGCGAGGCGAGCCGGGCGAGGTTCGGCTCGGCCAGCCCCTCGCGCTCCGCGATCATACGCCACAGCTCCGCATCGTCCGCCATCTGCGCCTCGAGCGGCTTGACGCTGCCGTCGAACGGCGCCGGCTCCAGGCCGAACCATGCGGCGATCTGCGCCCACATCCATTGCCAGCGAAACACGTCGCCATTGACGATGTTGAACGCCTGGTCGTGCGCCGCCGGCGTCTCCGCCGCCCAGAGCAGCTGCCGCGCGAGCTGGCCCGCGTCGGTCATGTCGGTCAGCCTGCTCCACTGCGCCGCCGATCCCGGAAAGCGGAACGGCCGCCCGGTCTCGCGGCACAGCGTGGCATAGACCGCGAGCGTGGTGCCCATGTTCATCGCGTTGCCGACCGCCTTGCCGATCACCGTATGCGGGCGATGCACGCTCCAGCTGAAGCCATCACGCTCGGCGGCGGCGAACACCTCGTCCTCCTGCGCGTAATAGAAATTGTCGACGTCGAGCCGGCCCTGCTCCTCGCGGAACGGGGTCTGCGGCAGCACGCCCTTCCCATAGGCCTCGAACGGCCCGAGATAATGCTTGAGCCCGGTCACCAGCGCGACATGGCGCGGGCCGGTAGCCTTGGGCAGACCATCGAGCAGGTTGCGCACCATGGCCGAATTGACGCGGATATTCTCCGCCTCATTGTCCTGCCGCAGCCAGGTGGTGATGAACACGGCATCGGGTTGCAGCTCGGACAACGCGACAGCCGTCGCGGCGGCATCCTGCAGATCGGCGGACACCGGCGACACGCCCGCCTGCCCGGTCGGCCGCCGCGCGAGGCCGTGCACCGTCCAGCCCTGTTCGACGAGCAGTGCCGCCGTCGCGCTGCCGACGATCCCGCTCGCGCCTACCACCAATGCCATCTTCGCCATGCCATGCTCCGTTCGCTATCCAGAACCACCAGCTAGGCAGGGGGTTGCGCCGCTTCCAGACGGCACCAAATTGGAACCTAGTCACCAGAAGGTACCCAGTATGCAGCCAGGATCGCCCGATACGGAGTGGCGCGAGGATTGCGCGCCGCGGCGCGTGCTCGCGCTGTTCGCCACCAAATGGACGAGCATGGTGCTCCACACGCTCCACGCCCGCCACGATGGCGCCGCGCGATCGGGCGTGCTGCTGCGCAGCCTGCCGGGCATCTCGAAGAAGATGCTCACCCAGACGCTGCGCGACATGGAGGAAACCGGGCTGATCGACCGGATCGTCCAGAACGCGGTGCCGCCGGCGGTGGAATACCGGCTGACACCGCTGGGGGACCGGTTCGTCGAGCCGGTCGAACTGCTCTATGCCTGGGGGCGCGACAATGCCGATGCGCTCGACCAGCTCGGCAGCCGGCCCACCGCCCGTCGCGCCTGATTCCGCTTAATGGCTGTCGCGCGGCAGGCCCTTGGTCTGGGCGATGCGCTGATACTTCACCGCGCTTTCGAACACCGCCCCGCCATCGAACTGGCCGACCAGACCGCGGTGGATCTCCTGCCACGGCGTCTGCGATTCGGGCACATAATCGATGCCCAGATCCGCGCGGCGCTGCGCCAGTTCTTCCTCGCTCACCAGCATGTCCGCCGTGCGCTTGTTGAGGTCGATGCGGATGCGGTCGCCGGTGCGGACCAGCGCGAGGCCACCGCCCACCGCCGCTTCGGGCGCAGCGTTGAGGATCGAGGGACTGCCGCTGGTGCCCGACTGGCGGCCATCGCCCAGGCAGGGCAGCGCGTGCACCCCGGCGCGGATCAGCGCGGCGGGCGGGCGCATGTTCACAACCTCGGCGCCGCCCGGATAGCCCACTGGCCCGGCGCCGCGCATGATCAGCACACAATTGTCGTCAATCGCCAGCTCGGGATCGTCGATGCGGTGGTGGTAATCCTCCGGCCCGTCGAATACCACGGCCCGGCCTTCGAACGCCCCGAGATCGTCCGGGTTGGACAGATAGCGCGCGCGGAACTCGTCGGAGATGACGCTGAGCTTCATCACCGCATTGTCGAACAGATTGCCCGACAACACCGTCAGCCCCGCCGCCGGCCGCAGCGGCGTGGCGAGCGGACGGATCACGTCCGCGTCCTCGATCTCGGCGGTCGCGATATTGTCGGCGATCGTGCGGCCGTTGACGGTCAGCGCATCGCCATGGAGCATTCCGGCGCGGTACAGCTCGCCCATCACCGCGGGGACGCCGCCGGCGCGGTAGAAATCCTCGCCGAGATAGGTGCCCGCAGGCTGGAGGTTCACCAGCAGCGGCACGTCGGCACCGTGCGATTCCCAGTCCGCCAAGCTCAGCTCGACGCCGATATGGCGGGCGATGGCGTTGAGATGGATCGGCGCGTTGGTCGACCCGCCGATCGCCGAGTTGACGCGGATCGCGTTGAGGAATGCCTCGCGCGTCAGCACGTCGCTGGGCTTGCGATCGGCCAGCGTCATCTCGACGATCTGGAGGCCGGTGCGATAGGCGCATTCGGCGCGGTCCCGGTACGGCGCGGGGATTGCCGCCGAACCGGGCAGCGACATGCCGAGCGCTTCGGTCAGCGAGTTCATCGTCGTCGCGGTGCCCATGGTGTTGCACCAGCCGGTCGACGGCGCCGACGAGGCGACGAGCTTGAGGAAGCCCTTGTAATCGATCTCGCCGGCCGCGAGCATCTCGCGCGCCTTCCACACGATCGTGCCCGAGCCGGTGCGCTCGCCCTTGAACCAGCCGTTGAGCATCGGGCCGACCGACAGCGCGATCGCGGGGATGTTCACCGTGGCGGCGGCCATCAGGCAGGCCGGCGTCGTCTTGTCGCAGCCGATCGTCAGCACCACGCCGTCGATTGGATAGCCGTACAGAGTCTCGACCAGGCTGAGATACGCCAGGTTGCGGTCGAGCCCCGCGGTCGGGCGCTTGCCGGTTTCCTGGATCGGGTGGGTCGGGAATTCGATGGCGATGCCGCCCGCGTCGCGGATCCCCTCGCGCGTCCGCTTGGCGAGTTCGAGGTGATGGCGGTTGCAGGGCGAAAGATCGCTGCCGGTCTGGGCGATGCCGATGATCGGCTTGCCCGATTGCAGCTCCTCCAGGCTCAGCCCGAAGTTCAGATACCGCTCGACATACAGCGCCGTCATGTCGGGGTTATCGGGGTTGTCGAACCACGCACGCGAGCGCAGCGCCGTGCGACGAGTTCCAGCTTCTTCGGTCATGATTCCTCCGCTACGGGGCGCCTCAGGCGTTGTAACGCAGCTTGATAACCGCCGCACACGCCCATAGGAAGCATATATATCTTATAAAAGGATGGGCTAAAATGTCGGAGCGGATTCGTCTGGGATTGGTGGGCATCGGCAAGATCGCGCGGGATCAGCATCTGCCGGCATTGGCTGGCGATGATCGCTTCGATCTGGTCGCCACCGCCAGCCGCCACGCCACGGTGGACGGTGTTCCGGCGCACAAGGACATCGAGGCGCTGATCGCCGGCGGGCACGATATCAACGCCGTCTCGCTCTGCACCCCGCCCGAAGGCCGCTACGATCAGGCGCGCATCGCGATCGACGCCGGGCTCAACGTGATGCTGGAAAAGCCGCCAGCCGCGACGCTGACCGAAATCGCCGATCTTGCCGAGCGCGCCCGCGCCAAGGGCGTCACCCTGTTCACCACCTGGCATTCGCGCGAAGCCGCCGGGGTGCAGCCGGCCAAGGAATGGCTCGCCGACAAGCAGATCGAGGCGGCGCGCATCACCTGGCGCGAGGACATTCGCCGCTGGCATCCGGGGCAGGAATGGATCCTCGCCGCCGGCGGCTTCGGCGTGTTCGATCCGGGCATCAACGCCATCTCGATCGCGACCAAGATCTTCCCGCACGCGCTGCTGCTGGACGAAGCCTGGATGGAAGTGCCCGAAGGCCGCGCTTCGCCGCTTCGCGCCAAGCTGCACATGCGCAGCGGCGCCGCGTCGGTGACCGCCGATTTCGACTTCCTCCAGACCGGCCCGCAGACCTGGGATATCGAGATCGACACCGATGCCGGCACGCTGCGCCTCGGCATGGGCGGCAGCATCCTGCAGCTGCCGGGCGGGGAGGAGCAGAAGGCGCCCGACCGCGAATATGCCCGGCTCTACGCGAGCTTCGCCGATCTGGTCGCGGCAGGCGAGAGCGACGTCGACGTCCGCCCGCTCCAGCTGGTGGCAGACGCGTTCCTGGTGGGCGAGCGTACGACCGGCGAGCCCTTCGCCTTCTGATCCAGCCCGCGCCCTCGCCGCCCTGCCCTGTCCCCAGGGCAAGGTGGCGAGGGCGCGCGGACTCCCGCGTCGCTTTGTCATCCCGCCCGGACAAGTCACTGGGTCTTTCGACATATTTTGCGACAACTCTTTTGTGGCACTGCGGAAACGTGGCATCTAATGCCGAGTTTGGCAGTGACCGGTGGTCCGGCATTCCTCGGGCCACCCCTAAGCGGGTTCTGAAATTTGAACGCTCCGACCAGCTATGGCCGTTCGGGCCTGATCGCCTTTGCATCGGCCCTGCTCCTCGCCTCGTGCAGCGCCGGTGACAGCGCCGGCAAGCAGGGCGGCCGCAAGGGGCCGTCCGGCCCGGCGCAGGTCGGCTATGTCGTGGTGCAGCCGGCCAGCGTGCCGATGACGACCGAACTGGCCGGGCGCGTCACCGCCTATCAGATGTCCGAAGTACGGCCGCAGGTCGCCGGCATCGTCCAGCGCCGCTTCTTCCAGGAAGGCACGATCGTCCATCAGGGCGAAACCCTCTACCAGATCGATCCCAGCCTCTATCAGGCAAGCGTCGCCCAGGCGCAGGCGAACCTGCAGAACGCCCAGGCCAATCTTGAGGCGGCACAGATCAAGGCCGATCGCTACAAGCCGCTCGCGCAGATGCAGGCGGTGAGCCAGCAGGATTATACCGACGCCGTGGCCGCCTCCCGCCAGGCGGCAGCGCAGGTTGCGCAGAACCGCGCGGCGCTGCAGACCGCGCAGATCAACCTGCGCTTCACCAGGGTCCCTGCGCCGATCACCGGCCGGATCGGCCGCAGCCTCGTTACCGAAGGCGCGCTGGTCACCACCAACCAGACCGATCCGATGACGACGATCCAGCGCCTGGACCCGATCTTCGTCGACATCCAGCAATCGAGCGCCGACATGCTCGCGCTGCGCAAGGCGCTGACCGGCAGCGGCATTACGCCCGCCAGCGCGGCGGTGCGACTGAAGCTCGAAGACGGCAGCGATTATGGCCAGACCGGCGCCGTCGAATTCTCCGAAGTGATGGTCAACGCCAATACCGGCACCGTCACGCTGCGCGCCCGCTTCCCCAATGCGCAGAACATTCTGTTGCCGGGCATGTTCGTCCGCGCGATGTTCGCCCAGGCGATCGACACCCAGGCCTATCTCGTGCCGCAGGCCGGCGTGTCGCGTGATCCCAAGGGCAACGCGACCGTGTACGTGGTCGGCGCCGGCAACAAGGCGGTGGCACGCACCGTCGTCGCCGATCGCACGATCGGGCAGAATTGGGTGATCACGCAGGGGCTCGCGCCCGGCGACAAGGTGATCGTGCAGGGCACCGCCAACCTGAAGCCGGATGCGGACATCAAGCCCGTTCCGGCCAACGCGAAGCAGAATATCGCGCCGCCCCAAAAGGGCCAGGGGCAAGGCGGCGACCCATCCAAGGGCGGCAACCAGGCCAAGGCGGGCTGAGCCCCCATGTCGCGCATCTTCATCGACCGGCCGATCTTCGCCTGGGTGCTCGCCATCATCGTGATGCTGATGGGCCTAGCGGCGATCTTCTCGCTGCCGATCGCGCAATATCCGGACATCGCCCCGCCGCAGGTCAACATCCGCGCCACCTATCCGGGCGCCTCGGCCGAGACGGTGCAAAACAGCGTCACCCAGGTGATCGAGCAGCAGCTGAGCGGCATCGACGGCCTGCTCTATTTCAGCAGCTCGTCCACCTCGCGCGGCCAGGTAACGATCTCCGCCACCTTCGAAAAGGGCACGGACCCGGACATCGCCCAGGTCCAGGTGCAGAACAAGGTGCAGCAGGCGCTGTCCCGTCTGCCCAGCCAGGTGCAGCAGCAGGGCTTGACCGTCACCAAGTCGAACCCCGACTTCCTGATGATCGTCGGCGTGTATGATTCGACCGACAAGAAGACCAATCTCGACGTTTCGGACTGGCTCGCCTCGAACCTGCAGGATCCGCTGTCGCGCCTCGAAGGCGTCGGCGACACCAACGTGTTCGGCGCGCCCTATGCGATGCGCATCTGGCTCAATCCGGCGCGGCTCTCCAGCTACGGGCTGATCCCGGGCGACATCATCACCGCGATCCAGAACCAGAATACCGAGATCGCCGCGGGCGAACTGGGCGGCCAGCCCATGCCGCAGGAGCAGATGCTCAACGCGACGGTGACGTCGCAGTCGCGGCTGCAGACGCCCGAGCAGTTCGCCAACATCATCGTCAAGACCGACTCCACCGGTGCGGCGGTGAAGCTGCGCGACGTCGCCCGCGTCGAACTCGGCTCGGACAATTACAATTCGTCGAGCCGGATCAACGGCCATCCGGGCGCCGGCCTCGCCATCTCGCTGTCGCCGGGCGCCGACGCGCTCAAGACCGCCGAGCTGGTGAAGCAGCAGGTGGAAGCCGCCTCCAAGGGCTTCCCGCCGGGCTTCAAATACGCCTATGCCAACGACACCACCGGCTTCATCAAGCTTTCGATCGAAGAGGTGGTGAAGACGCTGATCGAGGCGATCATCCTCGTCGTCATCGTCATGTTCGTGTTCCTGCAGAGCTGGCGCGCGACGCTGATCCCGGCGATCGCGGTGCCGGTGGTGCTGCTCGGCACGTTCGGCGTGTTCTACGCGCTCGGCTTTTCGATCAACACGATGACGCTGTTCGGCCTCGTCCTCGCCATCGGCCTGCTCGTCGACGACGCGATCGTCGTCGTCGAGAATGTCGAGCGGCTGATGGACGAGAATCCGGACATGACGCCGCGCGAAGCGACGATCCAGTCGATGGACGAAATCCAGGTCGCGCTGGTCGCGATCGCGCTGGTGCTGTCGGCGGTGTTCCTGCCGATGGCGTTCTTCGGCGGGTCGACCGGCGTGATCTATCGCCAGTTCTCGGTGACGATCGTGTCAGCGATGGTGCTCTCGGTGCTGGTCGCGCTGGTGCTGAGCCCGGCGCTGACAGCCACGCTGCTCAAGCAGAAGAACCAGGAAAAGGATCTCGAAGAAAGCTGGATGGCCCGCCGCTTCCCCGCGGTCGGCCGGGTGCTCGGAACCGCGAAGGCGAAGTTCAACAACGGATTCGATCGCGGCGTCGATCGCTATACGCGTGCCGTGCAGACGGTGGTCGATCGCAAGTGGATCTTCCTGCTGCTCTACGTCGCGGTCTGCGCGCTGCTGGTGCTGATGTTCGTGCGTCTGCCCACCGGCTTCCTGCCGACCGAGGACCAGGGCGCGGCCTCGCTCCAGATCCGCCTTCCCGCCGGCGCCACCATGTCGCGCACCCGCGAGGTGCAGCTGGCGGTGGAGAAATACTTCCTGACGCAGGAAGCCAAGAACGTCGCGGTGATGTTCTCGGTCGCCGGCGGCGGGGGCGGCGGCGGACCCGCCGGCCAGAATACCGGCCAGGGCTTCCTCAACCTTACCGACTGGTCGGATCGCAAGGGCAAGGACAATGGCGCCGACGCCATCGTCAACCGCGCCTCGGGGGCGTTCCGCAACTTCCGCGACGCGCAGGTCTTCGCGCTGGTGCCGCCGGCAATCCGCGGCCTCGGCCAGTCGACCGGCTTCACCATGGAGCTGCTCAATTCCAGCGGCATGCCGCGCGACCAGTTCCTCGCCGCGCGCGACAAGCTGCTCGCCGCAGCCGCCGCGGATCCCGAACTGGCGGCCGTTCGCCTGACCGACCTGCCCGACGTGGCGACGCTGCGGGTCGACCTCGATCAGCAGAAGCTCGCCACGCTGGGGCTTGCCCAAGCGGACGTGAACGCGACGCTGTCGACCGCCTGGGGCGGCCGCTACGTCAACGACTTCATCGATCGCGGCCGCGTCAAGCGCGTGTACGTGCAGGGCGACGCACCCTATCGTTCCGAGCCCAGCGACCTCGCGCAATGGTTCGTGCGCAGCAGCAACGGCGAGATGGCGCCCTTCTCCTCCTTCTCCTCGACGAGCTGGGCGACGGCGCCGACCTCGATGGCGCGGTTCAACGGCATCCAGTCGTTCGAATTCAGCGGCCAGGCTGCACCGGGCAAGAGCTCTGGCGAGGCGATGAAGCGCATCGGCGAGCTGGCCGCGCAGATCCCCGGTACCAGCATCGCCTGGGCGGGCCTGTCCTATCAGGAGCGGCTCTCCTCGGGCCAGGCGCCGCTGCTCTACGGCGTCTCGCTGCTCGTGGTGTTCCTGTGCCTCGCCGCGCTGTACGAGAGCTGGTCGATCCCGATCGCGGTGCTGCTGGTGATCCCGCTGGGCCTGGTCGGCGCGATCTTCGCGGTCACGCTGCGCGGGCTCCAGAACGACGTCTATCTGCAGATCGGCCTGCTCACCACGATGGGCCTTGCCGCCAAGAACGCGATCCTGATGATCGAGTTCGCCGAACAGGCCGAGAAGCAGGGCAAGCGCGTGATCGAGGCGGCGCTGGACGCGGCCCGCATCCGCCTCCGCCCGATCCTGATGACCAGTCTCGCCTTCATCTTCGGCGTGCTGCCGCTGGCGATCTCCACCGGCGCCGGCGCCAACAGCCGCGTCGCGATCGGCACCTCGGTGATCGGCGGCATGTTGACCGCGACGATCCTCGCCATCTTCTACATCCCGTTGTTCTTCGTGCTCGTCCGCCGCGGCGTGCGCGACGGCCTGGCCGCGCTGCGCAACCGCCACCGCCGCAATACTCCGGAGCCCCAGGCATGAAGCGCGCGCTGATCCTGCTCTCCACCGCCGCCCTCGCCGGCTGCTCGATGGCACCGAAGGACGTGCGCCCCGCGGCGCCGGTGCCGCCGAGCTGGCCGGCGGGCGATTCGTACCTGCGGCAGAGCGAGGCGACCCTGCCCGCGCTCAACTGGCACGAGGTGTTTCGCGATGCCCGGCTGCAGACGCTGATCGAGCAGGCACTCGCCAACAATCGCGACCTGCGCGTGGCGGCGGCGAACATCGCGGCGGCTCGGGCGCAATACCGCATCCAGCGCGGCGCCCAGTTTCCCGGCGTCGATGCCAGCCTGGGCGTCACCGAACGGCGCGGCACTACGACGACGGTCAACAACGGGACCGGGACCGGAACCGGCGGCAACACCGGCGGAACGGGCAATGCGGTGGGCGGCAACGGGCTGCGCACCAACTATTCCACCCAGGTCGGTATCACCGGCTTCGAGCTCGACCTGTTCGGCAGGCTCGCCTCGCTCACCCGCGTCGAGCAGAATACCTATTTCGCAACCGAGGCCGGGGCGCGCGCGACCCGGCTGACGCTGGTCGGCGACATCGCCACCGCCTGGCTCAACTATGCCTCGGACGCGAGCCTGTTACAGGTCGCGCAGCAGACCGCGAAGAGCGCCGAGGACAGCGTGCGCCTCACCCGCGCACGACTGGAAGGCGGCGTCGCGCCCCGCACCGATCTGCGCCAGGCCGAGCAGACGCTCGCCACCGCCCAGAACGACGTCGCCCGCCAGACGACGGCGCTGGCGCAGGACGTCAATGCGCTGCGGCTGCTCGCCGGATCGGAGATCGATCCGGCCCTGCTCCCCGCCTCGATCGAACAGGCCGCCCCGGGCATTGCGACGGTACCGGCCGGACTCGATTCGACCATCCTGCTCCGCCGGCCCGACGTGGTGCAGGCCGAATATCAGCTGCGCGCCGCCAACGCCCAGATTGGCGCCGCCCGCGCCGCGCTGTTCCCGCGAATCAGCCTCACCACCGTACTCGGCTTCGCCAGCACCGCGCTCTCCAGCCTGTTCGACGGCGATGCGTTCAACTGGCAGGCAGGCACCACCGGCAGCTATTCGATCTTCCGCGGCGGCGCAGCCCGCGCGACCGTGCAGCTGAGCGAGGCCCAGCAACAGGCTGCCGTGGCGAGCTATGAGCGCGCGATCCAGACGGCGTTCCGCGACGTCGCCAACGCGCTTGCGACCAGCGGCACGATCGACGCCCAGCTCCGCGCCACCCGGCTCCAGGAGGAAGCTGCAGCAGACACCTATCGGCTGAGCGAGGCGCGCTATCGCGGCGGAATCGATACCTTCCTGCAGAGCCTCGTCTCGCAACGCTCGCTCTACGCTGCGCAGCAGCAGCTTGTGGCGGTGCAGCTGACCGCAGCGACCAACCGGGTGAACCTGTACCGGGCGCTTGGCGGCGATTCGCAGCTGGAGGTGACGCGCGACGGACCGCAGCCGATCGGTCCGGCAGGTGCGCCGCAGGGAACGTCGCCGAACCCAGGCGGTTGACCGGGCGCCCCTGCTTGTGGCAGGCGCATCGGCAGCGGGCGGGTATAGCACAATGGTAGTGCAGCAGCCTTCCAAGCTGAATACGCGGGTTCGATTCCCGCTACCCGCTCCATTTTCCGATCCCAGGAAATCCCATACCGCTTTGTGAGCCGCAGAAATTTCGGGTTTTTCGGGCTGTCGGGATTATGAGCCGCTCATCCCGTCCCATCAAAGCGCAAGCGCAGGTGGGCATTTTTTCCGAGGTTGCGGGCCCAAATTCGGCAAGAGGCCCCACATGGGCAGCCCCTCGCTACGAAAGGCCCGAACCATGGCTTGGAGCGATATCGCAATTCGCTAGGCCAAGATGCGCGGCAAGGCCTACAAACTGTATGACGAGCTGGGCTCATCCTTGTCGTGTCGCCATCCGGCTCCCGCCTCTGGCGCATGAAATACAAACGTCACGGCATCGAGAACAAGCTCAGTTTCGGATCCTATCCGGAGGTAAGCCTGCGCGATGCGCGCAAGCTGCGCGAGGGCGCGCGCGAGGTCTCGCCGAGGGCAAGAACCCCGTTCTGAAGCGGCAGCGTGAAAAATCCGGGCCGAAACTTGGCAGAAAACACCTTCACGCGAATCGCCAACGAATATTGCTCGAAGCGACGGCGCGACCGGGCTTGGCGCCCTCCACCGCGTCACGGTGCGAATATCTCCTTGGCCTGCTCGACAACTCAATTGGCAAGATGGGCGCCTCCATTTACCCGCTGATGCGATCGTATTGAGGATTCGAGGTGGCGCTTTGGGTGGCCCTGGGGTTTGGCGCTGGGTTTGCCGGGATTTTCAAGGTTTTCCGTAGAGCGCGGACGCA
>Ga0307412_10001439_pt1 | contig 13264 bp, 11 predicted proteins | sample DK1Cmetagenome_3_FD_203823 | JGI IMG/M metagenome (GOLD analysis project Ga0307412, IMG submission 203823) | Maize rhizosphere microbial communities from greenhouse at UC Davis, California, United States - DK15-C-1 | ecosystem: Host-associated > Plants > Roots > Rhizosphere > Soil | place: USA...
GATCATCAGTTCAGGATCAATCGACGGACGCCCGATAGGGCTATAGAAATCGGCGAGGTAATGGCGCAGGTCACTCAGATCGAGACACTGATCAATGCTGCGCAGAAGATGATTGGCTGGGATGTGATCTTCAAGGTTGAACGAGTAAAACAGTCGCTCCTGCCCACTCGATAACTGTCCCATCATGCTCTGTGATCCCCCGCCGGCCAATGAAGCAATTTTGCCGCAGGTCAAACAGGGGAGCTACTTTTTCAACAGAATCGGCCGGTTAAAGCCCTTCGCGAGAGGCAAAAATCGGCTGTGCAGCCGTTAGACCTGCTAGCACTAATGTCCATCAGAAAGGTCTCGTGCATGCGACGGCCCCAAAAAACCACATAAGAATTCAGTCGAGTTTGCGAATTCTTCCCAAAAACATTGAAACTGCCTCGTTTCGGCTATTTTATTCCTCATACCAAGCGAATTATGGACGAATCTATGCAGCAACGAAATCTCACGCGCGGCTCTGACGAGATCAGAATCAATGTTAACGACACCTTCGAGCTTAAGTATTGGGCAAAAAAATTCGGGGTAACTACGAGCGAGGTCAAATCCGCAGTGAAAGCGGTAGGCGATGCCCTTAGCGCGGTCCATAGTCAACTCGAAAGCAATAAAAAAAATTCCAATGACACATGCTCGACGTGGTGAGTCGTCGATGGGCAGGTTTATTACTCCGAAACTGGTTCAAGGTTATCCAATATCTGGGAAGATCGCGGACGTAGACCAAACCTAAACCACAGGTCGATACAATCGTACTGTGACTCGCAATCCTTTTTGGCTTAGTTCATCTAAAAAATTGAGCGTGACACTTGCATCATTACGACTGGCTATCGTGCTGACAATAGATAAACCCAGCCCTGAGCCGGCTTCACCGGTGCCCAGGCTGCGGTAAAACGGGTCGAACACCAGCTCCTGCTCTTCGGCGCTGATGCCCGGGCCCGAGTCCTTGATCTCGATGAGCACGCCCTGCTCCGCCGGCTCGACACTCAAGTCGACCCGACCGCCCGCTGGGGTATAGCGGATGGCGTTGTCCACCAGGTTCTTGACCAGGATGAAGAGGTCCAGCTCGTTGATGACGACCTGAACGTCCTCGACGCTTTCCACTCCAATATCAATGCCCTTGTTTTCGGCCAGTGGCAGAAGGTCTTCCAGCACGCGGCGAAACAACGCGTGCACCGAAACCGCCGTCTCGGCTCGTTGCGTGACTGATTGTGCGGCGGCTAGGGCCAGTAGTTGTTCGATGAGTTTGCGGCTGCGCTCGATGCCCTGAGCCAAGGGCGCAAAGCTTTGCCGGGCTGCCTCCGACATGGGTGCGGACGACAAACGTTCCGCTTGCAGGGATAGCGCAGTCATCGGCGAACGCAGTTCATGGGCGGCATCGGCGATAAACCGCCGTTGCGCTTCCATGGCCTGCGCGACGCGCTTGAGCAACCGATTAATCGCCACGACGAAGGGCCGGATTTCGCTCGGCAAGTGCTGTTCATCGACAGGATGCAGCGCCTGCTGATCGCGCTGATCGATCTCCGCCGAGAGCGTCGCGATGGGACGGAACAGCTTGCGCACCAGGTCCCCCACCATCAACAGCAGCACCGGGAACAGAATGAAAAACGGCAGCAGTCTGCGCCAGGCGCTTTCCCGCGCTTCCTTGTCGCGCACGTCGGCCTCTTGCGCGACCACGATGCGCTCGCCTGCCGAGGTGGTTCTGACCAGCGCGCGAAAGTTTTCACCGGCTATGTTCAGCGTCGACAAGCCATCGGCCAGGGTCACGGGAAATGGCAACGGAATGCTGGCGTCGTCATTGCCGGTCGCTTTGGCGCTATCAGATAGGTACTGCACGATGATCCTCGACTCTTCGTCGTCGCCAACGATCCGTTCGGCGCCGGGATAGCGCAGGGTCATGTGCTGGCGGTCGAACAGCACCGCCACCTGACGCAAGCTTTCGTCCTGCATTTCATGCGTTTCGTCGAGTGCCGAGATGAACGCGAACGCACCGGCCAGCAAGGCGACGATGAGAATGGCCAGTGACAGCGTGACGGAAAGCCGTGACTGCACCGAGTCGCTCAAACGCCTTTTGAAACCATCCATCCCATCCCCCTGACGTTCTTGATGACATGGTTACCCAGTTTTCGCCGCAACGCGTGAATCAAGAACTCCACCGCGTTGCTTTCCACTTCGTCGCCCCAGCCGTAAATCTGGTCTTCCAGCTCACTGCGCGAAAGGATGGCCCCCGGGCGGATCAACAGCGCCTGTAACAGCGCGAATTCTCGACTGGAGAGTTGGACTTCGCTGATGTCGGCAGTGGAGGCTTGCTTGGAGGCCAAGTCCAACGACACCTCGCCGTTGTCCAGCAGCGATTGCGCGTTACCACCGCGACGGCGCAATACTGCTCGCATACGCGCCAACAATTCGGCCATGGCGAAGGGTTTGAGCAGGAAGTCATCAGCGCCGCCATCGAGTCCGCGCAGGCGATCATCCAGGCCGTCCCGGGCAGTGATGATCAGCAATGGCACGGGGTTGTTGCGCGCGCGAATGGCATCCAGCACATCGAGCCCGTCCTTGCCCGGGAGACCGAGGTCCAGCAGCACCAGGGCATAGTTCTGTGTGTCCAGCGCCGCCAACGCGGTGAGGCCGTTTTTCACCCAGTCGGTAGCGTAGCTCGCATCCTTGAGCACACCTTCGATGGCATCCCCAATCATCAGGTCATCTTCGACCAGCAGAATACGCATGCACCGCTCCGACATAAAAGGCGCGACGGTCATTGCCATCGCACCTACATTGAAGCACTTGCCCCGGTGTTTGTCCGCCGCCGGTTCCGTGCCGACTTACTGCTACTGGCCTTTCATCGAATCGAAAGCCTTGAGCAGGTCGTCCATGGCCGCCTTGCATTCAGCCTGCTTCGGCGCACTGGCGCGCAGGGCATCGAGTGCGTGGTCAATGCCTTTGTCCAGCACATGCCAGTCAGCGGCGGCCCGGGGTTTGATGCCGGCTTCAGCGGAATCCCAGGAGGTTTCCAGATCCTTGATGCGAGTCTTAGCGCCGGGCAGATCGTTTTTCCCGACGAGCGCTGTGACGTCGGCAGCGATGCTGCGGAACTCGCTCAGATCGCCCAGCTTCGAGCCGGACTGCGCCGGCGCGCTCATGGAGTTGGTCGGCGTGCCGGCACTTAGCTTGTCGGCGGGTTTCGAGCAGCCGGCCAAACTGCCGAGCAGCACCAGAGACGAGATGATCGCGACTTGACGAAAAGCCGTTTGGAAGGAGTGCATATTGATTCCTTGGTGGGTGTCTGAGTGGTTATTGAATGGCGGACCTGCGGATGCCGACGCCGATCTGCGCGACAGCCACCAACAGGACGATGACGGTGAGGAAGATGGCGCTGGTCCAGGCGGCGCCCATACCCAGGCCGCCGTAAGTCTTGGCTTGGGTTAGCAAGTCGCCGAGAGAGGCGCCGAACGGGCGGGTCAGGATATAGGCGATCCAGAAGGTCAGCACCACGTTGCCCCCCAGGCGCCAGGCCAGCAGCGTCGCGGCAATCAGAACGCCAAAAATCAAGGCCCCGACGGTGAACCCCAGTCCCAGCGCTTCCGTGGCCAGGTCCCCGGCGGCGGTTCCCAGGGCAAAGGTGCACAGTACGGTGGACCAGTAGAAAAGTTCGCGCCGCGGCGAGTCTATTTCGCGGATCGACAGGTTGTGTTCCATGCGGAACCAAATTAGGAAATTGAATGCCAACAGCACCGAGAACACCGACGTACTGACGTACAGGCTGATATCGAGCATGTCGGTCATAATGTCGGTGATCTGCGTGCCGACGATGCTCACCAGCACCACGGTCAACCAGTAGATCCAAGGCGAATACGCCGTTTTACGCATTTGCAGAAACAGCGCGCCCCCCAGCAGCAGCGCCATGCCGATGCTGGTCCAGCCTGCGCCGAACCCCGCGTCCACGGCCAGGAAGTCGGCGCCGGTTTCCCCCACGGTGGTCGATAGAATCTTGATCACCCAGAAGGCCAGTGTCACTTCGGGGACTTTGTTAAGCCATCCGGCTTTAGCGGGATTCATGTGCGGGTTACCTCTCCTGAACAGCGCTGAACTTGCGCTGAGGGGAAGATACGCCCCAATACTTAGCTGGGACTGAGGATTCGCTCAATATTAAAGAGCGCGGTAAAAACATTTACCGATCTTCCGACTAAACAAGTCATCTTAAGCACCGACTGTCTGAATCGCCCCTGGTTTCGTAGACACATCCGACTGACCCCTTTTGGCTGTGGATTCAACCGGTCGATGCAAATGAGTGGTCAGTTCGAACACAAACGGCAACGCCCCTAACTCAAGTCTGAAAATTCCCGACCGCTACATTGAGCGCACCGCTGACATGCTTCAGTTCCAATGTCGACGCCTGCAGCGACAGACTCTGCCGCGAGCTTTCCTCTGCTACCTCGCGCACCTTCGTCATACTGTTGTTGACCTCATCCGCACCATACTCTGCTGTTCATCCATGGCTTCGTAGGTGCCGGCTGATTCAATCGCTCATTAAATCCAACACTCAGGGTTTCAAGCGACTACAGCCGGTGAGCCTAGGTTCCTCGCGGCTTAGCCCTAGCAGTGGCTTCCGCGATCAAGGGGTCGTCAGGCCAAAAATGCTTGGGGTACCTCCCCTTCAGGTCTTTCTTCACCTCGTCGTACGTCGACTTCCAGAAATTTGCTAAATCCTGGGTAACTTGCACAGGGCGCCGCGCTGGCGATAACAAATGGAGCTTGAGTACCTGACGTCCGTTGGCAATGCGCGGTGTGTCTGCAAGGCCAAACAACTCTTGGAGTCTCACAGCCAATACGGGAGGCCGCTCGCTGTAGTCGATTCGAACGTTCGATCCAGAAGGCACCCCAATCATCTGAGGTGCCTGTGCCTCAAGTTGCTGCGGCAACGGCCACGGCAAGAGGGTGCGCAGAATTGATGGAAGATCGATCTGCCCAAAGTGGCTGAGCCTGGTTACCTTTGTGATGTAGGGGGTAAGCCACTCCCCTAGAGACTCCAGAAGTACTTGGTCACGAAGATCTGGCCAATCACTTGTGCTCCCCTTCTCCAAATCCAGATCCCGTAGAAGCGCTACACGCGCTTGCCACTGGCGCAACTCTGGAGTCCAAGGCAAGAGTTCAATTCCCTTGCGCCGGATGTAATTGATCAACGCCTGGGCGCGAGCTTCGTCATCAAGGTTTGCCATAGGGGCAGAGGAAAGTACCAACTCCCCGACCTTCAGCTGCCGCTCCGCTCGAAGCACACCTTCTCGCTCATCCCAGTCCAGCTCATCCACCTGACGGACTTGCTCCTTTAGAACGGAGTTGAACAGCTGTTCATCGAAGTCCGCCGCCAAATAAATGCGCTCTTCACGTTGGCCTTGGCGACTACCCAGATCAGCGATCACCAACCAAGAATGCTTCATCAGCACATCGCTTTCGGTAAACATGGCTGCACGGCCGTTGGCGAGACGGTACTCAGCACCACCAGCGCGACGTTGTTGAGCGACACGGTCGGGGTATGCGAGAGCCAATAGAGCTCCCACCCACCGTGGATGTTCAGGATCTATGACCGGGTTGGCAATGGGGTGGCGCAGATAAGAACGGTATTGCTTGGCAAGCTGCCTAGCACGTTGCGCACTGCCTTGCTCGGAACGCTCGGCACGCTGCTCTCCAGAGACAATTGCAAGACGATTGTGGATATCTGCACCGGCACCACGCTGAATATCACGTTCCCCCAGTAGCGCGGCAATATCACATGCAAGCTGTCCAAGGCCCAAAGCATGACCTCGGAGAAGCAGGTGGGCTATGCGCGGATGCGCCGGCAATTCCGCCATAGCTTGTCCATGCTTTGTAAGCTTCCGATCCTCACCCAGAGCCCCCAAGCGAACGAGTAGGTCACAGGCTTGGGAATAGGCAGCTGCAGGCGGAACATCCAACCATTTCAGATCAGGAGGAAGGACACCCCATCTGGATAGTTGCAGAGCTAGTCCAGCGAGGTCAGCCTGCTGTAATTCAGGAGTACCGTAGGCTGGCAGTTGATCGTGCTGAGCCTCCGACCAAAGCCGATAACAAACACCAGGTTCAAGACGACCCGCACGTCCCGCTCGTTGAGTCGCGCTCGCTTTCGATATCCGCTGCGTGTCCAATCTGGTCATCCCGCTACGCGGGTCGAATCGAGGCACACGTTCGAGTCCCGAGTCGATAACTACTCGAACACCCTCGATAGTCACGCTGGTCTCAGCGATGTTGGTAGCCAGCACAACCTTTCGCTTCCCTGCAGGAGGTGGATCAATCGCAGCTCGTTGTGCAGTTAGCTCGAGCTCTCCATGCAAAGGACACAGCAAAACGTCTTCTCGATCTCCCAAGCGATCTTTCAGAGACTGGTGTACTCGTCGTATTTCGGCCTGCCCAGGTAGAAACACCAAGAGACTTCCACCTTGTTCCTCCAAAGCATCCAAGCATGTTGAGACTACACGCTGATCAAGATAATCGCCTGATTGATAAGGAGCTCCCCAGATCGTCGTAACCGCGTACATACGGCCTTCACTGGTGACGATAGGGGCATCGTCGAGCAATCGAGAGAGTCGCTCTCCCTCCAGCGTTGCGGACATTAGCAACACCTTAAGGGGGACATCGTCTCGCAGCATCTCGCGGCAATTGAGCGTCAGTGCCAAGGCCAAATCCGCATCAAGATTGCGAAGATGAAACTCGTCGAAGATAACCAGACCCACGCTTTCAAGTGACGGATCCTCTTGTAACCTGCGAGCAAGAATCCCTTCGGTCACGACCTCGATACGCGTTTTCGGCCCTACTTTGCTGTCCAGGCGGATGCGGTAGCCTACGGTCTCACCAACTCTTTCACCAAGCTCACTCGCCATACGTTCCGCTGCTGCACGGGCAGCGAGACGTCGTGGTTCTAGCATCACGATTGTCTGCTCTTTCAGCCATGCCTCACCAAGGAGAGCAAGGGGCACTCGCGTGGTTTTACCTGCTCCAGGAGGCGCTTGCAGAACGACCTCATTACGATCATTCAAAGCGTTCAAAAGGGCCGGTAGGGCAGCATCGATTGGCAAAGTACTCATGTGGACTCCGAACTGTAGGGAGTCAGTATAAGGTGGTCAGGGAATACGATGCATGGGTGAGCCAGCGATCATGACTTGCGCCGAAGAGTGCAGCAGGTATATGAACTAACATTTCGGGGCGGATAACATTCTCCTTGCCCCTCCCTTTCATGAACTGCGTTTCTATCTCCCAAGCCAGTAAATTTCAGCCTTGATAGTGACGACAGCGTTTTCTAGTGAACGATCCTATGGAACAAATCCCTTTCGATACTGACGATGGCAACACGATGTTCATTTGCCTCGAATGCATAGGGGATCCTATGCTCAAGGGATTCAAATCACTGCCCGAGTTCGAGGTCACCTGTACCGCGTGCAATTGCTCAACTCGGCAAGCTGTTACTCCCGCACGCATTGCGCGTTTCATACGCAAGCACCTACCGACACACTTTTCTGTCGACGCTGGGCTCTACGATGATTATGAGATGTCGCTGGCAGAGGTGGTGAGTAGGGCCATTCGATGCGACAACTTACTCGCCTGCAAAGCCATTGCGCATAAAATGGTCAGCCCCCGCGCGCATGAAGACGACTTCTACTGGAAAGGTCAGGTGTATTGCGTGAAGCGCAATCCCTTTGACGATGCAGAACATGAGCGCTGGTGGATTGTCGGTGACTGGCACGACATTGCTTATGAACTGAGCCATGAACGCCGGTTCTTCAGCGACAAGGCACGCAAGTTCTTTGAGTCACTCCTTCACGAGGCTTTGAGTGCAGAAAAACCGTGCAGCCCTGGAACACCAGCGGTTATCAAAACGCTACTTTCAGGTACCAAGCTTTATCGTGCTCGAATCGCAGCCAATCCAACTGAGGTTCAGCATTTCAAAAGCAACCCTCTGGCAGAGTTGGGTGCACCGCCACTGGATCGCGCAAAAAACAATCGGATGAGCGCCGCAGGCTTTTCATGGATGTACGTGTCACAGGACACCACTACTTGCGTTCGTGAGGTGTTACCCAATCAGGGAGACATGGTCGTGGTGGGAGAGTTTGTGTCCACTACACCGCTGAGGGTCTTTGATCTCAATGCGCTGAGTCATCGACTGAAGCATGCGCCATTAAGCTTGTTTAGCCCTGACTATGAACAGCGCAGCAACCACCGACAGCTGTTGAGGTATCTGCACGACGAGATTGCTCAGCCTATCGAACGCCCTGAAACCGGCTACGTGATGACTCAAGCCTTTGCCGAATACATTCGTTGCTACGCGCCGCATCAGTTTGATGGCATCAGTTTTCGCTCTGTGCAGCATCCCGGCGGGGTCAACTACGCGCTGTTCGCTAAAGACAATGCCGAGCGCGTGCGATCAGCTTACAGCCGTCCGGCATTCGATCTGGTGATAAGCAGCGATTCCGTGACACTGCAAATAGCAGAATGAGTCAGTGCACGGTACCGTGCAGCCTAGTTACACCCTCGGACAAAAGCCGTCGCAATTTTAAGAGTTTCGGCGATCTAGCAGCCAGCTTCAATCAAGGCCCAATTTGCAAATTGGAGAGACTGAGCCTAGTGAAAACTGTCGTTTTTGGCTTTAAATCCCACGCTCATTCAATGCCGAATTAGTCGTTCCCTTTCCGACGCACGCTGCCGCCTTCTAAGCTCAGCTGTGGAGAAATACAATTCGCGAAATGGCACTTTTAATGAGGCACGCCCATGAAGAACTGTACATAAACACAGCCCTCAAATTACTGCTCGCTAAATATGTCAGTATCAGCTAGACCTGCTAATGGCCTTTTGCTAATTTCCAAGTGAATCCAAGGCTACTGGATGAAAGCAGGCGACTGATGCCCCGCATCAGGGTACTTTCGGAGGGTAACGATCAGCATCGCCTCCTGACGAGTTTCAAAAAGGCAGGCATGCATTGATTACGACACCACTCGGTAAATATACAGGCATAACCTGGGAAGCAGAATGTCAGCTTGTGTTCAAATTCAAGCACGGAGCAGATGGATATCAGCAAGTTCCCCCGTCTCCGGGTGATTATGGCATCGAAGGCTTTACTAAGCGTACTGGTTATGCCTTTCAATGTTACTGCCCTGAAAAGCAGTACCATCAAGATGAGCTATATGAAAACCAGAGAGACAAAATCAATAAAGATCTCGGTAAACTAAAGAAAAACACCGCAGAATTGCAGAAAATTCTCGGCAACACCAAAATTTCAACTTGGTGTTTCGTCACGCCTGAAATCAACAGAAACAAATTGCTCTCTTATGCTCAGACCAAGCAAGCAGAAGTAAGGGCCTGGGATTTACCGCATTTAGACAAAAATTTCACCATCCTACTGCACGATCATGAATTCTACGTGCAGGAGTTCAACACACTGAGAATATCAGCAGGCTTACCTCCATGCCTGGGCTCGCCAACAGAATCGTTACCGAAAGTGAGCAAGACTCTTGAGCCATTTGACGAAAACCTGGCCAGAAAATGTAGTTTACGGATGCCCGGAAAACCTGCCAGACAGGTGGAAAGCTTGGTAGCTCTCACCACAAAATCTTTTCTAGATCACGATACTTACTTTCAGTCGCTGTACGACCGTTCGCCTCAGACTTATGTAAATATTGCTCGCATCGTAAACGCCTTCGAGTTAGAAGTTCAAGAATGGGGACTCACGTCAGACGCAACACCTGAGCAGCTAACAGAACTGGTAAAGACCAGACTGATGGATTTTTTGGTCACCGACCGCAATCTGAACATTGACAAGTCTACGGCAAGCGAGGTGGTGCGAAGAACCATTGCTCGTTGGCTTGCGATCTGTGAACTGGACTTCAACGAGTAAACTATGGCTCAGCTTAAATTCACAAGGCGGCCCATCCCCGTTCTTTCAGAACTTCGCCCACTATACAAAATATCACAAGCACTTCTTATACTTCATCTGTCGTGCCGTGGTGCAAAAGGCAGCCTTCCAAAAATCCACCTTTTAAACTGGGCGCTCAAGACTCCCGAACGTATAAAGGGTCTTGCAATTGGAGCAGAACACGGTCAACTGCACCTCCCCATTTGGGGTTTTGATCCGGCCATGGCAATTGCATTGAACCTTGCATTCAAGGATTCCCTGATTACACCCACAACGAACGGCTTTGAGCTCAGCCCCAAAGGAAAAGCCTACGTGAACCTGATACTCGCTGACGAAAGTGTACTCAGTGAGGAAAAAGCCGCCCTAAAATCAATCGGAAAAAAAATTACGGAAGACATGGTAGATTCCGTTTCCAAGGGATGGGAATAATTATGTACATCAAGGCGATCAAGATTGATATCCAGACAACCAGCGGCCCGTTTGGATTTTTCACTACTTTTAGTCGAAACCTTAACATTATTAGGGGCCGTAATTCCGCCGGCAAAAGTACAATTGTACATGCGATAATGTATGCTATCGGCATGGAAGAATTACTAGGCGCTCAGAATGAAAATGCGCTGACTTACGCCCTAAAAGATCACCTTGAGCACGAGAACATCAAACATGCTATCCGCTCATCCAAAGTAACAATTGAAATTGAGAACAAAGGCAAAACAATTACTGCCACTCGAAGTGTCAAAGAAGAAGGACTTAGCACAAAGCTGATACAAATACAGGAATGCTCAGGCCTGACTGAGAGACAGACCGCTCCCACTCTCTACAAGTTTCTTCATGATGGTGGCAGCGCGAAAATTGAGGAAGGCTTTTACACCTACTTCGAAAAATTCCTAGGCTTGACGCTGCCATTAGTACCTAAAACCAATGGAAAACCCGAAAAGCTTTATTTGCAGTACGTTTTTGCTGCAATGATGGTAGAGCAAAAACGTGGGTGGACTGACTACATCGCCAACCTGCCCTACTTTGGGATACGAGATGCACGGATTAAAATTGTCGACTTCCTTGTAGGCACTGACGTCTTCGAAACAGATGCAAAGCGTGACATCCTGGATCAAGAGGCAAAGTCGATCCACGAAGAATGGCAAATTTCTTATCGAACGCTTGTCACCGAAACACTAAAGCAAGGCTTACAGTTCTCCAATATTTCAAAAAACCCAAATCCCGACTTTAAGGCCGAACTTGTTGACTTCCACAAAACGACTGAAGGCATAACTGAAAGCATATCGGAGTATCGAGCACGCAAGGTCAGCGAGCATGAAATCATCGGAATGAAATTGACCCAACAGGGTGAAGCGCCAACCCAAGAATTAACACAATCCATAGACAAACACACCAGCGAACTCGAACGCTTCACGGTCGCTTACGAGACCTGTTTAGGCAACCTTGCATTGCTGCGTGTAAACACTACCAGCAATAGGTTAAACACAAAGCAAGCCCGAGACGAGTTGACTAAAAACCAGGCCGCACAGAAGCTCATCAAGTTCGGCGCTTCGCTCAGTTTGTCCACCGCAGAAAACTCTTGCCCTGCATGCCATCAAGCAATAGGACACTCTCTTGTCGATCTGCATGAGAGCACACCTCACATGGACATCGGCACCAACATTGACTATCTGAGCGCTCAACTCAGAATGCTCGAACGCGAGCGAGGCGGTATCGATCAGTCGATCAAGGAAGCTGAGGCACTTAAAGATCAGTTGGCTAAAAACATTGCAGCCACCAAGTCTGCACTGAGAGCTTTGCGCTCAGATCTGACCTCCAACTCCTCCGTATCAAAATCAGGCATCAGACTGCAACTGCAGATCGAGATGGAGCTCGAAGAGCTGTTCAAATTCGAAGCGTACTCGGATCAGGTACTGGACGCCTTCGAACAGCTAGCAAACCGATTCCACGAGAACCAGAAAAGCCGCGCGCAGATGCCTCGCACCCATTACTCAGACTCCGACTTCGCCAAATATCGGCTGTTCGAAAAAATGTTTCGCGCCAATATTAGTGCCTTCGATTACCACAGCGCGGCGATCGAGGACATCGAGTTCAATAAGGAAAACCTGCTGCCGTACTTGGCCAAGATCGAGCTCAGAGAGATCAACGAGCGGAGTGTAACGTCGTCTGCATCTGTAGCCTCAACTACTCCAGCGGTTGCCAGAAGTGATGACGCGCCCAAAGGGAAAGGCAATATCGCTCGGGAGTCCAGTGCTAGTGACTTTGTGCGGCTCATATGGAGCTATTTGCTCTCCATCTATCAGACATCTGCTCACACAACAGTCAACGGTAATCACCTAGGAATACTGCTGCTGGACGAGCCTGGACAGCATTCGATGGCCACCAAAAGCCAACAGGCGCTGTTCCAATTGCTTTCATCGGAGACGGGGCTACAGAGCATCGTGGCAGCCTCTTTTGATGACAGCGAAGCGACTTACAAAGAGGCAACTTCCAACGTCCAGTTCAAGCTTATACAGCTCGGAGACAAGTCTATTTCTCCCGTTACTGATGGTCTGGGTATCTGAGGTTTTGGGAGGATGGGTTTGGTGGGGCGAGGTATCAACCACGCCTCCTCACTCCCCATGGGAAGGCGCAACTGTAACTGCATAGGGTGTCACAAGAAAAGGGAAGAGGGTGCCAGGAGCATTGGGCTACGGATCTGGATGATAGGGGAGGGCAGACCTCAGATTTGACAAAATTCCAGGTTATTTTGATGTAAATGGCAAAACATGAAATTCGTCGAAGATCAGCAGGCCCACACCGTCCAGCGCCGGGTCGTCCTGCAAGCGCCGGGTGAGAATGCCTTCGGTGACCACTTCGATACGCGTCTTCGGGCCGACTTTGCTGTCGAGGCGGATGCGATAGCCGACGGTTTCACCGACCTGCTCGCCGAGCTCGCTGGCCAAACGTTCCGCCGCTGCGCGCGCGGCCAGACGCCGTGGTTCGAGCATGACGATGGTCTGCCCGGCCAGCCAGGCTTCGTTGAGCAAGGCCAAGGGCACGCGGGTGGTCTTACCGGCGCCGGGCGGTGCTTCGAGCACGGCTTCGTGGCGTGACGCGAGGGCTTCACGCAGGGCGGGTAAAACATCGTCGATCGGCAAAGAAATCATGCTGGCTCCCAAACAGAGCGGCGAGTATAACGACGAACTGTCTGACGTTCGTCAGGGTCTTAACTTCACAAGACGAAGCTTCGTTATTTGATGACTCAGGAGACATTTCCATGCGCTTACCCTCTCGCCTGATCGGCGGTGTTCTGGTTGCCACTCTGCTCACGCAACT
>Ga0307412_10001440_pt1 | contig 13256 bp, 7 predicted proteins | sample DK1Cmetagenome_3_FD_203823 | JGI IMG/M metagenome (GOLD analysis project Ga0307412, IMG submission 203823) | Maize rhizosphere microbial communities from greenhouse at UC Davis, California, United States - DK15-C-1 | ecosystem: Host-associated > Plants > Roots > Rhizosphere > Soil | place: USA...
ACCGCCTTATTACCTTGCGGAAATAAGTCAAAATCTAATTTATTTTAGCAAGGTGACAAGTCTGGCCTAGCTTAATTGATTTATCAACATACGTGCTTCTTCAAAAGTCATTTCTTTTGATTTAGAATTAAGCCTACTGTTATTTGAAATATCAATTAAATCATTTACATAAAATATTTTCATATCCGTGTTAGCTTTTTGTTTGATCCCGGCTAAAATTCTTTGGAGTATGCCAAAGCCCTCATCTTTTTCACAAATTTGTGAACACCATGACTGTAGGAAACTCCTAGAGTAATGTAGATAGAAGGAACCTGCTGAATTATCTTCATGGGTTAAATCAAATAAAGTCTCGAACAAAACAATTTCATTCAAACGGTTATAGTGTTTTAAGTCTTTAGGGAAGAGACCACTGTAGTCCGGTCTTACCAAAATCACTTTTTTTAGAGCCTTATAATAGTTTAGAATAGCAGTATCTTCATTTAAGAAGAATAATATATTTACGGCATTTTCTAAGAAATGCAAATCCGAAGTTTCTAAATAAGCAAAGACTGCATCACGGATAAATTTGTTATCTTGATATTTATCTTTGATCAAATTGATTACCCTCCAATAAAAAGGAGATGTTTGATCCCTACAACATTCCTTTAAAAAAATTAATGGTTCTTCTATTTTTGAGACATAATCCTCAAGTAAATTTTGCTGATCTATGGTCGCGCCGTCCTTTTTAAAATCCTCACCGATCTTATTAAAAGTTTCAAATAAATTGTTTTCTACCGCATAGGAGTAGTGGTCCCTTTTTGCAATAAATGTCAATTCACCTTGGGTGATATTTTGAATCACTTTTTCATTTACAACCTCAGCATCATCTACCTTTTCTAAAACGTACTCAATAAATGATTGCCCACTGTTTGGACCCGTAATATTTCCGAAGGCAAGCACGTCCAGATAGAATGTGGGAGATTGTTTAATACCATAATTGAAATCGAAGAATAAGACAATATTGATGTATTCTAAATACTTGGTAGCATGGAAAAGATCGGGATCTTCTGCATTAATTCTAATAATATTGTTATAATCAACTTCAGAAATAATAGCTTTTGTTAATTTATCTATTAACTCCAGTTGTTCTTTATCCAACTTCAGCTTTCTGAAGGAGTGATGAGCTAAACCTGTTTTTATAGCCGACAAATAAATATTTGGATCTTCTAATGCGCTAATAATAATTTCGGGGGTAATATTCCGATTAAACCTTAACACGGTATCCATAATCGTATGAACTGTATATTGTAATCCGTGGAGATTATGATCTTCGTACCACTGCCAGAATATTTTCTGAAATTCAGGTCTTGTCAGGGATTCAACATTATTTTCTTGAAAATATGTTTTAACATCAGATATTATTTTTTCTTTTTTAAATAATAATTCAAAGTTAGCATCACGTTCTTCATCATATTGAGTTGTTGCAGCTAGAATTTGCTCATCAGTTTGTATATTCGTTAAGAAATTATGGCCAGCATCTCTAAATTTTTTTTCAAAATAAAGCGCTAGATTAGAATCTGAATTTATGATCCAATTTCGGAAAGAATCAATGTCATTTGTTGAATTAAATTTTATATTACCGTTCTTAAACCCTTCAACTATTGAATCAATATTATCATTGTTCACGAAGGGAGCAAGAGAATATAACACATCGGTGGACATCTTTTCTTTTTGCAAGATATGGATCACTAATTCTGGCGGAATCCCTACTTCCAGTAAAACATTTTTTAAAACTGGATTACTCATTATTCGATACCGATCTGCAAATGCCATTTCAACCAATTCTTTATGATAATCAGGATCTGTACAAAATTCTTTTGACCTTTTTATAAGTTGTTCATCAAAATTATCAAAGAATAAGCTATTGGAGCGTAGTGAATAATGGTCATTAAAAAGAATTTCGAGTAATGCAATGTTCAGGTATCGGCTACTCGTATTCAATATTAAGTAAGCGATCAGATTTTCTGTTCCTCTTATTACTCTGTCCCCTAAACTATAATATTTTTTTATAATAGATATCAATTGATCAGCATCCCGTTGATGATCATCTATTTTTGTCATAATTGAGATTAGCTGATGCAATGCATCAGCATCCTCACTATCTTTAAGGATAGCCAGAATACTCTTAAAGAAAGAAATGTTTTCATAAAATTTTTGATCTTTAAAGGTTCTTAAGCATTGCATCCGAACAATATTATCCTCCGCTTCGATAATTTTAATTATCAGATTCATCAAAAGTTCTTTCTCGCTGGTTTGTAGTTTTTTATAAGCCATAACTTCCAAGGCTGAAGCTCTCACCCTCGGGTGTCTGTTCACATTATCTATCTCATCGAAAAGAAATTTGAATGCAGCAAAATCAGCCAGAATATCCAGAGAAATTTTAGCATTGTTTGAAATCCAAAATGTTTTATCTATGCATACCTCCGTAAAATATGCTTCAAAAAGTTCATTCTTGAATTTGGGAAGCAAACGCTCATCTTCCGCAAAAAATAGTACTTCTTTATCATTTTTAAGTAGCCAGTCTTCTAGGTCTTTTTTCTTATCTTTTTCAGTAATAATGTTTAACAGAAAAGTAATAGTATTAAATAGGCTTGGTTTAATTTTCTTTATATCCTTAACTTTAATGAACTCGATTATCTTCTCGATAGGAAGAAAAGCTATATATAATGCGGCAAAATATTCCTGATAATTTTTATGTGTGAAAACGTAACTATCGATAAACGCTCTTTTCTCAAAAAATGGAAGTTCCTGAAATAACGCTATACCTTGTTCTTTGAGTAATTTGAAGAGGTCGTCTTGTGAAATGGCATTTTGTTGCATCAATTCGTTTATGACAGCAACCTCTTTTATTTTGTAATAGATTTCTGCTTTTGTTACGGGACCGATATGTTTAAAAATTGAAGGTAAACTGCGCTCTATTTCCTTTTCAATAAAAAGTTCAAGTGCTTCTTTCAGTGTTTTCGGAAAGCGCTGTTTGTCTTTATAAAATTCGGCAAACATTTCTAAATTGAATGGAGTTTGTAAAATTGTTGAAAATTGAATTAAATTGTCATCGGAGATTTCGATTTCATATTTATTCTTAAATATATTGTAAATCTGCCAGTGTGAAAGGCTTTTAAGGTATACCGCTTTAAAATCACTAATATTGATGACATACTTCTGGTAAATATTTGTACGGCAGCTTAAAACAAATTTTAGCTTTCTTTCTGAATTGTCTGACATAAAATTCTGAAGATCTGCAATAAAATCTTGGATATTAGCGATTTCATCCAATCCATCCAAAATAAAAATGACAGAAGACATATCTTTCCAATCCTCACCCGGAATCATTTTTTCGATCGTCGATGTGTGACGAAAGTTTTCGATATTTATGAGTATGGGAAGCATTTCTGTCTCATCGATCTTATCCCAAAGAAGCTCAAAAGTTTGATTCAACTCTGCTGTTTTGCCCATACCTGGATTTCCCAGTAAAATGATTCTATCATATTCATCAACTAAATCAAGCAGTGTCAATCTATCCTCGGGATCGTCAAGCAAGGAAAAACGGTTATTGTTAGGCGTTGATGTTTCTAGGTATCTTAATTCGTGATAATTTTCGTTCATTTCTTTTTGTATTTTTCTCTATCAAGAGTTTTTAATGTACTGGCGTTATGTAAGGGGACTTTTTGAAAACCCAGCGGACGCTTGTTCTTATCGATACCATCCGGAGATTTTGCATGAACATCAAAGGAGAATTGACAGTTTTTTTCTATATAATGGTAGTAAGTGATACAGGATATCACAGCCTCCTGAAAATTAATATCAATAATGTGGAAACCAGGTTGCCACTCACTGAGCGGTTCTCTTGGGTTATTTAAACCAGCGCGTGCCATGATCCCAAAACATTCGCCATTAGGGTCAATGTAAGTACTTAGCTTAAGATGGTGCTGGTCGCCATATAGATGAAGGTGGAACTCAAAATTTTTGAGTATTTTTTCGACCTCTGCCTGTTCAGCATACTTATCGATTGGATGGTGAGTGAGAATCACATTTAGAATTGTTTTATTATTTTCTAAGATATCTAGCGCATTATTTAACTGGTCACTACCAAAGTATAATTTTTTATCTTTATGTTTTACTAGGTGGCAGGTGCTGCACCTCCAGCTATCATTTATTAAAGCAAAACCTACTCTAATCCCTGGGCGATGTTCATATATATAGGTAGATTCGTTATATGTGGATAGATAGTCAGGATTTCCAGCGTGAAATCTGTGTTCAAAATTTTTAAACTGTTCTATTCTCTGATTGTAATTGTTTATTTCGTCTCTAATTTTGGGTAAGGTATCATTAATATTTCCTTCAACTTCTTCGTCTTGAAATGTTTTTTCATCAAACCATAAGATTTTGCTCTCATCTACATCATGATTTCCAGGGATGAAAAGGAAATTGGCGTTTGATAAATTTAGCTCATTTTTAATCGGAGTAATAAACTGGTCTTCAAAGATTTTGTACGGATCAGTTTCAGTTTTAAATAGGGACATTTTTAATAGAGAGTGTCCACCTTTATCAACAAGGTCACCTGTAATGGCGATAATATCAATTGGTGTTTCCTTGTGTTCTTTTGATAGAACCTTCAATAAGGCTTTTCGATAATACTTTTTAAAATCACCAAAGTTCGATGCTGATAAATGGATATCAGAAATATGTACAATTCTCATTAAAGGTTAATTCGTTTTTAATCGCTAAAAGCCAATGTTGTTGGAATTTAGCTTCGTTTGGTTTCGTAAATATAAGAAAACTGTGGTATATACATGTGTGATGATAGTACATTTATTCATGCCGGATTTCCTATTTTTTGTATAGAGGTCAGGAAAGAAAAAAACTAATCCTAGCAATTACTTTTCCACAATGATCTGGGTTATTTTTTCTTCTTCCAATCTGAAATTCAGACGAATTCTATATAATCTTTTTAAGTCTTCTTCTGTTTCCTGAGGAGGTGTGAATGTCTCTAAGTTGACACCAACATCCTGCTTGAGAAATGACCAAGATGATTGGATTTTAAAATCTCTTCCGCACAATTCCTGATAAGCAGCTTCGAGATAATTTTTAAATTCATCAAGTCCTGAGGTGGTCAGTTTTTGACGCCAGTTTTCTCTGATTTCGAACTGAAAACCCTGCAACAGATCTTTTATGATTGAGTCATAGTTACGGGCATTGCAGTTTTTTATAAATTCCCGGATTATTTTTCTTGGGATTTTTTCGCGCTGTAGTTTTTCTTTCTTCTGAAGCCTTAAAATTTCCTTATGGTCTTCTTCAACAAGACTTTCCAATTTGTCCTTTCCTTTATGAAAAGCTTCAAGCTGTGTTTTATATAAACGGTCCGGAAAAAAGTCAGCCGTTTTGGGATCGGTCTGATTCTTAAATTCTTTAGCTAATAGAAATCCTTTTTCATCAGTGGATTCTTTGATGCCTGGAATAATATTGACATAGTATACTTTTTCTATAGAGCCGAAAAGCACACGCACCTCAGGACTGAATGTAATGGGCATTTCAGTAGCTTTCTTGATAAGATATTTAGTTTCATTCAGTGGGTTGTCAATAGGAGAGCCCCACTTGGTTGTACTAAGCTCGGATTGATACCTTGAAATCTCCAGTCGTATTTCCTTCTTTCCGCGGTGCAGATCAGTTGTCAGTTCATATCCCGGAAATGATTCATATATACATGTATCAATATACCATTCTTCATGCTGGCTTGTAAAATTAATACCGAAGTGTTGTCCGTATTCCACTATATAAACGGGGGATTCTATTTTGCTTAGTATCAGGATTTCTTTAATCTTTTCAAGATCCGCTTTTCTATTCACTGAAATATATAGCTGTGTTTCTATCATCGGGTTGTGTAAATAAAATTTAAATGCGGAATTTAAAATAAATAATTATGCTGTGAAATATTTGGAAGAAAATTAATTCTACCGTAAATTATAGCTAAAAATAAACCATATATTTTATATAAAAATATGGGAAACCGTAAAGTAAACTTCAAAAATATTTTCTAAATCACTAAAAAAAGAGTTTGGATAGCATCCTGTCAAGTCTTCATTGGAGAAAAACATTGTATATTCAACAGAAGAAATCGTTTCCAAGTTAATTGAATATTTGAAAAACTAATATTAATTATGGGAAACCTCACTCCGTATTTTTTTAATCAAATGAGACTGTCTCACTTTTTAGACAGTCTCATAGTAAATTACTTAAAAATATACCCGTAATTAATAAGATGCAAAAGATTATCCCTTTCCGTGCTGTCCGGATTAGATTTTAAAAATAACGGTTTTCCACTGATTACCTGGACTTCTGCTCCAGCCTCCCAGATTCTTTTACTATAGTTCCATAAATAAGTCTTAGCAATATTTCCCTGCTTTAAAAGTAAATCAACGGCAGCCTGCTTGGTATATTTTTCTGCTAAGCCAATAATGTAACCATCTCCTTTACTATTTTTTTCTAGTGTGGAATTGCGTAATGTGTAATTACGCCTCCGGAATCTAAGCAAATTCCTGAAATTCTAAATTCTGCCATTTTTATAATTTTAATAAAAATGTAAATATTTTCAATTTGTATGTTGTTATTCGTACTTTTATTCTACAAAGAAAGAGTTCATTTCACCATTAGTACGGGAATAAACAAATATCATTTTCTTGCGGTCATCCTTAATAAAATAGTATCCATTGGTCCTAAAAATTTCATATTTAGTTGTGTCCTCTTTTTTTAATATTGGTTCCTGCTGACCACCAAGCGTAATGTCCTTTCTGGGTTTCAGCTTCATGGTCTGCTCAGCATCCTTTCTAGCACGGACTTCGGCATAAAGAAATGCAATAATAATTGCAGCAACAACGCCAAGATTTTTAGGCCCATTGAAGTATAGATAACAGGCTGCCACAGCAAAAACAAGGAATATAATAGTTGGCAATAACTCAAATTTGTAAGCCGAAAGTAGCACCCAAAATCCGCATAGCCCCAAGAGGACAGTGATTATAACAGCAGCATTTGTTATCCCCTTGATCACTTTTTGGTCAGATTGCCCTTCTTCTTCCTGATCATCAACCTGTATAGTTTTCTTTTTGAGAATATCGGGAACTAAAATCCAAAGAAATAGTGATAGTAAAGATCCGATATAAATAATCGGCATTGCGTTCTGGTATAAAATCGTAAAAGAATCTTTTACTTCGAAATAATCAAAATAGTCGAATTTAAATCTATTCAGGTATTCCCAAATATAAAATAGCCCGAGCAGGGTCGCAATAAAGGTTAGGCTGACAATTTCCAATAATGGTTTGCTAATGCTCGGTTTGTAGGTACTATTCAAGTCACTGTCAACCTTGCGAATTTTCTCTCTTAAATTCTCTGAAATCATAGTATAGTTTAAATTTTTAGTTGTTTGTAAGACAAATATCAGATTTGGGTGCGCAACCTATCGACGTAGTTTAATTAACTGTATAAAACTAATGCTCCGAATTATTTAACTTAATCTATACGAGTCACATTACATATTTGCTTCCTTTTAAGGATCAATTTTGAGATAAATCTTTAACAGTATAAATATTAGCAGTAGCAAAAATATCAGTAGCTCCAATTAGTTTTTTAGCGACATCGACATCTGCATTAAAATATATTACCACAAGATCCTTTCTCGCTCGTGAGCAAGAAACATAAAAAAGTCTTCTGGTTCTAGCTATCACATTATCTTTTCCACCTTCAATATTTTTTTCATCTGTATCTGAAAGAGGTATAATACCAAAATATTTATCATATGAAAAAAGATTATGAGAACTTTCATCATCATCTAAAATTGTAATGACTTTTTCGAATTCAGCTCCTTTAATACCTTGCTGTGTCGCAAATGGAGATCCATCATCACAGTATTTTTTATAACCTAAGAATTCGTTTGCTTTACATGCAAAATATCTTTGCATTGCATCTATCTCAATAGCTAAAGAATCATCATCACCATCATTTTGTTCAATAAACTCGCTTGCTATTGTTCCGTTTAAGTGGGCAACTATTCTTTCATCCAAAACGATTAGATTATTATCTTGAATAATTTTAAATACATCTAGTACAGTAGAGTTTGATGAAATATCCATCATCTCTATTAATTTGTCAGTGGCTATTTTTAGATCAACCAAAGCCTTTCGTAGTTCGGTCCCTTTTAAAGTCCCATTTGATAATTTTGGACATTGATTACGAAGAATATTTAAAATATCGAAATTTGATCCCTTATTATAAAATTCTACGACTGGAAGAACAAAATTCATAAATGGCTTGAGTGGCCAAGCACTACCATCAAGAAGTCCATCTTTAAATGCAGAAGGCGCAGTGTCATTCATTGAAGCATAAAGATTAGGGAATCCTAATCTAATTGCAGCCATTCTATGGACAATAACTAAAATTTTAACATTATCAGACAGCCATGATACATCTTTTTGACTTTCAGCCATCCATTGTTGAACTTTGTTCATATTTTCAGTTCGGAATTCATCAATTGGTAATATAAATATTTGTGAACTTCCTTCTACAGGTTCACCTTCCTCAATACGTCCTCCTATTTGCTCTAATCCATCTGCTGGTTTTCTAATTGCATTGACAGTTTTTAATACTTGTTGTGAGCATCTAAAATTTTCTGGTTTAGTAATCGTCTCCCATTTCTCCTCAATAGGAATTTCTCCGACACCAGTCGGGAAAATTTTCTGCATGGGATCCCCAAAAAAACCCAAACAAAATATTTCGCTATGTAATGAATCAATTTTTTTAAATGAGGTAACTATATTTGGAAAAGTATCCTGACTTTCATCAACGAATATATATGGATATTTTTGACTAACAATTGTACCAAGCATTTTAAAATCCTCAATCATTGAAATGGCCAATTTAATAATATCATCATGTCCAAGAATACCTTTACTATAATTACTACCTGTACCGTAACCAAAATAAGGTATACTTTCGATTGTTAATGCTTGAGAATTTAATTTTTCTAATTGTCTATAAAGCTTATCTTTGGATATTCTTGTACGTGGATTATCTATTTTTGATTTTATATCAAACTGTTTTTCACCGATACGCTGGATCACCCACTTCTTAATATCTTTTTGGAAAGGTTTGATTATAGTCCAAAGAAAGCTATGAATAGTAGAAACATGCACAAGAGGATTATTTTCAACATCATTCCAAATTTCTTGTGCAGCTATCTCAGTATAAGTAATACAAGCTACTTGTTGCCCTCTTCTTCTCAAAACATCCCCCTTTGTTGTGATTATATGATTTAATGCTTTAACAAGTGATGTTGTCTTACCTGAACCTGCACCAGCAATCATATTAAAACTTACTCGAGGAAATTTGTCTAAACAGGTTTTTAATTTAACATCAGCTTCAGTATCGGGAGAATTTAATCTTTTAGTCATTGGATAGTTTTTTAGATTCATACTCGGCGCCAGTCATATCACTATGAATATTTTCCTCCAGTATTTCTTTAGGTACAATTGGAATATCTACCTTTACTTGACGATCTAACCATTTTAGCCCTTCTTCTATATATTTAGGCACAATCCAATCTTCTGAACTTGATGATAAAACCCCTAACGCAAAGCTTGTTTTGTTAAATGAATTAGATTTTACACGCTTATGTATTTTTTCAGTTAGTTCAGTTATGCTGTTAGGTTTAGTTCTAAGTTTTAGTCCCACATGTTTTCCCTCCGATGACTGACACCATTCTGTGTTTTCTAAACCAAAAGCTTCCTCCAAGGTCCTACCCACTACCATATGTTTTTCCTCACCCCAAATTATTTCCACCATTCTTTGAAATGTAATATATACTGTCGACAAACTAGTTTCTGTTGGGTTCTGAATTAGATTTTCACTATTACAAGCTAAAAGATCAGAAATTAATACTTTCTTAGGCAGCCATCTAACAAGTGTTTGGTTAGAAGTAATTGCATTTTCAAAGTCAGGCAGGCATGCTTTTCCTATAAGATATTTTTTTATCATTTCTTCAGATTCAGCAGATTCAGAAATTTCCAATTCAACATCTTCATCGTCTTCATCTTCATCATCCGTATTGGCACTACCATCTACTGTTTTTTGTTTTACACTATCAAGATCAGTAATAACTAACGCTGGTATACCTAAAAATTCGATCAAGCTTTTAAACTTATAAGCATAAGCCCCACCGACTTCTAAAATACTCAAATAGGCTTTGGTTAAATTATCCGCGGATTTTTCAATCATCGCAGGTAATAATATTCTTTCGACATTTCCTTCAACCAGAATTGCAGCATCTGCAAAAAAAAGATCACAATGTGTCCTTTTCATATATCTTTCAAAAAAATATTTTTCTGGCTCATCCTTATAAAATGTAGAAAGATTTAAAGCAACAGAGTGTTGGTCAGTACCCGAAATCCGCTCTCTTCTAAAATATCTTACAGGTTTAAAACCTCTTTCATATAAAATATGAGGTGAATGTGTTGTTACTGCTAATTGCATTCCATAATAATAAGCATCTTCATCTGTAATCTTCAAAATATTTAATATTTGCCTTATAAAGACTTGTTGTAGTTGTGCATGCAAATGAGCTTCTGGTTCTTCAATTATAATCAGTTGTAATAAGGCTCTATCTTCTTTTTCATCTATCCATTGGGCCTGTAAATCTAATAGTTCTACAACCATGTATATTAAGTTTTTAAAACCTAAGCCATTATAGTTATCAGGCAGCGTAAGTCCGTTTGATGTCCCATCCATAGAATAATGAACCTTTGTATCTTGGTTCATTATAGTAGTTGGATTCAATGCTGATTTAATAACTAGATGAGGATTGGAAACACCAGGGTACCCCAATTCTCCAAGCCTTTCTAACATGTCATTAAAAACACTTTTTAAGTGTTCATTTAATTGGGTTTCAGAGTCAAATAAAGCACTTAATGCATCGTGGTCATCTTCTCTTTTTTCAAGATTTCTTTTATAAAAACGACTCAAACACTTAGAAAGGTCTTCAGATCGAGCATTTGAGGCTTGATCTGAAAGATACCTTTGGGCATGTAAAGTATCTACTCTAAGTAGTGATTTTACTAATGGTTTACTCTTGTCATTTTGTAATAAAAGCGGTGTATAGTTTTCTTTTTGATTAAATTCTTCGTCGAACTTTGATTGATCTAGGGAATAATATCTAAATTCATACTCCTGACTTAAGTGCTTACTTAAAAAATCAATCAGATTTTTAGGCCAAGGCTTGTATTTTTTATCTTTTTCTTTTGGCACATACTTAGCAACCTTAGCTTTAGATTCCATAAATCTAACTAATGTTTCCCTACTACTTTTAGGCTGAAATACAATTCTAAGTCCAATTATTGAACCTTCCCAAGTTAAGTCTGGCAAAAGATATAAAACTCTGTGCAAATCAGTTTCTCTGATGTTGAACCATAAATCTAAACTTATTTGTGGAAGCTCAATATCATCAATAATACTCTGATCAGGATTATCACCAATGTTATTAATAATTGACCAACAACTTGAATTGAAATCATAAATAGTGAATTTATCCTTTTGATTGTTTACAAACATATCTAAGGCATGAGTAGCTGAGGTTTTACCACTGTTATTAGCTCCAACAAGAATAGAAATATCAGACTCAACATCCACAAGAATATTTTTAAAACGGCGGAAGTTTTGAATCCTAAAACAGTTAATTTTCATGGTTAGTTTTGAGATTTTATTAATCATAATATTAAGAAAAATTCATACGCAATCAAAACTCAGAAAATCATTTTTTAATTACTAAAATTAAGAGAGCTCAAACCATTTTGAAGATAATAAAAGAGAATTACACAATTTGTTTATTCCGGCTTAATTTCAAAATATTTTAAAAAGTCTATTTGAAGTTTTCATTATATAGAACCTTTATTGAACTGTATTATTCCTCAAATCTGTCAGTAAGAAAATTTAAGATATAAACAGACATCTTACGAAGCCTTTGCTTAAATATCTAATTTGACTCGTAGACTTTGTTACCTTACAAAATATGATAATAATCGCATAACCTAACAGAATTCAAATAAAAACACAACGTATTTAAACGATTTATTTTCAATGCATTAATATTAAAACATTTTCTATATCAGCAAAAAAAGAGTTTGAATAGCGTCCTGTCATGTTCACCAACAGCGCCACTTGAAGAACAAGTGGCGCTTTTTTTGATATATAATGATATTCAAAAATTGAAAAAAATAAATCAATAGATTATAGTAAAGTATTTAATTAATTATAATTGGTTATCAATAAAAATCAAATGTGCTTATATAAATCATTGCAGGATGTTTTTAAAAATAAGCGGTTAGTTTAAGACCTAAACTGATGTATTTTATTTTCTCGTGACTAGAGTCATTATTTAGATTATCTCCCATATCCTGGTCGTTTTGGATAATGTCACTAAAATGGTAGCTAATACGGGACTGGCTCTGGCTATAGTCACCATATAAGGTCACACCCAACTCTGGATTAAATTTATAAGTTAGTGCTGCACCAGTATTCCATCTAAAATTGCTGGAAGGCTTATATTCTGCGACCTGAAATTCATCTGTTGGCAGATCAAAAATTTTACTTTTCACAAAAATCTTTCCGCTTGCTCCTGAAGAGTAGCCAGCTGTAGCTTTTAGTACTAGATTAAGATTGTCAGAAATTTCATGAGAAAAATAAGGACCTACGCCAAAGTTCAGAAATCCAAGAGACTGTGTTGTGATGTCGAAGCTTCCAATGTCATCATCTAATGGAAATTTTGTAGGATTAATTGGAAAACTGCTGAAACTGAAATCTCCCCCAACTCCCCATTTCTTAGAAAAAAAATACGCTCCTTCAATACCCGCTTCAAAACCGACCTCCTTCTTGTCAGTAAGTTCAGACTCTTTTAAAAAGTTTGTTGTAGACAGAGCTGAACCTACTTTCAGAGAAACAAAAGATGGATTTCCGTTTCCTTCAATATCCGCCAACATTCCTAAGTTATCCCCTTTATTTTTATAAATCTTATCAATAAAAAAGTATCCTAGCTCTGTTGAGAGTATCCCTATTCCAGCCCCTGCCAATACATCAGAGATCCAGTGTCTGTTGTTCAAATTGCGTCCTAAACCGGTAATGGTGGCTGCACCATATCCCCCAATGCTATATCCAGGATTAACAACTCCATATTCTTTGTGTAG